>ERZ891134.1860-NODE-1860-length-13480-cov-5.968939_pt1 | contig 13480 bp, 10 predicted proteins | sample MGYA00520888_ERZ891134 | MGnify/ENA primary metagenome ERZ891134 (study PRJEB32303, sample SAMEA104408692) | aquatic metagenome | biome: Brackish water; feature: Coastal; material: water | place: Baltic Sea | collected 2014-10-23 | depth 10 m ... | reverse complement strand
TCATCCCCAACCTCCGGCCGACATCAGCCCCAACTGCTGCAATTGTCGCCAGCTGCGCAGACGTGTCGAATAGGGGGTCCAGAGCGTTGGGTTCTTGATCAAACTGTCATAATAAGATTGATAAAGGCTGCTATTTGCAAAATGTTGCCCGCGGCTTTTTTCTTCATGGCTTTTCTCGATGATCTGCGGCAGGAATTTAGTGTGCAAAAGGATGCCAGAGGCGGCCATAGCGCCGGTATCGTTAAACGCTTTGTTTAGGCGCCGCGGCAGTAAACTATGCGTCGCGCTGTTATAGGCAAAAGATTTGTGCCATTTGACCAAGGGTATTTTGTTCAGGGTCGGGGCTTTTCGCGGTTGATCGGCAAAAAAGCTGCGGGCTCTTGGGCCCCCTTGAACCCATAATGCGCATAATTTTTCTTGATAGGTGATGCTGTAATTGCCACTGTCAAAATGGGTTAAGGCTTTCAGTGGATCAAAGCTGTTGTGTGGCGAAACCCCGCCTAATCGACCGATGGGATAAAGCTCTAACATAAGGGCCCCAAACATGTCTGTCTTGCCGCGCTCGAGCCAGTCAGTCAGCGCAGAAAGTGGCCGACTGTGCCAATGCGGATAAACAAATAATTCATCTGCATCGAAGGTCAGGCACCAATGGCCATGCCCGTAGCGCCGCAACAGCGCATTTATCCAATCCATGCCAAAACGCGAAAACCGATAGCTGGCCGTGGTTTGCCAAAGCGATACATCTGTTTGTGCGCGCAACAGCTCAAGGCTGCCATCCGTACTGCCATTATCAACAATCAGGAAATGCCCAACACCAAGCGCGCGATAATGCTGCAGCACACTTGGCAGGCGTTGAAATTCATTGCGTAGAACCATCGCCCCCAAAATCATATCATCTGTGATGCGGTGGGTGCGTTGTGCTACCGGTTGCAACGATTTTGATTTTCGCATTGCACGCCATAGAAAATATTTTCGACGCCAGCGCAGGCGATAGGCTATCTTTGCCTGATAGAGCGCGTTGAGCGCGCGCGCGGTTGCCACATTGGCTGGTAAATTAGCCAATCGCGCAAGCTGGATACGGCTATTGGGCATATCCGCCCCCTTGCTGCCAGCGCTGGGCATCTCGAATGATCATATCCAAAGAAGATCGCTGCGCTGACCAGCCCAAAGCTTGGGCCACCCGCGTTACATCTGCTTGCAGCGATGCACAATCGCCGAGGCGTCGGGGCGCCGCACTTATCTTGAGTTTTTGCCCGGTGAGTTTTGAAACCGCCGAAATCACTTGCAGCACAGAATATCCTCGGCCGCTGCCCAGATTGAAAATCTGACTGGCCTTGCCGTGTAACAGCCATTGCACCCCGCACACATAGGCCTGCGCGATATCGCTGACATGGATGAAATCGCGCAAACATGTGCCATCTGGGGTTTGGTAATTGGTTCCAAAAACTTGAATATTTTTGTCTGCTTCGGCCGCCTGTAGAAGGCGTGGTATCAAATGCGTTTCAGGCATGTGGCATTCGCCCAGCCGGCCCGTCGGATCTGCACCGGCAACGTTGAAATATCGAAAGATCAGATATTTCAATGGCATAATATGTTGAAAATTTTGTAGAAGATGCTCAGCAGCGAGTTTACTGGCAGCATAGGCGTTGCTTGGATTGAGGGGGGCGTTTTCGGTCAGTGGCACGCGCGGCTGATCCCCATATACCGCGCAAGTTGAGGAGAAGATGATATTGTTGCACCCGTTGAGTTGCGCGGCCTGTAAAAGGTTTAAGCTGCCCATCACATTGGTGAGCCAATATTGTGCTGGCTGATGCTGGCTTTCAGAAATATCGCTAAGGGCGGCAAAATGGCAAATGGCTTGCGGTTGATATTGTTGAAAGGCGTTTTTGAGGCATGATGGAGAATTTATATCGCCGAACACAAAAGGTCCGAACTGCACCGCATCGCGCCAGCCGCTGCTCAGGTTGTCAAACGTAACGGGCGTGTATCCGACCGCTTTAAGCGCTTTGCACGCATGGGATCCAACATATCCCGCCCCACCGGTGACCAATATGTTTACCACAGCGTCGTCTGAGCCATGCGGGTTTCCTTTTATAGGTGGTGCGGCGCGTGTAAATTTTGCCCCATCTACCTGCTTTTTTGTTGTAAGCCTGGCAGAGATTTGTGCCGGGTCGAGACAGGGGTAGAGGTCAAAAAGGGTAAAATTGTGTCTTAATTTTGATCGTTTTTTGCTCTGTGCTCTCTTAATGCGTATTGAAAATATTGGGGAAGGACCTGCCTGGGCTTAAGCGGCAGGTGGTGGGCCGTTTGGAGGGCCTAAACGCCAGGCCTGCTCTGGACGCACGCGCTCTCAGTGATTCTTTGGGTTCTTTCTTGGTGATAAATCTTTGTGCTGCGGCCTGCAGATTTGGGGCGCAAAAAACAATTTTTGCGCGCGGGCTAAGCCTGATATTAACGCGATCTAGCCTTAATTAAGCCATTTTCCCTCGATAGGGGCTGCTCACATAGGCGGGAGGCACGTACCATGCATAGCGCCGTTAGGATGGGGCGCAGCAGCGCGCTACATCACGCAAAAAGGAACCGGTATGGCGCGTTTTGTAACCTCGAGAGCTGTTGAATGAGGGTTTGGCGGAACCTTGCAGGGCTTGGTTGCGCGGCCTATCAATTGTTTGATGCGGTGTTTCACGGCTCGGTGCGCAGCGTGCGCAAAAAGCACCGTTTGCCGGTCGTTTCATTGCTGATCGTGATTGCCCAATCGGTGATATTCACCATGGGCTTTATCGTGATGTTTCAAGTTCTGGGGGCCACGGGATCTGCCCTTCGCGGCGATTTTGTTATTTTTATCATGAGCGGTGTTTTTTTATTTATGACTCATATCGGTGCGATCACAGCAGTGGCTACAGCCGAGGGCCCTGCATCGCCAATGATGCAGCATGCTCCGATGAATACTGTGATCGCGGTTTCCTCGGCGGCATTGGGTTCTTTTTATATGCAGCTGCTCTCTATTATCGTTATTCTTGGATTTTATTACCTTGCCTTTACGCCTTTTGTGATCGAACAGCCGCTTGGCGCGTTCATGATGTTTGTGCTTGCGTGGTTTTCCGGATGCGCGATCGGTTTGGTGATTTATGCGTTAAAGCCTTGGGCTCCCAATATGGTCATGTTGGTGCAAACCGTATTTCAACGCCTGAATATGGTTGCATCGGGTAAGATGTTTGTCGCCAATAGCTTGCCGGGATCAGTTTTGGTGATGTTTACCTGGAATCCGCTATTTCATGTGATTGATCAGGCCCGCGGCTTTGCATTTATCAACTATCAGCCCCGCAACAGCGATCTTTTTTACCCCTTATATTTTTCTTTAGGCTTGCTGATGCTTGGCTTCATAGGCGAATATTATACCCGACAAAGGGCGTCTTCGAGCTGGCTGGCAAAGATTTAGTGTTATTTTTGCGTTTAATTTGTACGAAAAAGTCAATTAAATCATAATTTTATTTAAATTTAAGCATTCTTGGCCTTGTGAAAGCTTGCAGGTCGCAAACCCCCTGCCTATATACACACGGCGCAGATTTGCGCATTTACGCAAACATTTAATACGCCGCGCCAAAGCCGCATGGGTTGACGTTGGTTGTATCGCCTGAATTGAAGAGGGATCAAATTTATGGCCAAAGTTATCGGAATTGATCTTGGAACGACCAACAGCTGTATTTCAATTATGGACGGGGCGCAGCCTCGGGTGATTGAAAACGCTGAAGGCGCACGCACCACACCGTCAATTGTTGCCTTTACAGATGCCGAACGTTTAGTTGGCCAGCCCGCCAAGCGCCAAGCCGTTACGAACCCTGAAAACACCATTTTTGGTGTGAAACGGTTGATTGGGCGGCGTAATGATGACGCAGATTTGGCAAAAGATAAAAAGAACCTGCCCTTTGCGGTGGTGGATGGTGGCAATGGCGATGCCTGGGTAAAAGCCCAAGACGAGACCTATAGCCCGAGCCAGATTTCCGCCTTTATTTTGCAAAAGATGAAGGAAACAGCAGAAGCTTATCTGGGCGAGGATGTGACGCAAGCCGTGATCACAGTGCCTGCCTATTTCAATGACGCGCAGCGCCAGGCCACAAAAGACGCTGGAAAAATTGCCGGTTTGGAAGTGCTGCGGATTATCAACGAACCCACAGCGGCCGCGTTGGCCTATGGTTTGGATAAAAAAGAAACCAAAATTATTGCGGTGTATGACCTTGGCGGTGGTACATTCGATGTGACCATTCTTGAAATCGATGATGGCTTGTTCGAAGTGAAATCTACCAATGGCGATACGTTTTTGGGTGGTGAAGATTTCGACATGCGCATCGTGAATTATCTTGCGGATGAGTTCAAAAAAGAAAACGGCGTTGATCTTTCAAAAGATAAGATGGCGCTACAGCGGCTGAAAGAAGCGGCCGAGAAGGCCAAGATTGAACTGTCATCGGCCACGCAAACCGAAATCAACCAACCGTTTATTTCGATGGATGCCAGCACTGGTCAGCCATTGCACATGGTGATGAAACTCACGCGTGCGAAATTGGAAAGCCTTGTGGGCGATTTGATCAAAGCCTCTATGAAACCTTGTCAGGCGGCTTTGAAAGATGCCGGGCTGAGCACCAGCGATATTGATGAAGTGGTCTTGGTCGGCGGTATGACCCGCATGCCCAAGGTGCATGAAGAAGTCAGCAAGTTCTTTGGCAAAGAGCCGCATAAAGGGGTGAACCCGGATGAAGTTGTGGCGATGGGTGCGGCGATCCAAGCTGGCGTTTTGCAGGGCGATGTAAAAGATGTTGTTCTGCTGGATGTGACGCCTTTGTCTTTGGGTATCGAAACCTTGGGCGGGGTGTTCACGCGGTTGATCGACCGCAACACAACAATCCCCACCAAGAAATCGCAGGTGTTCTCAACCGCGGAAGACAATCAGGGTGCTGTGACCATTCGGGTTTTCCAAGGCGAGCGTGAAATGGCGCAGGACAACAAAATTCTGGGCGAATTTAACCTTGAAAATATTCCTCCGGCCCCGCGCGGTATGCCGCAGATTGAGGTAACATTTGACATTGACGCCAACGGGATTGTGTCGGTGGCGGCGAAAGATAAAGGCACCGGTAAAGAGCAAACCATTACCATCCAAGCCTCGGGTGGATTGTCGGATGAAGACATCGATAATATGGTGCGCGAAGCGGAAGAAAACGCCGAGTCAGACAAAGAGCGCCGCGAGCTGATTGAAGCTAAAAACCAAGCGGAAAGCATGATCCATTCTACAGAGAAGTCGATGGAAGAGCATGCTGACAAGGTCGACCCAACAACAATCGAAGCGATCGAGTTGGCGATTGTGGCGTTGAAGGATGATCTTGAAACCGATAATGCCGCAAAAATTAAATCTGGCGTTCAAAACGTAACGGAAGCCGCCATGAAACTGGGCGAGGCGATTTATAAGGCCAGCCAAGAAGAGGGTGGTGACGCTGAGCCATCTGCGGCGGATATGGGTGAAGGCGAAGATGATATCGTCGACGCGGATTTCGAAGATCTGGATGATCGCAACCGCTCTTAAACTGAGGCATTGAACCTTGCAAACCGGCCCTCGTAATTGAAGGCCGGTTTTGTGCTTCAAAAAGGAAAGATGGTGCATGTCAAAACGTGATTATTACGAAGTGCTCGGGCTTTCTAAAGGGGCCTCTGCGGATGAAATTAAAAAAGGCTATCGTAGCAAAGCCAAAGAGCTTCATCCTGATCGCAATACCTCTGACCCCAGCGCAGAATCAAAGTTTAAAGAGGCCAATGAGGCCTATGATGTGTTAAAGGACCCCGAACGCAAAGCGGCGTATGATCGCTTTGGCCATGCGGCTTTTGAAGGTGGCATGGGCGGCGGCGGTGGCCAGCGCCAAGGCGATTTTTCAAGCGCATTTTCGGATGTATTCGATGATTTATTTGGTGATTTCATGGGAGGTGGGCAGCGCGGTGGCGGACGGTCTCGGGCGTCTCGTGGATCAGATCTGCGCTATAATTTAGAAATCTCTTTGGAAGATGCCTATTCTGGATTGCAAAAATCCATCAATGTGCCCACCTCTGTGCAATGTAGCCCCTGTAACGGCAGCGGTGCCGCCGGAGGGTCAGAACCCAGCACCTGCCCAACCTGTTCGGGAATGGGCAAAGTGCGCGCCTCGCAGGGCTTCTTTACGGTTGAGCGTACTTGCCCCAGCTGTTCCGGTATGGGCCAGGTGATCAGCAATCCCTGCTCAAGCTGCGGGGGCCAAGGGCGTTCCAATAAAGACCGATCGCTCAGCGTGAATGTGCCAGCGGGCGTGGAAACGGGCACGCGCATTCGTCTGTCCAATGAGGGGGAGGCTGGGCTGCGCGGCGGGCCGGCTGGTGATCTTTATATCTTTATTGAAGTGCGCGAGCATAAAATATTCCAACGCGACGGGAACAGTTTGTTCTGCCGAATTCCCGTATCAATGTCGGGTGCTGCGCTGGGCGGCGATATAGAAGTGCCCACGATGGATGGTGGTCGCAGCCGCGTAAAAATTCCAGCTGGCAGCCAATCTGGCCGTCAAATGCGGTTGCGCGGCAAAGGAATGCCCGCGATAAAATCGGCGCAAAAAGGCGATATGTTTATCGAGATAGCCGTGGAAACACCGGTAAATCTAACCTCAAAACAGCGCGAGTTACTGCGTGAATTTGAAGCGCTTTCGGAAGATAACAATCCTGAAAGCAAAAGTTTCTTTTCATCTGTAAAATCATTCTGGGATACGATGAAGGGTTAGCAGGTCGCTGTTAAGGCTTTTTTAACCATGGCCCCCTCAGCATAGGCTATGGCACTTTCCAAGAGTTCATCACCAAAGCAGATATCCCTGTTTCCCTCTGAGGCTGTGGGATTATCGGCGGCCCCGGCCAAGCCGCTACCCTCTTATTTGAAAGACCACCGCAAACGCCTGCGCGAACGCTTTGACCGCGCAGGCCTGGCGGCGATGCCGGATTATGAATTGCTCGAACTGGTCTTGTTTCGCGCGCTGCGCCGCCAAGATGTGAAACCTCTGGCGCGCTGTTTATTAGAGCGGTTTCACGGTTTTAACGGGGTGATTTCTGCTCCGATTGATCAGCTCTTATCGGTGCCGGGTATCGGGGGCGCCGTGGTAACCGAGTTGAAAATCGTTGAGGCGGCTGCCCATCGTTTATCGCAGACGCGCATTTTGGGCAGGCAAATCCTTTCCAGTTGGGATCGGTTGTTAGAGCATTGTCAAATCACCATTGCCCACCGCGCCTTAGAGGGGTTTTGGGTCCTGTTTCTTGATAGAAAGAACGTTTTGATCCTGCAAGAGCAGCAGAGTGAAGGCACGGTTGATCATGTGCCGGTTTACCAGCGTGAGATTTTGAAACGTGCGCTACAACTCAATGCATCCGCGCTAATTCTGGTGCATAACCACCCCTCAGGAAACCCACAGCCATCGCCCCAAGATAGAGCTCTGACCGCGCAGATCGCGGTGGCGGCCGATGCAGTGGGCATTTGCATTCACGATCATTTGATCATTGGCCGCGGTGACAGTTTCAGTTTTCGATCAGAAGGGTTGCTTTAGATCTTTCAAGACAGGGCCGGCAGAGATCGCGTTTGCATCGCTATTGCAGCATCTTGATGAATACCGCCACAAGCCCCAGCGGCGCTGCACCGATCCAGCAAAAACAAAACATAATGGCCAATGTCTATTTTAAGGCGGTCGCTACTGCGTCTGATCCTTCTGGGGCATCCATGTCGCAAACCACCTGCCAATTGCTTATATTCTTAGATATCGGCGACAACCTTTATGGCCTGTCTAAAGCTAAAAAATCGGTTGAATTGATATTAATGGCTGCTATCTTAGGGCTTTGAGCGCATCGAAGCCTGCCGGGGCGCCTGCAGCGGCGCAAAAGGTCGCAGAATGTTATCCGGCAACTGGCTGTGCGCGCTGTGATCCAGCCCTGCCGGTTAATACGGAAGCTTTGCGCCGCGCATGTATCAGTTTTTACGCCTTGTCAGACCAGCGCTTTGCCCCGATACCACGCGTTAAAAGGTTGGAAACGATCAATTTAATCAAAACCTAAGCGCTTTGCGTGCCAAGAGCGTGATCTTGCACCTATACAAAGCGGGTCAAACCGCTTAGGGACGCGGTTTGCGGAGATCGAACCGCCCCTTAGCTTAGAAAAGAAGACGCACGTGAAAAAAGCCCTTGCAGATGCCCTGACACAACGCGGATATGAGACATTGACACCGGTTCAAAAGGCCGTGACGGAAGCCCAGTTGCAGAATGCGGATCTTCTCGTTTCGGCACAAACCGGATCGGGCAAAACGGTTGGTTTTGGATTGGCTTTGGGCGAGACCTTGTTGGGTACGCAAGATAATTTTGGCAACGCCGAGGCGCCGCTGGCGTTAATCATCGCCCCCACGCGGGAATTGGCCTTACAAGTGAAGCGCGAATTGGCCTGGTTATATGCGCCTGCCGGGGTTGTGATGGCGTCATGCGTTGGCGGCATGGATATGCGCGACGAACGCCGTGCTTTAGGACGCGGGGCGCATATTGTGGTCGCCACACCGGGTCGGTTGCGCGATCATATTATGCGCGGCAGCATCGATTTATCGGCGGTACGCGGGGTGGTTTTAGACGAAGCCGATGAAATGTTGGATTTGGGATTTCGCGAGGATCTTGAATTTATTCTGGGCGAAGCTCCCGACGATCGGCGCACTCTTATGTTTTCTGCAACCGTGCCCAAAGCAATCGCCACTTTGGCAAAAAGCTATCAACGCGACGCGGTGCGGGTGACCACTGTTGCTGAAACCAAACAGCATAATGATATCAAATATCATGCGATGACGGTTGCCAATCATGATGCTGAAAACGCAATCATCAACATATTGCGCTTTTATGAAGCCCCCAATGCGATCGTGTTTTGCAACACGCGGGCCATGGTCAACCGCGTCACCACGCGGCTGTCCAACCGAAATTTTTCAGTCGTGGCGTTATCTGGTGAGTTGTCACAAGCCGAGCGGAGCCATGCATTGCAGGCGATGCGGGATGGCCGCGCGCGGGTCTGTGTTGCCACAGATGTGGCGGCGCGCGGGATAGATTTGCCGGGGTTGGATTTGGTGGTGCATGCGGAATTGCCCAACAATCATGAAACCTTGTTGCATCGGTCGGGGCGCACCGGGCGCGCCGGGCGAAAAGGCGAAAGCTGTTTGATCGTAACGGCTAAATTACGACGCAAGGCGGAACGCATTTTACAAGCTGCGAAACTGGTAGCTGAATGGGGTGAGGCCCCCTCGGCTGAGGCGGTTCGCCAGCGCGATCAAGAGCGCTTGCTTGCTGATCAGATGTGGAACGATCCGATTGCCGCGGGTGAAGAAGAAATGGTTGATCGCTTGGCCGAAAAATTTGACCTTAAGCAGATCGCTGCGGCTTATCTACGTTTATATAATCAACGCGTCTCAGCCCCCGAAGAGCTTTCATCCCCAGGCGAATCTCGCGCTGCAAAACCTGCTGCATCCTTTGGCCCTTCAAAATGGTTTTCAATCAATCAGGGCCGCAATCAAGCTGCTGAAGTGCGCCGTCTTTTGCCCATTTTATGCAATGCGGGCGAGATCACGAAAGACGATATTGGCGCGATCCGCATTCAAAATGATGAAACTTTTGTAGAAATTTCACAACAGGCGATCGCTGGTTTCACGCAGGCGCTGGGCGCTGACATGAAAATCGAAGGGGGGTTGGTTGTGTCTGCGCTTAACCACGTACCAGCGGCTGCAAAAGGGCCCAAACCTGCCTTCAAGCCGCCGCAGAAACCGGCCCGAGGCCGCAAGTCAGAGGCTGGCCCGTTCAAAAGCGATGCTCCAAAGCAAGACAGGCGAGCAGGCAAGCCCAAAGGGGTGCATAAGGGGCAGGCAGAGACAGCTCATCAGCCCTTTTCTGGCAAGCCGGATGACGCAACACCGCAAGCGACCGCTAAACCCGCGGTGCCAAGCGATGGGGCGCAAAAAAATGTTGTACAAAATCGGGGGGCGCAACCAAAATCGCGCGCAAAATCGGGCAGTAAACCCGGCGCGTTGAACGTCTCGCGCCGTTTCGAAAAACCGCGTTCGCCCTTAGAACGGGCCCGCGATGATGGGGCAGTTGTTGATCGCAAAGCCCGCGGTGCCAAGCCCGCTGGCAAACCCTCAGGCAAACCGGGTAATAAAACGGCTGGAAAAACCGTCGGTAAATCCTCTGGGCCCTATGATGCCAAGCGCGGGGGGGGGCCAGGCAAGCCCAAAGGCGGTAAAAATTTGGCACCTTCTGTGGGCAAGCCCAATAGCAAAAAGAATAAAGCGCGCCGCGCCGCGGCGCATGATGCCGGGCAGCCTCCCCGCCGGGCTAAATCCTAAAAGACAATGCAAAGCGCAGCTGGGCATTCGCTTTTGGGCGTAGTGCCGGCTAGGGTTGGCTTGGCTAAAATGTCTGGACCTATGTTTTTTAAAGAGGTTGAATTTGCCCGTTGTGCTGGCGCGCGGCCTTGCTACTTTTTTGCGGTTTTGGGTACATATTTGGATCGAGCCTTATCAAGGGGATGGCTGCCCGCCGATCAAAGCGCTTGGGCGGTTTGCTCTTCCCTGATATTCGGCGCTTTGCTCCAAACCTGTAAAACGGCTAGGGCAATTTCCTCTTTGATATCCGCGTAAATCGCAACCTCAAGCGGCTCTTGGCCATATGTGTTTGCAAGCGAAATCAAATCGCCGGTTTCCAATTCGCGGTGCACCATGCTGTAGGGCAGCCAACCCACGCCGATACCTTTTAGCGTTAGTTCTTTCATACCGCTGGAAAAAGCGGTTTCGCAAACCGGATCCTTGCTGTGATTTCGCGTGCCAAACAGGCGCTCGCCTGCGTTCAAAACCTCGCCAAAATAACTGTTATCCGGATATACGATTGCCGGCGTTGCGGGCGCTATTTCACCGCTATCTTTCACGGCATAGCGCAGCCTGCCACCCACAACGGGCACCAGATAATCTATCCCCCACAGGCCGCGGCGGATGGATGCATCAAAGGGCAATGGACCAGCATTTTTGGATTCATAGCAAAGCAACATATGCGTATCGCCGCGCAAAAACATTGTTACGCAATCGCGCAGGTTATCCGCCTGCAAGCGAAACTTAAGCGATGGAAAAACATGATTTGCGCGGAGCGCCATATCGGGAAAAGTGGAAAACACCGGTGCATGTTGTGCGGCAATCGACACGGTCGAGCTGGCGGGATTGAAATCGGCGATTTTGCTGCGTAAATCTTGCAATCGCAGCACCAAAGCCCGAATTTCCTTTTCGTTAGAGAAAAGGGCGGGGCTTATTTCAATTTTATTGGTTCCGCGTTGTAAAATGGCGATGCCCAGCCAATTTTCAAAGCCTCGAATACGCCGGGAAAAAGCGGGTTGGGTAATATTGCGCCGCGCTGCCGCGCGAGTCATGTTTTTTTCCTCTAAAAGTATCAAAACATCATCAAGCCATCGCAGATCCACAAGATCACCTCCTTTTGCTCAAACAATATGTATGAGCATCCGTAGAAAAAAGCATTATTTTTCTGTTTTGGTATTTGCAACGCTATGGATAGAAAATTTTCAATTTTAGGTTCTGTGTGTTCGAAGCTGCCCAAATTTTGGCTCGAAATAGCCCTTTGTCGACGGAAATGTCCCAAAGCTTGTGCAAAGATTTGTCTTTGGCTTTGGCGCGGTTTCCTAAAATACGCCTTGGCCATTTGCCAACTCCGCTTGAACCTTTGGACAGGCTAAGCGAGATATTGGGCGGGCCACGCTTATGGGTGAAACGGGATGATTGTACGGGCTTGTCATCTGGCGGTAATAAAACCCGCAAGCTTGAGTTTTTGATGGCGCAAGCGCAAGCGCAAGGCGCAGACACTATTGTGACCCATGGCACCATACAATCAAATCATGCGTGCCAAACCGCGGCAGCCGCGGCCAAGCTTGGGCTGGGCTGCCACATCTTGCTTGAAGAGCGCTCGGGCGTGGTCAAGGATAGTTATGCGCTGAGTGGCAATGCACTTTTAAACCATTTGCACGGGGCGTGCGTGTCAAAATTTGAGCCTTCTGTTGATATAAGCGCTGAGATCGCCTGTTTGGCCAATCAACTGATCCAGGATGGGAAAACACCGTATATTATTCCGACGGGCGGATCTGATTGTGTGGGTGCTTTGGGCTATGTGAATTGCGCCAGAGAATTGGCCGAGCAAGCTGCTGATTTTGGTCTTGAAATCGATGCGTTGGTGCATGCCACAGATAGCGCAGGCACGCAGGCTGGCTTGCTGGTTGGATTGGCGGCCATTCAAAGCGATATTCATTTATTGGGCATCGGCGTGCGCGCAGCCCAAGACCAGCAAGAGCAATTGGTTTTCAACTTGGCACACCGCACTGCGCAGCATCTTGGCACCGGCGTCAAAATCGCCCGTAAAGATGTGCATGTAAATTGTGGCTATGTCGGCGCTGGGTATGGACTTCCCAGCGATGGCATGGTCAGATCGATTAAATTATTGGCGCAAACTGAAGGTCTTTTGTTCGACCCCGTATATTCGGGCAAAGGTTTGGATGGTTTGATCACGTTAGTTAAGCAGGGTTATTTCGCGGGAATGAACAACGTTATTTTCCTGCATACGGGTGGCACTGCTGCCCTATTTGGGTATCCAGAAATCTATGACCTTCCCGGATATTCACACTCAAAGACCATAAAGAACATAACCAACTAGGAGAAGAAAAACATGTCAATCAGAACATCACTTATAACAGCCTCATTGCTCAGCGCGATGAGTGTGCCGGCTTTCGCTGGTGAAGAAGTAAAAATCGGTGTGCCGTCTTGGACAGGGGCGCAGGCGATTGCCCATCTTTTGGGCGCCGTTGTTGAAATGCGTATTGGCGGTACGGTTGAATATGTACCGGGCAACAACGCCACGATTTTCCAAGGTATGGATCAGGGCAAAGGCGATATTGACGTGCATCCTGATGTATGGCTTCCCAACCAAGAAAGCTTCACAAAGAAATATGTTGATGGTGCCGGCTCTGTCACGCTGTCTTCCAACCCCTATGAGGGCAATCAAGGGTTCTGCGTCTCCAGCGCGTTCGCCGAAGCCAATAATATAACCGATATCGCCGATCTTGGCCGCCCCGATGTTGCGGCGTTGATGGATAGCGATGGCAATGGCAAGGGCGAGATGTGGATCGGTGCGCCGGGCTGGGCCTCGGCAAATGTAAATGAAGTGAAAACGCGTGACTATGGTCTGCTTGATTTTATCGAGCCAATTCGCGCCGAAGAAAGCGTGAAAACCGCGCGTATTAAGGATTCGATCGCCAAGGGTGAAGGCTATGCGTTTTATTGCTATAAGCCGCATGCGGTGTGGTTCATGTTTGATGTGAAAATGTTAAGCGAGCCAACATATGATCCGGCCAAATACGTCATGGTACAGCC
>ERZ891134.1859-NODE-1859-length-13484-cov-7.727902_pt1 | contig 13484 bp, 6 predicted proteins | sample MGYA00520888_ERZ891134 | MGnify/ENA primary metagenome ERZ891134 (study PRJEB32303, sample SAMEA104408692) | aquatic metagenome | biome: Brackish water; feature: Coastal; material: water | place: Baltic Sea | collected 2014-10-23 | depth 10 m ... | reverse complement strand
TCATGCTCGCCATTGACTTATACGCCTACCAAGCCTTTAAAACCGTCTTTCGTAGCAGCGCCACCCCCTACGTATATTGGGGCATCACGATTGCTTATGTTATTTTCTCCATCACGCTGGCCGTAATGATGACGAGTGGGAAAGTAGAATACCGCTACCTCGGTCTGCTCATGGGTGCATCCATTTTACTTGCTGTCCCGAAGCTCATTGCCATTGGCCCGCTTCTTTTAGAAGATGTAGTGCGATTGAGCCAATTTGTCTTTCGCGGTGTAACCACCCAACCCACTTTAATGCCTGAGCGCAGAGCCTTCATTTCGAAATTGGCCCTGGGCCTCGCCGCCATACCATTTTTAGGGATTATCGACGGCATTTGGAAAGGACGCTATCGCTATCGAGTTATTTCCCACACTCTAGAATTTGATGACCTACCCGATGCTTTTGACGGCTTTACGATCGCACAAATTTCGGATATACATAGTGGATCGTTCGACAACACAGAAAAAGTTCAATACGGCGTAGATATGGTAAGTGCACTTGGCGCCGATTGTATCGTATTCACTGGCGATATGGTGAACAATACCGCCAGCGAAGCCGAACCGTGGATTCCCGTTTTCCAAAGATTAAAGGCAAAATCAGGCATCTTTTCTATCCTAGGCAACCACGACTACGGTGATTATTGGCGTTTTCCTTCACCGGAGGCCAAAGTCGCAAATATGGACAGGCTGAAAGAAATTCACGCTGAAATGGGCATGGACCTCTTACTCAACGATAGCCGTTTTTTTGAGCGCAACGGACAGCGGTTGTACCTTGCAGGTGTTGAAAATTGGGGATTGCCACCATTCCCTCAGTACGGCGATTTAAATTCTGCGTTAAATCAAATCCCAGAAGATGCATTCACAGTGCTCTTGAGTCACGATCCGTCGCATTTTGATGCTGAAGTAAAACAACACGCGAACAAAATTCACCTTACTCTTAGTGGACATACACACGGCATGCAGTTTGGCATTGAAATCCCTGGGTGGATCAAATGGTCACCTGTAAAATTCAAATACCCCAAATGGGCCGGTCTTTACCCAGAGCAGGACGGGAGAGTTTTGCATGTAAACCGTGGGTTTGGATTTTTAGCTTTCCCAGGTCGTGTGGGGATCTGGCCGGAGATCACGCACATCACGTTAAAGAAGAAGGTCGCTTAGAATCGGTCCTTGTAAAGCTTCGACATGAAGTAGATGTGAGGCAAACTGATCGCGCTGAGGAAGACTAAAAAATAGCTCGACCAGGCCAGCATTGAATTCTTATCGAATCTAAATACCAACAGGAACAGTACCACCGCGCCGATAGTAAATGGCAGGGCCTTCATCCACATTTCTAAATTTGTCCATTTGTGCGACAACTTTAAGTGGTTCCATCCAGATAGACTGTGTTGTAAAACAAAGTAAATCCCGAATGCGGTAGCCAAAGGTAAAGTAGCAGTCAAACTGAGTGTCACCATCGCAACGATCCAGGGGATCGAACGAAACCAAAGCCCCATAAAAAGCCCAAGTGTTAGGGTCATTCGGATGGCCATATTTACAAATTCAGCAGGCCAATCCACCCTTGTGATGCCCATAACTTCCAGTACTGTATTGACCTCGCCTAGATGTGGCAACAAAATCATAGCCAGTAGCATTGTTCCCCACAAAAACGACAACCCGATACTAGGGAAACCCCATTCGCGCAAGTCCGTTTCTCCGAAATGCCAAGCGCTGTAGACTAGAAAAGCGACTAAACCTATGACCGGACTGGCCGCCCAAAATAAAACGACAAGGAGCATGATGAAGCAATAGCGCAAAATGAATTTTGGCAATCGGTCCTTGTTTGCGTGGCTGTAGCCATCCAGTGCCCCATGTGGAATGCCGTATAAAAACAACAAGAAAACCAATATGGCCTGCAAGCCGTAGGTAATATAGGTAGGCAATAATACAACCGCGATTGAAGCAAAAACCGTGAACAAAAGCGGTGCCCAACGGGAAGGCTTAGCTACCACGAAGGCAATAAAGGAGGCCGCCAATGCCCAGAGAAACTTTAAAACCGGCAATCGGGCAAACATGCTTAATTCCCATTTAACGGAGGACTTTTCGTCCAAGAACTGAAACACCTTACTCGCTTTTTGGGTAGCAAACAGGGCTTCAAAAATTTCTTTACCCCAATGTGGTTTATGCTTTAAAATATGCAGCAGTAGATGGTCGTAAAAATTAAAGCGATCCATCTCGCTTTTTGGGAGACGCAGCCACGAAGACTCTTTTCGCTCTTGCGCTATACCGCTGGCCAATTCCTTTGCATGCTCAAACATGCTCTTAAAGGCATAACCGGTAGTGGCTTTTATTTTTCCCGCACGCGCGCCGGTAGAAATGATTCGCGCATCTTGATCTTTTACTTCAGCGTACTGTGTCATAGGAATTGTCCCGCGCTCCTCATGTACGATATCGAAAGATAAACCAGGAGATAGTAAGTAGTTGCGAAGGTGATTACTTGCCAATTCATGCGGCAATGGTTCGCTTCCAAATCGCGTCATTTCAACCAATGCCTCTTTCGTTCCCGTTGGAAGCACGTACATGAACTGTGTGAAACCGTTTTGGGGAATATTGAAGTCCATAAGGGTCATCTCATTCGGCGTCCAATAATCTTCCTGCAGCTCTACTCGCCAACCCACAAAACTTTGTAACACTAAGGGACCCATTGGCTCCTTAATTCTTGGCGGTCGACTGTCGAACACCTGCTGAACTTCCCAAGTATAATCGCCACTTGATAATTCTACCGCATCCGTCCTGGTTTTCAATCCATCAACCGCGCCTCTGATCCAGACAATGTTCTCATAGGACTGCGCTACGCTCTTAACCTTATTATATAGTGCAGTACTTTCCACCATGTAATAATGTTGGTCCTCGAGCGATTCCAGTCCGTCGGCAGTAGCTATTGTATCCCATTGATGGGACAACACGTCGCGAAGTTCGGTACGTATCTTGTGTTCTGAATCAGCCCAAAAACAATAGGTTTTATCGTTTTTTAACTTCGCGTCCGGTTCAAGGATAAGGATCTTAAGCGTATGCAACAGATTCTTTCGCTCCAATTCAAGCAAAAGCAACCCGTTGGCAGCGCCCATTCCTAAAAACCCTATATCGTACCGATTCATTGATTAAATGTCGATTTGACCCTTTTTATATTGTCTAACAGCTCCTGTTCGATTAAGTTCGCTAAACCATGCTAATTAGAGGTATATATAGCCATTTATAACAATTTACCCCCAATATATAAGTGTTTTCACTTATTTTTCACGTGTCGTGAACAAAAGAATATTTCGTAAGTTAAGTGGTAGTTATAACCTTTAATATTTTAACACCATGTCATTATTTTTAGACGGATCTATGGGATTCGATCCGAACGATTACGTATCGTTCACATTCTTCGCCGGATACATGGCGATGTTAGCCGCTTCGGTATTCTTCTTCTTCGAAAGAAGTAGAGTTTCAGACGAGTGGAAAACTTCAATGCTCGTTAGTGGGCTTATTACTGGTATTGCAGCAGTGCATTACTACTACATGCGTGATTTCTACGCTGCCGGTAATGGAAGTCCAGTAGTTCTACGTTATGTAGACTGGACGCTAACTGTACCACTTATGTGTGTTGAGTTCTATTTGATCACCAAAAAAGCTGGTGGTACGAAGTCAATCTTGTACAAACTGATCCTAGCTTCAGTTGCGATGCTCGTAACTGGTTACATCGGTGAGGCATTTTACGCAAACGATCCTGTTTCTTGGGTTTGGGGTGCTATTTCTGGTGCTGCTTACTTCTACATCGTATGGATGGTATGGAAAGGCGACGTTGCTAAGTTGGCGAACAATGCAGGTGGTGCAGTAGCGAAAGCAAACAGTGCCCTAGCTAAATTCGTAATCATCGGTTGGGGTATTTACCCTATCGGTTACATCTTAGGTACAGCAGGTGGATTCTTCGGAATGGACCTAGGTATCGAAGCAAACGAAGAAGTACTAAACTTGTGCTACAACCTTGCAGATGCAATCAACAAAATTGGATTTGGTCTTGTTATCTATTCTCTAGCGATCAGCTCAGAAAAAGAAGCAGCTTAATCAATCATTACAGAGTGTTGGAAAACCCCACGGCGAAAGTCGTGGGGTTTTCTTTTTTCGGCAAAACCGCATGCTTGTCTATCTTTAAAGGATACTTCATCCCGAGAACATGAAAATTAAACTCCTACTGCTGGCCCTACTGGCTGCCCTATACGTTACTGGCCAAAATACAGGCGTTCATTCCTATGCGATTGATCTAACCCATGTCGTTGAAGACCGTGTGAAGGTTACCGTTGACGCTTCTTTGGTCCAATTATCAAACCCCAAAGACAATCAATACAAATTTCACTTTCCCGCGACCATACCAGGAACCTACGCCACGCTAGACTATGGTCGATTTATTCAGGATTTTAAAGCGTATAATACAGGTGGACAACCGCTAAAAGTCAAGCATAAGGGCAATACCTTCACTATCTATGGCAAACCCGAGCGCATCGAATATTGGGCAGATGATACGTTTGACGCGCGCATTCGTAAAAATAAAGTCTTTGAGCCCGCAGGGACGAATAATCAAGAGCGGACTAACTTTCTATTAAACGCAGCTGGCTATTTTGGATTTTTCGAAGGTAAAGAGGCACTCCCCGTAGCACTTGAAATCACAAAAAGTCCAAGTCTTTATGGGCTTAGCGCATTAGAAGGTTACAGCTACGGCAATACACAAAACTTTTACGCGCGCGACTACCATCACTTCCTTGATTGCCCCATAATGGTAAGTAAACCGGATACGACATCCTTCAAACTAGGGGGCGCTAAAGTGACCATAGGTGTGTTTACGGAAAATGGCCGGGAGCTATCACAAGAGATATACGAACAAGTCGAAACTAGTATGAAGGCGATCGAAGCTTTTTTAGAGGGGAATCTTCCCGTCGAAAACTATGCTTTTCTCTTCTATATCAAAGACCACACAGAGTTCGAAGGGCTATTTTCTGGGCAAGAAATTAAGGTAGGTACAATCATTAAAGCCATTCGTACACTTGCTGGAAAAGGTTTTGGAGCGCTCGAACACGGCAACAGCTCTGTGTACTATTTGCCAGATTTCGGAGGCACAACCGTTTTGGATGGAATGGCCGATGTGTGCATCCACGAATTTTTTCATATCCTAACACCACTAGGTCTTCACAGCGAAGAAATTGGAAATTTTGATTACATCAACCCAAAAATGAGTCAACACCTTTGGCTCTACGAAGGCATCACCGAATACTTCGCAGGCATCAGTCAACTAAAAGGCGGTGTTATAGATAAGGAAGAATACATTCAAAGTCTACTTAGGGGAAAGATTCGTGCTGCCGACCGCTATCCAACAGCGAAAATGTCATTTACTGAAATGAGTGAAAACGTTTTGAAGAACCCCTATAAAAAGCAATACGGTCAGGTCTATCAGCGTGGTGCATTAATGGGCGCATTACTAGATATTCGTATCATGGAACTCACCGGTGGTGAAAAAGACCTGCACGACATCATCCTCGCTCTGCGCGATGTTTACGGACCAAACAAAAGCTTTAAAGACCCACAAATCATCGCCGAATTTGTTGCATTAGTACATCCTGATCTTCAAGAGTTCTTCGACGACTATGTCACTGGACGCAACGAATTGCCTACCAAAGAGTATTTAAACAAAGTCGGTATAGATTATGACCGCCGTTACGCAGGTCCTGTTGTGGTAGATCCCCTCCGGGACAATGGTTACAAAACAAGAGGTATCCGATCTACGGACTACTTAGAAATCAAAAACATCTCAAAAGAAAACCCCTATGAACTAGAAAAGGGAGATCGCGTACAACGTTATGCTGATGAATTGGAAACGGCATACGGCGGACCTAAAGAAGGTAGCCCCTTAGTACTGTTAATAGAACGCAACGGAACGAAATTCACGGTGCCTTATAACGTCGCTTATACAACGGGTTCAAAAAAACACTACATCCGATTCCAAAGAAATCCGACTGCGGCACAATCAGCCTTGCAAAAGCTTTGGTTTAAGAATTAGCGAGTTATAATGAGTTGCTCTGTGAATCTGCTGGAAGGAGAAACCGCCGTCACGTGAAAAGTCCCATTAGGCAGCGCGTGTATCCCTAGCTGAATCTTTGAACCATTATAAGTATGCTTTTCTCTGAGCCACAGCTTACCTGTAGTATCATATATAAAAATATCCAGCGCGGTTCCTGACGCCCATGCACCATCGATAAATAACGCGTTACTTGTGGGGTTTGGGAACAACATAATGGGGTGGGAATTCGGCTGTTCAGTGAACCCTATCCCCTGAATGAATTCGAACCAATTCAAATTAAATTCAGAACCTACATCAAGACGCAATTTATAATCTCCTTGAGAAAGGATGCCGCCAGGTTGATTTGTCGTTTGCCAGGTTTGCCAACCGCCCGTTGCACCTAAAGATATTGATGGAAAACTTGTGACATAATTCCCCAGTGTATCCGTAAATATGAATTGCATATTCACCCCTGAAAGCGATGCGTGACGGTAATCAACGCTATAGGTAGCGCTATTTAAAACTTTAACGTCGTAGATAAGGTAATCCCCTGCACCTAAGTATCCTATGTTTTGACCTCCTCCAATGTCCGTCGTGTTCTCAAGGGCAATACCATCCATAGTAGTAAACGCTTCTGCTTCAATTTTACCGGGAATAACATGTACAGTTGGCAGCGTATTCTCTACTAATTCTTGACTAAAGGACTGAACATTGGTGCCGTCCTTCGCTTGTAACGTTGTCCCTGCGTATGAAATTTTGATTTCATCCAGAAACGTTAAAGCTTGGCCTATACCTATAAGCACATTACGAGAATTGGAGGGACTCTTGGTGACGGAGGTTATAGATGCCGGAACTCCATTCACCGTTACATAATAGGAAGCAGTGGTGCCAAGATTTGCTGAGTCAAGAGGTTTGTTTGTCTGTACTTCGATCGTGCTGTTATCGTATGTAACTGAATGCACATATTCCGCATTGATTGTAGTGGTGCTGCCCGTGGGAACAAATTCAAAACTTGTCACATTAAACCCGCCCTGATTTGCTACAAATCTGATTTTCTTATCGTCTGCAGACAGGACAACGTTTGGTATCGTTTTGGTCGACATCACAGTCCAGCTGCCCGTATTTGTTGCGTAGTAATTTGGTGTTAATCTTACCCCATCCGCTTCGAAGTAAAAATTACCTCCGGTAGACCCACTGCAACCTTGTCGCACCTTAATGGTATAAAGGCTGTCTTGCGGTATCGTTACGCTGTAACTCATCCAATCTTCAGTATCAACAAAGCCAACCATATAGCCATTGCTATTTACTGCATCCGTGAACTTCTCAATATCAACTCCGTCATTTCTATAGGTCCAGCCTGAATTCCATGAAGGAGGGGGATTTAGTTGGAAAGATTCCGTATCAAAGTAGGCGTCCCCCAAAGGCCCCATATCGTATTCTGAAGCATGAATCACACCGGGTAAATCATGGGATTTCCATGGAATAGAAGTTGGATCCTGAACTTGACGAAACATCGCATCAATGACACCTCTATTATAAGTGCAGTTCTGTGCTTTTAAATCCGTAGTTAACTGCATGAGTGTTGCAGTAGCAGTAGCAACCGAAGGAGCCGAACCATTACCGCTCCAATAATCAAGTAGATCTTGATAGCCCGCAGACTTGGTAATGCTCAACGGTGCATTGATCGTCTCAATCTTTTTTAATGGCCACCAAGCCCAACCTACACCTTCAGATTCCATAATGCTGATCAAAGAAGTATACCATGCATTGGAGTTTTCCCCTGTTTCACCAAACCAAATAGGCACATTATAAGTATCACGTAAATCCAAGCCGTACTGAATGTCCGCTACACTATTTACAGGTGACCAGTACTTATGTGGTGAATAGGCCATATTGTTATCCCATGGCGGTGTCAAACCGGTATAGGTGTTTGCGAACCAATTCCCTTCAATAAAGAGGATGTGATTGGTATCGACAGAACGAATGCTATCCGTAACATCTTCGTAGAGTGCACGTAATAAGGTACCGCCGGGTAAATTCCAGTTGGGCTCGTTTAATAAATCGTAACCCGCAATAGTCGTATCCGTCGAATAGCGTTCTGCCAATTTTTTCCAAAGGGAAGACGTTTTATTTCTATTGTGAACACTTTCCCAAAGCGAAGGCTTTGTCGGGTCATAATCGCTTATCGCTTCATCATACCCTTGACCTCCCGGGGCTGCATGTAAATCCAGAATAACATACATGTCATTTGCGTTGCACCACTTGACAACTGAGTCAACGAGATGAAAGCCTTTCGTTAACCACGTGTTTTGGCCAAGAACAGGCTCCTCTTCGATGGGTAATGTGAATAGATTGTAATGCAAAGGAACACGAACCGTGTTAAATCCCCAGGCTGCCATAGAATCTACATCGGCTTTACTGAAATGATTTTCTAACCATGCTTCATAAAAAGCTTCGGTGGCCGTCGCGCCGATAAGGTCCTGAATAGTGTCTTTGATCTTGTGCTGTGGGCTTGCAAATGAAGCCGTCTGTAGCATATAGCCCTCTTGAACCATCCAACCACCAATACCCATTGCGCGAATGAGTAACGTGTCCCCCTTCCCATCAACAATCGCTTTACCTGCAGCTTGAACGTATTGTGCTTTAAGTGGCTTAAGTACGCTTAAAAGAAAAACGCCTAAAATGAATAGAATACGGGGATGCTTCATGACTTATATGATTTAAACAGGCTCTAAGTTCAATTAATATTTCAAAAATCTCTTTCCCATGTGGCAGACATTAACTGGACAAAAGGGTCACAGGCCTTGAATATATTCGTCTAATGCATCTTCTTTCTGGAGTTCTAGTTTCTTTTTTAAACGGTATTTAGCCTTTTCAATGGCGGCTGGGCTCACATTTAACACTGTTGCAATCTCCTTGTTACTCATTTTTTGACGCATTAGGTAACACAGCCTTATCTCACCTTTTGTAAGGTTTGGAAATCTTTTTATCAAACTTGCTGAAAACTCTTCGTGCAACTCCCTGTAATTTCGCTCGAAGTGGTCCCAATAGTTTTCGCTTTGTAATTCTCTATTGATTTCCCTTGTCATCGATTTCAAAAATGCTTGAACATCGCTAGATCGGTCCTTCTGTTTACTTTCATTGACCAGGCGCTCTTTGAATGATTGGAGCAATTCTAATCGACTGGTGGTCTTCATTAATTGAAAACTCAAATCTGTTTTCTGCTGGTTCGATTTAACCTCAAGCTCTATTGCCTTTGTCTTTAGCAGCTCACGTTCCGTTTCTACTAACCTCAATCGCGTTGACCTAAACTTTCGGTCCTGATAAAAGAAGACTCCTGTTGCGATTAGAGAAACGAAAACAATCAGAAGTAACACCCTGAACCATGCACGTTGAATCAGGTAAGAAGCAATAGTAAAAGGAATTGTAATCGACTGCACTACTTCGTTCGCCCCTGTTGATTGAAGTTCTAATGTGTAGTTCCCCGGGGGCAATTCTTGCAAGTCAATAGTTCTACTGCCATAGGGTAACTCTACCCAATAGCTGCCCAATTCTTTTATTCGATATCGATTCGCTATACCGTTACGCAATAAATTACTGACCAATTCAAAATTGAAACGTACAGATTTCGTGCCTGCTGGGAAAAGTAACGGCTGTGTAAGGACTCCTCCATCTTTGATTAAAGGGACAACTTTAGGTAGGTTATCCGCATAAACCTCCGTCAAAACAAGCAGCGGTTTTACAGAGGTGATTGCCGTATCAGTGTGAATCTTAGCTACACCTTGGGTTCCTCCCAAAAGCAAATTAGAACCTTCAAAAAGCAACGTTTTTCGATTCGACAACCCGACCTGTAGCTCATCGGTCTCCTTAAAAACTTCATAAGACCACTTCCCAACGGCATCTACAGAGATACTTAACAGTCCCAAGCTAGTCGCAGCAAATAGTGCACCGTCGTGTTCCGCTATTGAATAACAGTTCACAAAGGAATCCTTGCCAATTATAGTATCAACAATCTGCCCTGCTTTAACTACCAGTATTCCACTACCCTCGGTACCAATGAGCTTATACTGATTATAGATCTCAATATCAAGTACTGAGTTTTCTAATGGGATAGCGTTTATAGTTCCTTTATTTGAAAGCGTGTAAAGTCCTTGAAATTCCGTTCCAACCCACAGTAGGTCGCCATCAAATTCCAAATCCATTATATTTCTTCCTACTTCCCATGCAGTATTGAATGGAGAGATAATTCGAGTCCCATCCCAAAACTGAAGTCCATACAGCGTTCCGATCCATAAGCTATCGCCCCAGGTAGTCGCCATAGACCAGATGTTTGAATTCTCCAAACCCCTAGAGGAAGGTGAAAAAGCAAGGAAGCGCTCTTTGATCGTTCCAAGAGTATCAAGTACGAATAGGCCTTCACCTAAACTTCCTACCCATAATTCATCCTTATAAAATGCCAAGCTCGTAATTACTTCAGGTAACGCATCATTTGAGAAAGTCTGTGGCAGAAAGCCGGATGCTCCGCGCGAGTATTTCACCAATCCCTCGCCATCAAATCCTACCCATAAGTGTTTGTCAGAGACCATGCTGATTGCACTCTGGATACTCGACGCTATAAATTCTTTTGGCTTGGGCAGCCGCTCTACCGCCTCATTTTGTGTTGAGAATTGGGCAACACCACCATTAAACGTTCCTAGCCAATAAGAGTCGTACACTTCATAAATGCCATAAAACTGATCGGTTATGATGCCCGAGCGAGGGTCTTGCTTGGTATAATGAAGGGTGGTTGTCCCATCCCATTTATACACGCCAGAACCATCGGTAGAAATCAGTAAACCATCTCCGTCTATTATAGCATCGCGCTGTGTTCCATCGAATTCGATATTCAATTTCTCAAAACGCTCACCTATTCTTTCAAATACACCTGTACCTTCTACACTATAAATGACTCTTCCGCCGCTTACGTCTACCGTCTTTCTGAATGAGCTTACACTCGTATTTACATTATACGACTCAATGCGCTGCTCAGATTTTAAGTAATACAGCAAATGATCACCACTGGTTGCAATCCATAGCGTATCGCCCTGATCTGCAAAATCGAAAATAAACTTTAAGTCTTCGTTGAAATCCTGACTCTGAAGGCGCTCCCAACTTTTGCTACCTGCCTTGAGTTGGAAAGCACCCAACCCGGAACTGCCAGCCCAAAGTGTCCCTTCGTTGTCTTGATGAAGGGAGATTATAGAAATATTCCTTGGAAGTTGTGGTAGTAAACTATCGTTTATCGGTCTAAGAACTTTTAAATCAACGCCTACAATACCTCCCAACTGAAGTCCAATTATAAGAGTGGAATCTTTTGTAACGAGGAGGCTTTGAACATTATTTGATCTGCGGTTTACTGTGGAGTCTAAAAAAGAAAATGACGCTGCCCTACCCTCGTTGTACTTGTATAAACCGTCTCGTGTTCCTATCCAGACAAATCCCCAAGGATCTTGTACTATAGAATACACCGTGGGATTATTCAAGCCCTCCGCCGAGCTAATATGACGGATAGATTGACCTCGTAAACCAAAGGAGGTTAATATTAACAGTATTAAGAGAAGGCGACGATGCATATCAGAAATATACAAATGAAAAAGGGACCCGTTACCGGGTCCCCTCAACACTTACTTACTTACTAACTAAATTAAATTTTAGTTGAGTGAGATACGAATTACACTATCCGTTTCCTCGTTTTGTAAACGCACGATGTACATACCGCGTGGCAATGTTGCAACATCAAGGCGTGTATTCGCCTCAAAGCTTTCCTCCATTACTTTGGCACCTGTTACGTTATATACAGCTACAGAAGTAGTAGTTCCTGTGGTATTTTCAATGAATAACACATCAGAAGCTGGATTCGGCTTTACGGTAAAGCTAGCAGCAACCTCTTCAACTCCAATGTTAGAACCACCACACTCTTCCCAAGCATGTATCATCAAAGTAGTATCAGACGTTCCAACTGTAAGAACGCGGTCTGTGAAGCCCGCAGAATTAGTGTTGATACAAGTAGTATCGCTCATGGATGCAGGAACGAAGTTTTCTTGAATCGCCCAATCATCAGCAGTAAACTTGTAGCGGTAGTCTCCTGGCGTTAATGACATAACAACAGTGTACACACCATCTCCATCTGTATCCGTCATCGGATAAGCAGTACCATTCCACGAAACAGGGAATGTACCAGAAAGATATGCATTTGTAAATGCTGGACTGTTAGAGCGATCAGATTGGAAAGTCACGTCAACAGGTGTTAATGGCGTTGGACAAACTGTATCTGTTGCACAGGTACCAAAACAAAACATTAACGTGGTATCCTGAGTAAACGATGGTAAAATACGATCATCATAATTACTCGGGTCAGAACACGGTAAGCCGTTTAACGATTCCTTTGTACCCCAATCTCCATCATTTGCTGGACTGTTAAGGAAGATGAAATTACCTCCACCAGTTCCATCTAAAGTATCAGTTCCTTCATAAACACCGTTACCATCTGGATCGGTTAATTGAACTGCGTTTGCACCACCAATGACACCACCGCCTAAGAATAGACCGTTAGCACCTACTGTGATGTTAGCTGTATTGACTTTAAAAGTCACTACATGTGTTGTTTGTGCGAAACCCAACATAGGTAGGGCAAGCATTAATAAAGCGTAGATTTTTTTCATGTTAAGCATTATTTATAGTTAGTAATTATTGAAATACTCTTATGTAATCCACCAGCATGTACTGAGGGAATGTTGTTGAAGGGCCAACTGGACCTGGCCAGTTTCCTTCTACGGCAATGTTTAGTATGAAGAAGAACTTCTCTTTAAACGCCCCTAAGTTGGAGATGTTCAAAGTGTGAAATAAAATATCATCACGAAACCACTTGATGGAACCACTATCCCAAACTATGGAAAATACATGAAATTCGTCATTATACTTTCCAGAAGTAAGGCTGTTATTTCCGCCATATTCTGCATGACTACCATTATTCGACCAATGTGCTGTACCATAAACAGTGCGATCATTATAACCGTCACCTCCAATCAACTCCATAATATCAATCTCACCACAGCTGGGCCAGCCATCCGTAGAAAAGTTATCACCCAACATCCAGATCGCAGGCCATATACCCGGACCGTATGGCACTTTTGCGCGAATATCTATTCTCCCGTACTTAAATGACTGCTTTCCTTGAGTGGTAATTCGAGCCGAAGTATAGGGCGCGCCTAAATGCGTTTCCTGTTTAGCCGTTATGCGTAAATATCCCTGATCTAGCTCTGCATTGCGATTACCACCACGGTAGTATTGACTTTCATTATTTCCCCAACCCGAAGCACCAGTTTCATAATTCCAATCAG
>ERZ891134.1856-NODE-1856-length-13497-cov-4.491817_pt1 | contig 13497 bp, 10 predicted proteins | sample MGYA00520888_ERZ891134 | MGnify/ENA primary metagenome ERZ891134 (study PRJEB32303, sample SAMEA104408692) | aquatic metagenome | biome: Brackish water; feature: Coastal; material: water | place: Baltic Sea | collected 2014-10-23 | depth 10 m ... | reverse complement strand
AAATAAAGAAGTAATAATATTACTTCAAATATAAGAATAATTTAAAATGGCTGATACTGAAACTTTAACGGATGTTAAATGTGAGTTGTCAAGTGAGAATTCCGATACTACTGTAAAGGATAGCGATTTCCCCAGCATGGGTGTTGATTTAATTAAGCGAGTTAATATCAAAATTGCATTTTTTCTGCTAATGATTGGTTTGTTTATATTTAGTGATATTTTTATTGAAAGGTTTTTACCTGCTATTTACCAAGATGGTACAGGTACACCAAATACATCTGGGACGACTGTTCAATTAATTATTTTAGTATTGTGTTATATTGTTATTGATTTATTAAGTCAAGGTGGTGTATTATAATGTTATAGTTCCTTTTTGTTTAAATGTGGTATCTGCTTTATGTATTGGTTTTTCATGGCATTAAAATACTCGTAATTTACCAAGTTGTTTAAATACGAACCAGGCTCGTTGCATCGCTTATATAACGGGTCTTGAAAATGCCGTGTGATAATGCCCCATTTGCTTTTTACAATGGGTAGTATAACGAGTATGGTGGCTAAAAATATATTCATGAATTATACAATACTTGTATTTATTTTTATAACATTTAAAAAATAAATATAATTACTGCAAATAACATTAAGTAATTTGCTTATGATTATTCAGCGACTGGTTCGTTTGCGTCGCCTCTGGATTCTTGAATGAAATCAATGTCGTCAAGATCGTCATCATACACTGATTCACCCGACCCAATGTTATATTCGTCACTTTCGTCAACAACGTCGGTTGGGTTGTACAATATTGTTGATGTGTATTCAGCAAACATGCTTTCGATCCAATGGTAAAGTTCGTAACTTTCCTCAATTGAGTTGCCACCATCAATATTGATCTTACCGCTACGCAGCACTTTAATAGTGGTTCTCTTGCTCATTTTCCAAGGCACTGGTCGATAAAACTTTAGAATTAGTCCAAAATAACGCTCACAGTTGTTTTGGATTTCTGCCATACAAATCATATTATTTTTTTGACCAATATAATCCTTTATTACATCGTGACACAGTAGGTTGTGTTTCTGATGTAGTATGTCAACCAATTCAACAACTGGGTCTAGGTTCTCCATTTCCTTGAGACCCTTGAGTAGCGTCTCTAGCTCATTTAGTCGAATCAACATATTTGGATTGATAATTCGACAAATGTAATTCCGCATGACAGATATGAAATATTGGATATCAATTGTGTCGTCCATAAACTCTTCCCTAAGGTAATCTCGCAATATTTTAATAGGAGCAATTAGATCGCTTATATCGGGTTTTTTTACACCTGGGACTTGAAACCTACCATTACGAAACAACTTGATTTTGTATATTTTGTTGTTGGCCACGTTATATATTTCAAACGTGATTTGACTGCTGAAAAACTTACCAGTGCCCTGCAACTTTCGCTTTGACTTTGGTTTTGTCTTTGGTTTTCTACCTCTGTTTGATACACGCACCCTGACAGGTGGGGCTACATAATCAGGCGATGGGTTAAAAACTACACCATAATTACACCCAATTTTTAAAATATACCCACCAACGGGGACTGTCAGCATATCTATGATCTCTTCTTCATTAAAGCAAATATTGTTGAATTTGCCCTTTGCCGTCAATGTGCTGGGAACCAATTGTGTGAATATTTTGTCTTTGGGCGTCATCAAATCTTTATAATATGTGATATTCTTCTTTAACTGTTTATTGCTGTATTTTGTTGTGCCCGTGTATATCTTAACGCCTTCAACCATATTATAATTTAATTGGTCATATTTGTTTTCGTATATACCACCCTTGATCATTTAAACAGGTATTCAGTTAATGAGTATCGCAACGGATTATATGACTAATATTGATATTCAATTTTGAGTTCAAAACACTTTAATTATTTTCTAAAGGTTTTATAAAATAATTAATATAGAATCTAATTTAATAAACAATGTCAACTGGAGGAATATTCAAATTAATTACCAATGATGGCATCCAAGATAAATTGTTGATGGCAACTGGATACTTGTCACATCGCCTGAAGCTTATTGAGAAAGTTAATAGGGAAAAGGCCCTTAAAGCAGGTACACAAACCTCACATATTGATCTGGATAAGTCGTGGATCCCCACTGTTAATATGATCAGTAAGTCGCATGCCGTTTTTACGAACGGTTCATTCAAACCTTTTGTTGCATCTGGATTTGAATATAACAAACTCAATGCGTTTGCTAAATTTGGCACTACTACCAAATTCTCACTTCCTGTATTTGGTGATTTCATTAATGACTGCGTTCTACATCTTAAGTTGACAGGTTTGTCAGCAAAGAGTCCTAAGGACCGAGTTAGATATGTTGCGTATTTGGGTCACAAATTGTTATCCAAAGTTGCATTTACTATTAACGGAAATCCTCTAGATGAAACAACCAGTGATGATTACAATGCTTTTTACGAATTCCATGTATCACCCGCCAAGCGAAATGGATGGCTTAAAAATGTTGGGCAGGAGATCCCCCATGTAGCTCATTTGACTGCCGACCCGACTTATGATCTTCACAGAGAATATCGCTGGTTTGGAGATGGTAACCAGACATTTAAGCAATCTCATGATGATGTTGAATTGTGGATGCCGCTGTTATTTTGGTTTAGACAGGTACACAATTCGTTGCCCAATGGGGCTATTCCATACGGTCAGACTGACATTAATGTAACGTTTGCATCAGTTGCTGAAATTGTTGGGTTTGCTGATTATGGTGGTGGTGGTGGTTATAATAACCCAACTATCACGACTTGTGAATTATACATGAACAATATCTTTATGAATCCCGATGTTGCCAACATCTTCATGAAAAAGTTCGGATTCTCGCTTATTCGTGTGCACGGTCGACACACTGCATCGCTTTCAACCGATGATCAGGAAATTCGACTTAATGAACTTAAGTGGCCTACTGAATGTTTGTATATTGCATTTAAGCCTCAGACTAACTTGACATTAAGTCAATACTGGCAGTCGAGTTCTACGCTAGAAGTTGTTGACATCAAGGTGCCGGTTGCTGCTAAAAATACCTCATTACAAACTTTGGGTGTTGTTAATGATGCAACGCCACCGACTGCCAACACCGCTACGCTCACACAAACTAGTGGTCTTCCGTTGAATGTTACACCCAATGCCTACGTTGGTTACGATTTTGTCATTACTGGTGGAACTGGCTATTCGCCGACGAATATTTCTGATAACCGATACACTGTTATTGCATATGATGGTGCATCATCCACTATCACAATTAACGGCGTGTGGTTGGGTGGGTTCATTCCCGATGCGACGACCACATTTGAGCTTTTTACACCTCAGGTTGCTATTAATGTGGCTAGGTACTATAAGGAGATTCCTACGATTTCGACAATGGAGGTTAAGGCTTATGGTATTGTGATTTATTGTGAGTCGAACGAATCGTTCTACAATTCGTACTTACCGTATCGATATGGTGAGAAGATGAACACACCTCTCGATAGAGGGTGGTATATGATGAATTTTAACTTTTACCCTGGTGATCATCAGCCTAGTGGACACATTAACTTGTCCCGAGCTCGTGAGTTCTATCTTAAGTATTCGAGTACGAGTGGAAGAATTTCTACTACAAACCGAGTTGATTTAATTTGCCTTTCCGATGCCATTAATTTCCTTTTGGTCAAAGATGGGTCTGCAATTTTACGCTATTCTACGTGAGTTTTCATGCTCTCGGAGTATCTCAGCCCGAAAAAAAGTCTCACGTGATTTCTGTATTTTTCAAGATATTATATTTTCAAAAAATAATATGTTGAATACTTTGAGTTTATCAAATTATTCTTGTTCTTCCAAATGGTCGACAGCGGCGTCCTCGATCTGCTTCTCTAATCCGTTGATGTACATATCGAATTCTGGCAGTGTTCCAGTGTCAAAATTTCGTGGGATATTAACCTGAGTAATGTTAAATACCATCATGCTAGATAGATCGGGATCTTCTAACCCATTGTCGAAATTAGTCAGGTAATCGACACATTTCTGAGGATATTTTTTTAACATCAATGTGTACGGCACAGATGTGTAGAACTCGTTAACCCGCTTAATAGAGAAATTCAAATATGAACCTCTATATCCAGTGAACTTAATGCTCAACTGAATAGTACCATCAGTGAGGACAATGTTATTAATCGCCTGAATAGTTCGAAATTTCGTGTCGGCATACTGGAGTTTACGCTCCGCCTTGCTTTTTTGATCAATGTGAAGAATCAAGTTATTCAACTGATCATCTTCGAATGGCTTCTCAATATAGGTAGCAGGGTCTTTTAACCGACTGTGAATATACTTCACGAGATAATGGCAGATACAGTCTGAGGCTCGACGAATCGGACTCGTGAAATGTGTATACTTCGACGCTCCGACAAGTCCATGCGAATCATTTGTCTGCGTGTAAGTCGCCGCAGTGTGCGTCTTAATGATTTTGTCCATAAGTTGGTCACCCGTAATATCGTCGGGGTTCTGAGACTTCACCTCAGCATCCAACTCGTCCGTATTACACGCTCGGTAAATCCCCAATGTTTTTTCAACATTAGTATTCAAATACTCACCAATGAACGAATTGCTAAATATGGCAAATTCGGCAATCACAGATTTCATATCCTTGACGTTGTCGTAATCTTCATACAGTTCGACCACGCCGTTGGTATATTTTAGGTTAGATCTAAAGTGCTCCAATTTCTTACCAATTGTCGTTCGAGCCGCCCGCAACGCTTTGGAAATACTCAACGCAACATTAAACACCTGCACATGCTTAAGTCGCTTAATATCATAAGAAGATTTCAACTTATTCAAATTGACTTTAAACTCACCAGGATTCGACAAATACAACGCAGCCTGATCATATGAAAATCTATCATGCGATGTAACAATAACTCGCGTAAACTGAAGTTCAGGAGTTCCACATGGCAAATATTCACTCTGGTCAATTTCCGTGACAATTGAAATCGCATTCTTGCGTTCACCACCAGTGTTTGTATTAAATGACGTCATGAGACTGGCCGCATTGACAATGTCTCGCGGCATAAGATGAATGGACTGATTCATAGATGGATAATGCGTGATGGAATTCTTACATATCGCCTGAAACAGTTCGGAGTCGTGTGGAATGAAATGAGTCGGATCGGCAATATGTATCGCCAAATATAATTTTTCAACATCGTCAACGGTCTCAGAATACACTGAGAATCCATCATCGGCGTCAACACAAGATGCTGGGTCAACTGTAACACAAATGTGCTCAAAATCAATCCTGTCTTGAATGGCCCACTTATGTGTTTCTAATATTGTGGACGACGGCAATTCAACATTGCTTTTCATATACTTTGGCAAAAACGTCTTGTTGAATTGCAAATTGAATCGATTGTTTGCCTTCTTCAGAATTTGCTGCTGTTGTCTTGATAGTTTGGGCATTTGTTATTGGTTGTTCTTGTATTTTGAAGTTGTATTAGAACTAAAGAATTATGCGTTTAAAGAGTTTAATATTCAATGATTATGTTAATAAAAATAGTATTCAATTTTGACAAAAAATATAATATATTTCTATTAGGAATATTTATGTACTTTGGACTCTAGCACCAATGTCGCTGATTTGTTGGTCGCCTAAATGAATAACATGCTTCTGGGGCTTTTCGCGACACACCCACATTATGCCTAAGATACACCAACCAACAAACCACCCAGCAACAAGGTACAATGTAGTCAGAAAGACCTTGTCTTTAACGCATGGGATGATGGCATATGGGTTGTCAATGCTTAAACAGCATGTGTGGGATACGGCCTTAATTGGCGTCTCGTCAGTGAATGAATATGTTTCATTGGCAAATACATAGTTCCAATTGTTATGCCACGATTCAATGCCATTCTCAAGACTTGGAAGGCTCATAATAATATCGCATTCGACATATTCAATACTTGCCTTTTCAGCAACATTCGTCTGTATGGCCCTATGGCCTAACCACGTACCAAGGGCTAATGCCCCAAGTATAAACAATACAACAGCAGTCTTAAATTTGATTTGAATTGAGATGCACATTCACCGATTGTTAAGTAAGATTTTGTTAAATTTTTTCCGTGATTTATAAAAGAATATATTAATTTCATTTTTAAAACTCTATATGGAAATAGTACAAATTGCAATCCTACGTAACAATTATGCCTCAAGTGCTTCAATAACTAACTCGTCATCACTGGTTGATACATGCGGATCGGTATGCGTCTCATTATTTGGCTCATCGCAGGTCAAGTTGAACAGGTCATTAATATTTAAATCGATATTATTCACCCGAAATTCGCTTGTGCGAATTTTCTTGGCATAAATGGTGTTATCTAATTTGTTATCCAAATCAATACTGAACTCGCCGAATTCTTTGAATAAGTTGTATATGTTGCCTTGGTCTACTAGTTGCCTTGGTCTACCAGTCACCCGATGGTGAACGTGCATCAATGTTTCGCCAGTGTCATCATCTGAGAGATTATCCCACTTAGTAAACCAGTCATCGCAGCATGAATCGCCTTCATTGACATCTTCATCTGTTGTAGCGGTTGGGTCTGTTTCGTATTCGACATCGGTGTCTTCATCGTTATTATCGTCATCTGATTCATATGACAATCCCGTTTTGTTGCAATCACGTAAATTTAGGGAATCCATTACGTAATCATCATCATCAATAAAATCGGATGAATATTCCATGTCAGAATCATCCATATGAGTGACATTGATGTTTTTAGTATAATCATGCCAAATAGCATTTTCAGATCCAATTGTTCTTGTATTACACTTAGTACAATCGTTTGGTATATCATCAACATCATAGTCAGTAATATGCCCAATCGGGCAAATAACAGTCACCACACCATACTGGGTTACCTTAAATACTTGAATATTGTTATCCAATTCTTCCAACTCCGCATTAATCTCAGAAATCAAACTCTCTTGGAAATCTGGCGTCTGGCACATCTTACACCAGTCCTCTAACTTTTCATATGTAAACGCGTGGCTAAACCGACACTGACAACTAAATGTAGAATCAGCCTGATCCATTACCTTTGCACCATACAATTCTAGTTGCTCCAGCATCTGTTTGATGCTCATTGTGTAATGTTTTATATCTGTTTATATTCAGAAGTTATAATACTTCATAATGATAATTCACTTTTTACATCGAATTTAACTTGCTAATTGCGTTTTTGTAATCCGCATCCGACACTAAGTTGTCGTCTTGGCTTAATCGCCGATTTCTGCTATATAGGAACATGGATGGAAGTAACTCTAATGCTAAACGCATCCCAGCAGACATATTATATTCTTGCATAACTTCCTGTACAAATGTAGAAGTTTCGAATCTCATACGACGCAGTTTAACTTTGACCGTTGATGACCATCCCGTTAGATCAGGACGTTTTGAGAACCACTCTTTCTTACCATCAAATAAATATTCCATACCATATGCACCGGATAGGATTAATTCTTCGGCAAAACTACAATATCGATTTCTGTCATTTTTTAGACGCAGAATTTTATACACATTGTGTACATCATTCATACTGCTGGTTTTTGTAATCTGTGGTACACCAGATACATCAACGCCGTCATCCTCTAATGTAATCTTTAACATGTCGATCTGTTCCAATAGAGATGCCTTATCGTCTTCATCTTTCTCTTTTTCGATATTAAACTCCAGTTCTCTGTCATCGATGTCATGCAACACTTGATTGATTCGGTCCTGTTTCCTTTCTTCTTGTGTCATATTACGCAATTGAGTATCGCCCGGTTCATATGCGTCGTCACCACCACTGTCGTAGTCTTGGGAATATGAATGAACCGGGCGTGGTGAATTATAATGATTTCGTGAAAGTGTTGCTGGGGGTGAGTGACTTTTTGGCGAATATCTAGATCTAACAGAATGAACAGGTGATGGGGTAAAATCATTGTCAAGTTGTGTTGACATCGGTTCAGGTTCGGTTATAGTCATGCCAATGTCAAAATTACGAGATAATCGTTCCATCTCTTTTCGATATTCGTCAGCAACATTCACCTCTTCATTTGATTCGAGTACGGCACCACTGGCTATTTCACGTTCTAGTTCCGCTAAATCCATTGTTGAATCGACATCATCATCTCTTAATAAATTGGATAACCCAGCTATATTTTTTGGATCGTTAAGATTATTATCCATGATAAATTTTAAATAGTATATTTGATTACACGATGAAAGTTTAATTGATATTATCCTATAAATTTATGGCATATATTCTCATATTATAAAGAACTTTACAAACATTTGATAATATAACGCCACGTAAAAATACAATGCACATTTTAAGTTACGATGTTGCATCAAAATCTTTGGCATTATCCATTATTAAATTTAATGATAATTGGAAATCAGACTTGTCCGATATTAAATTATCATTTGATAATAGTGTAGTGTTCACAAATCCAAATGCAACTGCATCAGAACTTTGCCAAACGGCACTTGATAGCATAAACGATTTATACAATTTACTTGACACGTTAATTCAACCATTGGTTTTAGATGTCGTCGATTTAATTCCTGGCAAAAAAGTAAAGGAAACTGATGTGATTTTACGGGCAAATAGGCTTCGAGGATATTTAACGTACGTTGATGAAACCCATATGCGTGGTATACCAGACTTAGAACCATATCACGTGTTAGTTGAATACCAAATGGGGCCCAATAATAAAAGCAACAGTGTTTGTTCGCAGATTTTATATCACTACGCAACACCCGATAATGGGTTTAAAAATGTCGAATCGCGTGATGCAACTAATACAAACACACCGAAGTGTACCATGGAAATTATTGGACCATCACTAAAGAACAAAATTAACTTAGACAAAGGAAAAACACGCCAGTTTTTCATTGCTAAATATGCAAAAACATATGATGCAAATAAGAAACACAGTATTGCTAACATGAAATACTGGTTAAAAACAAAGAACGCTGAACATATGATTGCAAATGTCAATAAGAAGAATTTGGATGACATTGCCGACGCAGTAACTATGACACTGGCGTGGATATTTATAAAAAGTGGATATTTATAATTAAATGAAAACTGTCACTGTATTTGGTGGTATTGTTGGCCTAACTGCAGCACATGAATTAAGTGCGAGTGGTTATAAGTCCTATTAATAATTTATTTATAGCGGGTGGGTGGACAGATACATCAAAGGGTATATTTTCCATGGAAAGTGCGTGCGAATCAGGTAAAATTGCCGCTATGTACGTGTGTAAAATAAATAATAAAAAGCATAACAATGCCATTTAGATCCGTTGACACACTTTTTCTATGATTATGGGTTCGATGTAATACTACTACTATTATTACTACTTATAATGATTATATCAATAACACACAGATATATGACCACACCAAAAACCGAAAGTACATATTCAAAAATTGAATATAATAGAGTCTTAAATATAAACTAACCGAAAACCAGGGATGAGTACTCTACTACCATCAAAGACCGCAAATGATGTGAAGGTCCTTGTACCCTATTTGCGACACCTGAAATACAGGGGTATGCTAAAATTGTTGGAATTTTGCCGAATGCAGTCTGCTGTGTTTCGAAACACTGCCCTAGATAGCACTGAACGCAAGGTTGCTAGAGATATTGTGTTCACCCTGTGTAAGCAGCTGCGGATCGCACCATTGTTTCCACAAGTGTTTTACACTTGCGTATGTGATGCAAGTGACATCATCGCAACCGAGGAACGCACTGAGCCCCTGTTGTATGGGTGTACTATTCTTGCAAGATCGTTATTATGAAAAAATAAATATTAATATTGAATTCGCAATATTTTTTAATGTACGATATTGCGTTGTCGCTTCAGGAAGTGCTTCTTAGCGTTGAAGTATCGAACTCGGTATGTTTTGCTGGAGATCCACTCGTCGTGCGTTGCCCCATGATTCTCAAACCGAATGTAATACCAGTGATCGGCACAGTCGGGTGCATCATGTCGATGTAGTACGCGTGATAACCACCACTTGTTTTCTTTATCCTTCGCACCGACGATCTCACCGACGTTAAATGGCTTCTGCTTCTTTTTTATCTGGCGTGAATATCGAAACTGTGGTAGTTTCTCCTCAATGGCAATACGATCCTCTACCGTCATTGGCGGGATGTTACTAACTGCGGTATTCGATTCTCGGAAGTGCACGTTATTATTGTGGTCACCACATCTAAGATTTTTGATCATCTTGTGAATAACAAACCTGTTGTAGGTTAACTCCAATAGAGTCATATAGTTCTCGATTTCCGTAATAAACGCTGGCATCTTGGAAATGGTTTTACCATGGAGAATTAACATATTCTTGAGAATATTGAACATTTGGTGATTAACAGTCTTGTCCTCAGTGTCGTCGATTTCTTGAATCAATGTGATCTGATTCAATATGGTTGATTTCATAATCAACTTATGAACTTCGTCGTCATACTCACGCATATACTGAGACTCAGTAGATGATTTCTTTTCCATTGGCTGTGTGACCGGAGGTCCCAAATCCCGCAAATTCATTGTGGATAGGTCAATGAAGTCGGGTAAGTCAAGGTCGTTCACTTCATTGGTCATTTTGAAATTGATTCGGTTGTTTGGTTGAAGTGATATTATAATTTACCGTTCTTAAATTCAATTTTGAACTAAAAATCCATAGCGTTATTTACCAAATTTTCATCTGCGTCAGCTTCTATATCCAAATCACCAGTTGCAAATTCATCATCAGGGTTTGCGTCAGATAACTCACCTAATGATTTTTCAGACTCGGCCGCAGACGCATAACCATCTTGTAAGTCGTCACCCTCGATATCGGACATGACCGCTATATCAGCACTTAGATCAATGTCATTGGACGCAATTACAGATGTTGAAAATTTAGTTAAATCGGGCTCTGATAACATTTTCTCTGATTGAATGATGCTGTTTATCATAAATTTAATCACGTCGTGTGCGAGATTCATACCTGCTTTTTGCATGGATTTATACATGTTGATAATGGTAGACGAAATGGAATGCATCATGAAGTTTGACACATTCAGCGGCGACAAATGGTCTTTATAATAGTCATATTTTTCCAGAATACTCTGATCTATATTTATTAGTTTTTTATGCAAATCGCGTACTTTATTTTTTGCCATGAGTTGCTTTAAATCATATGGGATATTTTTAACTATATCGTGATTTTTAATAATGTAAAACAAAGTAACTATGTGTAAATAATAACTGTGTAATTGTGTGTTACGCAATATAAGTGTCTCGGGTGTTGCTGTTGTGGACGGGTTGATCTTTTCTGATTCGATCAAACTAAACTTTTGATTAATTGTCAGTCCAAGATTAACCCATATATTGTATTTAATTTTGAATGTTCGGGACAGTTCTAAAATGGGTGCGGTGTTGATCTTCCATTCAGGATAAGTCTTCTTTACTACTATATCTTTGGTCATTTTTGAAATATTTGAAATATCTGTCTTTTCAATTGATAATTTTTCCACCATTATCTTGTCATAAACCTTTATGTATTTATCGTAGTATTTCTTATCACATGACTCAACTGTTGATTTAGTAATGCCACACTTTGTACAGCTGCTTTCCTTGCCTTTTTGCACGGCTATTATAAAATTGTGTAACTCACCCTTCGGACACCTATTTTCAAAATAATTAAAGAACACAGCCAGATCACCTAGTTTATTCATGGCCTTTTCTACCGACACATTTTTAGTCTGAGATAACAGTGTCTTGCATACAGAGCACCGTTCATCAACTATAAATAAATGCTTAAATTCAGTAGTTTTCTCGATATCCTGTGATTTTAACCATGTATTAACGTCAGATTTAACATATTCACGTTTGGGTCCAGATAACACACCTTTGGAGTTAGCATTTTGATACACAAATATATCGAATTTGTGTCGTTTACCATTATTATCGTAGTATTTGTCAAGTTTAATGTTTTTGGGTCTAAAATCATTAAATTTTAGCATATAATTTTCTTGCAAAAATACATTATTAAACGGCCTTAATTCTCTACGTTTATGTGCCTGATACAACTCGTCTTCTAAAGTTTTAATATATGCGTATTTTTTATCATGATCTAATAACGGTTGTGTATAAGGAACAGCAAATTCATTATACAGCTTATTTTTAACATAATCTATTAGGAATTTAAAACTACCATATTTATACTTCCCTGTTTTTGTATCACTCCATTGTTCGGGGACAGTTGCTGTGGCATAGATACTCATGTTTTCTTTAAAGTCCGCCTCGATTTTATTCCAACCACGTCCCAATACGGCTTTTATATCATGCGAACGTTTAGATGACTTACCCTTATTCTTACAGTATTCAACTAAATCCATAACATACGAAATGTATTTGTAAATTTTGTCATTCTTAATGCATATAATTTCATGATTAACTTCTTTTTTAGTAACTCCTTGACTGGTTTCAACTTGTAACGCAACAGCCCACTTATACGCCTTAATTAAAATGGGCTTAACTGAATCCATGGTTATGCTAGTCACATTATTAATTGTGACGTTTAAATTTCGCATGATCAAAAATAATGCATTATTAATAATATTTTGCAATATCTTTTGATTTTCCCGCGGCTGCTGATTTCCACCAGTGGTTTCATTAGTGGTTTCATTAGTGGTTTCATTAGTGGTTTCATTAGTGGTTTCAATTATATCTGATTCATCATCGCCAGAATTACCCGATACTTCCACGATGGGACTTTCGCGATGTTTGTGTTTTTTACGCCGTTTGTGTTTTTTTACCCCACCCATTTTATTAGATTGTTTATTTGAATTGGGTCGCATGGCGAATGTTATCTTACCATAGTTCTTGTTTATCATATTGACAACTATGGCAAACGTGTAAATAACTGTGTATATACGCATTAAATCCTTGATGCTATCCTTGCTGTTAGATTTGATTTTGGCTAAATTTGCCTCAATTGTCCCCATTTCTGGTCTTAATGTATTAGTTATTGATGTTATGATGTTCTTATGGTTGACGGCATCCTTAAACTTGATATACGAAGTCACTATATGGGCAATCTCCTTCCACATTTGAGTCTTCAATTTATCATACTCCATCACAAATGATACTCGTTTTCCTGATATATACTTTAAAATTTCTTCAGCATCCGCCTCGGCTATCAATTCGCCACATATTCGACAAAAATACCCATCGGCATTTACGGGTAGTGAGAATTTGTTAATTAAATATCCCCGAATTAAACCACTTTTAACCAGTTCATTCTGCGATGGTTTTATCATATGTTGTGCCTTTGCTATGACATGTGGGCATATCAAGTTAATTTTTTTAGAATTTTGAAGCATCGTTAATTTTGGATCGTCCAGTTTCTTCGGAATCTTGACCAGTTTGTCCAGTTCACCG
>ERZ891134.1855-NODE-1855-length-13510-cov-6.787588_pt1 | contig 13510 bp, 9 predicted proteins | sample MGYA00520888_ERZ891134 | MGnify/ENA primary metagenome ERZ891134 (study PRJEB32303, sample SAMEA104408692) | aquatic metagenome | biome: Brackish water; feature: Coastal; material: water | place: Baltic Sea | collected 2014-10-23 | depth 10 m ... | reverse complement strand
GTAGACCCTCCCCCCGGGGTGCTTAGGAGTGGAATAAAGGGTATAAAATAGTTACATAAACATGTTACGCAGGTCAAAATTGTTGACTTTACAACCTAGGGTAGGTCATTTCTCTTAGCTGAATAGATTGTTGGTATTTACCACTTTTTGCTTTTTGGTCACAGTTTTTTTCTGTATGACTTAGTATGTGTGTCACCTAAATACAGAAACAGATTCTGATATTTTAAATTTTGAAATGAACACTCGCAACGCTAACTTAGCACTTGCAAGGGTGCTTTAGCGATGTATTAGAAAATGACCTATCTTGCTCAAAAAACGAAAGATTTTTTTCTTGTCCTGTTTCTAACTTGCTTGATGTTAAGCCAAGCGATGGCGGCGGATAAGATAGGCGCAATTGCAGCAGTTATTGGTAAGGTTACCATTGAACGCGACGGTGAGATAATTAGCGTCAAGCCAGGCTCTCCAGTTTTTGAGAACGATAAAATCATGACTGGTGGTTCCAGTCGTGCTCAAGTGCTGTTGATGGACCAAACGGCGATCAATGTTGGTCAAAAGGCCGAGATTGTTTTGGATAAGTTTGTCTTCAACAGTGACGACGATGAGGTGGCGTTAAAGGTCACCAAAGGTACGTTTAAATTCATATCCGGTAAGGTCGCGACTAAAAACCCTGAGAAAGTGAATGTTGAAACACCAGTGGCAACCATTGGGGTTCGGGGTACGGAGTTTGTGGGCCAGATTAGCGCTTCTGATTCGACGATTGCGTTGTTGGATGGAAAAATATTAGTTGCGAATGATTTATCGACGCAGTTTGTGACGAATCCTGGTTTTGGTGTCACGATTGATACGGCTGGAGTTATCAGCACGCCCGTGAAAATCCCACAAGCGCAATTGGAGGCGGTGTTAAATTCTGTTTCGACCGATCGAGAAGCGCTTTTAGAAGAGGACATTGAAGGTGGTCTAGACCCAGAGGGTGGCCCTGATGACGAAGGCGGACTCGGACCCGACGGTGAGTTTGGACCTGATGATGAAGGTGGCCCCGGACGTGATGACGAAGGTGGACCTGGACCCGATGACGAATTTAGGTCTGGACCTGACGGAGAGTTTGGACCTGGATCCGACGGTGGATTTGGACCCAGTCCTAATGGTGATCTTGACCCAGGACCTGAGTTTGACCCGTTTGGACCAGGACCAGAATCAGAAGCAGCAATCGCGCCAATCTTCTCAACTGCACTCGCATTGTTTGACGAGTTTGAACCAGGATCAGGAGGCCCTCCACCCATTGATTTGTCCTATGCGAGTGATCTAAATATGGCACCTCAGGGCGCATTCATATTGTATGAGGATCTTTTTGGAGGAGATGGCGCGCGCGATCCATTCTCCTCAGTTTTTCCTGGCTCCGATCAATTCGAACCCGACGAAATCTTTGACCAGTTTGGATCAGGACTTGGTGAGCCAGACGGCATCGCTGGTGTTGCAGACATTATTCAGGACGGTCAATTTTTAGAGCTCCAACAGGGTGAAGAATTTATAACCTTATTCAATGAGGTTTTCGGAGTTGATTTCGATGAATTTGCCGCAGGAGGCATTCCCATATTGCCGTTGAGCGTAACTCTTCAGCGATTTACGATAAATGAGGGTTTACCTTCACAGCTTATCGCTGTTCGTACGGGGCTTGCACAAGGACCGACAACAATTACCTTGAGTTCTGGTGTTGGAGACGATTCTGATCTGTTCAGTATTGACTCAGGTACTGGGGAAATTACATTCGCGAGTATCACGCCTGCCAACGCCTTTAACTTTGAAAATCCGCAGGATGGCGGAAATGATAATATTTTTAACATAACGCTCTCGATCACTGACGGTGTTAGTTCAACTGCTCGGTCGATCAGTTTTCAGATTGAAGATTTGCCTGTGTTGAAGGCCAGTGATTTCCAGGATAATTTCCAAAACATCAATCCAGTATTCCAGTCGTTTGGGGGGCAGGAAGCATTTCTTAACGCTTTGACTGATGGTACTTTGACGTGGGATCCCGATTTTTCTGGAGGCGCACTAACGTTTAGTGGGGGCAGTTCTGCTCCGACCATTAGCCTTACTGATGTTGTGTTGTTGTATAAAACTTTGGGTCACACCGTATCTTTAGATATGGCGGGTACATTTAGTGGTGTCGATATCGGTAGCAATGTATTCACATCCGGTACGATTGCGGTGGATATAAATGATCGGTCTGTCTCTCAGTTCACTTCCCCAGGCTCTTTTAATTTTTCCAGTGTTGCTAGCGGATCTGCCTTGACGATTATTGGTGGAGAAACGCTCAGTTTAACCGCAACCCAATCGGCTAGTGGCCGGGATATGGCGGGAGCTTCTAGTATTTCTGCAACAGATATTACGACAACCGTGACTAATTTTACTGCAGGAGCTGAGATCGGGGTCGGAACTGGAGCTCCTTTAGCTGCCTCCGCGCTTATTCAGATAACCGATGTGAATGGCGCCAATGGTGGCGGAAGCGTTGGCTTGGGTAGACCAACAATTACCAATCAACAATCGCAAACTGATAATTAGAGTTACGTTTGAGTTTAAGTGGACTTGTTTTCTATCTACAAAGCTACTTATAGATCACGTAATCCTGCGTAGCCCCTCCCCCCGGGGTGTTTAGGGGTGGAATAAAGGGTACAAATTGGTTACACAGACATGTTACACACGCTAAAATAATGACTTTGTAACTAATTGATTTATATAGATTAAATCAGATAAAAATAGGGTGGCGGAGAGTGAGGGATTCGAACCCTCGGTACGGGGTTACCGTACACACGCTTTCCAAGCGTGCACCATAAGCCTCTCGGTCAACTCTCCTGCTTACAGGAAGCCGCGCAGAATATATGAGCAGCTTCGCCATGTCAAAATTGTCTTACTAGGTAGCTTCTTTGAGTTGATCTAAAATTTGTGGATTCTCTAGTGTGGAGACATCTTGAGTAATTTCTTCACCGTTCGCCAATGAGCGGAGCAGACGACGCATGATTTTACCTGAGCGAGTCTTGGGTAAATTATCTCCGAAGCGTATTTCATCTGGTTTTGCAATCGGACCGATCTCTTTGCCCACCCAATCTCGGAGTAACTTAGCTACGTCTTTAGCCTCGTCTCCTGAAGGTCTTTCTCCGGTTAAGACAACGAATGCCACCACAGCCTCGCCTTTGACATCGTGCGGCTTTCCGACAACAGCGGCCTCAGCAACCAGCTCGTTGGCAACGAGTGCTGACTCGATTTCCATCGTGCCCAACCGGTGGCCTGATACATTTAAGACGTCATCTATTCGGCCCATAATCCAGAAATAACCATTTTCATCTCGGTTAGCACCGTCCCCAGCGAGATAGTATTTTCCTTTAAAATCAATAGGAAAATAGCTACTCTTAAAGCGTTCTGGATCTCCCCAGATATTTCTGATCATCGCTGGCCAAGGTTTCTTGATAACCAAGATTCCCCCGTTACCTTTTTCGACTGAGTTCCCTGTTTCATCAACAACATCCGCGATAATTCCAGGAAAAGGGAAAGTACAGGATCCAGGTTTAAGTGGTGTTACCCCGGGAAGCGGTGTGATCATGTGTCCGCCCGTCTCAGTTTGCCACCATGTATCAACAATAGGGCAGTTACCACCGCCGACCGTGTTGTGATACCACATCCAGGCTTCTGGGTTAATGGGCTCTCCGACAGATCCGAGTAGTCTCAAAGAGGACAAGTCATGCGCCTTCGGCAGATCAGGACCCAGCTTGATGAGTGAGCGAATTGCGGTAGGTGCGGTATAAAACGTTGTAACAGCATGATTTTCGATCATCTTCCAGAATCGATTGGCATCTGGATAAGTGGGCACGCCTTCAAAAATCACCTGCGTGGCGCCAACGGAAAGTGGGCCGTACGTAATGTAGGTGTGCCCTGTGATCCAACCTATATCTGCCGTACACCAAAAAACATCAGAACTCCGATGGTCGAAGGTCCATTTCATAGTCAGCATCGCATGCAATAAATAACCGGCCGAGCTGTGCTGCACACCCTTCGGTTTACCTGTAGAGCCTGAGGTATAAAGGATGAATAAGGGATGTTCTGCGTTAACCCATACAGGTTCGCAAACGTCAGGCTCATTCTTGGTAAGTTCATGTAACCACACGTCCCGGCTATCAACGAGATTGATTTTGTTGCCTGCACGTTTATAGACCACAACATTACTGATTTTTTCACATCCGCCCATTGCGATTGCTTCATCCACAATGGGTTTTAATGGAATTTCTTTACCACCACGAATCTGAGCGTCTGCCGTAATAACAGCAGTAGCGCCTACATCGATAATGCGTTCTTGCAAGCTTTTCGCAGAAAATCCTCCAAATACGACCGAGTGAGTCGCACCGATTCGAGCACAAGCCTGCATCGCAGCGACACCCTCTATCGACATGGGCATATAAATGACAACTCGGTCGCCAGGTCTGATTCCTAACGATTTGAGGCCATTCGCCATTTGACAAACGCGATGATAGAGTTGCTTGTATGTGACTTTGGTAACAGAACCGTCATCGGCTTCAAAAATAAGTGCTGTCTTGTTTGGGATGGTTTTGAGGTGGCGATCAAGACAGTTGTATGAGACGTTGAGTTCTCCGTCATGAAACCACTTGAAAAATGGCGGATTAGTATCATCCAGCACCTTAGTGAATGGCTTATGCCAAAGTAATTGCTCGTTAGCTAAATTCGCCCAAAAACCCTCGTAATCAGCCTCTGCTTGATGGCATAAAGTATCGTAAGCAGCTTGACCGGATAGGGTCGCTTGCTTTACGAAATCTTCATTTGGCTGAAATACTCTATTTTCCTTTAATACGGACTCAATATTGCTCATACATACCTTTCCTTATCATGCCGTGGCCCAACTGTCTGGTGTTTTGGTGAATTTCGCTGTTATACGCTTCATGACTCTGTGGGTCGATGTGAAGCAGTGGTATCAATTCAAATGACTATACTCGGAACAGCTGCGACCTAATGTACTGGATTATACCGTTTTAACCTATATAAGACGACGCGTCCAATCATGGACAGTATTTTTCCTGCAGAACGACAAATATGAAGTTCTGAGGCCTATATAGTTCCTGGTGATTTATAATACAAGCTTAAATTCAGTATCCAAAAGATGAGGAATTCACTAATGCCTGCAATCAAGCAGAATGACGTAATTGAAAGCGTTGCTGATGCCTTTCAATATATCTCGTACTACCACCCCAAGGATTACATTGACGCGCTTGCGCTAGCTTATGAGCGAGAGGAGTCACCTGCTGCACGCGATGCCATCGCACAAATCTTAACCAATTCAAAAATGAGCGCGCAAGGTCGTCGGCCCGTTTGTCAAGATACCGGTTTGGCCGTTGTATTTGTTAAGTTGGGTATGGACGTTGAGTGGGCGGGTGTGTCGATGCCCTTATCCGACATGATTCATGAAGGTGTACGTCGGGCGTATATGCATCCAGATAATACGCTTAGGGCATCGGTGGTTAAAGATCCAACAAACACGCGATTGAACAGTAAAGACAACACACCGGCGATCATTCACTACGATGTGGTGCCCGGGAACAGTATCGATATTACCGTCGCCGCTAAAGGTGGGGGATCGGAGAATAAAGCGAAGTTTACGACGCTTATGCCGTCAGATGGGCTAGCCGATTGGATTGTGGATGTGGTGCCTTCAATGGGAGCAGGCTGGTGCCCTCCCGGTATGTTAGGTATTGGTGTTGGCGGTACTGCTGAAAAAGCGATGATCTTGGCGAAAGAGTCTTTGATGGAGTCGATTGATATGCAAACTTTGAAGGTTAGAGGCCCTCAAAATAAGCTAGAAGAACTCCGAATTGAGATCTACGATCGGGTGAACGCGTTGGGTATCGGGGCCCAAGGATTGGGCGGCTTGACCACTGTTTTAGATGTCAAAATTAAAGATTATCCGACGCACGCTGCGTCGTTACCCGTTGCTGTTATTCCAAACTGTGCGGCGACAAGACATGCACATTTTGTGCTCGATGGTTCTGGGCCTGTTGCACTGACACCTCCATTACCAGAGGATTACCCACCGATTCAATGGCGTGCTTCAGATGATGCCCGACGAGTGGATCTAAATTCAGTAACTGCGGAAGACGTGACTACTTGGAAGCCAGGCGAGACGTTATTGCTTAATGGAAAATTACTTACGGGTCGAGATGCTGCGCACAAACGCATCAAGGACTTGTTAGAAAATGGAGAAGGCCTTCCCGAGGGTGTTAATTTTGAAGGTCGGTTTATTTATTATGTTGGTCCAGTAGATCCCGTTGGCGATGAAGTTGTAGGTCCCGCTGGACCAACGACCTCAACCCGAATGGATAAATTCACGGACATGATGTTGTCGAAAACAGGTCTTCTTGGGATGGTCGGTAAGGCTGAGCGTGGACCTGTGGCAATAGAGGCGATTAAAAAACATAAGGCTGTTTACCTTATGGCTGTTGGTGGTGCTGCGTATTTGGTTTCCAAGGCCATTCAATCATCCCGAGTCGTTGCTTTTGAAGAGTTGGGGATGGAAGCTATCTATGAATTTGATGTACGTGATATGCCGGTAACTGTTGCAGTGGATAGCTGTGGTGAATCAGTACACCAAACAGGACCTAAATTATGGAAAAGCAAAATTGCTCAAATTCCTGTGGTGTCAGCATAATTTATTGAAGCCGAGTAGACTAACAATTAAATTAATCAGTCAAAAAAGTTTATGGCGGGCCACCCCGCATTGCAATGTAGTGAACCTGGTCAGGGCCGGAAGGAAGCAGCCACAGCTATGATTTGTAAGTGCCGGGGATTTGGCTCGCCGCCCAAATGTTATTTTTCAATTAGTCTTGATGTGATTCACAAATAAAACTGAAATGTCTTTAGCTTTAGCAAGAAAATGGCGACCTAAAACCTTCTCGGAGTTAGTGGGGCAAGGTCACGTAGTTACTGCGCTGACGAATGCCATCAGTCAAGGGCGAATGCACCATGCTTGGTTGTTCACCGGGACGAGAGGAGTTGGAAAAACGACCCTGGCGCGGATTATCGCAAAAGCATTAAATTGCGAAGCGCTGAGTGATGCGGATCCTTGTGGGCGTTGTGATTCCTGTTTATTGATTGATCAAAGTCGATTTGTGGACGTGATTGAACTGGATGCAGCCTCTAATACGCAAGTGGATAATATGCGGGATCTTCTGGAGACGGCTGCCTACAAGCCTACAGTCGGCGAATATAAAATTTTTATTATTGATGAAGTGCATATGCTCTCTCGCTCAGCGTTTAACGCTATGCTTAAAACATTAGAAGAGCCGCCTGAGCACGTTAAATTTATTCTGGCGACGACAGACCCGCAAAAAGTCCCTGTCACTGTTTTATCGCGTTGCTTGCAGTTCAATTTAAAGCCAATCCCTGCTCCGATCATCAAAGAACAGATGAGGAAGATCTTAGATGATGAAACCGTTGATTTTGATGATCGAGGCATCGAGTTATTAAGTCATTATGCTCGCGGTAGTTTGAGAGACGGTCTGTCTCTTCTCGACCAATCGATCGCGCAGGGAGATGGGCGTGTTCAGGAAGAGTCCGTCAAGTCAATGCTGGGAGTTGTTGATGACTCGCTTGTTAGAAGCTTATTGGAAATATCACTTCAACAGGATGGTAATCTTTTGGTTCAAATGACCGATGACATTGAGCGTATGGGCGCCTCGTTTTCATATGTGTTGGATGAATTGGCGACACTTATACAGCGTCTTTCACTTTTTTCATTAACAGTTGAAGGTCTTGATGAGGAGTTAATCCCAGGTTATCAGGCTTTAGTGGATCAAACGGATGAGGAGCATTTGCAGCTCTTATACCAAATTGTAACGGTTGGTAAGCGAGATCTTCCTTTGGCGCCGAATGAAAAGGTTGGCTTCACAATGGTGATGCTCCGGATGATGGCGTTTTTGCCTGCTCCAGAGTTAGGTTCGTTACCTAAAGCACAGAAAAACAAAGGTCGTCAGCCTTCGATAGAAAAAACTAAGCCTGTTAAAAAGTTGTCCACCGAGAACACCAAAAAAGATCACATGGTCGGCGCACTCAATTCGAACGAGGAATGGAAAAGATTTGTCTCCGAAAAAGTCTCGTCAGGGATGGCAAAGATGCTCGCCGAAAATGCTCAGTTTCAAAGTTTTAGTGAAGGCACATTAAAGTTATCCCTAGAGGATGAGCATAAGCATCTTCTGGAAGACCGTTATAAAAACAAGCTACAAGAGTTAATTAGAGAGCACGTAGATGTTAAATGTCGCTTGGAAATTAAGGCTGGGGTTGCTGACGATACTTTGTTGGCGGACCAAATCGTTGAGAAAAAAAGTCGTCTGGATCAAACGACCAAGGATCTGGAGGATGACCCGTTCGTCAAAAGTTTGAAGAGCGATTTTGGTGGAACTTTAGTGTCGGAGAGTATTAGGCCTTCGAAGTAGTAATCAGCCATTAGTATTTTTTGAAAACCGTATGAAATATTGGAGAGGTTATGTTTAAAGGACAGTTGGGTGGGCTTATGAAGCAAGCTCAAGAGGTGCAAGAGAAGCTCAAGAAAACACAGGAAGAAATAGCTGGGATGGAAGTTGAAGGTGAAGCGGGCGCCGGACTCGTTAAAGTAACCATGACGGGGCGCCATGATGTTAAACGGATTCAGATTGACCCGAGCCTTATGGATGATGACAAAGAGATGCTTGAGGATCTGATCGCCGCCGCTATGAACGATGCAACAAGAAAGGTTGAGGAGGTAACTCAGTCAAAGATGTCGGCAGTGGGCGGTGGACTTGGATTGCCACCTGGGATGAAGTTGCCATTTTGATCAAGTTATTGGAATCCAATGAAGACGCCGCAGGCACTTGAGTCAGTCATCGACGCACTAAAAAAGCTTCCAGGAGTTGGCCCAAAAGCCGCCCAAAGGATGGCTTTTCATTTGATGCAGCACGATAAGGGAGCAGCGCAGGATATTGCTGAAGCGTTAATTAATGCATTGAGCCGAGTGCGTCACTGTGAGCGCTGCAATAATTTTTCGGAGCAACCCGTATGTGACTTATGTCAATCCTCGAACCGGGATGAAAGCGTCATATGTGTTGTTGAAATGCCTTCAGACGTCCAATCGATAGAGCAGACGCAGTCTTTTAAAGGGCATTATTTTGTGCTCCTCGGGCGTCTCTCTCCCCTCGATGGCGTTGGTCCCAAGGAAATTGGTTTGGATCGACTAATAACGCGCGCAAGCGAGGATGCGGTTAAAGAGGTAATTGTCGCGACTAATTTTACAAATGAAGGAGAAGCAACGGCTCATTACATCAGTGAGAAGTTGATCCCGCTAGGCTTAAATGTGACACGTCTCTCACGGGGCGTTCCTGCAGGGGGAGAGATAGAGTATGTCGATATCGGTACGCTCGCGCAGAGTATTATCGAGCGTAAATCGGCTGATTAGTCAAAAAAACAATAAGGTAACTTATGACAAGATCTCGAAAACGAGAAATTTCAAGATCTGGTAAGGCTGCTGGATTGAGGCGGCCAAAGCCTAAACCGCAACCCCAATTATCTGACGAATTAAACTCGATAGCAGCTTCTGACTCAATCGTTGAGACTCAGAAGTTGCAAAAGGTATTAGCGCAGGCTGGGATCGGTTCTCGTCGCAAGATGGAGGAATTTATTGAGCAAGGATTGGTTAAAGTCAATGGCCAAGTAGCTACGTTGGGTACGCGTGTGTCGAGTTCGGATCGGGTGGAATTCGGAGGGCGGAGAATAGATGTCAGTGGCACCCAGGCAACAAGAGTAATTTTGTATCATAAGCCCGAGGGTGAAATTGTATCCAGAGATGACCCTAAAGAGCGGCAAACAGTTTTTGCTAACCTCCCAAAGCCCAAAAATGCTAAATGGATTGCAATCGGCAGGCTTGATTTTAATACCAGTGGACTTTTAATCTTCACCACTTCGGGCGAATTGGCGAATAAAATGATGCACCCAAGCTTCGATACTGAGCGTGAATATAGTGCACGTATTTTTGGGGAGTTAACAAACGACCAGATATTGCTTTTGCTATCCGGTGTTGAATTGTCTGATGGTTTTGGCAAATTTGAGGAATGTGAAGCAATTGGTGGTGAAGGACGCAATCGTTGGTATCGAGTCATTGTAAAAGAGGGCAGAAATCGACTCGTTCGAAGAATGTTCGAATCCCTGGGTTATCAGGTGTCGCGTCTGATAAGGATTCGATTTGGCAATATTGTGTTACCACCGCGCTTAACCCGCGGGAAATGGTTAGAGCTCAAAGATAACGAGGTCCATCAATTAGAGGCGCAATGCGGTGTTACATCCGAAGATAAAACGCAAGAGTCCGGTAACCCTCAACACAGATCATCCCGAGGTGCTAAAACTAATAAAGCTCGCGACAAGGACGAGTTGGGGCAGAGTGCGAAATCCAAACGCAGGTCGTCTCGTAGTGTAAAAAAAATAAACTCAACCTTTGAATCTGCTGCGCGTCAAACGTCTAAACCCAAGCAAAGGTCTTCGCGGGTTGCGAATAGCACAAAATCACGACCAGCTTGAGTTTCTATCCAGGTGAAGGGGATTTGAGGGAACTGTGTTTCAACGGCCTCACGATCTCTACCAACTTCCATGATTAATATTCCATTAGTATTGAGATGGCTTGGTGCCTCAAGGATTATTTTTTGAACCAGATCAATCCCTTTTTCGCCTCCGGCTAGAGCGATTTGAGGTTCTTTAACAAACTCTATCGGCAAATCATCCATTAGCTTCTGCTCTACGTAAGGTGGATTCGAAATAATTAAATCAAACTTCTCGTCGATATCGGAAAATAAATCCGATTGCATAGGAATAACTCGGTTATTGAGATCGTATACCTCTATATTTTTCGTACACACCGACAATGCGGCTTTTGAGATATCGCTTGCGTAGATAGTGGCCTCCTCAAACTGAAGGGCGGCTAAGATCGCCAAGCATCCCGATCCTGTACACAGGTCAAGCACGTTATTAATCGAGGTCGGGCTCCTAATCCACACATCCATTTGGTCGAACAGAAGGTCGGCGATATGTGATCGTGGTATCAGTACGTCCTCGTTGACATAAAACTTATACTCACGTAACCACGCTTCTTGCAGAATGTAAGATGCTGGGATCCGGTCCTGTGCGCGCAGATTGATATTTTTTCTTAGTAAATCAATCTCAGTTGATGTCAGCTTTGCATCAAGAAAGATGTCGAGCGAATTCAATGGCAATGACAGAGACCTTAAAATGAGGAAGCATGCCTCATCAAAATGAGTTTCTGTTCCTTGACCTAGGCCGATATCTTGCTCCGCAAACGATGTTGTGGCGTACCGGATTAGGTCACGAATTGTTAGAAGGTTTTCATCAATGGCCATAGGTGCCGGCGTGCCCGAATGGGTTCCTCGCGTGTTCAATCGCCTCTAAGTAAGTCATTAATGCTGGTCTTGGCTCTGGTCTTCGCGTCCACTTGTTTTACGATGACTGCGCAGTAAAGGCTGCAACTTCCATCGCTTGAAGGCAAATTCCCAGATACAACCACTGAGCCAGGAGGAATGTAACCGTACGATACCTCACCCGTGGCGCGATTAAAAATCTTGGTGCTTTGTCCGATGTAGACCCCCATTGAGATCACGGATCCCTCAGCCACGATGACGCCTTCTACAATCTCTGAGCGGGCACCAATAAAACAGTTATCTTCTATGACTGTTGGATTTGCTTGCAGCGGCTCCAGCACTCCACCAATCCCTACGCCTCCAGATAAATGAACATTTTTTCCAATTTGGGCGCAAGAACCTACAGTTGCCCAAGTATCTACCATTGTTCCTTCATCTACGTAGGCACCTATGTTCACGTACGAGGGCATGAGCACGACGTTTTTTGCAATAAAGGAACCTTTTCTAACCGCTGCTGGAGGTACGACTCTAAAGCCACCTTTACGGAAGTCTTCGTCTGAATATGACGAAAATTTTGAATCAACTTTATCAAAATAATTTGTATAACCGTCTCGCACGATCTCGTTGTCAGATATACGAAATGACAATAGGACCGCCTTTTTGATCCATTGATGAACAACCCAGTCATTCTCTTTTTTCTCCGCGACTCGAATTTTTCCATTGTCGATATCTGCAATTGTCTGCTCTACCGCGTCTCTAACCTCTTTCGATACCGTGTTGTGGTTGATGTCAGCGCGTGCTTCAAATGCGGTTTCAATGATATTTTGTAAGTTGCTCATTATATTTTCCAAGTTAATTAAGACGATAATGCGTAAAACCTAAGGCTCTATTCTAGTCAAAACCGAGAGACATTAGGGTAGCCATGCGTTGTGCGGCTTCATCACAATCTTTTTGTGTGGCCACTAATGCAATTCGAACATGGTTTTCTCCTGGATTGACCCCATGAGCTTCTCGCGCAACTAAACTGCCTGGTAGTACCACAACACCGCATTTTGTATAGAGTTTTTTTGCAAACTCTACGTCATCAATGGGTGTCTTCAACCAGACGTAAAATCCCGCTGACGGATATTGAATCGAAGAGTGAGGCTTTAGTGTCTTGACGAAGGAGTTAAATTTATCTCGATACAAAGTACGATTAGTTTTTACGTGTATTTCATCGCTCCAAGCGGCAATGCTGGCTTTTTGAACTGCCGGACTCATCGCCGAACCGTGATAAGTTCGATACAGGAGAAACTGCTTTAACACTGCGGCGTCGCCACACACGAAGCCGGACCGCATACCAGGTACATTCGATCTTTTTGAAAGACTGCCAAAGACAATGAGGCGAGTTAAATCACGACCAAGTAATTTTGCAGCAGTAATGGCACCCAGAGGTGGAGAGCCCTCATCAAAATAAATCTCGGAATAGCATTCATCCGAGGCAATAATAAATCCGTACTTATCACTAAATTGAAACAGTTCCTCCCATTCGGAGAGGGACATGACATGACCGGTTGGATTTCCCGGGTTACATACATACAGGAGTTTTGTTTTGTTCCAGGTGCTTTTATCTATTTGAGTGAGCTCCCACCCCAGGTTAGATGAGCCTAAATTTAAGAATTTCGGCGTTGCACCGGATAGTAGCGCAGCACCCTCATAAATTTGGTAAAAAGGATTGGGCATTACCACTACCGAGTCGGGACTGCTTGGTGAGAGCACAACCTGTCCAAGAGCGAATAAGGCTTCCCTAGTGCCGTTTACCGGCAATATTTCACAATCAGGGTCGATTCCAGTCATTCCAAATCGACTTTCAATCCATTTTTTTATCGTTGACCTAAGTTCTTGGGATCCTTGGGTTGTCGGGTAGTAAGCTATGTCAGTCAAGTTATTAGATAGTGCATCTAAGATGACTTTAGGTGTGTCGTGTTGTGGCTCTCCTATAGAAAGCCGAATTAATTCATGTTTTTGGCTTGGCTCTATTTCGGCAAGAATTTTTCCGAATTTTTGAAAAGGGTAAGGATGTA
>ERZ891134.1852-NODE-1852-length-13519-cov-5.883021_pt1 | contig 13519 bp, 13 predicted proteins | sample MGYA00520888_ERZ891134 | MGnify/ENA primary metagenome ERZ891134 (study PRJEB32303, sample SAMEA104408692) | aquatic metagenome | biome: Brackish water; feature: Coastal; material: water | place: Baltic Sea | collected 2014-10-23 | depth 10 m ... | reverse complement strand
GGTAGAGATAAAGCCCTCGAACGTAAAAATTACGGTCCAGGTCAGCACGGAAACTCCCGTCGCCGTCCAAAACAGTCAGAATACGCAGTACAGTTATCTGAAAAGCAAAAGGCTAAATACATTTACGGTGTTTTAGAAAAACAGTTCCGTAATACGTTTAATAAAGCAGCAGCTAAAAAAGGTATCACAGGTGAAAATCTGTTGCGTTTTTTAGAAGCTCGTTTAGACAATACGGTTTATCGTATGGGTATTGCTCCTACTCGTAGAAGTGCACGTCAATTGGTATCTCACCGTCATATCACCGTTAACGGTGAAGTGGTGAACATTCCAAGCTATCAGCTTCGTCCTGGCGATGTAGTAGCGGTTCGTGAACGTTCTAAGTCATTGGAAGTAGTTTCTGGTGGTACTACATTATCTCAATCTCGTTTTAGCTGGATACAGTGGAACGGTAAAGATATGCAGGGCACTTTTGTTACCTATCCCGAGCGTTCGGAAATTCCTGAAAATATTAAGGAAAATTTGATCGTCGAGTTATACAGTAAATAATCATTAATTTTAAAATTATGGGTGTTATACCATTTCAAAAACCAAATAAGGTTGTAATGACCAAATCCAATGAAGCCACTGGGACGTTCGAGTTCTTCCCTTTGGAAAAAGGATACGGCGTTACCATCGGAAATGCCATGCGCCGCGTGTTGTTGTCTTCTCTTGAAGGTTATGCAATCTCAGCGGTGAAAATACAAGGCGCCGATCATGAATTCTCAACCGTAAAAGGTATAGTTGAAGACGTAGTGGAGATTGTATTGAACCTAAAGCAAGTGCGCTTTAAATCCAATACGGTTTCTGAGGAACAAGATAAACTCTTTATCTCTATTAAAGGTAAAGATCAATTCTTAGCAGGCGATATCGGTCGTTACACAAATGATTACTCAATTTTGAATCCAGAATTGGTAATTTGTAATATGGACCCTACCGTTAACATAGAATTAGAACTTACTGTATCTAAAGGTAGAGGTTATGTTCCTGCTGATGAAAATAAACAGAAAGACGCTCCAATTGGTGTTATTGCCGTTGATTCTATCTATACCCCAATCAAAAATGTTAAGTTTAACGTAGAAGATTATCGCGTTGAACAAAAAACAGATTTTGAAAAGTTGGTAATGGATGTAACAACAGATGGTAGTATCCACCCTGAAGAAGCACTTAAAGAAGCCGCTAAAATTCTAATTGAACACTTTGTTCTTTTCAGTGATGAGAATATCATGCCGGAAACCAAAGTTTCAAGTATTGTTGAAGAGGTAGACGAAAGCTTCCTTCAAATGCGTAAAATCTTGAAAACAGCTCTAGCGGATCTTGATTTATCTGTGCGTGCTTACAATTGTTTGAAAGCTGCAGAAATCAAAACACTAGGTGAATTGGTGAATTATCACATCGACGATCTATTGAAATTCCGTAACTTCGGTAAAAAGTCTCTTTCTGAATTGGAAGAGTTCGTTAGAGACCGCGGTTTACATTTCGGTATGGACGTTTCTAAGTACAATCTTAACGACGATTAAATAAATGAGACACGGTAAAAAAATAAACCATCTTAGTAGAACTACGTCACACCGTAAAGCGATGTTGGCGAACATGGCTTCCTCTTTGATCAAACATAAACGTATCGTTACAACTGTTGCTAAAGCTAAAGCCCTTCGTGTTTACGTTGAGCCTTTAATAACTAAAAGTAAAGATGCATCTACTCACAATCAACGGACAGTATTTGCCTATTTAAAAGATAAGCATGCCGTGAGCGAACTTTTTACCGTGGTTGGTGAAAAAGTAGCTAACCGACCTGGAGGATATACTCGTATTCTTAAAGTGGGTAACCGTATGGGTGACAACGCCGATATGGCGATGATCGAATTGGTAGACTTTAATGAATACTTCGACGGCTTCAAGAAAGACGATAAGAAGAAATCCAATACCCGCCGTTCACGTCGTGGTACAACTGCCAAAGCAGCTCCAACTGCTCCTGCAAACACAGTAGATCAAGAAGTAGAAGTTGTTGAGACTAAGTCAGAGACTTCTGAAGATTCTAACGCTACTGAAGAATAATTTTAATTCTTTATAAATAAAAAAGGCTGTCTTTTAAAGACAGCCTTTTTTATTTGCGTATTATTTCAAATGATAACTAAACATGTTGTTGTATTAATGCAACTAATGTGTTTTTATCTACAACTCCTGATTTTCGCCAAATTTGTTTGCCGTTCTTAAACAGGATTAATGTAGGTACCCCTTGTATATTCATAGACTGCGCCACATGTTGATTTCTGTCAACATCTATCTTTACAATACTGGCTTTATTACCCAATTCACCTTTAACGGTGTTTAATATAGGGGCCTGTACCTTACAAGGACCACACCAAGAGGCCGTAAAGTCTACAAGTACGGGTTTATTTTGGTTTATTAATTCCTTAAAACTACTCATATTATTGGTACTTGCGAAGATTTGTCCATGCGCCTCCATTGTGAGCATCGTATCCGGCTTTTTGAAGGATTCCTTTAGCGGAAGCACTTCTCATCCCAGATGCACAACACGTAATAACGGGTTTGTCTTTAGATATCTTCTTTAATGAATTAGGTAATTTATCCAAAGGAATATTAATGGCCTTCTTAATATGACTACTTTGATATTCTGCTGGACTTCTTACGTCGATTATTTGAGCTCCCTGCGCAATTAATTCTCCTAAATCTGCTTTGGCTTTTCCGCCAAAAAGTGATGATAATATTCCCATATCACAAAATTCGTCTTTTATAACTGGCTATATCGTGACTAATCTCACAGATTCAATCCCATTTCCTCAATGATTTTATCCGCATTACTTACATATTTTAGTACGTACAATACATAACGTATATCACAACCAATACTGCGTGAATAATCCTCATTCCATGCATAATCATTTATGGTAGCTGTAAAGCTGCGATCAAAATTTAAGCCGATAAGCTCTCCACGGGCATTCAAAACGGGCGAACCAGAATTACCACCGGTTGTATCCATGTTATAGAGAATACCCACAACAACCTTTCCCGTTTTGGGGTCTTTAAAAATGGCAGGAACTTCCTTTTGCCGCAATTTATCTTGAACCAGTTCGGGTAAACGATAATCGGGTAGGGTATTTGCTTTTTCAAAAACTCCTTCAAGCGACGTGTAGGGATAATGGACTTCTCCATCATTGGGCTTATAGCTTTTAATAAAGCCATAGGTTAAACGAAGAGTACTATTGGCATCTGGTATGAATTGCGACTGTAAATAATCTTCACGAAATCCCATGTATTGGGGCATCAAAGCCGCCAATTCCAATTCTGTTTCTTTCCAAACATTAAGTATATTCATCCTTATTGGTTCTAAATCCAAGACGATTTTAGTAACAATTTCCTTGTTTATTGAGCTCAATAGTTTGGCCGGCTTCTTTTCAATTAGGTCCATCATTTTTTGATTATCGAAAAAATGACTGCTTGATATTTCTTGGAGGGATTTTGGTGAAAATGCGTTCCCTATCTTGACATTTGGATTTACGTCTTTTGCATGATTATAAATCCCATTTATTATTGTGGTAAAGGCTCTTCTTTCAAGCTCCTCATCTACAAAAGGGTATAACTTTTTAGCATTTTTTTGAAATTTAATTATAATAGAATCCTTTTTATTCTTTGGGGAAGCTTCTAAAAGGGCATTTGTTTCAAGGCATAATTCTGCCATCTGTAACGCCTTAGATTGGCGGGTAAAAACATTGCTGTAAAAATGGGCTTTCCCATATTTTTGTCGGATTTCCCACAGCGCTTCAATTCGTTTTACCACCTTTGTAGCTTGAATTCCTTGAGGTGTGCCGGTTTTGTATACGGTTTTTAATGCTGCATCTTGATTTTGACGCGCTTTAACTACATCTGTTCTTCTTAACCCTTGAATTTTTCCACGATAATTTTTTTCTACGTTTTCCATTCCCTGAATGGTACCTGCAAACTTCAATCTTTTTGCCGTATTCCCCTCGCTTAATTCTTTCATCCAATCGATATACGTTTTGTAAAAAGATTGAATGGTTGGTAATTGAATTTCCTGTTGAAATTGTAAATAGGAACCGCTTTCATGTCGGTAGGTTCTCCCTGGATAACCCATTATGAACACGAAATCATTTTCTTGAGTTCCTTTTGGATTTATTTTGAGAGTTTTTTTAGGGGTATAGGGTATGTTGTCTTTAGAATAGGCGGCAGGTTTTCCATCTTTGCCAACGTAAGCACGCACTAAAGAAAAGTCCCCATTATGTCGGGGCCATTCCCAATTGTCTGTATCTCCACCAAATTGTCCTACCGTTAAAGGTGGAGCCATAACCAAACGTACATCCTTTAAATAGATGTAACGAAATAGGGTATAGCTTTTGCCGATAAACATTTCTGAAATTTCTATCGTTAGCTCGGGATATAAAGAGCGTTCTTTTTTTAAGATTTCTTGGATATTCTTGCCGATGAGTGAAATTCTTTCGCTTGGTGTATTCGTTTCAGAAGTGCCTTTAAGCACTTCTTCCGATACATCTTCATAACTCTGAGTGATTTTACAAGGCATAGAAACCGGCAACTCTTGTGATTTATCTAAAGCAACAAAACCATTTTCTAAGTAGTTGTTTTTTTCGGTACTTAATCGAGCCACATTACCATAAACACAGTGGTGATTGGTAATGATCAAGCCTTCCTCCGAAATAAAAGAACCCGTGCAACCGCCTACATTTACCAAGGCGTCGGTGAGGGATATTTTGCCAGGACTGAAAATATCCTCGGCGTCTAATTGTAAACCTGCATTTTTTAGTTGGGTGATGTTCAAATAATTCAAGGGGAACATTCCCTCTTCAGGCGTGTAGGCGCTTCCTGCTATTACCAGAGCCAAGCCAGCCAAACTTATACCTATTTTTCCCAAAACTCGACCAAATGGTTTCTTCATAAAACAAAACTACGCCCTTAATAGCGGTTTTGCCAAAGAAAGCACCGATTTTTGCATCCAAAATGGAATCTTCGATCGTAATAGTTGTACTAGTTGCTGTTATTTTTACCTCTTTAGTACTCGATTTAGGTCTTTTTACCAAAGGCAGTCAGAGCCATTTGAGCCTTCGACAAAGCGCTTTTAGAAGTTTGCTTTGGTTTTTATTAGGTCTTGTATCCGTTGCATCTATGTATGAACTCATTGCGCATTTACATGAAATTCACACTTTTGAACAACTGAAGGAGTACCATGCCACTTATGGTAAGCCTTTTAAGTTGACGGCAGATTTCGATTCTTCAATGCATGCCTTTAAAACCACCTCTATGTGGCTCTATTTTTCGGGTTATTTATTAGAATATGCGCTGAGTATCGATAATCTCTTTGTGATGTTATTGGTATTCAAGTCCTTTAAAATTAGTGAGCATAATGAAAGGAAAATTTTAGTTTGGGGTGTTTTAGGCGCTATGGTTTTGAGATTTATTTTTATTTTTCTAGGAAGTGCAGCAATTCAACAGTTTGAATGGGTGTTATACATTTTCGGAGCACTTTTAGTGTTTTCAGGGTTGAAATTAGCTTTCGAAAAAGAGAAGGAAGAACAAGATCCCGCCAACCATTTTGTAATGCGCATGGTGAAGAAGGTATTTCCTGTATCGGAAGTTTCAAACGACCGGGGTCACTTCTTCGTTCGCGAAAATGGGATTTTGCATGTAACAGTTTTGTTTGTAGTATTATTAATAATAGAATTTACGGATGTGGTTTTTGCCATAGATAGTGTACCTGCGGTGTTTGGAATTACACGAGATCCTTATTTGGTTTTCTTCTCTAATATTTTTGCGATTTTAGGTTTAAGAAGTTTGTATTTTCTAATCGGACATGGAATTGATAAGTTTTGGGCATTGAAATATGGATTGTCAATTATTTTGATTTTCATAGGCACTAAAATGTTATTAGAACACCAGTTTCACGCAATTGGTTTCAATCATATTCACAATTTGCTGGTGATTATTGGTGTTCTATCACTTAGTATGATATACTCTATTTTAAAACCTCTATCCTCCGAATTATAATCCCCCGACTTTAACAATATCGAGGTTTTTCAACCGATGTGTGGGTAACATAAATACGGATTATTTGGTTTAATCCTCTCAAATGTACAACTTTGCACCCTTAGAGTGAATCCACAACTATCTAAAGCCCTACTAGTACTTCAAGACGGTTCTGTCTTTGAGGGAAATGCCATCGGAAAAATTGGCACAACTACCGGAGAAATATGTTTCAATACCGGGATGACAGGTTATCAAGAAATCTTTACGGACCCTTCGTATTTCGGACAAATCGTCGTAATGACTTCCGACCATATTGGTAATTACGGGGTACATTCAGATGAAGTAGAAAGCGATTCGATTAAAATTTCGGGATTAGTTTGTAAAAAGTTTTCGCCTACCTATTCTAGAAAACAGGGCAGCGGCAGTTTAGACCAATATTTTACCGATTTTCATATTGTAGGTATTTCTGATATCGATACTCGTAAATTGGTTGCCCATTTGAGGGAATCTGGGGCTCAAAATGCCATTATTTCTTCTGAAATTTTAGATATTGATGCCTTGAAAGAAGCGCTCAAAAAGGTTCCGGATATGTCGGGACTGAATTTGGCTCCGGAAGTGAGCACCGCATATTTTTACGAGAGTATCCCTGAAAATGCCCAATATCGTGTAGCCCTTATTGATTTCGGAAATAAAGAAAATATTTCCCGAGAATTGAAGAAAAGAGGATGTCATCTTGGCGTTTTTCCTTATAATTCAACGGCTGAAGATATTTTAGCTTGGAACCCTGAAGGATTTATGATTTCAAACGGTCCTGGAGATCCTGCATCAATGACGCAAGCCATTGAAACGGTGAAGGCTCTTGTTGATTCAGGAATTCCTACTTTTGGAATTTGCCTCGGACATCAGTTGCTCAGTCTCGCAAGCGGTTTAAAAACATACAAAATGCACCACGGTCATAGAGGTTGTAACCATCCTGTTAAAAATTTAATTACAGGTCGTTCCGAAATTACCAGTCAAAACCATGGTTTTGCTGTAGCCTATGATGAAGCATTATCATCTACAATAACCCTAACGCATATAAATCTAAACGACGATACTGTGGAGGGAATTTCTCGTAAAGACAAACCTGCCTTTTCGGTACAACATCATCCTGAAGCCTCTCCAGGTCCTCACGATTCACTTTACCTTTTTGATGATTTTATTTCATTGATTTCCCAAAATAACAAGAACTAAAAAACAGCCATATGAGTCAAATAACCCACATTCAAGCCCGTCAAATCCTCGATTCAAGAGGCAATCCAACTGTTGAAGCAGAAGTATTCACTGAAGACGGTGGTTTTGGTAGAGCAGCTGTTCCTTCCGGTGCAAGTACAGGAATACACGAAGCAGTTGAACTACGCGATGAGGATATGGATGTGTATATGGGAAAAGGCGTTCTGCAGGCAGTAGAAAATGTGAATAATGTAATTTCTGAAGCCCTTGAAGGTATGGAAGTAGCGGCGCAAAACGAAATCGACCGTACCCTAATCGACATGGATGGCACAACTAATAAATCCAATTTAGGTGCTAATGCAATGTTAGCGGTTTCCATGGCAGCAGCCAAAGCAGCGGCCGATGAATTGGGAATGCCTCTATATAGATATATTGGTGGCGCCAATGCCAACGTATTGCCCGTACCGATGATGAATATTCTAAATGGGGGAGCGCATGCCGATAATAAAATTGATTTTCAAGAATTCATGGTAATGCCCCTAAAGGCAGATACGTTTTCTGATGGATTGCGCATGGGGGTTGAAATATTCCACCATCTAAAGAAAGTTCTAAAAGATGCAGGGTATTCTACTAACGTAGGTGACGAGGGTGGCTTTGCTCCCAATATCCAAAGCAACGAAGAAGCCATTGAAATCGTATTGAGATCTATCGAGAAAGCCGGTTATAAGCCAGGTGAAGACGTTTATATCGCAATGGATGCTGCAAGTAGTGAATTTTATGACGCCAAAACAGGTCTTTATACGTTTAAGAAATCGAGCGGTAAAGTAATGTCGAGCGAAGAAATGGTGGCATACTGGGCTGAATGGGCTAAGAAGTATCCTATCGTAAGTATTGAAGATGGATTGGCAGAAGACGATTGGAACGGTTGGGCTAAACTTACCCAAGAATTGGGCAATAAAATCCAATTAGTAGGCGACGATCTTTTTGTTACCAATGTGAATCGCTTGCAGGAAGGCATCGATAAGGGTATTGCCAATAGTATTTTAATTAAAGTAAATCAAATCGGTACTTTAACGGAGACCTTGAATGCCATTCAAATGGCTACCCGCAACAAATACACCAGTGTAATGAGCCACCGCAGTGGAGAAACAGAAGATAGTATTATTGCAGATTTAGCGGTTGCCGTGAATTGCGGACAAATAAAAACAGGATCGGCTTCTCGCTCGGATAGAATGGCTAAGTACAATCAACTTTTACGTATTGAGGAAGAATTGGAAGATTCGGCCGTGTACGGAGCACATCTCTTTCCTTTGAGATAATACCTACTTTTCATTTTTGAAATGGGAGTTTGCCTAAGCAGACTCCCATTTTTCGTTAACACTAATTTCATTTTGCCTATATTTGTGTATTATTCTACTATGGAAAATTTGTATTATCATCCCTCAATATGGCTTGCCACAATGTGTATTTTGGCTTACCTATTAGGATCAATCCCGAGTTCAGTTTGGATTGGAATGCGATTTTACGGTAAAGACGTTCGTGATTACGGCAGTGGGAATGCCGGTGCTACTAATACGTTTAGAGTTCTTGGCAAACCTGCAGGAACGGTCGTTCTGTTGATGGATATACTGAAAGGTTATTTGGCAACCTCCTTAGTGCATGTTGGCAATTTTAATCCCCAGTGGAATTATGGGGCGTATCAACAAGTCAATATAATGCTCGGACTTGGATTCTGTGCCGTTATAGGTCATTTACTTCCCGTTTTTGCGCAATTTAAAGGCGGTAAAGGCATTGCTACCCTTGGTGGATTGCTCTTCGCATTGAATTACCAGATTGCCTTAATTGCTTTGGGAATTTTCCTGATTACCTTATTCGTAACACGGTTCGTTAGTTTAGGCAGTATACTAGCCGGAATATCCATACCTATGTTATTTGTGCGTTTTTTTGGCGTTCAAATGCCAGAATACAGACAAGCTTCTGTGGTCTTGTTCACCGTTATGATAGCGGTGTTGGTGGTGTATACACATAGAAAGAATATTATTCGATTAATTCAAGGAAACGAAAACAAAGCAAAATTGTTACCTAAACACAGACGCATTCAATAAGTATTAAGAGTATGTGGAGTAATAAGGAATTAGCAGCTGAAGTTGAAGCCATACTTAGTGATCAGTCCGCAAGGAATTGGTCGATTGTATTGTATAACGACGATATAAATACCTTCGATTGGGTTATCGATTGTTTGGTGAAATATTGCAATCACGATGTAGTACAAGCCGAGCAATGTGCCTATTTCGTTCATACGAAAGGAAAATATGCCGTGAAATTTGGGGATAAAATCAAGCTAAAGCCGATTTGTGAAACTTTACAAGAAAAAGGTTTGTCTGCGTCATTAGAGAAAATTAGCAATGAATAAAGTTTTTAAGAACGCAGAAGAGGCGATTTTTGATATTTCAGACAATGCCACTCTCATGTTAGGGGGATTTGGGTTATGTGGAATTCCCGAAAATTTAATTTCTGCTCTCGTACACAAAGGAGTAAAAGGTTTAACCTGTATCTCTAATAATGCGGGAGTTGACGATTTTGGTATCGGCCTCATGCTCCAAAATAAGCAAGTGCGCAAAATGATTTCTTCCTATGTAGGAGAAAATAAAGAATTTGAACGACAACTTTTATCGGGTGAGCTCGAAGTTGAATTGATTCCTCAAGGCACACTGGCCGAACGCTGTCGAGCTGCAGGATCTGGAATACCCGCTTTTTTTACACCGGCAGGCGTAGGTACAGAAGTAGCCGAAGGTAAAGAAGTTCGAGTATTTGATGGCAAAACCTACTTGTTGGAACATGCGTTTCATTCCGATTTTGCATTGGTGAAAGCATGGAAAGGCGATCGATATGGTAATCTGATTTTTAAAGATACGGCGCGGAATTTCAATCCTATGATGGCAATGGCCGGTAAAATCACCATTGCGGAAGTTGAGGAATTGGTGCCTTTGGGTCAACTAGATCCTAATGATGTACAGGTTGCCGGAATTTTTGTGCATCGTATTTTCGAAGGGTCGAATTATGAAAAACGGATTGAGCAAAGAACGGTTAGACCTAAATCATAAGGATGAAACTCGTTTTTGCCACCAATAATTCTAAAAAAATTCTTGAAGCGCGCGATATACTTCCTGAGAAATTTCAGTTGCGCACGCTGGAAGAGATAGATTTCCACCAAGAAATAATAGAAGACTCTGATACGTTTACAGGCAATGCTTGGATTAAGGCAAATACCATTTTTAAATTAAAAGGAGAGGCCTGTTTTGCAGATGATTCGGGATTGGTGGTTCCGGCTTTAGGCGGACTTCCCGGAGTAAAATCGGCACGCTATGCCAATGAAACCGGAATCGTAGATCACAAAGCCAATAATATCAAGTTATTAGAGGCCATGAGAGAGGAGAAAAATAGAGACGCGTATTTCATAACGGTTATATGTCTGATTTTATCGAACGGAGAGGTGCACTATTTCGAAGGTCGTGTGAATGGATTTATTGCGGATAGGGAGTATGGAGATAAAGGATTTGGTTACGATCCTATTTTTATTCCAGAGAATTATACAAATACCTTTGGTGAGTTAGGCTCGGAAATTAAGAATGCCATATCGCACAGAGCCCGCGCATTGCATGCCATGCATGATTTTTTGATTGCCCTTCCTTAATATTATATGAATCGAATTCCTCGTATTTCCATACATGATTACGACTACGATTTGCCCGATGATCGTATTGCTAAATATCCGATAACCCCTAAACACGATTCCAAACTATTGGTTTTCGACGCTGGGAAGATTCAACATACAACTTTCTTACAATTACCTGAACATCTATATAAGGAAGAGATATTATTGGTAAACAATACCAAAGTCATTCCGGCGCGTTTGTGGTTTGAGAAATCAGAGGGTATGTGGATACAAATATTCTTGCTCAAACCGATAAGTCAGGATTGGTCTCTTTGGCAAGTTATGGTGGGGAACAGACGTAAATTCAAATCCGACGATTCATTAGCTATTAATCGAGAAGAAGGCGTTTTCAGTATACGTTGGGAAGATCGCGACAATAATATAGTACGTTTGGAAGGGGAGGGGCGGTCGATTCCTGAATGGATTGAACTTTTGGGTGAGATTCCTTTGCCTCCTTACTTGAATAGAGACACGGAAGATCGCGATAAAGAAGATTATCAAGCCATTTTTGCCCGTAATAAAGGAGCGGTTGCTGCGCCAACGGCTTCTTTACACTTTACGCCGGAGTTGTTGGAGGGGCTAAATTCTAAAGGTATCTGTCAAATCGAGGCCACTCTTCACGTGGGAGCCGGCACGTTCAAGCCCGTAAGTGTTGATTTTGTAGACGAGCATGAGATGCATGCCGAGCAATTCGAAATAGACTTAACTTTGATAGATCATTTATTAAATCGCCAAACGGGCGTAATTGCGTTGGGCACCACGGCGTGTCGCTTGTTAGAAAGTATCCCTTTATTAGGTGCTAAAATCATATTGGGTGAGTTGGAAGAGGTATTTGTGGCGGCAGAAGATGGATATAGGGAGGAATTAAAACGTATTTCAACGAGGGAAGCCCTTCACGCCGTAAGAGAATATATAAATAGCGGGGAGGGGGTAATGCGGGGTGAAACCCAAATTTTCATGGTTCCTGGATTTGATTTTAGGTTAACTTCTGGGATGATTACAAATTTTCACCAGCCGAAATCGACCTTAATGCTATTGGTTGCGGCATTTGTGGGTGAGGAATGGCCGTTGATTTACCGTGCTGCATTATCGAATGATTACCGATTTTTAAGTTATGGCGATGGAAGTTTACTCAGGGGTAAAAAAAATATTCAATGGTAATCTTATGATTATCATGTTATAGGGTGGGTTAATCTCGAATGGCTTGGTTTTTATTTGGAATAATGTTTTGTTCACAGAGAATTAATCCTATTTTTGCACTCCCGTTCTGAGATAGAGAGTTAGAGTTAAGAGTTACAAGATTGAAAAGGAGAGAGGCTTTCGGGCCAAGATCCAGGAAGATTTTGGAGCTTAAAACTTTAGAAAAATATTTTCTCAAGATAGTTTGTAAAAGTAAAAATAACACTTACCTTTGCACTCCCGTTCTGAGACAGATAAAATCTTTTTAAGGCCTAGGTAAAGCTTGGGAAATTAAGAAGAAAGGATTTGAAAAATATTTTCTCAAATTGGTTGTGAAGTTAAAAAGTTTATTTATCTTTGCAGCCCGGTTCGCAGGAACAGGGAATAAATAAAATTGAAATCAGACGTTCAAATCGTGAAGAGGCGACGAAAATGATAAAGTTCTTTGAAAGAAAGGTAAGGAATAGCAAGCCACTCAAGTTAATAAAATACTTTGAGAAGCCGGATCGAAACTAACATAATTATTATACTATGGAGAGTTTGATCCTGGCTCAGGATGAACGCTAGCGGCAGGCCTAATACATGCAAGTCGAGGGGTAGGGAGAGAGTAGTTTACTATAATTTCCTGAGACCGGCGCACGGGTGCGTAACACGTATGCAACTTACCCTTTACTGGGGCATAGCTCAGAGAAATCTGAATTAATTCCCCATAACGATATTGGATCGCATGGTTCGATATCTAAAGCTCCGGCGGTAAAGGATAGGCATGCGGTGTATTAGCTAGTTGGTGAGGTAATGGCTCACCAAGGCTACGATACATAGGGGTTCTGAGAGGATGATCCCCCACACTGGTACTGAGACACGGACCAGACTCCTACGGGAGGCAGCAGTAGGGAATATTGGACAATGGACGAAAGTCTGATCCAGCCATGCCGCGTGCAGGATGACGGCCCTATGGGTTGTAAACTGCTTTTATGTAGGAAGAAACACTCTCACGTGTGAGAGCTTGACGGTACTACAAGAATAAGGACCGGCTAACTCCGTGCCAGCAGCCGCGGTAATACGGAGGGTCCAAGCGTTATCCGGAATCATTGGGTTTAAAGGGTCCGTAGGCGGGCTATTAAGTCAGAGGTGAAAGTTTGCAGCTCAACTGTAAAATTGCCTTTGAAACTGGTAGTCTTGAATTATTATGAAGTGGTTAGAATAAGTAGTGTAGCGGTGAAATGCATAGATATTACTTAGAATACCAATTGCGAAGGCAGATCACTAATAATATATTGACGCTGAGGGACGAAAGCGTGGGGAGCGAACAGGATTAGATACCCTGGTAGTCCACGCCGTAAACGATGGATACTAGCT
>ERZ891134.1847-NODE-1847-length-13552-cov-12.552567_pt1 | contig 13552 bp, 10 predicted proteins | sample MGYA00520888_ERZ891134 | MGnify/ENA primary metagenome ERZ891134 (study PRJEB32303, sample SAMEA104408692) | aquatic metagenome | biome: Brackish water; feature: Coastal; material: water | place: Baltic Sea | collected 2014-10-23 | depth 10 m ... | reverse complement strand
TTGCTTGAGGCTTGGGGCGTCGACTATGCATCGGACAAGGTGCTGACAGACAATACCCTAGCACTGCGCGTTCAGATGGGCCAAGGTTCGCGTCCTGTCGCACACATCGGAATGATCGGTGCGAATCGAACGGCGCTCGCTGGCGACGATATCATCACGCGGCGCCTTGAGAATTTGAATCTTTCGTCGGTCGGTGCCCTCGCCCCTCGCGACGGTGCGACAACACGGTTCGAACCGCTCATTCAATCGTCGAGCGATGCGATGCTGATGAACGCCTCGCTGCTTGAAGACGTGTTAGATCCTTCGGTGTTATTCGATGAATTTGTTTCGGCAAATGAGCGCTACACTATCGCTGCGCGTGTGAGTGGTGTGATCTCCTCCGCTTTTCCCGAAGGACGGCCAGTAAGTAAAGACGCCGCTGCCGACGCGAGTGAAGAAGAGGCCGAGGCTGACGACGGCAATGATTCTGATGAAGCTCGAATCGAAAAGGCGAACAGTGACAGCGCTACAGTGGAAGGCCATCTGACGCGAACGAGCGGTGAGACCAACATTCTTCTGTTCGCAGACACTGATGTGTTAACCGATAGACTTTGGGTTCAGGTGGCCCAATTTATGGGTCAGCGAATTCCGCAGCCTTATGCGAACAATGGTGATTTTGTCATTAACGCGCTGGACAATCTTAGTGGCGGCGCAGATCTCGTCAGCATACGCAGTCGCGGTCGGTACTCTCGACCCTTTGAGCGCGTTGTAAAGCTGCAGCGCGAAGCCGATGACCGGCTGCGCACTGAAGAAGCGGCGCTACTCGAAAGACTTGCCGAAACCGAGGAGCAGTTGGCGGCGCTTAACACAGACGAGGGTGGTCAACTTTTGGGTCAGCTAACGCCGGAGATTCAAACCGAAATTGATCGCTTCAACGCCGAGCTGCTCGACACGCGGCGCAGCCTTCGAGACGTGCAGTTTCAGCTGACGGCCGATATCGAAGCGCTAGGCTCGAATCTAAAATGGTTTAATACAGCGGCTATTCCCATGCTGCTGACAGTGATAGCACTCTTTATGAGTTTGACGCGAGCCCGGCGCCGACGAGAGCTTGCTGCTCGCTAGGCGTCTTCGGCACTGATCTGCGGCGGACGCTGCATCAGGCGTATGCTAATGCGGGTACCTTTGCCGAGTTCGCTGTCGATTTCGAGCGAGCCGCCATGGGCTTGGGCAATAAGGCGGCAGAGGTAAAGGCCTAACCCGAACCCGCCTGTGTTGCGTTGTCTCGAGCTGTCTGCGCGGTAAAAGGGTTCGCAGACCTGATCAATGTGCTCGGGACCAATGCCTTCGCCGTTGTCTTGAACAACGAGAGAAGCGCTGCCCTCGTGAAAAATAACTTCGACGCGTAGGGGTTTGTCACGGCCGTGCCGTATCGCATTGTTAAGTAGATTGGTTAAGAGTAAGCGTATGCGCAGTTTGTCGATGACAAACTCACGATCCTCAGAAGGCAGAACAATCTCAAGCCCTCCTTCGTAACTAAAGTATTGGTCAACAACAGACTCCACGAACTCTGCAAGCTGAACCGGTTCGGCAGACAGCGCAGTGTGTTCGTCATTCAGTCGTTCGGCCTCAATGAGGTCGCCGATTAAGTGGTCTATTTCGTCGATATCCTCGCGCAGTTTTTGCTTCTCAATGCTGTCTGGCATGAACTCGAGCCGCAGTTTCGCTTTCGTAAGCGGGGTGCGTAGTTCATGGCTTATTGCGAGTAACAACTGGCGTTTAGCTTCGAGCATCGACTGCAACGAGTCGGCCATGTGGTTGATACTGTCGGTCAGTGCGCCGAGTTCATCTTGACGGTCGTTGTGAACGCGATAGCTCAGGTCGCCGCGTCGAATTCGCTCCGCACCACGGCGCAGCATACGCACCGGATCAAGCAGCCGATTGACCATGAAATAGTTGACGAAAAGCACGAAGCCGGCAAGTGCGAGCCCAATGTAAAGAACGGCGAGATTTGCGGCGTTTTCATCGAGAGAGCGCTGATAGAGATAGAAATCGTAACCGTCGCGGCGAACTACGATCATGTCTTCGCTGTCGCTCGACCTAATCTCCGCGTCATCGGCTAGCGATCTGACGAACGTCGTGTCGTCGAGGTTAAGCCGATTGTCGCCATCCGAGCTCCAGCGCATGATCGGATTGCGAATATTAATACTCCAGTCGAGCTCTGCAGCAAGGCGCATCGCGTTGCTTAAATTCGGTGGCGTGCCGATGTCCTCGATTATCGATTCGACGTTACGGGCAAAAAAGTCGGGGATTGTTTCTATTGCGGCGCTGTCGCGAGTAACGGTCTGTATCGACACAGAAATGATAATAAAAAACATCAAAACTGTGACGCTGAAAATCGCCAACAAGCGCAGGAAAAGTGAGTAGCGTATGGTTTGCAGTAGGCCTGCCACGGCGGACTACAACTGCTCGCCGATAAACGTGTAGCCTCGACCCCAAACAGTTTTGATAAAGCGAGGCGTCTTCGAGGTATCGCCGAGCTTGTGACGCAAACGGCTGACTAGCGTATCGACCGCGCGGGAGAACAATTCGGCGTCGATACCACGAAGGCGGTTCATCAATTCGTCGCGGGTGAAGGTTTTGTTTGGATACTGCATAAATAAGATAAGCAGCTCGTATTCCATGGTGGTGAGGTCGAGCACGGCGTGGTCGAGTTTAACTTCGCGTCGCGAGGGGTCAACTTCGATGCCATTGATAGGCTTGATCTCGCGCATCGATGCATCGTCGCCAGAGCGGCGCAGAATGTTGTGGATGCGTGCAACGAGCTCTCTCGGTTCGAAGGGCTTGGGCAGATAATCATCGGCGCCGAGCTCGAGCCCAACGATGCGGTCGGTAACCTCTGCGTGGGCGGTAAGCATGAGAATAGGCAGCTGGCCATAGATCGACGATTTCGCACGGATCTCGCGACATACCTCAAATCCGTCTTTCTCGGGCAGCATCACATCGAGAATCAGAAGGTCCGGCTTGAGCTTTTTAATCATCTCCAAGCCTTTGCTTGGGGCGAGCGCAACATGCGCCTGCATCTCATAGCGGGCGAGATATTGGGTAAGTAGCTCGCCGAGATTCTCGTCGTCATCGATGATAAGTATTTGTTTCATCTGGTGTTCCGCTTGTCACTGGGCCTCGAAATGAGGCGGCAAAACGACGCGTCTTTAGCAAGGTTAGGCGCAGAACCCTTGCCACCAATGGCCGCTTTCGGTGAAGCCTGCATAGTACGAATTCGGCCTGCCTAAATCAATTCTGTAGTATCATGCGATCCGGCCGAAGGCGTGATTACAGCGTTGCTTTCTCTTTATCGTTTAGCCCATCACGCAGAGCTTGTGCTCAAGTCTATAACTGATCCCTCGAAACGCCGCTATGATTTCTCTCGATTATGATTTCTCTCAATAACATTACCCTGATGCGCGGCACGCAGACGCTTATTCGCGATGCCAGTGTGTTGCTGTCTAGTGGCCAGCGCACAGGCATAATCGGGCGTAATGGTTCGGGAAAGACGAGTCTATTCAAAGCGCTCGCCGGCGAAATCCAGTTAGAGCAAGGCGAGATAGAGCTACCGAATGGCCTTCGTACCGTGTCAATGGCGCAGGAGACACCGGCGAGTGATCGCACGGCGATCGAGTTCGTGATTGACTCTCATACGGAGTTTCGCGTCTTAGAAGCCAAGATCAAAGTGGCCGAGGCGGGACACGATGACGCGCTGCTCGTGCGTCTTCATGCGGCGATGGAAGAACTCGGCGCCTACGACATTAAGAACCAAGCTGAACAGCTATTGTCGGGGCTTGGGTTCGATACCGAACAATTTTCGCGCACGGTAGGTGAGTTTTCGGGCGGTTGGCGCGTACGCCTCAATCTCGCTGCGGCGCTGATGCGCCCGTCCGATTTACTCATGCTCGACGAACCTACAAACCACCTCGACCTTGAAGCGACGGTATGGCTCGAACAGTGGCTGCGTGGCTACCGCGGCACTATTTTAGTTATCTCGCATGATCGGACTTTCCTCGACGCGGTAATCGATCACGTCATTAGCCTCGAGAGCGGATCGCTCGCGCTCTATCGCGGTAATTACAGTGCCTACGAGCGCCAGCGCGCCGAGCGCATGGCATTACAAGCGGCGCTCTACGAGAAGCAGCAGCGCAGGCGCGGCGAGATTGAAGACTTTGTTAGACGTTTTAAGGCAAAAGCAAGCAAGGCGCGACAAGCGCAGAGTCGCCTAAAAGAATTGGATAGAATGCAGGACATCGCGCCTGCACACGCCGACTCCCCGTTTCGCTTTTCGTTTCCCGCGGTTGAAGCCGATAGCGGCTACCTAATGCAGATTAACAAGCTGGCCTTTGGTTTTGACAAACCGCTGGTCGACAAAGTGACGTTCTCCATTCGCGGCGATTCCCGATTCGGTCTGCTTGGGTTTAACGGCAGCGGTAAATCGACGTTACTTAAAGTCCTGTCCGGGTCTCTTAAACAGATGGCTGGCGAAATGATTCCGGCGAAGAAGATGCGCATAGGCTATTTCGCTCAGCATCAAGTCGATGAACTCGATCAAACGGCGACACCGGTTGCGACAATTCAGGCGCTCGCTAAGAAAGACCCAGCGCTTAAGGCGACAGAACAGGCCATCCGTGACTATTTGGGCGGCTTCGATTTTCGCGGCAGTCGCGTCGATGAATGCATCGAGCATTTCTCCGGAGGCGAAAAGGCGCGACTCGCCTTAGCGAAAGTTGCTTGGGAGCGCCCTAACTTGCTGCTGCTAGACGAACCAACTAACCACCTCGACCTTGAGATGGTGCATGCGCTTACCGTTGCCCTGCAGGAATTTGAGGGAGCGGTGGTTATTGTCTCGCACGACCGACACTTGCTCGCCAACACCGTCGACGAGTTTTATTCGATACATAAAGGCCACTTCGCCGAATTTGATGGCGACCTTGCCGACTACGAACGCTGGCTTGCGCGTTATAACGAACTAGAAGCCTCGCCGCAGGCAGCGGAAAGTAGCCCGTGGGCCGACAATAGTGCCGCCGATAAAAAAGCGCAGAGGCAGCAGGCCGCGGCACGAAGAGAGCAATTAGCGCCCCTGCGCAAACAGGTTAAAGCGCTTGAGAATCAGATGGAGAAACTGCAGACGAGGCTCGATAAAATAGAAAGCCAGTTAGGTGACGAAGCGATCTATGCCGAGAAGAACAAGGCGAAACTCGCAGAGCTGGTAAAAGAGCAGGGCAGTGTAAAGGCCGAGCTCGGATCGGTAGAGGAGCAGTGGCTCGAGTATCAAGAGGCGCTGGAGGCGGCGCTCTAGCGAGCTGTGCGTGTATACTGTATGTTTTTACTAGGCTGTTCTTTGCAGCGCTAAACCTAATCACTCTCAGAGCTCTCAAAGCTCTTAAAGCTCTCAAAGCTCTTAAAACTCTCAAAAATGGACTAACACTTGGCAGCAGAATTCGACAACAGCGCCGCTTTAGCGCAAGAAGCGAGCGGCTTTGCAGCGAGCTGGACGCTTTACAAGCGTCTTTTAGCGTATCTCAAGCCGCAGCTGCCTGCTGTGTTTACAAGCATTCTTGGTTTTCTTATTTTCGCTGCGACGACGCCACTTGCGGCCGCCTGGTTAGGCTGGACTATCGATGCAATCGAAAGCAAAGACCTCGACTGGCGCGTCTACAGTCCGCTGCTGTGTATTGCCATCGCCTTTATACGCGGAGTGGGTGGATTTCTTGGTGGCTATTCGATAGCCCATGTAGCGAACTATCTTATCCATCGCATGCGCGGCCAGATAATGGAGCATACTCTCGACTTGCCCGTGCGCTTCTTCGATCGCGCCGAACCGGGACGACTAATATCGAAAGTAACTTATGATGTGAATCAAATAACGGGCGCGGTGACCAACGCGGTTACCGTGGTTTTGCGCGAAGGACTTACCGTTATCGGTTTGCTTGCTGCATTGTTCTATGTGGATTGGCAACTGAGCCTCGCGTTTCTTCTCATAGCGCCTATCGTTGGTAAGACAGTCTCTATTGCGTCTCGCTATTTCCGCCGCTACAGCACGCAGATGCAAGATTCTATGGGCGAGGTAACACAGATTATAGGCGAATCGATTCGCGGGCATCATGTCGTTAGAACGTTTAATGCGAAAGGCCAAGTAAACGAAAAATTTGATGCGGCGAGCGAGCGCAATCGTACACAGAATATGAAGATGGCTGGCACCGAACTTATTAGCACGCCAGTTATTCAGCTTCTAGTAAGTAGTGCGATAGCGGGCCTCATTTGGTTTTTGATGGCGCCTGAATTCATGCGCGATCGTTCCTCGGGCGACTTCGTCACTTTTCTAACGATGGCCGCTTCGCTCGCGAAACCTATACGCCAGCTGTCGCAAATTAATTCGGTTATTCAGCGCGGGCTCTCTGCAGCCTCGAGTATTTTTTCTTTGCTCGACGAGCCGGGCGAGGTCGATTGTGGCGAGAAAACATTGCCGCGCGCAATCGAGCATATCGAATTCGACAATGTTCGCTTCGCCTATGCACCGGCTAGCGAGAACCACCCCGGCGAAATTCAGGAGACCTCAGAGAGTGCGGTCGACGGCGTGAGTTTCGACGTCGAAGCAGGCCAGACTATCGCGTTAGTCGGTAAATCCGGTAGCGGGAAAACGACGCTCGTGAGTCTGCTGCCTCGTTTCTATGATTGCACCGAAGGCGAGATCCGCATTAATGGCAGTGCGCTTCCCGACTACTCACTTCAAAGCCTTCGCCATCAAATTGCGGTAGTGAGTCAGAAGGTCGTGCTATTTAGTGGCAGTATTTTGGACAATATCGCCTACGGAGCTGCCGAACCAATCGATCGTGATGCTGTGATCGAGGCTGCGCGCAACGCACATGCGTTAGAATTTATTGATCAACTACCGCAGGGAATAGACACGCAGATTGGCGATGACGCGGGGATGTTGTCCGGTGGGCAGAGGCAGCGCATTGCGATTGCACGTGCCTTGTTTGACGATGCGCCTATACTCGTACTCGATGAGGCCACCTCGGCGTTAGATTCCGAATCTGAGCTACATATTCAAGAGGCGCTGAGTACGCTTATGCAGGGGCGCACCACCTTTGTCATCGCTCATAGGCTATCGACTGTCGAAAGCGCTGATAGAATTTTGGTGATGCAAAACGGTAAGATTATCGAGTCCGGAAGCCACAAAGAACTCATCGCTCAAGAAGGCCATTACGCCTACCTCTACAATATCCAATTTGCAGAGTCCTAACCTCGACTCCTGCCGCTGTACTCATAGATCCAATAGTCGGTATTAAAGCCCGTCTGATTTACGCTGATGCAGCTCTCGCAGCTTCGCGTATTTCATGTAGGTATAGAACGCGGCGTTCATGCTGGTGTTAAAACCCTCGAGTCCGTCGAGGAAGTGTCCCTTGAATAGATAGACCTGTAAGAAGGTGATCGGAAACATCAACACGATACTCGCCAGCGAGGCGTTTTGGTTCTTATCAAATTTATCCTCGGCTTTAAGCTCGCTGTAACGATTAGACTTGGTGAAGCGCTGGCTAAGGCTAAGGTTTTCTTTGTGGAGAATCGTCGCTTGCGTTTTCGTGACAGAACCTGTGATCGAGATGCTTTCGTGTACGCGCCTTACTTCGTAATGGCCGCATGTTTTTCGAAAGAAGCGAATGAGTCGATCGTTTTTGCTGAAGTTCTTTGGCTGCTGCCCCCACCGAATGAGCGTACGATTCGATTCTAGCGCGTCGTGCGAACCGGTGTTAATTAATGTCCTTACCTCGTTCAGAAAGTCTTCGGTAGGCAATTCGTCGGCGTCTAGATTGAATACCCACGGCTGGCTGCAGAGTGACATTGCATAGGCCTTCTGCTCACTAAATCCTGGCCAGTCATTGTGGAAAACGCGAACGTTGGGGAACCCCTCCGCGATCGCTAACGTTCTGTCGGTGCTGCCGCTATCGACAATTATTACCTCGGCGAAGTCAGCAACGCTCGCGAGCGATTCGGCAACATTGTTCTCCTCGTTGAGGGTGATCATGTACACGCTTGCAGCTATCTGTTGACTCATGGATTCGTCTCTTTCGTTTCATTAGCAAACGCAGGTTTGCGCATATCTATTGCTACTCTGGTTGCCGTTGCAGCGCCGAAAACGACTTCTGGTATTAATGACGTGAGGCAATGATAATTGAATTCGCATTGCCAAGCGTCACAGTCTTTGCCGCATGCCTTCGTGCCGCGCAATACGCGACTATGATCACCTAGCGGCGCCCAAATAGTTTCCTTACTTGGCCCGAATAGCGCGACTAAATCTAAGCCTGCGGAGGCGGCAAGGTGCATCGGTCCACTGTCGCCACCTATATAGAACTGAGCTTTTTGAAAAAGGGCAACGAGTTCAGGATAGCCGAGCTGATCGAAGTGATGAATAGCTACATTGTGTAATTGCTCAGCGATCGCATCGATCATGCGCGTATCGTCGCCAACACCAATCATCACGATGCCGAGATTTTGGCTTTTGAGCTGCGTGACTAAGCTTGCAAAATACTCGACTGGCCATTTCTTATAATCAGCGCTTGCCCCGGGGTGAATGACCACAAAAGGCTGCGTGATCAGCTTTGATTCAAGGAAACCTTTCACCGCCTCGCGGACCTCAGAGCCGAGAGTGTAAGGAAGAATATTGGCAGGGGCTTTGCCGGTAACGAGCACATCAAGAATTTCGCCAAAAGCATTATAGCGATGCTTTTCATAATTGAGCGCGCGCGGATTATTGTAGAACCGATGCGCGTTTTTCCCGGTTGGCCCGTAGCGATTCTTAGCGCCGCTGAGCCTGCTCAACACGCCACTGAAGCGTTCGCCTTCCATATCGATTATGCAGTCGCCCGTCGCCTTGCGAAGCTTTCGCAAGAATCCTAAATAGAGCGTGAGTCGCGACCATGCCGAGCCAGGCTCTTTCAGGCGCTGGCGTGGATACTCGATGATGGTCACAGAAGGAGGAATAACCGTATTGGTGAGTTCGCGGAAACGGGCATCGATAACCAGGGTAAGGTTAGGATAGTCTTCTGCAACGCGCAGCACCCAGGGCAGACCCAAAATAAAGTTGCCCAGATAATGTGTTGGAAACATGAGTACGGGGTTGTTGTTCATTCGCTCTGTTCATTCTTTCGTCTAGTTAGGACTTTTTTACTTAGCGTTGCGTGTTGTGACCGACTATCATTATATCTGCTTGCTTACCGTTAACGTGAGTCTGATTATACAATATACGCCCTCGCGGTAAGGAAATTACGCAATCCGGTATTGTAGAAGATAGCATGTTAAACGGTGGCGAAGGATTTGGCTTTGGATGAGATTCGCTCGGCGAATATCGAGATGGCTGAGAGATGGCTGAGAGATGACTGGAAGGAGAACCCATGACATTCGGCGCAAGTGAAACACCGCCTAGCGTGCCAGCCAAGAAAAAGGGGCTCGCGAGAATTTGGGCTGCGACTGTCTACAGCGCCGAGGGACTGCGTGCATGCTTTCGAAGCGAAGAAGCTTTTCGTATTGAATCAATATTGTCGGTGTTCCTCATACCGCTCGCGTTTATTCTTGGGGAGACCGCGCTTGAAACAACAATGCTACTTTTCCCTATTGTACTCGTGTTGTTAGTCGAATTACTCAATAGCGCCGTCGAGGCGGTGGTCGATAGAGTGAGCTTGGACTATCACGAGCTTTCTAAGAAAGCGAAAGACATTGCCTCAGGCGCCGTTTTCATAAGCCTGATGACCTTCCTCTTGATTTGGTCGGTTTTGCTTTTCGATCGGCTACCGATCTAACTATAATCTTTTCCTGAGTCGACTACTGCGGTTAAGTCGAGCGTAATCGCAGGCTTCGGTCGACCAATAGAATCACGATCATTGCGATGAGCATAGTGACGGCCGTATGCCCGAGAAAATGATCGCCAATCCCCATTTTATAGAAGCCCACTAGCCAACCTAGAACACATGCAGTGCTCGCTATTGTAGTCTGCGCCTTGCGGGTTTTGCCAAGAAAGCCAAGCGCCATTAAGGCAAAGCCCCCGCTTGCATGCCCAGCAGGATAGCAGCGAATACGGTCCAGCTGGAGGAAATCATTTGGGTAGCCTCGAAATAGTGTGACGTGTGGATAGTTGCCTCCAAACAGCGCGAGATCTTTAGGGCAAGGGACATTAGTCACGGCTTTGAGCCCATTGACGAAAAGCGGAATCAAGACCAGGGAGACAAGAATTACTTTTAGCGTCTGTTGGTCAAATGACTTAGCCGAGGACATGGGCAATCCAAAGCGCGCGAGGATCGGTGAAAGAATAAGCACAGAAAAAATGATAACGATGCCGAAATAGAGTTTCTTTACTCCATCATAAAAGATAAAACGAAGCCATGGCTGATCGCGATCGATTATCCAGCTGTCGATTTCCGCATCGAAAAACCAGCGCTGCACAACAACATCGGCTGAGGTTATCTCAAAAAAAAGAATAGTCGCGATGAGGGAAAACAGTAGTAAACGTATTTTTCTCCTATTGGCGGCTTGCGGAGATAAAATTTGACTTCGGTATTTTGTGTTGGCGTCAGGTATCAAAGTTTCATCGCCAGAATATCTTGGTCTTTTTCATAAAGCGCGGTGTCAATATCGAACAACCCGAGCAGCGTATGGCTGACATTGTCATGGCTTATAGCCGAACCCTTTTGAGCTAGATTAGTGAGGGTTTTCATATCGTTTTCAGGCCAGTTTTTGCCAAACCAGAAAATGAGAGGTACATGTTTTTGAGTGTCGGGCGCGAAACGATAGGGCAAGCCGTGTAGGAAGAGGTTGCGTTCGCCCAAGGACTCGCCATGGTCACCAACATAAAGCAGTGACGTGTCGAATTGATTTTCGAATTGATTGTCTAATTGATTGAGCCACTCTATTGTTTCACCAAGAAAGTGATCGGTGTAGAGCACCGCATTATCGTAGGCATTCACTATTTCCTCGCGTGAACAACTCTCTAGCTGATTAGTCTGGCAGGTAGGCACAAAGCGCTCAAATTCTTGTGTATATCTTTTATAGTAGGACGGCCCGTGATTACCCATCTGATGTAGTACGACCAAAAGATCGCCTTCGGTAGTTTCTTCTAGAATGGCATCAAGGCCGTCGATCATTCCAACATCGCGGCACTCACTATCGCAAGCTGAGTTGGTCTCAGCGTGTTTGAAATCGAGTGAGGGCACGCGCAAGGCTACACCTTTCGAGTCGGAATTGTTTTCGAGCCAAGTAACAGACACCCCAGTTCGCTGAATAACATCTAATGCGTTGTCGGTAGCGAGTGCTTCAGCCTGGTCATAATTCTCATGATTCAGAAAAGAAAACATGCAGGGAACAGATACGGCAGTAGAAGTGCCGCACGACCAAGCATTGTTGAAGCTGATCGCGTTTGATTGCCAAAGGCGTGGCGAAGTTTGGCGTTCATAACCATTGATGCCAAGGTGGTCTGCCCTTAATGTTTCTCCAACCACCATGACAACAATCTTTCGTCGTGTGCTCGATGCAGCTCTATTGGCGTCTAGGCCAATCTGGAGATAGGGACGGGTAGCGCGGTCGAACAGACCTGCGCCGAGTCTCCCAACGGAGTAGAAAGCGTAGCTTGGATTGGCATAGAAGCGCACCGATTTATGCTCACGGAAGAACGAGGCATAGCTGCTGCCTTGAAGTAAAAGTAGCGCAGTGATTGAGAACAGGCAGGCGCATAGGAAGCCTAGTCTAGCTCGCGCTGCTTTAAGATAAGGGGTGCGCCGAACTGGGGCAAATGCTACTGCTACGCTGGGCAGAACACCGAGTGCAATGAAATAGAGAGCTTGCGATGCTGAGAGGAGGTCGAAAGCTTCGGCGCGATCAGTTCGCAGCATATTGTCGAGCATCACATCGTCGATAACGATGTGGTAGGTGTCCATGAAGTAACCGGTGTTGGCCGAGATCAGCAGCGTTGCAATCAGGGCAGGTTTGAGCAGTGGGCCAACCGCGAAGACGCTGATCAGAAGTGCGGTAAATAATAACAATACGCAGAATAACGACCCGACGAAGAGCAGGTTGTCGCCGCTCGGAGGATAAATTGCCCACACCTGGCTGAAAAAGCTGTAGTTGTTAAAGAGTCCGATGAAAAGAGCTACACAAATAATTAGCTGAATCGGGCTAATTATGGTGGCGCGGTCGCTCGACACAAGCCGGCCTTTCAAGAACGATAAGGGGCGCCGAAGCGGGCGAAGAGCGCGAAGAGCACGAAGAGCTCGCTGAGTGAAGGAGTGATGTGACATCCCAGAAGCCTGAAGAGACTAAAGGGCATAGTGTAGAAGTAGAATCTTAAGAGTTGCTTAAGGACAAGCGCTTAATTGTCGCCATAGAGATGAGCGGACGGCTTGTCGCGCTGAGTCTTAAAGCGGCGATGCAGCCACAGGTATTGCTCGGGGTACTGGCGAATACGCGATTCGAGTTCGGCATTAATGCGGCGCGCGTCAACCTCATCATCGCCGCTTGGAAAGCCTTCGAGCACGGGCCCTATTGAAAGCGTGTAGCCGCTGCCGGAGGGATTGCGCGTATGGGAAAACATCAGAGCCGGCGAATCGTTCATGCGTGCGAATCGGCTCGTTGCAGTGATAGTTGCCGCCTCTACTCCAAAGAAGGGGACAAACACCGAGTGTCTCGCGCCGTAATCTTGGTCGGGGGCAAACCAGAGCGTGTCGCCGTCTTTGAGGCTTCGCATCGCCTGCCGCACATCTTCGCGCTCGATTACGCGGGCGAAATGTTTGGCGCGTGAGTTAGTCATCACGGCCTCGATAAGGGGATTTTTATGCGCTCGGTAAGTCACATTCATCGGATGGAAGAGACTCAGGAGCGTGCCGCCTAATTCGAGAGTTGAGTAGTGGCCGCCGATGAGTAACACGCCACGACCTAATTTCATTGCTGCCTCGAGGTGTTCGCTGCCCTCGATGCTGACTCGGCTTCTCAGGCTTTCAGGATTGCACGACCACGCAATCGCCGCTTCGATAACGCCAATGCCATTGGCGCGAAACGTCTCTCGAATCAGTTGCTCCTGTTCTTCGGTGCTTAAATCAGGGAAGCACAGCGAGATATTTTCCTCACAGATTGCGCGGCGACGTTTGCCAAAGCGATAAGCGAGTGCGCCGATGCCTGCGCCAAGACGCAGTTGCAGCGCATAAGGGAGATGGGCGATTAGCCAAAGAATGCCTAAGCCCAGCCATGCTGGCCAGTAGCGGGGACCCGCGAATTGGCGCAAAGGCGTGCGAGGCGTCTTCTGTTGTTGGGCGTTTAGCATGCGTTGTCTTAGTTGTCTGCGGGCAGGTGTGGCGATTGTAACAGAAGGCGCTCGTTCATGAGCAGGCAAAGCCGACCCTTGAAACTGGGAATTTAGTGCGCATGTTAAGGTCTTATAAGGTGTGCTCGATTAGAGTGGTTTCTCGTTCGAGCGATGTTCGAGGGTTGTTAAAGTTAGGCATGTTAGAGAGTGAGCTCATGAGGGTAGCCATGAATTTTTACACTG
>ERZ891134.1844-NODE-1844-length-13582-cov-3.582095_pt1 | contig 13582 bp, 11 predicted proteins | sample MGYA00520888_ERZ891134 | MGnify/ENA primary metagenome ERZ891134 (study PRJEB32303, sample SAMEA104408692) | aquatic metagenome | biome: Brackish water; feature: Coastal; material: water | place: Baltic Sea | collected 2014-10-23 | depth 10 m ... | reverse complement strand
CGCATCATCCGTCTGCCAAGAGAACGGTGGCAACGCCACGCCGTTACAACGAGCCACACAAAAAAACCGGCCGGGAGACACGCTCCCGGCCGGCTCGTGATTTTCATCTTCCATCGCCCGGCTGGAGGCCGGGCTTCTTGGCCGCAGCGACCTGTGGTCGCGTAGGCCTCGAGCCCGCGGGGGCCAGGGATGGCCCCGCGGGCGTGAAACTAGAACCCGTGGTACACCACCAGGATGTCGCCGCTCTTCTGGAAGCGGACCACAACCGAGCAGCCACAGCCGTAGTCATACCGCACCTGGCCACAGCCGAAGAGCGTGCACCGCGAGCTCTCACAGGGGCAACCCTGGCAGCAGACCGGCAGGCAGACCGGCACGTTGACCGAGCAGCAGGTCTCGGGGCTCGTCACGCAGAGCACCGTCTCGTAGGTCGGCTCTTCGCAGCAGCCCTGGGCACACTTGTGCTTGAAGGCGTGCTTGTGGTGATACTTGATGCAGGGATTGGTGGGGCAGCAGGGTGCGGCACCACACGACGGCTCGCAGCCGCAGGTGGGCTCGGCGGCACAGCAGGTGGGCTCGAACTGCGTGCAGCCGACGTCCTCGGCACAGCAGGCGGGCTCAGCGGCACAGCCAGGCTCAGCATGACGGCGAAGATGACCAAAACCGGCATCGGCCGATGAGCCGATGGCGAACGACAGGACGGCGGCGACGCCGCACAGGAAAAGCGAACGACTCATGATGTGAGCCTCCTTGGCAGTGACTGGGGACCGGCGGTTCCGTGCCCGACGGTGGATTCGGGATGCAAGCCGCGACTCCAAGCAACCATGGCATACGGAGCGTGGATGTCAAAAAAAGCCGGATTTTTCGACTCTTCCGTCCATGCCGCTGAACGGAACTCCAGTCACTACAACCGGTTACGCGCCCAGCATCTGCCGAAATCTGCCGAAGAGATAGGCCGAATCATGCGGCCCGGCGGCCGCTTCGGGGTGGTATTGCACGCTCGCGGCGTTTGCCGTCTTGTGCCGCAGCCCCTCGATCGTGCCGTCGTTGAGATTGCGATGGGTGACCTCGAGCTCCGGTGGCAGCGACGCCTCATCAACCGCGAAGCCGTGGTTTTGCGACGTGATCTCGACCGTGCCGGTCGCCAGATCCATCACCGGCTGATTGGCGCCGCGATGCCCGAAGGTGAGCTTGAACGTCTTCGCACCACAGGCCAGGGCCAGCAACTGGTGCCCCAGGCAAATGCCAAACATCGGCACCGTCCCAACCAAGTCGCGAACCGTGTCGACGCAATACCCGAGCGCCTCCGGATCGCCCGGCCCATTGGAAAGAAACACGCCGTCGGGGTTGTGGGCGAGCACCTCGGCCGCCGTCGTTTTCCCGGGCAGCACGGTTACGCGACAGCCGGTGCTTGCCAGGTGCCGGGCGATATTCCATTTCATGCCGTAGTCGAGGGCGACGACATGCTTGCCGGCGGCCGGGGCGGGCGTGGCAGGATACACCCCTCCTTCCGTCGGCTGCGGCAGCGGCTCGGCCCATTCGTCGAGCGTTTCCGTCCACTCGCTTTCCTTCGCGGGCATCACCTCGCGAACGAGGTCGCGGCCCACAAGCCCCGGCGCCTGCCGGGCCATCTCCACGAGCCTGCTCGCGTCGAGCACCTCGCTCGAGAGCACGCCCGTCATCGCGCCGCGAATTCGCAGCCGACGAACGAGGGCCCGCGTGTCGATCCCAGCCAGGCCCACCACGCCGGCCTCCGCGAGATACTCGCCGAGCGTGCCGGTGGCGGTGAAGTTGCTGGCGATCCGGCTCGCCTCGCGGACGATGAAGCCCGCCATCTGGAGCTTCCCGCTCTCGACATCGGCCGGGTTCACCCCATAGTTGCCGATCTGTGGCGCGGTCATCGCGAGAATCTGACCGCGGTAGGAGGGATCGGTGAGGATCTCCTGGTAGCCGGTCATCGAGGTGTTGAAGCAGACCTCGCCCGACACCGTACCCATGGCCCCAAATGACTCACCGAAATAGACCGTGCCATCTTCGAGTGCCAGTGCCGCCCGCGCCACGTCATGGTTTCCTTGAGGGTTTACCCCATGATACCGGCCGACCTTCCCGCGCGAAGGCGGCTCATCACTGCGGCGTGGGCGTTGCGGTCACGAGCACGTCCTGCGGATCCTCGACGATCCGCAGCCCCCGAAAGCGGACCTCCTGCGGCACCTTATTGGAATGAAGCTGCAGGCCGATCGGCCCGCTCTCGCAGAGTTCGGGCTTGGGATCGGTCCAGTCGAGCACCTCCTTGCCGTTCACAGCGAACCGGATCCGGCTGCCGGTGGCGAGGATCTCCATCTGGTTCCAGTCGTGCTGCTTCCCGGCAGCCTTGGCCTTACCCTCCTGGTCCTTTGCGATGCCGTTGCGGCGGTAGAGGTCGTAGAGGCCCCAGCCTGAGGGAAACATCACGAGATGGCCCTGGTAGCTTGCCGCCTCGCCGTCCTTGTCGAACCTTTTCCCCCAGATCGCCACGCCGGAGTGCATCTCGCTGGTCACGAGCTTGCCCTCGAAGAGCAGGCGAAAGTTGCGATAGGGCTGCTTGGTGAGGAGGTAGGTGCTCACCTTTGGAGCGTTCTCGGCCGTGTTGCGGCCGACGATCTCGGCACCCTCGATCGACCAGTAGGGATCGATGTGCCCCTCCCAGCCGTCGAAGTCGCGACCGTTGAAGAGCCGCACCGCCCGCCCCTGCTCCTCGGTCGGCAGCGACACGCTCCCTGCCCAGTCGGCCGCAGCGGCCGCCTCGCCAGGAGTGAGTTTCAGCTCGGCCGCGGGCTCACCGTCGTCGCCAAGCTTACCGGTGGCCCATAGCAGCCCCCGTGTGATCAGGTCGAGATAGCGGCCGTCCGCCACGGTCTCGTTGTTATGGCCGAGCGAGGTGCTGAAGATCCGCGTCCGCTCCGGGCCGTATTCATTGGTCCAGATGACGACCGCCGAGGCTTCTGTCGGCTTCGCCGCCGGATCGGCCGGCTCACCTTTCTTCGCCTTCGGCGGCACGAGTTGCCTACCGGTGGCCAACACCTTCGCGGTCGGTAGCACCTGAATATTGTTGTAGAGCTCTTCCTTGATCGTGGTCCAGTTGGTGAGGCCCTTGAGGATCGGGTGGGCCGGGTCGGTGAAGACGATCTCGATCGGCAGTTGCGGCCCGTGGCCTGTCGACTGGAGGCCGATCATTTCATACCAGCCGGCGTTGTCGGTACCGGTCGTGACCGCTTCCCGGAAGTTACCCCACCGGTAGGAATGCATCGCGCAGTGGAGGTTGACGGCCGGCGTGCCGCGGCGGTGGGCGGCGAGAATGCGGTTTACGTAGTCGCGATCTTCGACAGCGGCGCTGCACTCGTCGTGGAGGATGATATCGTAGCCTTTGGCCCAGTCGTCTTTGGCGTAGACGTCAAACGTCGCCTTCGTCGACGTGTCGGGGTTGTAGGCCACCTCCACCCGCGCCCGCGCCCGCGCTTCGATCCCCTTCTTGAGGAGTTGCGTCTGGGTGGCGTAGTCGTGGCAGCAGCCCCCGGCGATGAGGAGCACCTCGAGGGGCTTGCCGGGGTCAGCCGCATCCAGAACGATCGCCGTACTGCTCGCGGCAAGAAGGGCAACGGTCGTGATCAAGGTACGCATGGGCTCGCTCCAGAGGGTGGCATTCACCCGCAGATCATACCACGCCGCCGGCTCTGCGGAACGTGCGGCGGGGCATCACTTCGACTCACATGTCGAGTCAGGCGGCGAGGTTTTTATGGGTGATCCGGAACTGGTCCCTTTTCCTCGGAAGCACAATGCACCGCCAAGGGGCTGAGCGACTACGATGAACCGTAAGAGAGATAGTCTGCAATCCTCCCGGGAGCTCCCATGATCGTGGCGACTCGCCGCCGGTTGGCGGCACTTTTTGATCGGCTCGAGGGATCACCCCGAAAAGACTTGTTCGACCGCTGCGTTGTCGGTCTTGCCGCAGTTGGATTCCTGGCACACCTCCTGGTGGTGGGGATGGTCAACCTGCTACCGGACCTGCCGCAGACAATCCTCGAGGGGCTCGACCGCAGCTTGCTGCATGCGGTCTACACCCCGTTTAGCATCATTCTTTTCCACGAGGTCATCCTCCTGGTCTTTGCCCTCGCCGACTCCCATACCGGTGAGGTGGCCAAGCAGTACCAGATCGTCTCACTGATCGTCGTTCGCCGGGTCTTCAAAGACATCGGCAGCTTTGAAAGTTTTGAACATTGGCTGACGGAAACCGAAGCGGTCAAGGCGGTGCTGCTCGACATGGGCGGGGCGGTGTTGATGTTCGTCCTTGTCACCGGCTTCATGCTGCTGCGGCGAGTAATTCCCAAGGTTCCGATTCAACGAAATCTTGCCGGGTTCATTGAACTGAAAAAAGCGGTTGCGATTCTCTTGCTGATCGTGCTCTCTGGCCTTGCCCTGCTGAACCTCGCTGTCTGGCTGCGGCTGCTGCCGGCATCCCTGCTCGGGCTCACCCAGACGCCCGAGAATGTCGACCTCTTTTTCTTTCCACTGTTTTTTGAATTCATGATCTTTACCGATGTCTTCATCCTGATCGTGTCCCTCGCCTACTACGATCGATATGAATACGTCTTCCGCAATGCCGGCTTTGTCATTTCCACGGTCTTGCTGCGGGTCTCGCTCTCCACCCCGAAGCCCTACGATATCGGTGTTGCGCTCATTGCAATGGCCTACGGCGTGGCGATTCTGGCCATCTTTGGCTGGTTTAGTGCGACCATCAGCCGTCAGGCACCTGCCCCCGGGCCGAATTGAGTCCGGTTGCCGCCACGCAACCCAGGATGAGCAGCAGCCTGCTTACCATGGCCCAGAAAATGGGCGCGGAGACCGAGTCGTTCAGCGACTCCAAACACAGAATCACCGAGATCGTGGCCTGAGCGAAAGCCGACCTGCAGTTCAGTCGAACAGTTGTTCGATCGACAGGGATGGAACTCGCAGACCGTCGGGCTGGAACGCGGCTTCGGCTGTAGTAACCGTCAGCCGCTCACCGTATCCGGTTTCGGTGGGGCGGCGGTATATCTCGACCGCCCGCGCTTCTGGGATCACGATCCAGTATTCGGGAATACCGGCATTGGCGTAGACATCAGCCTTCGCCCGATCCATCCCCAGGGTCGCGATCGCGACCTCCACCACGAAAGCCGCGCTCGCAGGGTGGGCCTCGCGATAATCCTCGGGGCGGCCGGCCACGACAGCGATGTCTGGCTCTGGTTCGGAGTCTGCAAGCGACAACGGCTCCTCTTTGCGAACGAACCATCCGGAGGGTGCGGCCGAGTCGATCCAGCGTGCCAGACGCTGCACGAGAAACGTATGCAAGGGCGATTTCGTCATTTGCTCGATGATCACCCCCCGCAGAAGTTCCGTTCGCTCCGGCACGATGCCTTCAGCCGATAGGCGGTGATACTGTTCGACCGTGAGCGGCAAGGCGGCCCTGCGGATTTCCGGCTCGTCGAGAATACCGCTGGTAGAACGCATACCACAGTTCTACGGGATTGAGCCGTCGATCGCACACCCGGCCCTTTGCCTGAGCCTGACGCAATCCGCAGAATCATCGATTCATGGCCTCTCAGGAGCCGCTGCGATCGCGGCGATTCTTCTGCCCGGGGCGGTCATCGCCAGGGATTCAAGCCCGGTGATCTTCACCCACCGTTGGCCGGCTGCCGGCTTCGTGCGTCGCGGCACGACCTGTTCCCGCACCGTGCACTCGATCCGATGATGAGTGACAGAATAGGCAACGAGCCCGAGCCGCCGCCCCCGCCGCGCCGCCGCCCCGGTCACGCGGGGAAAATCCCACAGTCCCTCCCACCACTCGCCCGGCCTACGCCGCGCCACGAGCACAGCATCGCCATGCCGCACCACAGCCGCCGTCTCGCGTAGCTGCTTCACTTCACGCCGCCTCGCCTGCGCCGGAATCGACTCGACTCGATTTGTCTGATGCGCGACACACACCTGTGCCAGCGGACACCGGCTACACAGCGGCTGCCGCGGCGTGCAGACCATCGCCCCCAGATCCATCAGCGCCTGATTGAAGCGGCCAGGATGTTTGTTCGGCACGAGCCGCGCCGCGATCTCCCAGATCGGCTCATCGCCGCCAGGGCCATCGAGTGGCGCCGCATACCCCACCAGCCGGGCGATCGCCCGCCGCGAGTTGGCCTCCACGATCGGGGCCGGCAGATCGAAGGCGATCGAAGCAACCGCGCCGGCCGTGTAGCGGCCAATGCCGGGCAGCGACAGCAGCCCCTCCACCGACCGCGGAAACGCGCCGCCATGCCCGGCCACGATCTGCTTGGCGGCGGCGTGCAGCTGCCGCGCTCGCCGGTAGTAGCCGAGGCCCTCCCAGTGCTTGAGCACCGTCGGCTCCCGCGCGGCGGCGAGGGCCTGCACCGTGGGAAATCGCTCCATAAACCTCACGAAGAAGTCCCGCACCCGCTCCACCTGCGTCTGCTGGAGCATGATCTCGCTCACCCACACCGCATACGGATCGCGCGAGCGTCGCCAGGGCAGGTCGCGCCGCGCTCGGGCATACCAGGCGAGGAGCGGCGCGGCGATCGCGGACGACTCGACCGCCATACTCTTGCCCTTCACTGCCGCCACGCGTGCCTCTTGCAAACCGGTTTTCGGTGGGTTCCAACGGGGGCAGTGTACCGCTGTTTTCCGCCGGCATCCCTCTCCTTCCTCTCATGCCCCAGCCCCGCCCCCGCTCGTCTTCCGGCGACAAGCTTCGCGTCGAGCGGCGCGAGTCGGGCGGCAGCGTGCAGTGGGAGATCGTGCAGCCGCGGTGCGGCCGCAAGCGGCGCGACGACATCGAGGAGGTGGAGGCGATGGTTGAAGCGGGCGAGACCGAGATCGCCCGCGATGAACTCGTCTGGCTTCTCTCCGAATGCCCCGACTTCCTCGAGGCCCATGTGCACCTCGGCCTGATCGCCCTCGAAGACGAGGATGCAAAACTCGCCCGCGGCCATTTCGGTCGCGCCTACGAACTCTGCCTCAAGGCCCTCGAAGCGGCAGGCAGCCAGGGTCCGTTGCCCTACGCCCTCCCGGGCAACAAGCCCTTCTTTGAGGCGGCCAAGGGACTGGTTCACTGCCTGCTCGACACCAACCGCCGCCCGATGGCGGAGACTGTTTGCAAACGCATCCGGCCACTCGACCCCGCCGACCCGCTAGGCATTCAACGACTCGTAAAGTAGGACAGGCTTCAGCCTGTCACCAAACCGCCTCCCAAGTGGGACAGCCTTCACCCTGTCACCCCTTCGCTCCTTCGTCCCTCATGCCCACACCCCGCTTCATCGCGCTCGACGGCATCGACGGCTCCGGCAAGTCGTCGCAGATCGGCCCGCTCGTGACGTGGCTGGAAAGCCGCGGCTGCCGCGTCACCACCTGCCGCGACCCGGGCTCGACGCCGACGGGTGATGCGATCCGCGCGATCCTGCTCGATCGGCACGACCTGCATCTCGCGGCCACCGCCGAAATGTTTCTCTACATGGCTGCGCGGGCGCAGCTGGTGGAGGAGGTGATCCGTCCGGCCCTCGACCGCGGCGAGTGGGTGGTGGCAGACCGCTACCTGCTGGCCAACATCGTCTATCAGGGCCATGCCGGCGGCCTCGATCCCGAGCTGATCCGCAACGTCGGCGGGGTGGCCACCGGCGGCCTCATGCCGGAGTTGATCCTGCTGCTCGACGTCGATCTTGCCGTATCAGCCGCCCGGCTCGACCGGCCGCTCGACAAGCTGGAGAATCGGGGCGACGGCTATCGTCGCCGACTCCGCGCGGGCTATCTCGCCGAAGCGGCTCAACAGCCCGACGTGATTCATATGATCGCGGCCGACGCCTCAGTCGACGATGTTGCCGCCCGGATTCGCACGGCCGTCAGCCACCGTTTTCCCGAACTGGCATAGAGCATCCCCATGGCATGGCAGGGCATCGAGGGGCACGACGCGGTCGCCGAACGGTTTGCGACCGCTGCCGCCCAGGGCCGCGTGACCGGCTCGTATCTCTTCATCGGCCTCTCCGGCGTCGGCAAGAGCACGTTTGCCCGCCGCCTCGCCAAGGCGGTCCTCTGCCAGCAGCCGCGTCCGGGCCTGGTGGCCTGCAATGCCTGTGCGTCATGTGTGCAGGCGGAGGCGGGCAGCCACCCCGATATCGATGTGGTGCAGAAGCCGGTCGACCGGGCGTCGATTCCGCTGGAGGCCTTCGTGGGCAACGCCGACCACCGCATGCGGGAGGGGCTCTGCTGGCGGGTCAAGCTGCGGCCGGCGCTCGGCGCCCGCAAGGCGGCGATCATTCTCGATGCCGACGCGATGCTGGAAGAGGCGGCCAACTGTCTGCTCAAGACGCTCGAGGAGCCGCCCGACGGCGCGATGATCATCCTCGTGGGCGAGGCGCTCGAGCGGCAGCTCCCCACGATCCGCTCGCGGTGTCAGATCGTCCGCTTCAAGCCGCTTTCGCCAGAGATCATTCAACGCGTGCTCGAGCGGGAGACCGTTGCCGGTGGATCACCGGTTGATGCCGACGTGATGCGGGGCGTGGCCAATGCTGCCGGCGGCAGCCTCACTCGCGGCCGCTTGCTCCTCGATCCCACCGCCGTCGAGTTTCGCGCGAAGCTGATTGAGCTGCTCGCCCAGCGGCCGGTCCGGGGCGTGGAACTCGCGCGAGAAACGCTCGCCTTCGTCGACGCCGCCGGCAAGGAAGCGCCGCCACGCCGGGCCCGGCTGAAAGTAGTGCTCGAGACGGCGATCGACTTTTTCCGCGCGGCGCTGCGGCAGGCCACGACGGGCGAACCCCCGGCTGATGCGGCAATCGGGCGGGCCGTGGCAGGATGGGTGACCGGGGCGGGCGAGGCAGCGGAGACAGCCTCCACCATGCTCGAACATTCGCTCGACGCCCTCGACGATATGGATCGCTACGTCAACCCGACGATCCTGGTCGACGCCTGGACGGCCATCCTCGAGGCCCCGCGGCTGGCATCGGTTGGTAAACCCTGACGGTTTTCCACCGCCGGTCGAATTTCCCTTTTCTGCGTGTCGATCACGTTGTACGGGGGAGCGGCGGAGCCGCGCCCTTCGACAGCGACCAGTTCAGACACGACGGCTGGGGCGGGCATGGCTAGCGTGCGGGCGAAGGGAATCGTCGCGATTGCATTTCTCGGGGGGGTTCTGCTTGCTGCGACCATGGTCGTGCCAGGCGCATGGGAACCCGTCCCCGAGCCGTTCTTCGGTCTTGAAGAGCCGGTGCCAGTGGCGGCTCCACTCCCACAGCAGCCCGCGATCGCCGCCTCTCCGGCACCCATAGTCGCGACTCCGGTCGGTGATCTCGCCTCGATGGCTGCCGCGATGCCCGCCGTCGTGAAGCCCGGTCCGCGGCCAGAACGGCTCGCGCTGGCCCCGCTCACGGCGACAGCCGAGGAGCCGCGATCGCGGCAGTTGGCAATCGCCCAGACCGTGCCTCCCCGCCCACGCGACGTCCTTCCACGCGAGGTCGGCCAGTCGCAGCCCGCTCCGCAGCCGACCGCGGCCCCCCCCCGCCACGCCGGTAGCCGCGCCTCAGGTCATCGAGCCGGCGGAGCCGAGTTCACTCAAGTCGCTCGTCACTCGCGTCCACATTCATCGGCTCGCCGCCGAAGAGCCAACGCCCCCGGCGGCGGTGATCCCGCAACCATCCGCCCCCCCAGCGCAGCCAGCGCGTATCGAGCCGCCGATCGCCAGCGATTCGCTCGGCGCCGCCCCCCTGCCCGGCGCTGCCTGGAGCGACCCCGACAGTGTCAACTGGGCCGACGCCACGCCCCCGCCACGGCTCGCGGCAACCGCGAACGCGGGAACCGGCCAGCCGCCGGCCGCGGGGCGGCTCTTCGACCGACTGCGTAAAGGGGAGCGAATCTTTGTCCGCAACCGACGGGATCCCCACGACGACGACCACCGGCTCGCCACGCTGCAGGCGCTTCCCGACGTGCGTCGCCCCGGCAGCGTGTGGCCCCATCCGGTGACGCTCATCGCCGACCTCCACGACCTGCACCACACGCAGCCCGATGGCGCGCGGCATGAACACGTGGAGCACTGGTCGCGCGATGCGCTCAATACGCTCGGTAATGTGCTGTTGAGCACCGGCCCACGCGATCCGGCTACCGCCTCGATGCTGATTGTGCTGGGTGAAGCGGTGCATCGCGGCATGGAGGTGGCTGACCGTATCACCGAGGGCAGTCTGGCCTCAAACACCCGCCGCGCGGCGCTGGCCGTGTCGCGCCGAGTGGCCGTCTGGCGAGCGGCCGCCGGCATGCTGGCCGCGCCGCCAATGACCGCTCCCGATGACGATCAGGCCACGCCGGCCGCTCGTGATCCGCTGCTGATGGCCCGCTCCGAGGCCGATATCGGCCGGCTGCTCGAGTCGCTCGAGCGGTATGAAGCCTCATGCGGTGCAGCCGAGGCCGCCGTGGTGAAGGAGTCGCTGCGCGCGATCGAGGCCTCGTCGCTTGCCAGTGCGGGAGCAGTGGTGCGGGCCGTCACCGACCATTATCTCTCCCCCAATATGCGGCTGGCGGTGCACCAGACCTTTGTCGAAAAACTCCTTCCGGAGCCCGAGGAGACGACCGGCCCGGTCAACGAGATCATCAACGGCCGCCAGGTTCGCGGCACCCGCACGGTCACCCGCACGACCACGGTCCGCTTCGTGCCCGACCACGACGAGATCGCGATGCTGCTGGAAATCCAGGGAGACATCACCTCGCGGAGCGTGACCGACGCAGGCGTGGTGTCGCTCACGTCTCGCGGCGCGTCAAACTTCGTGGTGCGGAAGCCGATCAAGGTGGCGTCGCAGGGTCTGCTCTTCGGCCCGGCCACCGGCGCGGCCTCCAACAACTCGCAGCTCGCCGGCATCCAGACCAGCTTCGACTCCGTGCCGGTGATGCGGTCGCTGGTGCGGCAGCTCGTCAAGAGCCAGCACGACGACGCGCTTCCCGATGTCAATCGCGAAGTGATTCACAAGATCGTGGCCCGCGCCTGCCGGGAGACCGACGAGCAGGCAGAGCCGCAGTTTGTCGAGGCGGCGGAGCGGGTGCGGGAGCGGCTCTGGATGCCGCTGGTCAGGCTTGGGCTGGAGCCGACGCCCGTGGTGCTGGAGACGACCGCTTCCTTAGCCACGCTCCGGCTTCGCCTGGCCGCCGATACGCAGGTCGCCGCCCACACGCCCCGGCCACGGGCGCCGGCCGATGCGCATGTGAGCATGCAGCTCCACGAGTCGGCGATCAATAACGCCCTGGAGCGGCTGGCGTTGTCGGGCCAGCGATTCACGCTCGAAGATCTCTACGGTCACATCTGCGAACGAATCGGCATCGAGCGGCAGGTGCCCGACGATCTGCCCGAAGGGGTGGAGGTAACGTTTGCCCGCAGCGAGCCGATCCGTATCACGTGCGTCGACGGCCTCGTGCAGGTGCGGGTGACACTCGAGGCGCTCGAGAGCAGCCGTCGCAATTGGTACGACGTGGTCGCGCAGGTTTCTTACCGACCGGTCGTGGCCGGCCCGCAGGTGTTCCTGGAACGAGACGGTCCGATCCGCATCAGCGGGCCCGGTCATCAGGGCCGCATGGAGATCGCGCTCCGCACGATCTTCGGCAAGATTTTCCCGAAGGAGCGGCCGCTGCCGATGGTGCCCGAGCGAATCGTCGCCAACCCGCGGCTCGACGGGATGCGGGCCGTGCAGGCGGTGAGCCACGATGGCTGGTTTGCGCTCGCGCTAACCACTCGCGAGCCCCCCGCCACGGTTGCCACCCCGCAGCAAAACACGCAGGAAGCCAGCCGGCCCACGATCTTTCGCTGACCATCCCTCCCGCTACACTGAGCGGTGGAGGCAACCGATGTCCGCACAGTCAGCACAACAGTTTCGCACCGAGTCCGACAGCATGGGCGAGGTGCAGGTGCCCGCCGATCGCTACTGGGGCGCGCAAACCGAGCGGTCTCGCGACAACTTCAAAATCGGTGTCGATCGCTTTCAGTGGGGACGGGCCGTGAAGCGAGCCCTCGGGATCCTCAAGAAGTCGGCGGCCCTCGCCAATGGCGACCTCGGCCAGTTGCCCCCCGACACCGTGAAGCTCATCGTGCGGGCGGCCGACGAGGTGATCGCCGGCACGCTCGACGATCATTTCCCGCTGGTTGTCTTTCAGACCGGCAGCGGCACGCAGTCCAACATGAACGCCAACGAGGTGATTTCCAACCGCGCGATCGAGATCGCCGGCGGCGTGATGGGCTCGAAGAAGCCGGTGCACCCGAATGACGACGTCAACCGCGGCCAGTCGAGCAACGACACGTTCCCCACCGCGATGCACATTGCCGCCATCGAGGTGATCCACGACCGGCTCCTGCCGGCGGTGCGGGCACTCCGCGACGTGTTTCTCACGCTCGAGAAACAGCATGCCGACCTCGTGAAGATCGGTCGCACCCATCTGCAGGATGCCACGCCGATCACGCTCGGCCAGGAGATCTCCGCGTGGCGGGCCCAGCTCGACGACCGGCTCGCCGGCATCGAGCGGGCGCTGCCGGGCCTCTATGAGCTGGCGATCGGCGGCACGGCTGTCGGCACCGGGCTCAACGCCCACCCGAAGTTTGGCAACACGGCCGCCGCTTCTATCGCCAAGGAGACAGGGCATCCCTTTGTGTCGGCACCCAACAAGTTTGCCGCCCTCTCGGCCCACGACGCGCTGGTGGAAGTGAGCGCGGCGGAGCGGGGGCTGGCGATGGCGCTCCTCAAGATTGCCAACGACATTCGCTGGCTGGCGAGCGGGCCGCGATGTGGGATCGGCGAGATCTCGATCCCCGAAAACGAGCCCGGCAGCTCGATTATGCCGGGCAAGGTGAATCCGACGCAGTGCGAAGCCATGACGATGGTCTGCGCGCAGGTGTTTGGCAACGACGCCACGGTCGCCTTCGCGGGCAGCCAGGGCAACTTCCAGCTCAACGTCTACAAGCCGGTGATGATCCACAACGTGCTCGAGAGTGCCGATCTCATCGCCGATGCTTGTGACTCGATGCGGATTCACTGCGCGACCGGCATCGAGCCCAACCTCGCCCGCATCCAGCATCACCTCGACGACTCGCTGATGCTGGTGACGGCGCTCAACACCCACATCGGCTACGAGAAGGCGGCAAAGATCGCCAAGAAGGCCCATGTGGAAGGCACGAGCCTCAAGGAGGCGGCGGTGTCGCTCGGCTTCGTCACACCGGAGCAATACGATCAGTGGGTCGTGCCGGTCGAGATGACCCACCCGCTCCCGTAGGACAGGCTTCAGCCTGTCTCCGCCCAATCGTCTCCGCCCCGCTGTCTCCGCCCCACAACCGTCCAAAAACCCCCGTTTGCGGCAGATATTCCTTGGCATCCGTTAGTTTCCCCGCTCTTTGGGAGATATTATTTGCCTGCATGAGAGTGTCGTTCCCCCATTCGCTGTCGCTTTTCTGCGCCGCTCTCCTGGTGGCCCCGGCTGCCGCTGCGCCCACGACCGTCCTGTGAACGCCGGTTGAAAAGTGCAGCGCGGGGCGGTCGAAAAGTACAGCGCTGGG
>ERZ891134.1839-NODE-1839-length-13588-cov-7.216877_pt1 | contig 13588 bp, 9 predicted proteins | sample MGYA00520888_ERZ891134 | MGnify/ENA primary metagenome ERZ891134 (study PRJEB32303, sample SAMEA104408692) | aquatic metagenome | biome: Brackish water; feature: Coastal; material: water | place: Baltic Sea | collected 2014-10-23 | depth 10 m ... | reverse complement strand
TCTACAAAGTCGATGTGTCCTACGCTTCGGATCAGGCCGTTGAATTCGCCGACCAAACAATGGAGGCGATCAGCTACTTCGCGATCAGCGCGTCGACAAGCCTCGCAGCGGAGCGTGGTGCCTACGCGAGTTACGAGGGTTCACTCTGGAGTCAGGGTATTTTCCCGATTGACTCACTCGCGATGCTCGTCGAGCAGCGAGGTGCCGACTACATCTCGGTTAATCAAGACAGCACGATGGATTGGGATGCATTGAGGGAGACGGTGAGTCAGCAAGGCATGCGGAACTCCAATGTGATGGCCATCGCGCCCACCGCAACCATTGCGAACATTACGGGCGTGTCGCAATCGATAGAGCCGACTTATCAGAATCTGTACGTCAAATCGAATCTCTCGGGCGAATTCACTGTCGTGAACCCTTACCTCGTGCGCGACCTTAAGGAGCACGGACTGTGGGATCAGGTCATGGTTAACGACCTGAAGTACTACGACGGCAGTGTCCAAGCAATCGACCGGATTCCAGCGGACTTGAAGGCCAAGTATTCAACGGCGTTTGAGATCGAACCACGCTGGTTGGTGGACAGTGCGAGTCGACGCCAGAAGTGGATCGATCAAGCACAGTCGCTCAACTTGTACATCAATAATGCCAGTGGAAAGAAGTTAGACGTAACCTATCGTATGGCTTGGTTCAGTGGCTTGAAAACAACATACTATTTGCGCTCTTTAGCGGCGACAGGCACCGAGAAGTCCACGGTGAATACGGGGCAACTTAATGCCGTGTCGCAGCAATCAGAAGCACCTATTCAACCCGCACCGGTACCACAGGCTTGCTCGCTTGACGATCCAGACTGTGAAGCGTGCCAGTAACCAAATAAGTTAGAGGAGTTAACAATGCTTAATTGGGACGATTACGACGTAGCAGAAGGCGAAGCACAGGCCGCTACACAACAGCAGACACCGGTTCAACCGGAGGTCGTTAATAAGGCGCTGGAGACCCTGGTCGAGACGCCTGCCACTGCTGACGTTACCGCGACAAGCCAGTTGCAGGCGGCTGCAGCGGCCGTTGCGAATATTGATACAACACAAGGCTTGGCCGAGCTGGAGATGAGCGGATCGCGTATTTCAGTTGATGAAAAGGCCATGATCAATTGCCGTGCAGATCTCAACCAACTTGTGCCGTTCAAGTACGACTGGGCATGGCAAAAATACCTTGATGGCTGCGCCAATCACTGGATGCCACAAGAAATCAACATGACGGCAGACGTTGCAACGTGGAAAAGTGAAGACGGTCTGACGGAAGATGAGCGTCGAATTGTGATGCGTTCTTTAGGGTATTTTTCGACTGCCGACTCGCTCGTCGCTAACAACTTGGTGCTAGGCATCTATCGATTGATCACTAACCCTGAGTGCCGCCAGTACCTGCTGCGCCAGGCGTTCGAAGAAGCGATTCACACGCACGCCTACCAGTACTGCATCGAGTCGCTTGGAATGGACGCGGGCGAAGTCTTCAATATGTATCGAGAAGTGCCCTCGGTTGCCAAAAAAGCGTCTTGGTCACTCGACAAAACGAAGGTGCTCTCAGATCCCAATTTCAACACCGGCACGGTCGAGGCTGATCAGCAGTTACTGCGTAATTTAATCGGTTTCTATGGCGTCACCGAAGGCATCTTCTTCTATTGCGGCTTTACTCAAATACTATCAATGGGTCGTCGTAACAAGATGACCGGGGTTGCAGAGCAGTTCCAATACATTTTGCGAGACGAGTCGATGCACCTGAACTTTGGCATCGACGTCATCAACCAGATCAAACTCGAGAATCCGCACTTGTGGACCGAAGCATTCCAACAGGAAGTGATTCAAATGATTCTTGAGGGAACAGCGCTCGAGATTGAATATGCACGCGACACCATGCCACGTGGTGTTCTAGGCATGAATGCGAGCATGATGGAAGAGTATTTACAGTTCATCTCAAACCGTCGTTTGACTCAACTCGGGTTGCCCGAGCAGTTCCCAGGCGCGCAAAACCCGTTCCCGTGGATGTCTGAGATCATGGACCTTCGTAAAGAGAAGAACTTCTTCGAGACTCGCGTTATTGAGTATCAAACGGGTGGCGCACTGAGCTGGGACTAAAGCTCAAACGCATTCCACTAAAAGCCCCGCTCGAAGCGGGGCTTTTTTTTACCTGCAATGACCGAGAAAATCTCCCTCCTTACGCCTCTAAAACAAGACACATCAGACGCTGAGTGTTTAACGCTCAATATCAAACTGGTATCGCGGTAAGGTATCGAGAATGGCTCGACCATAGCGCTTCGTCACAATACGTCGGTCCAGCAAAGTAATGACCCCAGAGTCTGTCTCAGTCCGCAGTAATCGCCCACAAGCCTGAAGAAGCCTGAGCGCCACACTGGGGACCGTCAGCACCATAAAGGGGTTTCGACCTGCGGACTCCAGTAACTCTGCATGCGCTGCATCAATCGGATCGTCGGGCGCTGAGAACGGCAATTTAGCAATAATAACGTGCCCACAATAATCACCCGGCAAATCCACGCCTTCGGCGAAACTCGCAAGTCCAAAAATAGTGGATGACTTCCCAGAGTCGATACGGTGGCGGTGTGCGTCGAGGATCTCAGCCTTACTCATGACACCCTGAATCAATAACTCAGACTCAAAGCGTGGACCCAACTCATCCACAACCTCTTGCAACTGTCGCTTAGAGCTGAACAACACCAAAGTCCCCTGGCTGCAAGCCAGCAGACCCGGCAGCAGCTCCACCAGCTCTGAGGTGTGGGCTGCTGGGGCACTCGGGTCGCTGGCCATCGAGGGCACCACAAAGCGCCCTAAAGAGGCGTCAAATGGACTCTCGACACGCGCAAGCTTCGTATCCGCAGGCAATCCCGACTGCTGCATTAAGTGATCAAATGATCCTAGAGCCGTCAGCGTCGCCGATGTTAAAACCGCCCCTGCGACCCGGTCCCAGACATGCTCCGAAAGAATGTCACGCGCGTAAATGGGACTGGCATAACACTCTATTGCACTCTCGTCGCCATAATGCCGCATCCAACGGGCCCAGGGCGTGCCGACCTCGTCCGCAGAACTTGCGTAACTGTCCCAGAGCGCGAGCTGTCCCTCAGCTCGCGACATGACGACTTGCAGATCGTTAAGATTGCCCTCCCAAGCCTCACGCTGCTCCGCGTCACCCTCTTCGACCAACGCCTCAACCAGCCCCACCAACGGCGACAATCGCTGGATATGCAACTTCCATAGATCGCGCAGCGTGGCAGAGGCGTCACGCAACTCAGGATCGACAACACCAAAAGGGAATCGCAAGTCAGCCCTATCATCAGCGCGGTTAGAAAGAGCCTCCCAGCACAAGGAGTACGTGTCGCGTGTCACCTGAAGTAGGTCTGTCACACTGGCACTTAATGCTGACAGTGCCTCTGGACGAACCTCGTACTCAAGTAGCAACTCGCGCTTACTGTCCATCCACTGTTGAGTTTCAGCAAGATTATTGAGCGTTCGTCCACTGCGGGAAAAACACGCGAAGTGCTGTAAGCACTTCTCTGCCAGCTGATGGCCTTCATCAAAAATGTAAAAGCTGTCCTCCGGATTTGAGAGAATCCGACCCCCACCGAGTCTGAAGTCCGACAAAACCAAATCGTGATTGGTGACGATAACATCGACTTCCTCAAGCCCCTCTCGCGCTCTGTAAAAACTGCACCCCGAGATGTGAGGACATCGACGACCTAAGCACTGCGAGTGATCAGTCGTGACGGAGCGAATCACGCCGGTATCTAACGCTTCGGGCCAAGAATCCAAGTCACCGTCCCAACGGTCCTCACTAACAGCACTCAACATGGCGTCGAAGGCGCGCTGCGTTTCTTCACCCTCAGGGAGATCAACCTCATCCGGGTACATCGACAACATGGGTGATTCCGCGAAACCCTGAATCAATTGATCAAGCTTGTATAAACACAGATAGCGACTGCGTCCCTTAGCCAGCTGATAGCTGAAATTAAGCCCGCTGTGACGTTTAATCTCAGGGAGATCTTTGAAGATCAGTTGCTCTTGTAACGCAACGGTCGCGGTTGCAATAATTAGTGTTTTAGACTGCGCTTTTGCGACGGGAAGGGCGGCGATGGTGTAAGCAATTGTCTTACCGGTTCCCGTGCCGGCCTCAATCGCCAGGAACGAAGACGCCTCGGCATCCCCAAACGCATTTGCCACCTCTGCAATCATCTGACGCTGGCCCCAACGCGGCTTTAGATCTTTTGCCTCAGTGAGTGCAAAAAATGCCGCTCTAACTTCTTCGCGGAGCGCTTCGGTTAACAAGCGTTGTCAATCCTTTCCATGTCGGGCAACCCAGTTCAAAACAGGGCGCGCATACATCGCAAATGCTGCATGCCGCTCTGCCTCAGACAGCAGATCAAATCGCGACATGAATTCGCCGCGCGAAACAGTGGCAATAGCATTAGCCCTTAGTGTTGCCGGCACCGGATGACCCAGCGCTTCGACGGCCCATAAATTAGTTTGGAATACGCGATAGTGGTCGACCATATGCGCATCAATCAGCTCAACTGCCGCCGTCACAGACAAGGTCTCCTGATTCAGCGGCTCGCCAAAGCGTAAATGAACACACCCTTTTTGACCTTGAATACCCTGAGCAATACTCGACAGATCCTCAAAAGGCCTCTTCGTATACCCCTCTCCAAAGGAGAGCTCCTGCGCCTTTAGCACGTCACAAGGATCAAGCTCATAGGCAATCGTGATCGGCACAATATTGAGCTTTCCCAGAATCTGATCCGCCGTCTCGATGCGTTTATCGCGTGATAAGCTCAACATTTTCAGCACCGCGGCTTCGGTGCGATCATCACCGTCCTTCGCACGCCCTTCTCGCTGAGCGATCCAGATAGGGCCTAGATTTTCAGAGATAGACTCCCGAATAAATCCGGCTAACTGCTTTGATACCGCAAGTTGTTGCTTAGGCCCACTGAGGCTTCGCTTGACGATGAAGCTCTTATTAATTCGCATCAAGTCAGACACCCACGGCTTCTGGAGCAAATTGTCACCAATGGCAACTTGTGCGGTGCGGTGGCCATGTGTCACCAAAACGATATTGGCGTATGCCGAATCCATGGCAATGTCTCGGTGATTACTGACAAATAAATACGACTGAGTGGCATCCAGTTTTTCAATCCCAGCGCTACTGAACACGGATGTCGCGGCAACCACCCGATCCAGTCGGGGCTTAACCAGCGCCTGAAATGCGTCTACCGTAGAAACATCGGACAACTGCTTTCGTAAAGCTCGGCGCGCATAAAAGCGCGACACAACAGGGAACCACGTCGCTATTTTATTACCGTGTAGGGCGACCAAGGTGTCGATGAATTCATCATCAGCCAAAAGCGCATTTACAACGTCACGAACTTCCACGTCTCGGTAGGGCCGTATATCGCTGTAAAGGTCGCTCATTATTCAACACACCCTTGTTTTCGGGTCAGACACTCATTAACCACTAAGAATACGATTTTTAGCTCATAAATGCTTGGCTACAGCTCGTAATCTGTTAGGATCGCGACCCGTGGTGCACCCTACCTGCGGAGATGAAGAGATGGAAGCGTACAACGCTTATTTGATGTTTTTAGGAGTGTCCTGCTTGCTCGTTAGCTGGGCCTTGTTACTGATCACTGCGTGGAAAGAAGATTACGCATGGGGCATGTTCTCTTTACTCCTCCCGCCGATCGGTTATGGCTATGCTTTTTTCCGTCTAAATGAGGCGAAAGAAACGCTCATACTCGCGGGACTGGGCTGGCTTTTAATTATTCTTGGGCTGTAACTTAGACATTATTACCGTATGGGCTTAGAGCGGTTGACATAGGCACTGACCTCAACCACTATTTGCGCCCTTTGAATTCCGGAGAGATTTCGTGGCGAACTCACCACAGGCTCGTAAGCGAGCAAAACAGAACGACAAGAGACGTGCACACAACGCAAGCCTTCGATCGCTCGTTCGCACCAAGATGAAGCAAGTACTGGCAGCAATTGGTACCGGTGAACATGGCTCTGCTCAAGACGCCTACAATCAAGCCGTTCCCGTTATTGACCGCATGGCCAACAAGGGCATCATCAACAAGAACAAGGCAGCTCGGCACAAGAGCCGCTTGAACGCCAAAGTTAAGGCACTCGCCGCTGCCTAAAACGTCGAGCCGCTATACAGCGGCTTGATTGTGAATATTCTATGCGAGTTTCAGGTCGCTCAAAGAGGCGACCTTGTTAAACTATCGACATGTCAAAGCATCCCTCCAACGATGATAGTTACCGCTTTCTTTTCAAGGATGCGGATATCCGCGGCGAGACCGTCACCCTCGAGCATGTGCTCACCGATTTACTAGCGGCCCACGACTACGGCGCAGGTATCCGGCGCTTGTTGGGCGAGTTCGCTGCGGCAACAGTGGTCATTTCAAATAACTTAAAATTTGACGGGCGAGTCGTCCTACAAGGGCGAAGCGACGGCCCGGTGTCCCTGATTATGCTCGAGTGCTCGAGCGACGGCGAAGTTCGGGGCTTGGCTCGCGGTGAACTGGACGTGCCAGAGGGCCCGTTGAGCAGTCATCTTCCTCAGGGCGTCTTAACACTGACCGTCGAACCCGATATCGGTCAGCGCTATCAGGGCATCATTGCCGTACAACGGGACGAATTAGCAGACGTCCTCAGCGACTATTTCGAACAGAGTGAGCAACTGGCGACTAAATTTTGGTTGTCCACCCGAAACGGTGCCTCAGCGGCCCTGATGCTGCAACAGCTCCCGTCGCAGTTGGTGGCGGATGACGACGAGCGTCTCGACCAATGGGTCACCCTGTGTGCGCTTGCAGACACCCTTTCGGCCGACGAATTGATCGACTCAGAAACTGACACACTCTTGTACCAATTATTTAACGAATGGACCGTACACAGGTTCGAGCCAAAGCGTATAACGTTTGGGTGTAATTGCTCACGTGAACGCAGCTTAAACGCGATACGCTTGCTCCCTAACCACGAGATCACTGACCTGTTCGAAGAACAGAAAACAGTGACGATGAACTGCGAAATGTGTGGCGAGAGCTACCACTTTTCGTGCGACGATGTACACCTGTCAGAGGAGCATACGATCCACTGATTGGTTGACTGTTTCTTCACACTCACACTGGAAGCACACACCCATGACCGTTGAACAGAGTGCAAAAGCACCCAACAAACACACAGACAGCAATGCAGCACAGCTCATCGAGATGGCACTAGACCGGAATGAGGGCTGTCTCACCGATACCGGCGCCTTGCGCGTTGAAACGGGACACCGAACCGGACGCTCACCCGCAGACCGCTATGTTGTGCGCGAAGCATCGAGTGAAGATGCGATCGAATGGGGCAGTGTGAACCGAGAGTTCTGTCCCTCGAAGTTCGATGCGCTATGGGATCGTGTGAAAGCACATATCTCAACCCGAGAGCAGTGGGCCCAGCATCTACATGTCGGCGAGCATCACGACCACTATCTACCTGTAAAAGTGGTCACAGGAACCGCGTGGCAAAGCCTGTTTGGGCGAAATATGTTCATTCGTCCCGAGAATTACAACCCCTCGGATAAAGCCGAGTGGAAAATCATGAACGTCGCAGATTTCGTGTGTGACCCTGAGCGCGATGGCACGAACTCAGAGGGTGTCGTCATCATCAACTTCGGGCAACGAAAAGTTCTGATTGCGGGCATGCGTTACGCCGGTGAAATGAAAAAGGCGATGTTCTCAGTGCAAAACTTTTTATTGCCTGAGAAAGACGTATTACCCATGCACTGCTCCGCAAATATTGGTGACGAGGGTGATACCACACTCTTTTTTGGCCTCTCTGGAACCGGGAAAACGACCCTGTCAGCAGATCCCGCTCGCTATCTAATTGGTGACGACGAGCACGGTTGGGCACAAGGATCAGTGTTTAATATCGAGGGCGGCTGCTATGCAAAAACCATCGACCTGAGTCAGAAAAATGAGCCCATTATTTGGGATGCGATCCGCTTTGGCGCAATTGTTGAAAATGTGGCCCTCACTGACGCTCGACACGCTGATTATTCAGACACGTCGCTGACTGAGAACGGTCGCTGCTGTTATCCCCTATACCATGTCGAGAAACGCTCAGCGACTAACATGGGGGGCGAGCCCAAGTGCGTTATCTTCTTGACCTGTGATGTCACGGGTGTACTTCCACCCATCAGTCTTTTATCAAAAGAAGCGGCCGCATTTCATTTCTTATCAGGCTACACAGCACGTGTAGGCTCAACTGAGCTGGGTGCAGAAGCGGGTATTCACCCCACGTTTAGCACCTGTTTTGGTGCGCCTTTCATGCCACGCCCAGCGCAAGATTACGCTGACTTGTTAATGAAGCGGGTCGCTGATTTTGGCTCTCAGGTCTACCTCGTCAATACGGGCTGGACCGGCGGCTCCGGCGGCTCTGAGGGCAAAGGGAGTCGTTTCCCTATTCCGGTAACACGAGCCGTGGTGGCCGCAGCGCAAAGCGGTGCATTACTCAACGTCGAAACCAAGCATATCGACGCACTGAACCTCGACTTTCCGATCAGTATCCCGGGCGTGGCGAGCGAGTACATTGATCCTAAGGCAAGCTGGGGTAACGATGGGGCGTATGATGCGCAGGCTCAAAAGCTCGCCACGTTATTCAGAGACAATATTGAGAAGTTTGACGTAAGCGACGACATCATCGCTGCAGGCCCGACAGGGTAGAAAGTCGATCACAAAAAAAGGGGGCTCATCGCCCCCTTTTTTCTGCACCTCATTGTAGGCACCCTTTCTTACGCGCCTTGTTTTAGGCGCGTTTGTTTTAGGTGCCTCGCTTATAAACCATGGGCGGCAAGGGGTCTGAGCTCCCGCTCTTTAATTCCCGTTTTGTCACGCTCATAAACAACTTGCCCATGTCATCACCGAGGAGATAGAGCGCAGGTACCAGTACCAGCGTAACGCCCGTTGCAAACAGCACCCCGAAAGAGAGTGACGTCACCATCGGGATGAGAAATTGTGCTTGGACACTGGTTTCCAACATAATCGGCACAAGCCCTACAAACGTGGTGACTGAGGTGAGAATAATAGGGCGAAAGCGGTCAGTCGCGCCCTGCAGTAAGGCGTCGACCAGCTCCATGCCCTCGGCACGCAAATTATTCACGCGATCAATCAAAACGAGATTGTCATTAACGACCACCCCCGCGCAGGCGATCACTCCCATGATGGAGAACATACTCACCTGCCAACCCAGCAGCCAGTGACCGAAGATCGCGCCCATCAAGCCAAACGGCACGGCGGTCAAAACCAGTAACGGCTGCCAGTAAGACTTAAATGCGATCGCCATCAAACCAAAAATGACCAGCATTGACAGCGATCCCATATAGACCATCGCCTGCTGAAACTCGATCTCCTCTTGCAACTCGCCATCCATATTAATGGTCAGTCCAGGATAACGCTGAAGCCAGAGAGGGCCGTCACTGCTCAGTACTGACTCGACGATGGCGCGCGGCGCGGCGCCCTCCTCCGACACGTCAGCACTGACCTCCAAGGTCCGTAATCGGTCAAGTCGCTCAATCGACTGATAACCCGTTTCAACACGGTATGTCGCAACCGTCGAAAACGGCACTTCGGTTCCATCACGCGTCCGGATGTACATGGCGTTGATGTTTGCAATCGCACGACGTTCGGCCTCGGGGTAGCGAACCATGACCCGAACATCTTCACCATTGCGAGGTACTCGCTGAACCTCCTCGCCATAAAACGCTTGTCGGATTTGGCGAGCCACGTCGGTAAGCGTCAGACCTAAGTTCTCGGCAGCAGGCTTCAGTGATAAAACCAGCTCCTCCATTGGTGCATCAAAGCTATCGCTGACATCAAAAACACCGGGATAACGCTCTAATGCAAGACGAACATCCTGCGACAAGACCTCTAAATCTGCGATGCTATCGGACGCAAATAAGAGCGTAATGGGTTTTCCTGGATCACGTATCGTGTAATCAAAACGCACATCTTTCGCTCCCGAAAGATCGCCTAAGTTGGCACGCAGTCGGTTGGTCATTTCCTCCGTGTCCAAATCATCGTTAACGGTCTGAACTAACAAATCAACCTTGTTACCGCCCGCAACCCCCAAAATATTATCAATGGCTGGCTTGTCTTTGTAACGCGGCTGATTGTTGTAACTCGTCTTTAATTCTTCGGCCGCAACCACCAATCGATCGCGCATCGCCTGCGAGTCACTAAAAGCACCCCCTTGCGGCAGCTCGACCATTCCCACAACAAAGTCTGAATTAACGCGCGGGAAAAAGGCACTCTTAAGATAACCGCCACCAAAGAGTGCCAGGCTGAAAGAGAGTAAGACTAAAAAGAAGCCTCCCACCATCGCGTGATTTCGCAGGCATTTTGCGAGAAACGGTCGGTAGCGCTCATTGGCAAACCAAGACAAGCCACTCGCACAGGCCATCCGTGTTCGCGTAAGCCAGCCTGCATCCGCAATCTCTGGCTCTGGCTTCATGTGTGCCAGGTGCGCCGGTAAAATAAGAAGGCTTTCAATGAGTGAAAAGGCCAAGGCAAGACACACCACCACCGGAATACCCTTTGAAGCAGGACCCCACTCGCCCGGCAAGAAAAACATGGGTGCGAAAAACACCATAGTACTGATCACAGCGAACACAACGGGCTTGACCACCTGACGTGTCCCCACTAGAGCGCCGTGTACGCCACTCAAACCTCGGGACTGCGCCGAATGCACCGACTCCCCAACGATGATTGCATCGTCCACCACAATACCTAGGGTCAACAAAAAGGCGAACAGGGAGATCATGTTGAGGCCCTGCCCGGTATAAGGCAGGAGAAACAGGGTCCCCATGTAAGCCACAATAATGCCCACCGACACCCAGAATGCGAGCATGGGCCGGAGAAACAGCATTAACACAATAATGACTAAAAACAGTCCCCCTAAACCGTTACTGACCAGCGTACGGACACGTTCTTTGAAGGATTTTGATGGGTCTTGCCAAAACTCAAGTGACACGCCGTCTGGAAGCGACAGTTCGCGTTCCTTGACCCAGGCCTTGACCGTGTTTGTGGTCAAAATAACGTCCGGGGAGGTCGTTACAAAAACGTTCAAGCCCAGCGAGCGAGCACCATTGAACTCAATATCGACATCAACATCTTCGAAAGTGTCGCGCACTACTGCCACGTCGCTGAGTAACAACTCTTGGCCGGAAATATCACTGCGCAGAACAATAGACTCAAAATCTGCGCGGTCGTAAGCCTGACCTCGGGTTTGTATCAGCAAGTCGCCGCTCTCACGCTGCACCGCACCCGCAGGTAAGTTTATGGACGCGGTTCTCACAGCGGCCGCCACCTGATCGAGCGTCAACTGAAATCGCTTAAGACTCTCCTCGGAGACCTCTATGGAGACCTCATAGGGCCGCGCTGTCTGCAGTTCTACCACAGAGACCCAGGGCTGACGGACGAGTTCGTCACGCAACGTCTCGCCCAACTCCTTCATCTCGCGCTCACTTAAGTCTCCGTAAATCTGGACACGCCCCATCTGATGTCGATAGGTCCTCTCCGTGACCGTGGGCCTCTCAGCATCGGAGGGGAAACTACGAATGGCGTCGACCCGTGTATTAATATCATTCGTTAATTTTTGAGTCGGATAGTCGCTCTCCACCTCCACCATCACGATCCCTAGGCCCTCACGCGAGGTGGATCTAAGCTCCTCGATACCATTGAGATCATGGATCGCCTCTTCGATGCGAACGGCAATTTGTTCTTCAACTTCCCGAGGGCTCGCCCCCCTAAATTCCATGCGAATTTCAATTTGATTGACTTCTGGAGTCGGGAAAAATTGCTTATCCAATTTCGGAATACTGGTGTAGCCACCAATAATCAGCAGCACCATTAGCAAATTGCCCGCAATCGGGTTTTTGATAAACCAGGTAATCAGTCCGTTCACGTCAATTTACCGCCCGCTGAGTCGCCACACGAAGACCAGGAAACAGTGTGTTATTGAGCTGCGTCACCACGCGTTCGCCGCTGGCGATCCCCGACACCCACACCGACGCGCCTTGACGATTGATGATTCCGACGTCCCGGCGCTCAAGCTTCGACTCCTCGCTTACAACAAGAACATGTCCATCCGGACTCAAAGCCGCGTTTGAAAGCTCAATAACATTGGGGACTGGGCGTCCCAGCAATTCAGCACGCGCGAACATCCCGGGCGTTAGCACCGGCCGACCCGACGCGAGGTCAGACGTTCCGGGGAATTCTGCAATGATCGTCGCGACGCGACTCCGCCGATCAAGCTCTGCCTCTGAACGCATTATTGGCGCAGAAAACTGCCAGGCTCGCCCACCGATATCGACCGAAATTCGTGAAGACGAGCCAACCATACCGTCCGAAGACGTCAGTAATTGCTGCGGTAAAAGCGCCAATTGTGCGTCTGATAGCGGCAAGCGGAGCTCAAGTTCGTCAAGTGCGTAAATGTGCGCCAATGGCGTTGCGTTAACCACGACCTGTCCAACGTCAACCCGCTTTTGTTGAACTCGGCCGTCGAACGGCGCGCGGATAACGGTTCTATCGAGTGCAAGCTCGGCGGCCGATACATCGGCTTCAGCTGCCGTCACCGCGGATTGCGCGGCTCTTAGCTGAGGCTTTCTGAGAAATAAATCATTAGCCTCTTTAGAACCTAACTCACGCCATTCTCGGCGCGCTTGCCGACTGCGCCCGCGCTCCTCGGCAAGTCGCTGTTGTGACTGTGCCAGCGCCGACTGAGCACGGGCAAGCGAGAACTCGTAATCATCGCGCTCAATCGTGAGTAATACCTCGCCCTTTTTAAAAAATCCGCCGTCGGCAAACTCGGAATTGACACTCACCACCTTCCCTGTGACCTGAGCTATCAAGTCAACGCGGCGCTTTGCATCGATAGTGCCCTGCGTGTAAACGAGTAACTGGTGTGTTGACGGCTGCGCTTCGATGACGCTGACCATCGGCGCGGGTCGATCGCGCGGTGGGCCCGCCTGCGGCTCCGACTTCGCGGTCAAAACAACCCACGTTAGAACGAGTCCAGTAACCGTCGCAATCCCTGCGATGAACATTTTTCGAAGTGACAGGCGCGCTGCCACTGTTGATACCTCTGCGGTTCCAGACATTTCAAATTCCGTAATGTTGTATAGGCAAGTACATGGGGCTTTCGCCATCAAAACACAAGGTGCGCGGATGACTTGTGGCATGGATAAGCTTGACTGGTATACGCAAGACCCAGCGCTATCCGTTCAGATAAATAGCCGTTTTTAAAAAAAAACAAAAACAACCTGCGACAAAATCATGTCACGACACTCGAGAAACTCAAGCAAACCCTTGCGCATGAGTGATGTTTTCGTCGAGTATTTGTTTTTTGTTTTACTCACTTGGAGATACCAATGGCACTTTCTACTGGGGACAACGTCCCTTCATGCACGCTCTCTATCATGGGCGAGTCAGGGCCCGCCCCGCTCACAACCGACGCCTTATTTGGTGGCAAACGTGTCATTTTATTTGCCCTACCGG
>ERZ891134.1833-NODE-1833-length-13613-cov-8.341127_pt1 | contig 13613 bp, 7 predicted proteins | sample MGYA00520888_ERZ891134 | MGnify/ENA primary metagenome ERZ891134 (study PRJEB32303, sample SAMEA104408692) | aquatic metagenome | biome: Brackish water; feature: Coastal; material: water | place: Baltic Sea | collected 2014-10-23 | depth 10 m ... | reverse complement strand
CCAAACAACTGTTCGAAGACATTAGCCTCTCGTACCTTTATGGCATGTGTACATGTTGTATGGCTTCCATATGCATAAGTTTCATAATTTGACGTGTATATAGTGTCACTCGAACCATCATCACAACTAGTATCTATTTGCAAATGGCTAATATCATATCCATTGAAATAATGTATTTCTACTAATTGACCTGGGTATGTTTTGAATGAGTCTAAGTAGTAATAATCATCAGACAATGTTAATTGACTTTCGTTAAACATTCCACCAACTGTAATCATCTCAATGTCATTAGAATCATCATCTTTGTCTGCTTCAGCATCGCCAACGGCGCCAAAGCATCCAGTCATCGGTATCAAAATTACAAGCATTATTACGAACAATCTATCTGTTGTCATGACTAACGCTAGAGTTCAAAACTACATAGATTTATGCTCAAAAAACAGCAAATATTTGCATGTTTTTGTAATGATTTTTACCTGATTTTTTGAGTATCAAAAACTAAGTTTTACTCAAACTTTAGTGCTTTTCAGTCAAGCGTTTTTCGTGTGGCGCCGATTATGGGGCTCGAACCCATGACCTTGGGATTAACAGTCCCACGCTCCACCAGCTAAGCTAAATCGGCATCGTGAGCGAATAACATCTCCTTTATGAGCAATTCGGCCGTGGTGACATTATCTAATAATCTCAATCAAGCGGGGTTTTGACTTGATTGGCTTAGATGAAATAGTGATGCAATCAGTTAGAGATTGCTGTTCTTGCGCCGTAAGGTCAACATTATGATGGAATTTTATCCATGCCTCCCCTTGATTGATTGCTTGACCTCGCTCAACTAAGATTTCAAAACCGATTTCGGGAATAATTGTGTCTTCAAGAGCGAATCTACCGGCTCCATGGTTACGGGCAATCTCTGCTAAGGTCATTGAGGTAATTGCTGAGACATAGCCTTGGCTAGGAGAATAAATTGAAGTGACTTGTTTACTCTTGTCTAACAATTTTGTTGGTTGGGATACAAGTAACTCAACATCTGTCTGACTAACGCCTTGGGCTAAGCACATTTGCTTGAACTTAGCCAATGCCCCGCCATTATCTAGCACATTATTCATCATTGCTTGACCGGCAAATTCGTCACTGGCTGTGCCGGATAAGACTAGCAATGCTGCACCTTGGAGTATGACTAATTCTCTGGTATCGCTAGAGCCTTGGCCTTTGAGCACCGCAATGCTGCCAAGGATTTCCAAACTATTACCAACATATCGCCCTATTGGGTAATCCATTTGGGTAATTTGGGCTATTGTGTTGATGCCTAATCCCTGCGCTGCACCAACCATCGATTTAGCCAGTGCTTCAGCGTCCCCAAAAGATTGCATGAATGCACCCTGGCCGCATTTGACATCTAGAACCAGAGAACCTAGTCCTTCAGCCGCCTTTTTGGATATAATTGACGCAGTGATAAGCGGGATACTATCGATGGTATCAGTTACGTCTCTAACTGCATACAATAAGCCATCTGCTGGTGCGATTGCCGTATTTTGCGCGGCGATACAACAACCAATTGCTGCGACTTGGTCTTGCATTTGTTGTGGATTAAGTGAACAATTAAACCCGTTAATTGATTCTAACTTGTCAATAGTTCCACCAGTATGTCCTAGTCCTCGACCAGCCAGCATTGGGACTTTCAGTCCACATGCGGCTAAAGCAGGGGCAAGCATTAGCGACATTTTGTCCCCCACTCCACCAGTACTATGTTTGTCAACCACTAGGGTATTATCTTCCCAAGCAATTATTGAGCCTGACTCCATCATTCCTTTAGTCAATATTGTAGTTTCATCGACTGATATACCGTTGCTGTGAACTGCTTTCAACCATTGTTCAACATAAGTAATGTCGATATTTCTGGTTGCTACTGACTTGATGAATAGACTCAGTAAATCTAAGTCCATGGTTTCCTGCTGCTCTATTTGGCTTATCAGTGTCAAAACATCTGATGATTCCATAAGATCAACCTAGTTTTTTGCTAAGCCAATTTCGACCAATCTTTGATGCAGATAATCACCAGCATTTATCGATTGGAAATCAGCCTTGCCACTGGTCATCTCAATGAATTCTGGTCTTGGAGTCAAATCGATTGAATTGCGTGGGTGAACAAACATCGGCATAGAGAAGCGACGAGCGGACTTAGATGAAGGGTTTACCACTCGATGGGTTGTGGATTTGAATAATCCATTAGTTAGGTTCTGTATCATATCGCCAGAATCAACAATGATGTTTCGTTCATCGCCTGCTACTTTTATCCACGTACCGTCATGGTCCATTACCTCAAGACCATCTGCAGTAGCAGTAACTAGTAGCGTGATGAAATTGATATCTTCGTGAGCTGCCGACCGGACTGCACCCTCTTGAACATCTTCGCCAAGCGGTGGGTAGTGAATAATACGCATAATGGTATTTCCATCATCGGTCATTTCGGGCAGCCAATTTGCTTCTTTACCAAGATATATGCTACAAGCAGACAATAATTCTCTTGATACATGTTCCATTCTGTTATACAAATCGTCAATGGTTTGTTTGAATTGTGGTACATCAGCATCTGGCCAAACATTTTGCGGATAACTAGGGTGTTCACCAGGTTGGTGAGTACGGCCGGTTTGCCAAAATTCTTTCAAATCAGGTGCTGGATTATCTTTGGCGTGCTCGACACCAAAAGCAGTGTAGCCGCGTTGATGGGAAATATCAGCTCTCGAATAGTTGGATTTACTGTTTTGGTCAAGTCCGAAAAAAGCATCACCATTTTCGTAAGATTGATGGATTAATTCTAACGGTATGCCGTGGTTCTTCAAGGCAAAGAATCCGATGTCCTTGAGCGAATTACCTACATGTTCAATGAACTTGTTACGCCTATCACCATCACTTGAGAGGTAGTCAGCAAAATCTACTACAGGGATGCTTCGAGTCATGTTATCACTTTGTGGTAATGACGGCACCGTATGAACTCTATGCCAGTTGAACAAGGAAAACTGTGATTTTATCAGTCACGGATTTTTGACAGTAGTCTAATCATTTCGATGTAGATCCAAATGATTGTGACCAAGACACCAAATGCGCCCCACCATTCTGCATTCTTAGGTGCTTGCCACTTTACTCCGGATTCAATAAAACCAAAATCTGAAATCAAACTTAGCGCAGCGATTGACAGAACAAATATGGTGAAACCAATGCCAATAGGGCCAGAAGAATGAACAAATGGTATCTCATAGGGCTTTAAGAATAACGAGAATAATATTGAGACCAGATACAGCATCATAATTGCCCCTACTAGGCTGTATATGACTTTGTTAAAGGTTGGAGTAGGTCTAATAACTCTAGACGAATAAATAACGAGCATTCCTCCAGTGATGAATAGTGTGCCGAATGCAGCTTGGATGATTATACCGGTGTAAAATGCCTCAAAAACTAAAGAAATAGCCCCAACAAACATTCCTTGCAATACCGCGTAAATAGTCATCAATGCCCCGGGATTTTCCGGCCTCATGATGAACAGCATCGATGCGACTACAAATCCGCCGATAAATCCACCCCATGCCATGCCACTGATTACTGATGTGTTTCCTGCGGCTAATGCATCAAGTGCAACATATGCTGAAATGAATGCAGTAATTGTCACAATTCCAAGCAAGTAGGCGAGTTTGCCAATTGTACCTTGCAAAGTCATAGTGTTTTGTCCTTGAATATTGGACCAAAAATTTTGAGTCATAACCGGATTGCTGGTAGAGTAACGCATCTTTATCAGTCCTGCTAATGTTAAGTCCTTTGTCAATCTTACGATGTTATTGGTTGCCTTCGAGTTGTTCTTGATAGTATTCAGCAAGTTGGTCAATCGACCATCCATTATCGAGATAACGCTGGATAACATCCTCAGTCCAACCGGGGAATTTGGCTAATTCTTCAGGTGAGAAATTGCTGCTCTCCTCAGTAGCCTGGCTTTCACCGCTACCGTCGAGTACCGGCATTGCCCATGATTCAGTATCAACTGATTCAGAATTTTCTACAAGCATCATTTCCTGCTCTTCAAGGCTAACCAGATTTTTAGCCTCCATAGCCTTGCTTTCCAATTGCTTTAGGATGATGAATGCGCCAACTGAAAAGATTGCTGCGACTATCATTACAATCAACATAGTATTCTTGCCAGTTTCATCATTTTCGCCATCGCTAGCATCAGCCAGTTCAGCCAATTGGTCAGCTGAGCATCCATCAAAGTCAGTCAATGCATCTGGTTCAGTATCTGGACACAAATCAAACTTGTTTGGTATGGTGTCCATGTCATCATCTGCTTCTGGATCGACACTGTCATCATCTTGTGGCTCATTTGGAGAGTTGCCAGATGAAAGATCGCAACCATATTGGTCAGTATCTTTGATGCCATCTCCATCAGCGTCTTCCATATTTAGCGCATCATAAATAGCAACATTAGCAACCGATGTGTTGAGGGCGGTTCTCTGTGCCCAAGTAATCTCTATGGAATCAATGGCACAATCGCCATCAGTATCAGCTAACATTGGGTGGCTGCCTTGCTTTTGCTCATCCGTGTTGTTAACCCCATCACCGTCTGAATCAAACATATCTTCAGTAACTCCTGATGGCATGGTGCGCTTGGTTCGGTTTAGTCCATTAGCCACTTCATACTTGTCGGTAAGTGAATCTTGGTCAGTATCTGTGACATTGTCTAGGCGGTTCCAATCTGCATGCCATCCATCGAGGTAATATTGAGTAATAAGAGATGAATGAATGATGACACCCATCTCACGGTTACGGTTCATGGCGGAACTACCCATATTTATCGAGGAGACTAGAACGCTTTCCCCATCGACAATAATTCCTTTGTTGTGTAACTTAGCGACATCATCGTCTTCACCCATCACAACAGCAGATGCATCTAATCCCTCGGTGCTATTCCAAACTTCATTGAACAAGTCAACTACTTCTTGGTCGTCATCATCAAGGTATGCACCATTGATGATTAAATGAACACCAACTCCCTGCACTGCAACATCATGTAGCGCAGTAATTATCGGGTTTTCATCCCCCCAACCATACGCCCAGTCAGCATCAAGGGTCTGTTGAGAAAGTAAGACCTCATCTTCTGCAGACATGATGAATTCAACAATCTTAGTAACGCAATTAGTCGGGCAAGTAAGTAATTCTCCTGAGATACTGGTTTGGATAGCTGATTGAACTCCGCCACCGCCGATAGTACCTGGTGGATAGAATTGATACTGATCATAATCATTTAACGCCATTAATTCAGCAAATTCTCGGTCAAGGTCGAACTGTTGTTCAACCATTTGGGCTAAATCATCATTATCGATAATAACACTCCATTCGACATTACCTCTAACGTCGGGAGCAGGAACCGATGAAGGTTTCCAGTTGCCAGATGACATCCAAATGCTGGATGAGTCTCTTACAGCAACCTTGCTGTGCAAGTACAGGTATGGTTCATTTGAATCGGTGTTAAACTCGTACACTGTTGCTCCTGCTTGGATTAAGGTGTAGGAATAATCATTCTTGTATTGCAAATCTGTTTCAGACCAAATATTACAGTTATAACATCCCGGATCAAGCATCAATTCTACATTGACGCCTCTATTTAATGCGTCTAACAAGGCCTGAACTAGATTTGCCTCTTGCATTTGATAAAGTTGGACTTGCAGACTTGTTTGACTACCATCAATCCATTGTATTAATTCCAATAGACCATTTTGAGGGCCAACAATTGGTGTGACAATAGACTCTCCTTCGCCAAAGTCAGTAGCCAAGCAGAGCGTGTTGTGTAATCCACTTATTGACCACAAATATTTCCAATCATCAGCGCTATCTGTGTCTGGTAAATTCTTGCAACCATCACCCCTTACGTAGATAAATTCATCATCAGATACGCTATTGGTCGGTACTGAGATTGCTTCACTGGTCCATCCTGCATGACTAGCAGGTCCGCTATCAAACACGAAAGCATCAGATAGGTTGCCACTTGGGTCTACGATGGTAATCACTACACCAAGATCTGGAATACTGAAGTCAGAACAGCCGATGTCGCTAAATTGAAGGAAAACTGGACGAACCTCGTCGATAAACGTCATACCTTGACCAGTGAAGGAATTCATCGCGTTACTATCAGATATGATGATACTAGACATCGAAGGGAAAAACATAGTTGAATCAATATTGCACTCGTCAATAGTTCCATCATTTATGCTGATTTGCCAATCCATAAGATAGGCATCATTTTGGCCGATGTTTTTGAGTTGGATAAAATCATTTTCATAAGGTGATACACGAGTTATTAAGATGTCTCCAGCAGTAGCAAAATCACTTGAAATCACATTCTCTGCGCCCGGTGTTGGGTAAGCAGCTAAACTCCAATCGAGACCATTATTTGAAATCCAAGACTGGCATGTAAGGGTAGTCAAGCCTTCGCCGTGAACTGAGGATTCACTAATCAGCAACCCATCTGGATTGTAAATGTCAGGTAAATCAGTAGCCCATAAGAATTGATATGGTAAACTAATAATGGCATATTCTCCAGGCGCAACTACGGTTGATTTAGATGAATTGGCAACGATATTAGCAGAATTAGAGTTGTCGATTTCTCCAGTTTCTATGATGAAATGTCGATTTGTGGCTGTATCAATTCGCCACCTCAGTAAATCTATTGCCGACGTACCATTGTTGTAAATTTCAATCCAATCATTTACTGTGCTGTCCATATCTTCACACCAGCCCATATATTCGGTGACCAATATGTCATTGGATCCGATATATTGTGGCCATTCTGGATTGATATCACCCGGTGTAGCCCAAGCAGGCTCTACCCAACCAGCAATTCCAGATGGCGTCATAGTTGTATAACCAGCATGGCTGCTGCTAGGTGGGATCATTGAGATGTTTTCTGAAGATACGTCCCAAGCTACCGAATCAACAATTGCAGCACTGTCATCAACCAAAGTGATAAGATCAGAGGTTTGTTTTAGATAGAAGGAGTTGGTACCATTTAGCGCGATTAAGGCAACCTCTGCAGGTTGGATTATAGCATCTTGTTGGAGTGGGAAGTTGTAGGCTCCTAGAGTGAAGCTTCGACTGCTTGAGGCTTTTAATTTCCAACCTGTTAAATCAACAGCAACACTATCATTGTTGTATAATTCAATCCATTCACCTAGCGGCCATGATTGAGTGTCTAGTCCAATGCCATCAGGCAAGATTTCACTAAATTGTAAGTCTTTCATGGAATATGGCTCATCACCTGGTTCTGGTTGTCCGGGTGTCAACCAATTTGAAGGAATCCATGAAGATCCTATATTTGCGTAATCCCTCACCATTGAGACATTATCGCCAAAGTAATTGCTATGCCATCCCGAATCTACAATGATTCCATTGTCATCTTTCAAAACTAAATGTTCATAGTAATCATATAGTTCAAAATTATTAGACATCTGAATCAATCTTCGTTCATCTGGCGATATATCTGTGGCGCTTGAATGGGATTGGTTGAAAATAATTGTTCCGGGGTCGAAGTATAGAATTTCTCCCCGACCATTGGTTATGGTCCATCCAAGTAGATTGATTGACGAGACTCCATCATTGTGGATTTCAATCCATTTCCCATCAGGGAAGTTACCTGTGGTGTTAGTGGATGGAAGATATTCGGTAATGATTAGATCACTAGTCATGTTTGCTAGCGCATTAATTTGTCCGACATTAGATGCATTGGCTGTTGGGTACGCCGAGGTGTACATCCCATCGGTTCCGTGATTACGGGACAAGCTAAAACCGGGCTCATTTGAACTCCAGCTGACCTCATCTCCTATACTGCCATTTGGCCAGTGAACAGTTAGGGTTTCGGCGGCATTATTCAGTACGCCGCTATAGGAAGAACCATTGATAGCAATTACTCTAAGTTCTCCTGCATTGATAATCATTGAGTTGGGGTCAGCGGTATATCCAACTACATGATTTTGATTAAACTGTACAGTGTTGCCAGCAGAATCTTTTAGATGCCATCCAGTCATGTTGATTGGCGAATTGCCTTGATTATGAATTTCTACCCATTCACCGTCTGGCCAAGTACCGTTATCGTAACTTGGGTAAGCATCAGCCATCACTTCATTGATTACTAAATCACCAGGGAAATAAACTGGGCCAGTAGGTGTGCCTCCTTGGTTGCTTTCACCAGGTGAGATTGTAGATGATTCTATCCAGTCAGCCGCTGGGTCACTTGTGTCTTCGATTAGAGTTACCCCTTCAGTAGGAGAAGTAGTCCATGATATGCTGTGCACTAAATTACCACTAGCATCGCTTAGATTTACCATGCCATTGGAGTTTTTCATACAAAACCCACATGACCCGCCATCTCCATTACGTGCCAATACTATGAAATCTCCAGCAGGAATTTCCATATTTGTTGCTGCAGTTGGATATACTACATTACCTGTAGTCATACTTAGTGGTCGGTCATAATGGTCGCTTAAACTCCATGTTGAAAGGTCAACAGTGGTAGTCCCCAAGTTGGATAACTCAACCCATTCCCCACTCGTCCAATCTGACGGTCCAACAGCACCAGTTTCCGCACCAAAGGCATTAACTAAAACCTCAGATATACAGATGTCACTAATACATGCGGATGACCTACTAGATGTTTCCAGTGGTTTGTCTGAGTCTGACATTTCTTGAGAGTCTAGAACTGGTGCTAGGTATGAGCAAAGCATCAATGTAATCAAAATTATTGGGTATTTTCTGGTGTTCATAATATTCATCTCAGGTATATTTCTTAATCAAAGGAAACCGAACGCATCTTGTGCTTGGGAAAATGTGTAAATCATAATTGGTACGATGATAATTCCCATTCCGTGGCTTCTACGTATACCAACTCTTGGAGGTATTAATCCAAGGATAGTACCAATAATCAACACGCCAATGCCGATAAAACCAGTAGTAAACCATACCAATGCAGCAACGAATAATATTACTCCCATTACCATTTGCTGTAGTGGTATTGCAGCATGTAACCTCAGCATACCTTTGCCGACAACTCGCATAATTGGCATTGCCATTAGTCCTGCGGCAACGGTAATTGACATTAAACGAATAAGATCTGCAGTTGGTTCTGCCGAGGACCAAGTGTCAATTGGATACATCATCTTCAATGCTAATGTAGCACCTGAACGAGATCTTCCGATAATGTAGAGGAATCCAAGAACCATAACCGTGACCGCAGTGTTGACCGCAGAAAGAATCGCAATTACCTCTAAATCCTGCTTTGTTTGTGGACCTTCAACTCCTCCTTCGGCTTCAGCAAGGGCGATTTCTAAAAGTTCATCATCGGTCATTTCAGTTAACCTACGGGTCTCCCAATCCATACCATAACCTTCCTTGCCTTGCACCTTGGCTGCGAGGTTTCTGCCACCCATTACCAGAACAGTCGCTTGTGATGCAGTCATTCCGGGTAAAACTCCCATTGATGCACCGGCTACACCAGACCAAAAACAAGGGACCAACAACGGCTTTGCTGGGGGTAATGTCCAATCTTCATTTTGCGGCGGGATATGGGATGTAGTAGCATAGATGTCCAACAAATTAGCAATGCCGAATAATCCAGCAAGACTTGGCAATAATAAACTTGCATCTGGAATACCAACTGGTGATCTGGCAGGTAGGCTAAATACCGCCCAGCCGTAAAATCCTGCTAGTAAAAAGAAACCAGTTGCGGCTAAGAATCCAGCAAATCTACTATCTGTGCCAAGTAAATTTCTCGATAGTTTTCTCATCCATTTTGGCCAATCAAGTCTTGTTGTTTCAGTTGCCAGTAGCAAGAACGAGATTGCTAGGAGCAAAAAGAAAATGATGTTCCTTAGATAATCATACCAACCTAGTTCATCACCAAAGACGATTCTTGCTACAATGATTAGCGGTAGAGAGAGAAACAGGCCTAGTTGAGAGCCTCTAGCAGACCAAGCGACTCCTCTAGGTGCATTGCCTGATAATAGCATTCTGTGGCCTGGAAGTAATGATAACGCGGTGTCACCATCTGGGGCTCCAAGTAATGCTGAGGGGATATAATTCAAAAACGTGTGAACCGTTCCTGTTGAGACGATAATGGCTGCAACTGCTGACAATGGAATCCCCCAACTTAAAAACACAGGAGCTAATGCAAGTAGGATTAATGCGACATTGTTGACGTGAAAACCTGGTATGAGTCCGGTTAGGGAGCCCATTGCTACGCCAAAGAATAGTGCGAAGAGCAACCATCCAAGGTCTAGAAAATACGCTTCCCACATCTAAATTCCTCAATAGTCAGGGTATGTGTCATTGTCATCACGATCGTTCTCACCATCGCCGTCGGTATCAATATTGTATGGATTAGTCCCATATAGTGATTCTAAATTATCTGATAAACCGTCACCATCGCTGTCAACTACGTCTGCGTTTATCAAATGATAAACCGTTGCAATCATCTCTGGGTCTGCAACTTCCATCATTCGACCGTTCCAAACGTGTGAATAACCGCTATGATAACTATCTGTACCGATGATGGTGTTGTTATTTGGTGATAGTCGAATACTTTGGTTGGAGCCATCTCTTTGCAACCACCATTGCCCATCATCATCTTGAACCGCAATACCTGGGAGGTTTACCATTTGGCTTCTAGAATATCCCCACTGCGATGCACCTTCATCCCACAGTAAATTTTTGGCCTCAGGTACATTGCCGAGTTGATAATCGTGAATCATGAGCCGTATCGCCATATTGGTGTCATCCCAGGTGACTGATACATTGGCAGTAATGGCTTGCCCAGCTTCAATCCATTGAGTTGAAGTTTGGGCTGGGAAAGTCGCATAAATCTTAGTCTGTCCACGATAATCAATCTTGTCAACTAGCCAGCCACTGACATCTTCAACAGAAGGCTCAATGGCATACCTCACGAATGCGTTGACGGTATATCGAGTGTTGGGCTGGTCAATCAATCTTATTGGATCGCCTGAAAGCAGCGATAGTAAATCAACGACATCTTCTGAATTGATTAAATTCCCTGTGGGCGTACCTTCGCTTGCATCAATACACCAACTAGCATCGGCTTCAGACCACATCAACCTGCCTTGAATATCTCGAAATTCATTGTTTAGTGACCTGTTTTCATTGGCTGCCAGGTCAATTCCACTTGGTTTTAAGCAAATTGTTACTCCACCTGGGCCTCGTAAACTCCATTCCTCACTAACCATTACATAGCCAGCAATATTGACGAGATTACCAGACTGATAACTCCATGTGGCTTCTTCTCCCCAATTCAGTCTAATGATTTCAACAGGGTGGTTTCTGTCAACAAGAATTTCTGGACCTTGTACAGACATGACCCAATTCAAGTCCCGTTGGTTATATGAAATAGTTCCAGTAACTTGTACCTTGGAAGAGGTTTCAATCCAACTTCCAACCTTTGACCTGATGTTTAACTTGACTTGATGTTCAGCATTGCCGTAAGAAGGATGGTCCCTTAAATCAGCAGATACAAACATGGCATCGGGTGGTATTGATTCTCCAATGTATCCGGTTAGTGATATTACTTCATCTTGGTATTTTTCAGGGTCAAGTGCCACATCTAATAGTGATAATTGGACAATTTCCGGTAAGTCATCTTCATCCCAGTCCATTGCTCCGGAGCCTACCGCAGTCATGTAAATATTACCTTCATATTCCATAACTTTGCCAGTGATTACAACATTTGTGCCAATTGGTGGGATTTCAGCAGGGCGGCTCCAACGAGCCTCAACCACGGCAGTACCGTCTGTTACTATGACGTGGGTTTCCCAATCTCCGGAATTCCATGGGTCTTCTCGCCATGAAATTATTTCTCCTTCAACTTTGACTACTTCATTCTTGTATTCAATCAACTCATCCATATCTACGATGTCAGGTTCTCTAACCATGGCGTAATAATTCAAAATCGCAACTAAGAATATTGCTAGGGTAAACATTACCCAAAGTTGTTGACCTCTAGTTGCTGGGTCATCATCAGTAATTTTATTCATAATGCTCTTGAGAACATCCGCCATACTTGGTGCTAGCAAATCAGTCTTTTAGTCATGTTTGAGGATAATTGACTATCTTTGCATCGCCTTTTTAAACAGTAAAGCGAGCGAGTTGTGGGGATGGAATGCGAGAGCGGGTCATAAGGGACGAGATTCACAAGGACATTCTTGTGCCGCCACATCACGCTAAGATTCTTGATACCAAGGAATTCCAAAGATTGCGTTCGATTCAGCAATTATCAACCTGTGAATACGTATTTCCAGCGGCTAACCACAACCGTTTCTCACATTCTCTTGGGGCTTACCATCTGGCAAGAAAATTAACTCAATTACTACAAGATGTTCAGCCTGGTATCATTGACGATGAAGATGCTGAATTAGTTCAATTGGCTGCTTTATTGCATGATATAGGCCACCCTCCATATTCACATCTTCTTGAAACACCGAAAGTGTTTGCCACCTTCCACTATCATGAACACTGGGGTCGATTGCTAATCGAATCAACAGATACTGAAATCGGGATGGCAGTTCATGAGGTTCTAGGTCCCGATCGTCTCGGCCGTTTATTTGCACTCATGGATGGTAAATCGGAATACCAAGGCGTGGAAATTCCGCAGTTCATGAAAGAAATAGTTTCATCCCAACTCGATGTAGATCGAATGGATTACCTTGTTAGAGACCAAGCAAACACTGGTGCTCAAATTGGTGGATTTGACATCGACAGGGTATTTAGAGCGCTAAGAGTTGGCAAAGATGGTCACTTTTATGTTAAAACATGGGGCTTACCAGCAGTGGAAGCTTATTTGGTCACTAGGTATCATATGTACAATCAAGTATACTTCCACAAAGTCAACATGCTGACTCAAAATTATTTGGTTGATATGCTGTCAAGAGCCAAGATATTGGCTGAACAAGGTAAATTAAATCTAGACCACAGACTAGAGCAAATGTTAGTCAATAAATCGTTAACACCGGTACAATATGCTGAGTTAAATGATTCGCATATCAAAGTAGCACTATCTGATTGGGCAAAACATGAGGATATAACTTTGTCTCTTTATGCTAATAAATTACTTTCACGAAGAGGCTTTCACAAGTCGCTGAGAATCAATACCTTGGATACTAACATGGTTGACGCAGTAAAACAACGTCTGGAGGAGTTCATAAAATCAAATGGTTATGATCCTGAGGTTCATGTATTGTACGCAACGATTTCCAAGCGTGGTTATATGCCGTATGAACAGGGTATAAATTTAGAAGACGGCAGAGATGTTTCTGAACATTCTGCTATGATTCGTTCTTTGGCATTACCAAATGAACGAGCTATGGTATTTGTTCCCGAAGAAATTAGGGACGCAGCAGAAGCTGTGGTGCGAGAGTGGATTAAACCAAGCCAGTCATCTCTATCACAATTCAGTTAGTTGGAACACTTTATGACTGAGCGGCGTGACGGGCGGCTACGGGCCTGTAGCTTAGTTGGTTAGAGCACCCGGCTCATAACCGGGCGGTCAAGGGTTCAAATCCCTTCGGGCCCACTTTTTT
>ERZ891134.1827-NODE-1827-length-13666-cov-5.182940_pt1 | contig 13666 bp, 12 predicted proteins | sample MGYA00520888_ERZ891134 | MGnify/ENA primary metagenome ERZ891134 (study PRJEB32303, sample SAMEA104408692) | aquatic metagenome | biome: Brackish water; feature: Coastal; material: water | place: Baltic Sea | collected 2014-10-23 | depth 10 m ... | reverse complement strand
GACCGTGCTGACGACATTCGCCGACTGACCATCGCCCGCGAAGAACTGAGTTGGGACATGAACATCATGATCGACGCCAATCAGGTTTGGGAGGTCGATCAGGCGATTGATTGGGTTCGGGAACTGGTTTTTGCAAAGCCCTATTTCATTGAGGAACCGACCAGCCCTGATGATGTATCCGGCCACCGTGCGATCCGCGAAGGCGTAGCACCCATTAAGGTCGCAACAGGCGAAATGTGTCAGAACCGGATCATGTTCAAACAGTTTATCAAGGACGGTGCCATTGATATCGTTCAGATCGACAGCTGCCGGATGGGGGGCTTGAACGAGGTGCTTGAGGTCATGCTGATGGCTGCAAAATATGACTTGCCTGTCTGGCCGCATGCAGGGGGCGTAGGCTTGTGCGAATACGTGCAACACATGTCAATGATCGACTATGTAGCGATCACAGGCGAAAAAGACAGCAAGCGGATCGAATTTGTGGACCATTTGCACGAACATTTCGTCGACCCCTGCGTCGTTCAAAACGGCGCTTATATGGTCCCAACCCGCCCCGGCTTTTCCATTGAGATGAAGCCTAAGACGCTGATCGATTATGCCTTCCAACAATCAGGTTCAGCAGAATGACATTTGAGACGCGACAAATTGGCAAGACAGCTGTTCGTGTCAGTTCCATTTCCTTTGGCTGCGCGTCAATCGGCAACCTCTATCAAGAGGTCAGCGATCAGGATGCCACCGACGTCCTGCAGACGGCATGGGACTCAGGCATCACCTATTTTGACACCGCCCCGCGGTATGGGCGCGGCAGGGCGGAAACCCGTCTTGGGGGCTTTCTTCAGAACAAGCCGCGCACCAGTTATGTGATCTCTACCAAAGTTGGTCGGGTGTTACGTCCCGGCCAAGCTCCGGAATTCGCTGAAGGCTTTGCGAACCCGCTGCAAAATACCGTGCACGAAGACTACTCTGCCGACGGCTTTGCCGAAGCGTTAGAAGGCAGCCGTAGACGTCTTGGAACCGACTATATCGACATCGTCTATGTCCACGATATCGGCAGCTATACCTACGGGGCCGACAATTACCGGCATATGGAAGCGTTGCGCGGGTCAGGTATGGACTACCTTATCCACCAAAAGGAGCAGGGTAAAATCGGTGCGATCGGCCTTGGTGTCAACGAAAATGAGATCTGCCTAGAGATCATGCATGACTACCCGCTTGATGCGATCCTGCTCGCCGGGCGGTTGACGCTGTTGGACCGCTCCGCAGAAGAGGCGCTTGTGCCGCTTTGTCAGGAGGCTGGCACATCGCTTGTCTTAGGTGGAATCTTCAACTCTGGCATCCTCGCGACCGGCCCCATTGAGGGAGCAACATATGACTACACCCCGGCATCCGAAGCGGTTTTGGCAGCTACCGGCGCTTAGCAACACGAGGCCAAGAGCATAGGCATGTCACTGGCGCACGCTGCTATCCAATTCGCCCATACCCATCCAGCCGCCGCATCTGTGCTGATCGGAACGGCAAAAAGCAGATCGCTCTTACGTAATCTGGAACTCGCCAAAATGGTACCATCAGATAGGTTTGGGGACGTGTTCTCATAACCGCTGGCGGACAATAACATTTCAACCTTTTTACGTAGCTTGCATGAGATCGCGTGTTTTTACCCGGGCGATTGTGTTCTTTCAGAGCTTGTCAACAGTGGGTCTTTCCAGTTTGCCCCGCTGCTTCGAAGTAACGAGCGATGCAACGTTGGACATGATCCTCGATCAACGCGTTTGGATCGTTTGGAATGTCGCCAAACTCTAGCCCCATGAAGGCTTGCGAGGTTACGGTTTCCGGTGTCGGGGACGCACGCAATAGGGCAATCAGCCCGCCTAGCGCCTCAGATACCTGACTGTCCGCCCAGTAGTAACGAATGCGGTCGCTGTAGCTGTAAATTCGTTGGGCCAGTTGCTCTGTCTCTGAGCCGCTGTAATATCCTGCCCAATGTTTTGGGTTGTCAGACATGCGCTGGTGGATAACCGCGCGGATATCGGGGGCAGTTTCCAGCCTTAGGGTTTCTGCAATCGTGGCAAGCGCCCAAACCGCTTCGCGAAACCGGAAGGTTAACTCGGGTCCGACTTTCAAAAAGAAGAAGTGGTGAGCAACCAGATCGGCAAGCGCGGAGGTCGATTGATAGTCGGTCGAATGCGCCTCATATGTCAGCCCATCTTCTGCAAGGATCGCGTCGCTTAAGGGTTGCGCTTTTTCTGGAACAAACGGGTAGATCGACGTGTGGCCAAAATCGACGCCGGGTTGTGTGACGACAGAGACGATGCGCGACCAAGCCGCCTCTAAACCACGCGCAGACCAAGCATCGCGATGCGTCTGAATGGTATCTTGAAAACGTGCAACCGATGTAACGTCCAAAGCATCTGGTTCTTCAGTCTCGCCGCCGGGGATCGGGACTTCGGTGCCGATAATGTAGATAAGCTTCGCCGGATCAGGGGCATGGGTTTCAGCGACCGCGCAAAGATCAGCGGCACGTTCTGCGATCTGGGTAAAGTTCGGGTTCGTCTCGCCACCGCATGCCATGCTGGCATCAAGGTGGATCTTGGTGAACCCGGCTTCCACATAGAGCCGGACCAACTCGCGGGCGTTCTCCATCGCCACTTCAATCGGTTCGGATCTCCACGGGTTCGGGCCAAGGTGATCACCGCCCAAAATCAGCTGACCCATCGGCACGCCCGCCTCATCGGCCACACCAGAAAGCCATGCTATGAAGTCCCTTGGCGTCATGCCGGTGTAGCCGCCATCCTGATTGACCTGATTGCAGGTGGCCTCGATCACCGTGGGAAAGCCAGTTCGGGCCGCATAGGCCAGTACGGCACGCAGGACATGTTCGTTCGCGGTGCAAAAGCAAGGTAAGCCAATAGGCTCGCCCGCGCGGTTGCGCGTAATCAGATCGTGAACAAGGCTCATCCCATGCGTTCCTCTTTGGTAGACGTGTTTAGAAAATCTGTGATCTCGGAGGGCGTGCAGTTGCCCTCCATCGGGCCGCGTCGCGTGACCGCGATGGCGCCGGCAGCATTCGCGCGCTGACCGGCCTCAAACAAAGACACGCCTTGTGTGAGCAAAGCGATGAATGTGCCGCCGAAACAGTCTCCGGCACCGGTTGGATCGATTTCCTCGACAAGATGCCCGTCAAAATCATGTCGTTCATCGTGTCCGACGACCGTTGCACCCGCAGCCCCGCGCTTGATGGCAATCACCTCGGCACGAGAGTCCAAAAGACGATCAATCGCTTCTTCTTCGCTCAGCTTCGGGAACAGAAAGTCCAGATCGCTGGTGCTGGGCAGAAGGCAATAACTGCGTTCCATGACCTCTAACATGGCGGCTTTAGTCTCTGCATCGCGCATCAATTCGGGCCGGGCGTTCGGATCGCATGTGACCAAGCCACCCGCGTCAGAAACCCGGCGCAACTCTGGCATGATCTTGTGGCGCATCGACCGTGCCCCAAGCGACGATGCAGAGACATGCAGGACCGTGTCGGCCGGATCCGCAAATGGCGGCACGTCAAAATTGTCGGCCGCTGTGCCTTCGAGGTGAAAGATAAAATCCCGGCTGCCGTCATCGTAGTAGGACACGAACGCAACGCCAGTGCTGTGGTCTGCGGTCACATGAATGCCCGCCGTTCCGACGCCGTCCCGTTCGAGCCGCTGCAACAGACTGCGCCCAAACCCATCCGCGCCGACGCCACCGATCATTTGGGTCTGCGCGCCCATGTTTGACGCTTGATCCAGGAAAATCGCAGGGGCACCGCTTGGATAAGGGCCAGAGTAGTCCGAGATTTGCTCAAGAGCGCAATTGCGACTGTGGGATACGAATTCGACGAGAATCTCACCAATTGTCGCGATGGTACGTGTCTTAGACATAATTTTCTCCCAGTGGAAAGAACATCTAGACAAAAGTATTACATGTGTCAAAGTTCGGCGGATATTTTCTGATGTTTGAACAGACATTTCGTAGTCTGCGGGTAGAGAGAGAGGTCGAGGGCGTTGGATAAAGCAAAACCTAAAATAAACACGATGAAAGAGTTGTCGGACACGATAGGTATTTCGCGTCCGACTTTGTCCCGGTATTTTCAGGATCCTGCCCTTGTACGCCCCGGCACATCTGAAAAAATCAGAAAGCTGCTCACCACGGTAGACTATGTGCCAAACTTCTTTGCGACCAGGATGAATCGCAAAACGACGGGGATTATCGGCGTTATTATCCCGTATTTGAATGATCTATTTTTTACCAAGCTGCTTGAGGCGATTGAGATTGCGGCGATGGAAGCGGGCTACACCGTGATCACGCAATGCTCTCATTCTAATCCTTTGATCGAGGCGCGGGCGGCTGAGACCTTTATGTCGATGAATGTTGATGGGGCGCTTGTGGCGCCGCTTAGCAATCAAAGTGATCGCGCGGTTCATCAGCGGTTGCAGTCGCGCCTGCCTTTTGTGTTGGTTGATTCGCGCCCGGAGACTATGCCGGATGTCGATTTTGTTGGCACAGATCACATTCAAAGCACTGGAATTATTACAGAATATTTGTGCCGCTTTGGCAAGCCGCCAATCTTTTTGGCAATGCCGCGTGTGAATTTCAACGCCATGGAGCGCGAGAATGCCTATGTCAAAAGGGTAACAGAGCTTGGGCATGAGGCGGTTGTTATCGGTGCCGAGACCTATGATGCGCAATGGCACTTCGAGGCCCATGGCGAAGCTGTTTTGGATCACCATTTTTCGCGCGGTGAATTCTTGGATCGGTCGATCCTTTGCGCAAATGACCGTGTTGCGATTGGCGCGTTGCGCGCAGCTGCGCGGCATGGGTTGCTGCCTGGGAGTTGGCCTGATGGCGGATTGCGCATTGCAGGGCATGACGATTATCCGCTTTGTCCCTTTACCAATCCGTCCCTGACAACGGTTGCGCAGGACTTCCAAGCCATAGGCAAGAAGTCGGTTTCACGTTTGCTCCAGCTGATTTCGGGTAACAATGAAATCTCAAAGCCCCAGATGGAATTGCTGCCGGGCGTGCTCAAAATCCGAGAATCTGCGTGATGACCTCAGACGAATATTATCCATGGATACCGCAAATACCTTTTTCTGTTGACTCTGAGGCAAGGACTCGACACAGTTTACATGTGTAAAAAAGGGAGGACAATGATGTCTATAAAACGCACGCTGCTTAACACGGCAGTTGGCCTTAGCGTGACGGCGGGAATCGCGTCTACGGCAGTGGCTGAAGAAATTACGATCGCGACAGTGAACAACGCGGATATGATCACCATGCAAGAGCTTGCGCCTGCATGGGAAGAAGCAACAGGCAACACAATCAACTGGGTTGTGCTTGAGGAAAACGTGCTGCGTCAGCGCACCACGCAAGACATCGCAACAGGTGGCGGCTCTTTCGACATCATGTTCATCGGTGCCTATGAAACACCGATCTGGGGCGCAAACGGCTGGCTCACACCACTGAACGACTTCGCAGACGACGCGGACTATGATCTGGACGACGTCTTCCAACTGGTCCGCAACGGCCTGTCCGCAGACGGCAATCTTTACGCGCTTCCGCTTTATTCTGAGACATCATTCACATTCTACCGCACAGACGTGTTCGAAGCTGCCGGTGTCGAGATGCCATCCGAGCAGATCACCTACACAGAGTTTGCTGAGCTTGCGGCTGCGGTCCACGACCCAGACAACGGCATGTACGGCACTTGCCAACGCGGCAAAGCCGGTTGGGGTGAAAACATGGCTTTCGTTGGTACCGTTGCGAACGCCTTCGGCGCGCGTTGGTTTGATGAAGATTGGAACCCACAGTTGGATTCACCTGAGTGGGACGCTGCGGTTACCTACTATGTAAACTTGATGCTTGACTCGGGCCCTCCAGGTGCATCTGCGAACGGTCACAATGAAAACCGTGCGCTGTTTAAGGATGGCAAATGTGCGACTTGGGTCGATGCGACGTCTGCAGCTGGCGATGTGCGCAACCCAGACACATCAAGCGTTGCTGACTTGACTGACTTTGTGAAGGCACCAATGCAGGCAACTGACAAAGGCACTGGCTGGTTCTGGTCATGGGCCCTTGCGATCCCTGCGAGCTCTACGAAAGTGGACGCTGCTAAGAGCTTCCTGAAATGGGGTACATCCAAAGAGTACTTTGAAATGGTTGGCGAATCCAAAGGTTGGGTTGCGGTTCCATCAGGCACACGTCAGTCGGTTGAAGAAGATGCACGTCGCATCGAAGCAGCCCCATTCGCCCCAGCGGTTGTGGATGCAATCCTTTCGGTTGACCCTGCAGACGCAACACTTCTACCAACGCCTTACACTGGCGTTCAATTCGTAGCGATCCCAGAGTTTCAGGGCATCGGTAACTACGTGGGTCAGCAGGTTGCAGCCGCACTTGCCGGTCAAAGCACTGTTGAAGAAGCGCTGGCCAACAGCCAGAAGTTCGCCGTGCGCGAAATGACAAAGGCCGGTTACATCAAGTAACCTTCCTCCCAAATGGACCGGGGCCTTGTGCTTCGGTCCATCTTCTATTCCTAAATCTTTCAAGAACCACTTTGGCAAAAACTGAGGCTGAGCTTTTTCCCAAGTGTCTATGAACCATTCGTTTTCAGAGGGCAAAACCAATGGCCACCAAAGCATCTCGATCCGCTGCACGTTTGATGATCTCGCCCGCAGTGTTGCTACTTTTAGGTTGGATGCTCGTGCCATTGTGCATGACGGTCTATTTCTCGTTCCTATACTATAACCTGTTGCAACCCGGCGCGACGCCTTGGGCTGGTTGGGACAACTACTATTGGTTCATTACCGACCCCAGCTTCACTGACGCGATCAAAAATACGCTCTATCTTGTTGGCGGCGTGCTGTGCATCACGACGATTGGCGGGCTGTGCGCGGCCTTATTGCTGGACAAGCCGATGTTTGGTCAGGGTTTGATCCGTATCATGGTGATTGCACCGTTTTTTGTGATGCCAACCGTATCCGCGCTGGTGTGGAAGAACATGTTTATGAACCCGGTGAACGGGATTTTCGGGCGTATTGTAACCGGCTTGGGCTTTCCGCCCATCGACTTTTTCGGCCAGTACCCGCTGGCGTCGATCACCTTCATCGTCTCGTGGATGTGGCTTCCCTTCGCCACCTTGATCCTGCTGACCGCCCTACAATCGTTGGACCAGGAACAACTTGAAGCGGCTGAGATGGACGGCGCGAACTGGTGGAACCGGTTCGTCTTTATCATGCTGCCTCATCTGGCGCGTGCGATCACGGTTGTGATCCTGATCCAGACAATTTTCCTGCTGTCAGTCTTTGCGGAAATCCTTGTGACCACCAACGGTGGGCCGGGCACGGCGACAACCAACCTGACCTATCTGATTTACGTCTCGTCCCTGCTACAGTTTGATGTGGGGATGGGCAGTGCCGGCGGTGTTATCGCCATCATCCTTGCCAACATCGTTGCGATCTTCCTGATGCGGATGATCGGCAAGAACCTCGACGCTTAAGGGAGGGACAGGAAATGGCACGCGCAGTTTCAAACCGGACCAAGGTCTTTAACACCGCCGCTGCGGGCACTCTTGGGTTCCTGATGTTTTTTCCGATCATCTGGATTTTGGTGCTTTCCTTTAAAACGGAAGAGAACGCGATCCGGGCACCATTAGAGGTGTTGTTTGGCTCCGGTTGGACGATTGAGAGCTTCAGCACCGTTCAAGCACGGTCCGACTATTTCAAGCATTTCTCGAACTCTGTCATTATCTCGCTTGGGTCGACGTTTCTGGGCTTGCTGATTGCGGTTCCGGCTGCGTGGTCGATGGCATTTGTGCCCTCTCGGCACACGAAAAATATTCTGATGTGGATGTTGTCGACAAAGATGTTGCCACCGGTTGGGGTTTTGGTGCCGATCTACTTGCTGTTTCGCGACTTCAACTTGCTTGATACGCAGGTAGGGCTAACGCTGGTTTTGACGTTGATCAATCTGCCAATCATCATCTGGATGCTTTACACCTATTTCAAGGAAATCCCCGGCGAAATCCTAGAGGCCTCACGTATGGACGGCGCGGGTTTGCGCGAAGAAATCCTATATGTGCTAACGCCGATGGCGATCCCCGGCATCGCTTCGACCGTTTTGCTGAACATCATCCTTGCCTGGAACGAGGCGTTCTGGACCATCAACCTAACGGCGGCCAACGCCGCGCCGCTGACCGCCTTTATCACCAGCTATTCAAGCCCGGAAGGCTTGTTCTATGCCAAGCTAAGTGCGGCCTCCGTCATGGCGATTGCACCCATCCTGATCATGGGCTGGTTCAGCCAGAAACAACTCGTCCGGGGGCTCACCTTCGGTGCTGTAAAGTGAGGAATTAGACTATGGGAAGCATACAGCTCAAACAGGTTCAAAAGAAGTTTGGTAATGTCGAAGTCATTCCTCCCCTTGACCTTGAGATCGAGGATGGCGAGTTCGTGGTTTTCGTCGGCCCGTCCGGCTGTGGGAAATCCACGCTACTGCGTCTGATTGCAGGGCTGGAGGATACGACCTCTGGTATCATCGAGATTGATGGGGCGGATGCCACCGACCTGCCGCCAGCTAAGCGCAGTCTGGCGATGGTGTTCCAGTCCTATGCGCTCTACCCGCATATGACGGTGCGCAAAAACATCGCCTTTCCGATGCGGATGGCGAAGATGGACAAAGCGGAACAGAACAAGCGTATCGAAGCGGCAGCAAAGGCGCTGAACCTGACCGACTATCTGGACCGTCGTCCCGGCCAGCTATCGGGCGGCCAGCGCCAGCGCGTTGCCATTGGCCGCGCTATTGTCCGCGAGCCAGCGGCGTTTTTGTTTGATGAGCCGCTGTCGAACCTTGATGCGGCCCTGCGTGTTGGTATGAGGATGGAAATTTCTGAGCTTCATAAAAAGCTTGACACAACAATGGTTTACGTGACCCACGATCAGGTCGAAGCCATGACTATGGCCGACAAGATCGTTGTATTACAGGCTGGAGTGATCGAACAGGTAGGCAGCCCATTGGACCTTTACCGGACGCCGTGCAATCGCTTTGTGGCTGGTTTCATCGGCTCGCCCAAAATGAATTTCATCGAAGGGTCCGAGGCTGCCAAACACGACGCGCATAGCATCGGCATTCGCCCCGAACACATCGCGGTGTCAAAAACAGAAGGCACATGGCAAGGCACTGTTGGCATCGCGGAACATCTGGGCAGCGATACCTTTATTCATATTCATAGCGTGCTGGGGTGTGACCCTATGACCGTACGCGCCGGTGGCGAGGTGACAGTCAAACACGGCGACGCAGTTTACCTGACGCCAGACCAAGATCAGATTCACAAGTTTGATGCAGAAGGTCTGCGTATATCATGAAGAGGCTAGATGGAAAATCAGCCCTGATTACTGGATCGGCAAGAGGTATTGGTCGCGGATTTGCAGAGGCCTATGTTCGCGAAGGCGCAACGGTTGCGATTGCAGATATCAACTTGGAAGCTGCTGAAGCTACAGCGGCTGAAATTGGCTCTGGTTCATATGCTGTCCAAATTGATGTGTCTGATCAGACAAGTATTGATCAAGCGGTGGCAGCGGTCGTCGCGAAGGCCGGGAAAATTGATATCCTCATCAACAACGCAGCTTTGTTCGACGCGGCTGAGGTTGTCGACATCACCCGCCAAAGCTTTGACAAGCTCTATTCGGTGAATGTAGCGGGCACTTTGTTCACCATGCAAGCGGCCGCCAAACAGATGATCGCCCAAGGCCAGGGCGGAAAAATCATCAACATGGCCTCCCAAGCGGGTCGTCGCGGAGAAAGCCTTGTGCTGGTCTACTGTTCGACGAAGGCGGCGGTCATTTCGATGACGCAATCGGCGGGGCTTAACCTGATCCAACATGGTATCAACGTGAACGCGATTGCTCCGGGTGTGGTTGACGGTGAACACTGGGAACACGTCGACGCAATGTTCGCCAAGCTGGAAGGCAAGGCACCGGGGCAAAAGAAAGCCGAGGTCGCCGCAGGTGTACCGGCAGGGCGTTTTGCGGTGCCAGCGGATTTGACCGGCATGGCCATTTTCCTTGCATCATCAGATTCCGATTACATCGTTTCACAGACGTATAACGTTGATGGCGGGCAGTGGATGAGCTGATGCTGAACGCAGTGCAAAAACTCTCTGACGCGACATTGAACACGTTGCCTGACAGCGTGACTGTTCCGCACTACGACCGCTCGGCCATCACTCCGGGAATCGTGCATATTGGTCTTGGAAATTTTCACCGCGCGCATCAATCTTGGTACCTTCATCGGCTCATGCAACAAGGTGAGGCACTCGATTGGGGCATTGTCGGAGCCGGTGTGCGCCCAGCTGACGAGGCGCAACGGCAAAGACTTGCCGCGCAAGATTACCTCACCACCTTGATCGAACTCGACCCAAAGGGCCGTTCTGCTGAAATTGTCGGTTCCATGACCAATTTTGTCCCCGTCGAAAGTGACTGCGCGGCCCTCATTGCGCAGATGGTTGACCCGTCCATTCGGATTGTTGCGCTGACCGTTACGGAAGGCGGTTATTACATCAATCCTGTCTCTAAGGGCTTTGACGCGGATCACGTGGACATCCAATACGACGCCGCGCATCCATCCGCCCCGCGCACGGCGTTTGGCGCCATGATCGCGGCTTTGCGGCAGAGGCGTGACAACGGCACCGGTCCGTTCAGCGGCCAAAGTTGTGACAATCTGCAAGGCAATGGTGACATCCTACGTCAAACGCTGGTATCCCTTGCGCAGCTTTCTGATCCCGAATTGGCGGCATGGATCGACGCAAACTGTACCTTTCCAAACTCAATGGTGGATTGCATCGTGCCTGCGACCGGGCCGAAAGAGTTGGAACTGGTGAACACTTTCGGCATCCAGGACGCAGCCCCTGTTACACACGAGAATTTCCGCCAGTGGGTGATAGAAGACAATTTCTGTGCTGGCCGACCAGACTGGGACAAGGTCGGCGCAACCTTCACTCAAGACGTGCACGCTTTTGAGGCGATGAAGATCCGCATCCTGAATGGCGGCCATCAACTGATCGCAGATGCAGGCGAAGTCTTGTCGGTCGAATATATCTCTGGCTGCATGGACCATAGCTTGATCGGTGATTTCTTTCGCAAGACCGCCGCAAGCGAGATCGCTCTGCAAGTCGCCCCGGTACCCGGAATGACGCCAGCCAAGTATGTGGATCTCATCGACAGTCGCTTTTCAAACCCGGAAATCATCGACACCGTGCGTCGCGTGGCCTTTGACGGCTCATCGCGCCAAACCGGTTTCATCCTGCCCACATTGCGCGACGCGCTTGCCAAAGGGGACGCCTTCGACGGTCTTGCGCTGTCGCAAGCAATTTGGGCGCGGATGTGTGAGGGCACACGCGAAGATGGCAGTGAAATAGAGCCGAATGACCCGATTTGGGACCAACTGACCAAGACTGCCAAGGCAGCAAAGTCTAACCCGCAGGTCTGGCTTGAGCAAAGCGATCTTTATGGGGACCTTGCTGACAACCAACCGTTCAGCGCGCGTTTCTCGTATTGGTTGACGCTGATCTGGGCTGATGGCTTGGCAGCGGCGTTGCGCCTATACCTAGAAGGATAACCCCCATGAAAGCCGCCCTCTTTACCGGGAAAAACCAAGTGCAATTCACCGATTTGCCAGACCCGAAAGCTGGGCCGGGGCAGGTCGTCGTTGACGTCAAAGCCAGCGGCATTTGCCACACCGATTACGAGGTCTTGAAAGACAACTATGGAACCGGCGCTTTCCCAGTTGTTCCAGGCCACGAATATGCAGGCACCATTGTCGATGTGGGCGCGGGCGTCAGCGATTTTTCGATTCGGGACCGGGTAGCGGTCGATCCAAACTTTGAATGTGGCACCTGCCGCGCCTGCAAGCGTGGTTGGGCGCACCTGTGCGAAAGCCTTGGGGCTTACGGTGTCACGGTTCACGGCGGTTTTGCGGAACTCAGCCTAATCGACGCAACAAACGTGCATCCAATTGGTGATATGAGCTTTCTGCAAGCCGCTTTGGCCGAACCCATGGGCTGTGTTTTGAACGGTCTTGATGCGGTACACGGCCCGTGGATGGAAGAGGCATTGATCTTCGGCGCTGGCCCTATGGGGCTGTTAATGGGGTTGGCGTTGAAGTCGGAAGGGGTCGCAAATGTGACGTTCTGCGACATATCTGACGAACGATTGGAGCTGGCCTCGACGTTCGGGTTTGACGCGATCGCAAGTGCCTCTGATGCGTTAGGAACATGGCACCACCGGGCTGATCTTGTGGTCGAGGCCACCGGAGTACCATCCGTTGCGTCTAACCTCACCAACTATATCACAAACGGCGGCAGGGGGCTGTTTTTCGGGGTCTGCCCTGCAGACGCAAAGATCGAAATCGCCCCATTCGAGGTCTTCCGCAGACAACTTACCCTCGCCGGATCACATTCGTTGAACCACAATATTCCAAGATCGCTGAAGGTCATAGCGGGACTTGGTTCGCAAGCAGATCATGTCGTTTCGCATCAACTACCGCTCACTGACGTTTCAAAAATCTTCGCAAGCGCTCCGCCGCACGGTAGTCTGAAAGTACAATGGACGAATGACTAGACGCCACGAAACCACGCTGCCCGGCTTAAGCCATTTTCTTTTTGACAGGTCCTAAAAAGTGGCACCAAAAGACCGGGGCGGCGTTGCACTTGGAGAATGTCAGTCAAACGAATGGGAGCGATGATGACCTCTAATCTGACGGGAAAGACAGTGCTTGTGACCGGCGCCAACTCTGGCATCGGCCGAGCGCTGGCCATAGCTGCGGGGGCCGCGGGAGCCAGAGTATTCCTAGTGGCACGCGACCGGGACCGGCTGAAAGCGGTCGCCGCGGAAATCGAGAATGCAGCCTGGCATGCCGCAGACCTGACCGATCCTGCCGCCGTCGACGCCATGGCCAAAGCCGCAGAGGCAGAGCTGGGCCAAGTCGACATCCTTCTCGCCAATGCCGGGCTCTATATCCCCGGTGAGGCCGCCGAGGGCGACCCCGATGACTGGGACGCGCTAATCACCCTCAACGTCTCCAGCGTCTTTCGCCTGGTCAACCGGGTGCTGCCCGCGATGATCGCCAGGAAGTCAGGCGACGTGATCGTCACAAGCTCGGTCTCTGGCCATCAGGCCATCGAATGGGAGCCGGTCTATTCCGCCTCCAAGCACGCGGTGCAAAGCTTTGTCCACGGCGTCCGCCGCCAGGTGCAGAAACACGGGGTTCGCATTGGGGCAATCGCCCCGGGCATGGTGCTGAATCCGCTTTGGGGTGTCAGCGACGAGGCCGAGATCTCAGCCCGTGTAGCTGCCCGCGAAGGGATCAGGTCCGAGGATGTTGCAGAGGCGGTCATGTTCATGCTGACCCGCCCGCCCCATGTGACGATCCGCGATTTGGTGATCTTGCCACAAGGTCAAGACATCTGATGCCCGCAAACGAAGAATACGACTATGTCATCGTCGGCGCCGGTGCCGCTGGCGCAGTTCTCGCCAATCGCCTGACCGAAGACCCCGGCACCCGCGTGGCGCTGATCGAACAGGGCCCTGACCGAAATTCACGCCGCGCCATCGTCCGCATTCCCCTTGGCATGGTCACCTTCATGGCG
>ERZ891134.1817-NODE-1817-length-13695-cov-11.844135_pt1 | contig 13695 bp, 14 predicted proteins | sample MGYA00520888_ERZ891134 | MGnify/ENA primary metagenome ERZ891134 (study PRJEB32303, sample SAMEA104408692) | aquatic metagenome | biome: Brackish water; feature: Coastal; material: water | place: Baltic Sea | collected 2014-10-23 | depth 10 m ... | reverse complement strand
TCAGATACCAGGATTGAACGCCGTTGATGAGCCGCTCGGCTGGCTGCGCGATCTGATTACCGGCGCCCTCGAATGTCGGTGAGGGCACTGCTCCGAGTGGTCGTTTCGCGGGTACTCCACCGTCACCGTCAATGAAGCCGTCACCGTCGACATCTTTGGACTGCGGAACCATCCGCCAGTCGCCCCGAGCCTTTGCGTTGTCCGCAGCGTGAGCGGGGAGGGTTAACCCAGCGGCGACAAGCAGGCTCATAGCCGCAGCAAGAGTCCTGACCCCCAACACGGGAGGCATGATACGTGGTGACGTGAGTTCCGCGCTACGTGACCACCATGGGTACTGGACCCTTGGCGCGGTAGGTGGCTCGCGGTTCGGCGCGCGGAATCGGATGCAGCGAATCCGCGGGCATCAGGTGATGACGGGCGGCGGCGTGCAACAAGATGATGCGCGCTTCCAGCAGGGCGAACTGGTCACCGAGGCACTTGCGACTCCCGGCACCGAAGGGGAAGTACGCGCCACGTGGGAGGTCCGCATGTAGTTGCGGCGTCCATCGTGACGGCTCCCATGTGTGTGGATTGGGAAAGTACGAAGGGTCTCGGTGGGTGACGTATTGGCTGATCAGGACGTGGGCTCCGGCCGGCACCCGCACACCGTCAACGACGACGTCCTGCAGGGCTCTGCGGGGGGCTACCCAGACAGGCGGGGCGAGTCGAAGCGACTCCGAGACCACCTGGCCGGCAACGTCGGTGCTCATCACATCGGCAACCGTCGCGGGGGCCCCTTCGGTGATCCAGTCCTGCGCAAGAGCCTCGTTGCGCAGCGCCGCGAAGACGTCGGGGCGGGTGCCCAGCCAACTGAAGGCCCAGGTCAACGCGTTGGCCGTCGTCTCGTGGCCGCTCAGAATCAACGTCAGTGCTTCGTCGCGAACCTCTTCATCGGTGAACGCTGATCCGTCTTCATCACGGAGAGCCAGCAGCAGACCGAGAAGGTCATCGCCCTCGGCGTTGCGTTGGCGACGCTCGGCGATGAGATCTTCGGCGATCGCGGCGAGCTCGTCGGCCGCTTGCCGGAACTTGCGCCAGTAGGGCAAGGGCAGGGAGTCGAGTCGATCCAGGCCGGGCAGCATGGTTCGCTCGATGCGATCAATGGCGATTTCCATGGACTCGGCGATTTGATCGGTGTAGCGATCGGCATCGGTACCGAAGAGCGTGCGCGCGACGATCAGCAGAGTCAGGCGCATCATCTCCGGCGCCAATTTGATGGTGGAGCCGACCTGCCAGGAGTCGACGGTGGCGCGGGACAGCGCAGACATCTCTTGGGCATAGGCATCGAGCCGGGCCTTGTGGAAGGGCGGCTGCATCATGCGCCGGTGGCGAAGATGGATCGGCTCTTCGTTGGTCAAGAGCCCGGCGCCGAGAACCTTGCGCATGCGCTCGAAGCCCACGCCCTTGATGAACGAGCTCTGCTGCGCGACGGTGATTTCGTGCACCATGGCGGGGGAAAACATGCCCAGGAACAGTTGACCTCCGAGAAAGAAAGAGGACGCTGGCCCGTAGCGGTTGCGCAGGTCCAGCAAGAACGACGGGGTGTCACGTTGGAACCGCAGAAGTAGTTCGCCGGGCACCTTCGCTCGTGGTCCAGGCGGCAGACCGGCCGGTGCGTTACGACGTTTGATCGCTGGGGGTGTCGGCGCATACTCGCGTGGACGCTCGGCGACGAACGGTCGAACGGTCATAAACCCTCCCCGGCTCCCAGGTACGGACAGTGCCGGCAGCCATTGTGACAGCACTGGCCGCGGTCGAGATGGTAAGTCGCTGTCATGACGAAAAGGCCGGTCCGTGGATCGAGGTATCCGAATTCGCCGCGCTCGACCGCGGCATCGTGGGCGTGCATGATCTCGGCGTAGTGCGGCTGCTCGGGTGCGAGGCGCTCGGGGTGCGGCGTGAGTGGCGCGGCACGAGTGGGCTCGGCTGTCACAGTCGGAATCCTCGGGGGAAGGGATCGTCCGGTGCGAGCATGTGCTGGGAGGTGCCGGTGATCCAGGCGCGCCCGGTGATGGTGGGGACGATGGCCGGGTAGTCGGCAACAGTTGTTTTTCTGATGGCCCTGCCGATGAAGTGCGTGCCGATGATCGACTCGTTGGTGAGTTCCTCGCCGATCGTCATCTCATCGCGAGCGATCAGTTGCGCGACGCGAGCGCTGGTTCCAGTGCCGCACGGGGATCGGTCGAACCAGCCCGGGTGAATGACCATCGCGTGGCGTGAATGCTGTGGGGTGCTGCCGGGCGCGACCAACTGCACGTGGTGCACGTGGTCGATAGCCGGATTTTGGGGGTGCACGGGGGCGGAGTGGGTGTTGATTGCGTCCATGATGCGCATGCCGATGTCGAGTAGTGCGTCGCCGGATTGCGGACCGAAGTCAGGTGCTGTGTCGATCGTGTCGAGATCAACGATCGCGTAGAAGTTCCCTCCGAAGGCCATGTCGTACGTCACGGTGCCCAGTCCGGGCACCTCTACGGCCGCATCGAGTTCGGTCACGAAACTCGGGACGTTCTCGATGGTGACGGCTCGGGCGCGGGTGCCTTCGGTCTCGACGGTTGCGATGACGAGCCCGGCGGGGGTGTCCAGACGAATCACGGTCTGTGGTTCGGTTACCTCGACCATGCCCGTTTCCACAAGAACCGTCGCCACCCCGATAGTTCCGTGACCACACATGGGTAGGCAGCCGGACACCTCGATGTAGACGACACCCCAGTCGGCATCCGGGCGGGTGGGAGGTTGCAGGATCGCGCCGCTCATTGCTGCGTGTCCATGGGGCTCCAACATCAGCCACGTGCGCAGGTCATCGGCCTGCTCGATGATGTATCGACGTCGCTCTTCCATGGTCGATCCCGGGAGCACGCCGACGCCGCCGACGACGACCCGCGTGGGCATGCCTTCGGTGTGTGAGTCCACGCACTGCCAGGTGCGGATCGATTCCACCGCTCGATGCTAGGCGAATAGTCGCTGCGGCCCGAGGCGCGCCTCTGCATCGCTGATCTGCTCTGCGTAGACCAGTCGGGTCATCAGATCGGCTGTTCCAGCGGCCATGGCGGTGCCGATCATGCCGTGCCCGGTAGCGACGAACACCGGTTGCGCCCCGCGCTGGGGGAGGCGTCCGATGTAGGGGGCGCCGTCGATCGATGCGGGCCGGACGCCGGTCCAAGGCTGCACGGATTCTGGCGCGGTCGGAAGGTCGAGGGCGATTCGGGCACGGTCGATCAGTGCGGGAATTCGGTGTTGGACGATGTCGCGATCATCGGGTGAGGTGATTTCGTAGCGGGCGCTCAGGCGTAGCCCGTCCGACAGTGGATTCACGGCGGTGCGTTGATCCATGAGCAGCATCGGCCGCGTGGGCGCGGTGTCGGTGCGCGGCAGCGTCACGGAGTAACCCTTCGCTGCCCGAATCGGCAAGTCCACGTCGAGTGATCGGGCCACCGCGGGGGACCATGCTCCGGCCGCGAGGATGACGGCATCGGCGTCGAGGGTGAGGTCGCCGTCGGCGGCCCGAACGGTGGGGGATGATCGAACGTCCATCACCACGCCGGTCATCCAACGGGCACCGGCTTCTTCTCCGCGTTGACGCATGCGCATCCACAAGTGGGCAGGGTCGAGCCCGAGATCGTCGGTGAGTTCGATCGCGGCGTTGACGTTGTCGGTCAGTCCTGGTTCGGCTCGCAATTCGGCCTCGTCGATGTCTCGGACACTGACGCCGTAGGTTCGCATATGTCCGGCTTCGCGTTCGGCGCGTTCGCCGGCTCCGGCTCCGGTGAACACTTGCCAGAGTCCACGGGTATTGATGTCTAGTTCACCGTCGCTGAGCAAGAGTTCTGCGCTTCGTCGCAGGACTGCCTCGAGTCCGGGGTGAAAGGCGGCGACGTTGACTTCGGTGCAGCGGCGCGCGAAGCCCATCAGCCAGTCGAGAGTTCCTTGGCCGGGTCGATTCGACAGAGCGAACGCGCCGTCCTGGGTGAGCAGGGAGCGAAGACCACTTTTCACCATCCCGGGTGCGGCAAAGGGAATCGAGTGGCTGACGACGACATGTCCGGCGTTGCCGATGGACGTACCGAAGCGAGGCTTGTCTGCGTCGACGACGGTCACGGTGGCTCCGCGCTCGGCCAAGAACGCAGCACAACTGGTCCCGATGATTCCGCCACCGATGACGACGATGTTCATGTCTCAGACGGTGGTCAGCCCGGGCGCCCAGTCGCCCGCTGCGTCGAGTAGTGCGTGGAGTTCGTTGCGGGTGACGTCGTCGATTGCCCCTACCGGTTCGCGGGGCTTGCCGACATCGAGTCCGCGAAGTGCCATGCCGGCCTTTACTTTCGCGTTGTACTGGCCCGCCTCGATGAAGGTCAACACCGGCGCGATCGAGTTGTAGGCGTCGGTGCGTGAGCTCGGATCGAGGATGGCGACGTGGGCGACGGGAAGAAGGTTGGCGATGCCGCCGATCCAGCATCGGGTTCCGGCGTCGAGGAACTCCACGATTGCTGCGTCGGCACCACACACAACGTCGATAGCCCCTGCGTATCGACGTGTGATCTCACCCGGTCGCGTGAGATCTCCTGATGCTTCCTTGATGCCCACGATCAAGGGATTCGAGGCCAGCTGGTCAAGGGTGTCGAAGTTGAAGGGCACACCGGTGCGTTGGGGGTAGTCGTACAGAACCGTCGGCAGTCCGACGGCCGCGACGACGGTGGACACATGGTGGGCAAGTTCCGTTGGAGTCGGCAGGCTGTAGGCGGGGGCGGCCAGCATGAGTCCGTCGAGTCGAAGGTGAGAGGTGATCGCCGCGTGTTCGAGTGCTTGGGCAGTAGACATGCCACCGACGGCGCCGAGGACCGGAACCGATCCGGCGACGACGTCGTGGATTCGCGAGGTCACCGCACGGCGCTCGTTGAGTGAGAGGGAGTACCCCTCGCCGGTGGTTCCGCAGGCGACGATTCCGTGCACTCCGGCGGCGAGCATCGACTCGACGATGGTGTCGACGCGATCGAGGTCCACGTTGTCGGACTCGTCGAACGGTGTGACGAGGGGAACGAAAACCCCGGTGAGATCCACAGGCGATGTCTACCACCTGGCGCGAGGGACGGATCAGGCTTCGGATGCGATGACGCTGGCGATGGTGTCCTCAAGGGTCCCGAGCATGATGGGTCCGACGATCTGAACCGCGACGCGACCGTCGCGGTCGAGAATCACCGTCACTGGTAGGGAGCGAGGTGGAATGTCGGGGATCTGCGCGAGGAGGGTTCCGTCTTTGTCCACGATGCTGCGGTAAGGAGTGTCCACAGTGAACGCGCGAGCATCGTCTTCGTTGTCTTCGACGTTGATGCCGACGAAGGTCACGCCCTGACCTTCGAAGGTCCGCGCGGCCTCGGCGAATTCGGGCATCTCGGCGCGACACGGAGAGCACCAGGAAGCCCAGCCGTTCACCACTGTGATGTCTCCACGGGAGTCAGCGAGCGCGAGGAGTTCCCCGTCCAGATCTGTCCCGGAGATGTCCAGGGGCTCGCCGCGGTCGCCTTCGTCCACGACCGTCAATCCGATCCCCGGATTCGTGTTCACGGCAGCCGCCGGTGGTGGAGCGAGTGCTTCCTCATCGGCGGAGAACGCCGAGCACCCGGTGACAAGAGACACCGCTCCCACCACCATGACCGCGGCGGTGAGGGCTGCCGGGTGTCGCATGCGTGCAGTCTCTCCCGAAGCATCGATGCAGGCCTCGACCGGGTTCGCCAGCGGTCGAGCGTGCGTCTACGAGCCGGTGGGTCGGTGCGGCTGAATGGCGTCGGCGGGGATGTGGCCGAAGCGTCCGGCTTGGAAGTCCTCGAACGCCTCGATGACCTCGGACTTCGTGCTCATCACGAACGGTCCGTACTGAAATGTCGGCTGCCGCAGCGGCACACCACCGATGATGAACATCTCGAGGTTCGGTGATCGCGATTCTTGTTGGTCGGCCGCACGAACGCGGAGTGCATCGCCGTTGACCAAGACGGCCATCTGACCGGTGTGGACGGGGCGCTGCTCGGCTCCTACGGAACCGAAGCCGGCCAGGGTGTAGGCGAGGGCGTTGAAGTCCGATCGCCACGGAATATCGATCTGCGCTCCCGGAGCGAGCGTGAGGTGTGCGATGGCGAGGGGCGTGTGCGAAATGCCCGGTCCCTGGTGACCGGCGATTTCGCCGGCGAGGACGCGAAGAACAGCGCCGCCGTCGCTGCTGGTGACCATCGCGACATCGGTGCCCTGCAGGTCTTGGTACTGCGGGTCGATGCGCTTTTTCCCGGTCGGAAGGTTGATCCACAGTTGCAATCCGTGGAAGAGGCCGCCACCTTCCACCAGATGTTCGGGTGGGGTTTCGATGTGCAAGATGCCATCGCCGGCTGTCATGTATTGGGTGCCGCCATCGAGAATCGTGCCGCCACCGCCGTGGTTGTCCTGGTGCAGGAACTGCCCGTCGATGAGGTAGGTGAACGTTTCGAAGCCACGATGCGGGTGCCACGGTGTTCCCTTGGGCTCACCGGGCGCGTATTCCACTTCGCCCATTTGGTCCATGTGAATGAAGGGGTCGAGGTCGATGGAGTCGACGCCGGCGAAGGCGCGGCGGACGGGAAAACCCTCACCCTCGTACCCCTGGGGTGCGTTGGTCACTTTTTTGACGGTGCGCAGGGTGGATGCGGGGTCCACGCTAAGGCGCGGAAGGATCGTGGGGTCTGCGGTTACAGCCGGCATAAGGCCTCCTTGTACGTCCATAGTTTACGCTTCAACTATTCGGTCGGCAAGTCGAGACTTACTTGGGGCAGTTCCGCCGCAATATAGGTACGGTGACCGTGTGAGAAGTCCTTCCCACGGTGCCTGGCGCCGAGGCCGTCACGCGCTGCTCGCGATTACCGGGATGGTCCTGGTGACCCTGGGCTCCGCAAGTGGTGCGCAGGCGGATGCCGCCTTCGAAGGTTCCTCCCCGGGCAACGCAGAAACGGTCGCCGAGCCACTGACCGAGATCGAGTTGCGGTTCTCGGACCCGATCAGCCTGAACGAGACCGAGACGCGGCTGCTCGACGCCGACGGGACCGAGCTGGTCTACGAGCCGGTGGAAATCGATGGGGGAAACGCCTGGCTTCTGGAGCCGGCCATCTCCCTCGACGAAGGAATATACGGTGTTGTCTGGCAAGCCGAGGCGGCCGACGGACACACGGTGCGAGGAGTCATTCGCTTCGGTGTCGGTGATGTCGTTTTGGCAGAGCCGGCCGTAGAGGACGAAGGCACCGAAGCATCGGGCGACCTCGAGACAGAACTTGCTGCTGCCGAGGAGCTCGGAACAGGCGGAGGTGGGGGACCGGTCGCATCCATCGCGTCGGCGATCTCCAATCTTGGTGTCATCATAGGCTGGGGTGTTGCGCTGTTCGTGGCCTTCGTTGCTCTGCCGCGCATGACGTGGGTTGGTCACTATCTGTTTCGGATCATGCGGATCGCTGGCATTGTCGCCGTGGTCGGCGCGGTCATCGACCTCGCGTCACAACTGCTCGGTGGGTCCAGCTGGAATCTGATCGCCGCTGCGCTCCTGAGACTCCTCGCCGGCGCTGCCCTCGCGGGCGTCCCCGGAATGGTCAACGGAAGCCCGTTCGTATGGGTCCTCAGCGGAGCGGTGATCGCCTCGTATGCCCTCGACGGCCACACGGTGACCGCAGGACCACTGTGGTTGATGGTCGCCACGGATGCGGCGCACGTGACGTTCGCGGCGATCTGGGGTGGGGGAATTCTCGCCCTCGCCATCGCATTGGCCCTCGTGCTGCGCAAGCGAACGCAGGAAGCGAGCCTGGTGCCCGACGGGAGCGACCTCGCCGTCCGGTTCTCTCGGCTCGCAACGTACTCGGTGTTCGGGGTGGCGGTGACCGGCGTGGTGATGGCCTTCTTCATTCTGCCCTCACCCGGCGCGCTCGTGACTACCGCGTGGGGCTGGATCCTGCTCATCAAGGTTGGGCTCGTTGCTGCGCTCGCCTTCTTCGGCTACCGCAACCACTTCCACGCCATTCCGGAAATCGAGTACGCGCAGGTGCAGCGAGACAGCGGATCGGACGTCGTCGAGGAAGAGCGTGAGCACCTCGGCCAGTTGCGCAAGACCCTCGGCCCGGAGATGGCCCTCGTCGTCGCAATCTTGATCATGTCCGGCTTGCTGGTGCAGGCCTCGCCGATCGCCGGCTAAGAGATCGCCGGCTAAGAGTCGGACACATCCGCCACGATGGCGGAGTAACTCGCGATGATGTCGTCTGCGTCGAGTCCTATCGCGACGCCATGGACACCTGAGCCGAGCGTGATCGCTTCACCTCGCATTCGCTCGTCCACCACAACGGGCAGGTCGAGGCCCAGTGGGGTGATCGTGCCCCGTTCATACCCGGTCACTGCGAGTGCCGTCCGTGCATCCGGCATCGATAGGCGAGACACACCCAGAACCGCCCGCAGTTTCGGCCAGGAGATCGAGCGATCGCCGGGAACAAGAACCAGTAGATGGTCATCCTCTCCCCGACGCACCAACAGAGACTTCACCACCGCGGCCACCGGCACCCCGCGCGCGGCTGCGGCTTCCTCGACCGAGGACACCTTCCCGTAACGGATCTCACGAAAGTCCACGTCCAATTCGCGGGCCGCCTGGGCACCGGGAGTTTGACCAACATCTGCGTCCATGAACCAACGGTAGCCCTGCAGAGAGTCGGATCCGACACCCACAATAGAAGCCATCAGGAGGTGTTCGATGAAGATTGCAGGAAACGTGTTCGTCGTGACCGGAGCCGGGAATGGCATCGGACGGGAGGTCGCGAAGGAGATTCTGCGTCAAGGCGGGAAAGTCGCAGGCCTGGACATTCGACGTTCGGCATTGGAGGAAACATCGGCCCTAGCGCACGGTGGAGACCGGTTTGTTGCCTTCGAGGTCGACATCACCGACCGAGAAGCGGTGGAGGCTTTGCCGCCCTTGGTCATGGAGGCTCTCGGGCGTATCGATGGGCTGGTGCACGTGGCCGGGATCATCCAACGCTTTGTCACGATCGATGAGTTGTCGATCGAGGACATCGAACGGGTGATGAACGTCAACTTCTGGGGCACGGTCTACCTGGACAAAGCACTACTGCCTTATCTGAAGAATCGCCCTGAGGCGTGCTTGATCGCCGTTTCCAGCATGGGTGGCCTCGTCCCAGTGCCGGGGCAGGGTGCCTACGGCGCGAGCAAGGCGGCAGTAAAGCTACTCACCGAAACCCTGTATGCGGAGTTGCAGGACACGAACGTTGCCGTAACCACGGTGTTCCCTGGTGGTGTCGCCACGAACATCACGGAGAATTCCGGAGTGCCCATGCCGAAGTTAGTCGCAGGCGCCAAGCAACCGAAGACTACTGCTCCCGATGTCGCCGGTCGCATGATCGTCGATGCCATCGAGCAGGGAACACCGCGCGTTCTCATCGGTAGCGATGTCAAGGCCATCGATCGCATTTCACGCATTTCCCCGATGCGCGCGATCACGATGATCGCCAATCAGATGAAGAGCCTTCTGGCGAAGTAGTCGCCCGCGAGGCCATGGATGTCGCGACCGATCGGCCCACCAAGGCGAATCAGTAGCGCCACGGCGTACGTCAAGTGATTCTCTCCCACTCGACACACGTCGGTGAGTGCGATCACGGAATCAGCCACGCCACGAGGTGCGCCTTTATCGATGTCACCTGCAACCGAGACCACCGGCACGCCGCTGCGCCTCACGACGGCGGGGGCACTCAGAACCGAAAGTTCAGCGTCTGATTGCTGCCATCACCGCTGCGTTCATCTGATCGATCGCGGACTGGTCGGTGTAGGACATGCATGCCTGCACCCGCCCATCAGACGTCGGATCAGGGATCACCCAGTCGTGAGTTTCTTCGGTCGGCTCGTTGGGCGCACCGAGTTTCAGTTCGAACCGAGCGGGCTCGCACTGGAAGTCTTCCGGGTGGAGGTATCGCCACACAACGGAAGCATCCCAGACGGGCTTGGTCGGGCCGAAGATCGATGTCCACCACGCTGCATAGGCCCGGGACGCTTTTCCAAAGTACTGGGCGGTGGGGCTGGAATCAGCAGCGAGGGTGTCCACCACGTCCGTCGATACCGCTGTGGACGATGACGCCTCGAACGTCACGGCGACGAAGGGAATGGCCGTCTCATTCACGATCACCGACAGCGCCCGCGGGTCCATTGAGTAGTTGAAGTCCCTCACCGGCTTGCCGGCGTAGGTGAGTCCGTTTGGCGCACTGCCGATGAGTGCGATGATCTCGGTGATGTTCGCTGCCTCGTCGGGGAAGGCCAGCGCCAGGCAGGCCACATCCGTCAGCGGACCTGTGGCAATGATGGTCAGGTCCTCGGTTCCGCGGAGCTCCTCGGCCATGAACTCGACTCCGTCGTTCACGCAGGTGGCTGACAGGTCCGCGCCGGCAGAGTCCTCGGTCGCCACCACCGGGAGCCAGGTAGCGGCACCTGCCACAAGTGGAACGTCGACGTCTAGTTGATCGAGTGTCTTTCGTGCGACCGCCATCTCCGGCCCCAGTGGGCCGTTGCCCATCGTGACGACGACACCGGCGATGTACGCACTGGGCTGGTCCGTGATGAGTGCCAAAGCCCAGTCGTCGTCGTAGTCCGAAGGCGTCTCGAGGGTGCCGTTCGCGTTACCTGACGTCAGCCCCATGGCCAGATCCATGGACAAGATCACGCTATCCCCGGATCCCTCGGGTGCCGAGGGACCACGGGCATTGCTGGTGCAGCCCGAAAGGGTTGTGTAGCCGATAAGACTCGCGACGGTGCAGGCGAGCACGGGCCTGATGGTGCGAGGTGCCATCACTACGTCAGCGTAAGCCCCGTAGGTGAGTGCGTCCCAGGGCCCGGGGATGTGGTTCGCCTGGCCAACTGCATGAGCAAATCAGGTTGCCAACTACGTGCCGCTCGGGTGAGTGACGGGACTTGAACCCGCGGCATCCGCGACCACAACGCGGCGCTCTACCAGCTGAGCTACACCCACCGCGGCCCTGTTTCCAGAGCGCTGGAGAAGTCTAGCCGTGGTCCACCACGTGGTTATTGCCGAGTTCCTTGGCGGTGGAGGTGTCCGGTCCGGGCAGCGGAACCATAACGGCGTCCCGGTAGTAGCGGAGCTCGGCGATGGACTCTCGGATGTCGGCCAGCGCGCGGTGGTTTCCCGTCTTTTCCGGGGTGTTGAAGTAGGCGCGCGGATACCAGCGCTTGGTCAACTCCTTGAGAGACGAGACGTCAACCAGGCGATAGTGCATGTGGGCGTCGAGGTCGGGCATGTAGCGGGCGAGAAACATGCGGTCGACATACACGCTCGAGCCCGCCAACGGAGCCTTGCGAGGCTCGGGAATGTGGGAAGTCACGTATTCCAGAACACGTGCTTCGGCGTCCAAGAGAGTCGTGCCCTGCGGGATCTCGTCGATCAAGCCCGACGCGGTGTGCATGGAGACCACGACGTCGTCCATCGCCGCGAGCGGTGCATCGTTTGGCTTGATCACGATGCTCAGGCCCTCGTCGATCTCGGTGAGATCGGCTTCGGTGACGATGACGGCGATCTCGACGATTTCGTCCGTCTGAGGATCGAGACCGGTCATCTCGAGGTCGATCCACACCATCCGGCCGTTGGGTGCCTGCGTGGCGGGGGCGCTCGAAGCTTCACTCACACCGACACCCTAGGACAGATGGGTGCGAGGACTCGGTGGACGTGAAGCCGCCGATGGCGCGAACTACTCCACGCCGCCCTCGAAGATGAGTCGATACATCGACGGGCCCTCGACGATCAACCACATGATGATGAAGCCGATAGCTCCGTAGCGAGCAATGAGCCACGGTCGACGGGACTCGGGGGTTGCTGCGTTATCCGCCTTGTACCAGGCGATGAGGACGACCACACCCGCGACGATCGCTCCGACGTTCAGCCAATCCATTCTCCGAGCCTGTCACACGAGGATGAGGATTGCGGCACGGTGCCGTCGATGACTGTGAGTAGGACGATGACGATTACTATCCGCCTGTGCAAAAGAAGCAGCTGATGGCGCTAGGTGGCGCTGCCGTACTCCTCGTCGCCGCCGTGGCATCGATAGGTACGCCCGCGGCGCAAGCTGCCGGGATTCCGGTGCCTTGCGCGAACTCGGTCTCCGGAGTGAACGTCACCGAAGGCGACACCGTCGACCTCGGCATCGCCAGTGGCTGCACACTCGTGTCCTCATCGGCCGCAGGCAATATGGAGCCGTTGTCGTCGACATCATTCCTAGCGTTCGCGGCGGGCTCTGGATCAATTAACGCGCTGGTTGTTGACGCGAACGAGGTCGAATACCTCAACCGAGTGAACGTCACCATCGCGAGCAAGCCAGCCCCGCCTGAGACGCCCACGCCGACACCCACCCCCGAGCAATCGACATCGCAACCGACGACCACCCCGAGTGCATCGGATTCTGCGTCCCCGACCGCGACACCATCGGCAACTGCAACGGTCGCTCCGACGGCGAACCCGACCACAAGCCCGACAACAAACCCGACCGCGCCATACGACCTTTCCGACTTACGGCCGTCGGTTGTGCAGTCAACCGCTCCGGATCCTGATCAAGGTTTAGAGAAGTCGAATATCACGGTGGCGACGGATGCGGGTCCGGGCAACATCATCATCGAATCGTCGAACGGCAATCCACTGCAACTGCTTGAGCTCACCGGTGACGTCGAGAGTTTCGATGTAATCGAGTCCGGCATCGACTACTCGCTACCGGCCAACTGGCAGCGACTCGGGTACGGAGATCTGTGCTGGGCCTACTCCGGCTACAGCGACATGAAAGCCGTCATCCTCCCTATCGCTGATCCCCCCTTCACGACCGTCACCCGATCATGGTCGCTCGCATCGGCAATTCTCACGACCGCCGATGGTTACGAGACCTTCATCGGGCCCTCGCCCGGATCGGTTGTGGATGCTCAAGGGTCGGTGATCTCATCCGTCATCATCTGCGGGAAGGCATCGACAGACACCACACCGTCTGCCCGTGCCGCCTTGATGCGCCCAAACAAGGTGACCATCTGCCACAAGCCCGGCACTCCGGCGCAGAAGACAATGTCTGTACCTGCGCCAGCACTCGGGGGTCACCTCGGTCACGGTGACTACCTCGGGGCCTGCACCCCTGTCCCCCAGGTGGTGCTACCGACTGCGTCACCGCAACAACAGGTGACAACTACCTCTGTTGCGACGATGGAACCGACCCATCCACCCATCGTTCCGGACGATCATGTCCTGCACATGTGTCGAGCGACTACGGATCCGTTGCGCCCTTATGTCCTGGACTCCATCCGGCTCAGTCAGGCACCGAAGCCCCCGAGGAATTCGGCGCCCTTCCCGCAGCCGGGCTGGACCGACGTGATCGAAGCGTGGCAGGGCTATCCCGGGCAGAACTGGAACGGGTGGGGCCAGCAACTAGTGCAGCGCAACTGCGCGTTAACGCCGCCATCGCCGCAACCACAAGCCACGCCGACGCCGTTGCCCTCTGCGACACCGACACCGTCCGGCACCGCGACACCGACACCCACGGCGACGGCCACTGCGACGCCGACACCATCTGCCACGGCGACTGCGACGCCGACGCCCACGGCAACGGTGACGACCACGACACTGAC
>ERZ891134.1815-NODE-1815-length-13713-cov-7.612388_pt1 | contig 13713 bp, 14 predicted proteins | sample MGYA00520888_ERZ891134 | MGnify/ENA primary metagenome ERZ891134 (study PRJEB32303, sample SAMEA104408692) | aquatic metagenome | biome: Brackish water; feature: Coastal; material: water | place: Baltic Sea | collected 2014-10-23 | depth 10 m ... | reverse complement strand
ACTGAACCCTCGCCAGAGGCATCTGACATTGGGATCGCCCACACCCTTTGGCAACGCAGTGAAGAGCTGATCACAACAAGTTTGCAAAGCGCAGCCTGAGGGGTTTGATCCGTGTTTGTCGGACATCAGGCTGCCATTGCAGCAGCCATGGCATGGACGACGGCCAGTGCCCTTTGGCGCTCCTTGTCCCGATTCGGGACGGCCATCGAACTGAACGGCCTGAAGAACGGATTAGCGCTCCTGTTTTTTCTGCCATTTTTGATCACCCTTCCATGGGCAGATCAAGCCGGCGCCGTCGTCGTGCTTCTGCTGAGCGGGTTGATTGGAATTGCTGCAGGCGACAGTTTTTACCTGGGCGGATTGCGTCGGCTCGGGACGCAGAAGGCTCTCACCGTTGAGGCCATGGGGCCAGTGTTGGCCAGCATGGGAGGCGTCTTGATGATGGGAGATACGGTTCGGCCAGCAGCTTGGGCAGGGGCACTGCTGGTGAGTGGTGCCGTTGTGTTGGTGGCGCAGCAATCCAACGCGTCATCAGCCAACGACGGCAAGGCCCTAGGTCTCCTGCTGTGCGTGTTGGCGGTGATGTGTGGACTGAGCGGTGCATTTTTGTCACGGCATGCGCTGATCACGAGTGACCTAACAGCAATGCAAACGGCCGCCATTCGCCTGTTAGGGGGATGGCTGGGATTGCTGCCACTCCTGCGGGGACGCCTATGTCCCAAAAACTTTCCGATTGGTGTAATGCCGAAGGTGATACTCGCAACCCTTTTGGGCACGAACCTCGGCATCGTTCTTCAACAGATTGTCTTTCAAATGCTTCCCGTCGGCCAAGGCATCACCTTGATGAGCACTGCACCGGTAATGGCCCTATTTCTGCATCATCTGGAGGGGGAATCACTTCAATGGCAAGGGATTGTTGCTGGGCTTTTGGCCGTCTCAGGTGTGGCATTAAGCAGCCTTTGAAGCTCTGATTCAAGGGTGGAAGCCGCCGCATCGTTCAGAGCAAGAACAACCAAATCGACCCCTGTACCAGAACCTGGGCGCCATGCATCTTTAGGGGCAGCTTCAAACCAACTGTTTAAGCGCGGTCCCACCATTTGCAGCTGAAGCGGGAGGGCCTTACCCGAGAGCCACACGCGACCCTTTAAGCGGATCACTTGGTGTTGTCGCACTAGCTCTGGCAGCAGTGCTTCCAAGGCATTGCGATCCCAATCACCCTCCAATCGCAGGCCCTTTCCAATCACGTCGACATGGCTGTGATCGTGATGGCTGTGATCGTGATGGCTGTGATCATTTCCATGGTCATGGTCATGGTCGTGGTCGTGGTCATGGTCGTGGTCGTGGTCATGGGAATGGGCCGCGGAATGATGCTCAATACCCAATACAACGGATGAATCCAATGCACCATTCGATACCGGTAACAGCGTGGTTCCAGGTCTCACTTTTGGTGCGATGGCGGCCTGAACGGTCTCAAGCTGTGCCGCAGACAATGTGTCTGAACGACTGATCAGCACTAAATCTGCTGCTTGCAATTGATCCCGAAACAACTCATCAATGGCCGTGATGTGATCCAGGCTTGGGTCTTCCGCCCGTTGCCGCTCAAGCGCTTCAAGATCGGCCACTGGACTCCCTGCGGAGAGGGCTTCACCATCCACCAAGGTGACTACACCGTTGACATGAACGCGACTGCGAATCTCGGGCCAATCCAAGGCTTGCAGCAGTGGGCGTGGCAGGGCCAAACCACTGGTTTCAACAACGATTCCATCTAAATGATCAGCTCGCTCGAGCAACGTCTCCATGGTGGGAAGGAAGTCGTCCTGAACCGTGCAGCAAAGGCAGCCGTTGTTCAGTTCCACCAAACGGTTTTCAACCTCCTCTTCTGGACAGAAGCCACAACTCCGAATCAGATCGCCATCCAAACCAACACTGCCAAACTCGTTCACCATCACAGCCAGGCGTTGGCCACTGTTGATTAACAGGTGGCGCAAAACGGTGGTTTTGCCAGCACCAAGAAACCCTGTGATGACAGTGACAGGAAGTCGTTTGGCCATGAACAATTCCTTAAGGACGACACCCGAGACTTTCACGGGTGGAAATACCACTGTGAGGGTTCACGCCATCGGCGGAACTACATAGGGCCCTCTGTTGCGGAAGGTCGATCACCGCATCGGTGAAATCAGCCCCCTCAATCTGGGCATCCGTAAAGCGGCTTTGCATCATCATCGCGTTGGTCAAAACAGCACCACGAAGATCGGCCCCATCAAACCGGCTCGCAAACCCAACCACATTTGATAGGTCTGCATCACGTAAATCAGCCCCTTGGAGTTGCGTGGTGTTGATCACTGCGCCGCGTAAATCAGCGCCGCTGAGATTGACATCGCGCAGATTTGCCTTGAGGAACTCCTTTTCTTTGAGATCCATCCCGTGCATATCTTCTGTGATCCCTTGAAAAGAGCTGCTGCCGCGCAACTCCGGGGCCGTGATCGCTGCAACAGAATCAATCCAGAACAGTGTGGTGAAAACAATCAACACAGCCGCCAGAACTGAGACTGGGCGGAAGAGGGCTTGCATCTGTACGGGTAACTTGAGCGCTCACGTTATGGCAGTTCCCCAGGGAGCGTCGCTTATGGCCATAAGCCTTCGGGTGGTGGTTCCACCGCATCCACTAATTGGTCACTGGCTCACGATGCTGCGGCACCGAGAGACACCACCAGCGTTGTACGCAACAGCGATGCAAGAGCTGGGGCGCTGGCTCACCTATGAATCGCTGCGCGATTGGCTTCCTCACCGGCGGGAACCCATCCCCACAGCCCATGGAGAGACCGAAGGACTGGTGGTGGAGTCGAGAGCTCCTCTGCTGGCCTTGCCGGTCATGCCTGGGGGCTTGGAGTTGTGGCAAGGAGGACGAAGGGTGCTTCCCGAGGCATCGCTTTGTCTATATGGCGTTCCTGACGGCATCGAAACCAACGCAGGGTTGGTCGTCTTTATCGATCAAATCACTGATGGGAACGAGACCTTACGGCTGCTCCGAGAGCTCCAACAACAGGGGGTCAGTGGAAATCGGATTCGTTTGATTACGGCGCTCTGCACCAGCCCGGGGTTGAAAACCCTTGGAGAAGCCATTGCTGATCTCACGATTTACACCACATGCATCGATGAAGACCTCGACGAGTCCGGACAAGCCGTTCCGGGAATTGGTGACCCTCTGCAAAGGCTCAACCTCAGATTGAAGGGCCGTGTCTAGATTGAAAAATAGTTTTTCGAACCAGTTGTTTCGGCCATGGTGCAGAACCACGACAGCGGCTCAGGCACATTGACAACTCTGGTGACAGGAGCAGTCATCGGTGCAGCGGGCCTCGCCTGGTGGTTGTTGAACGAAGCCGATCGTCGACGTCGCATCAGCGGACAAAAGGCCATGCTCTACGTCCCCCGAATGCAGGACGGATCAGAGGTTTTTCACACATCTGATAACGGACAACTTGAAGAACGCGTTGAAAAACTCAACGCCGAAATCGCTCGTGTTCGGGCACAACTCGAGGGGCTCGGGACTAACGACTGAGTCGTCAGTAGGTTGGCGGAAGTGCTGAAGGACCAGTTCTCTCCATGCTCCGATCCGACGCCATTACCAAAGGAATTCAGCGATCCCCCAACCGCGCCATGCTCCGGGCGGTTGGTTTTGGTGATGATGATTTTGGTAAGCCGATCCTGGGAATCGCAAACGGCTACAGCACGATTACGCCCTGCAATATCGGCTTGGATGTTTTAGCCAAACGAGCTGAAGAAGCGGCCCGATTCGCCGGTGGAATGCCACAGATGTTTGGCACCATCACCGTGAGTGATGGAATCTCGATGGGAACTGAAGGGATGAAATATTCCCTCGTTAGCCGAGAAGTGATTGCAGACGCCATCGAAACGGCTTGCAATGGTCAAAGCATGGATGGGGTTCTAGCCGTTGGTGGCTGCGACAAAAATATGCCTGGTGCCATGTTGGCCATGGCACGGATGAATATCCCCTCTGTGTTTGTTTATGGGGGAACGATTAAGCCAGGGAAACTCGGTGGCTGTGATCTCACTGTGGTGAGTGCCTTTGAAGCCGTTGGTCAAATCACCAGCGGCAAGATCGATGAGGAACAACTCACTGCTGTGGAAAAGAATGCCTGCCCAGGTGCAGGAAGTTGCGGCGGAATGTTTACCGCCAACACGATGAGTGCGGCCATTGAAACAATGGGTTTAAGCCTTCCTTACAGCTCCACCATGGCTGCGGAAGACCAAGAAAAAGCCGATAGCGCAGCCCGATCAGCAGAGGTGTTGATGGATGCCGTGAAGGCCAACATCCGTCCGCTCGATCTGCTCACTAAAAAAGCATTCGAAAATGCCATCAGCGTGATCATGGCGGTCGGTGGCTCCACGAACGCTGTTTTGCACTTGCTGGCGATTGCACGCACCGCAGGGGTCGAGTTGAGCATCGACGACTTTGAACGCATCCGTCAGCGCGTCCCAGTGATCTGCGATCTCAAACCAAGCGGTCGATTCGTCACCGTTGATCTTCACAACGCTGGAGGAATTCCACAGGTCATGAAGTTGCTTCTTGATGCCGGATTGCTCCACGGCGATTGTCAAACAGTGGAAGGGAAAAGCCTCAACGATTTGTTGACGGATGTGCCATCAGAGCCGCCCTCAGATCAGGAGGTGATCAGACCTCTGACAAATCCGATGTACAGCAAGGGACACCTCGCCATCCTCAAAGGGAATCTGGCCATCGAGGGCAGCGTGGCCAAGATCAGCGGCGTTAAAACCCCAGTGCTAACGGGACCGGCTCGAGTGTTTGAAAGTGAGGAAGATTGTTTGGCCGCGATTCTTCAGAAAAAGATCAACGCTGGAGACGTGATCGTCATCCGTTACGAAGGTCCGGTCGGTGGACCGGGCATGCGCGAAATGTTGGCGCCCACCTCAGCCATCGTCGGGCAGGGACTCGGTGACAAAGTGGCGTTAATCACCGATGGACGATTTAGCGGCGGCACCTACGGACTCGTGGTGGGTCACGTTGCTCCAGAAGCTGCTGTTGGTGGAACGATTGGCCTTGTGCAAGAGGGAGACAGCATCACCGTGGATGCCAATCAACTCCTGCTGCAGCTCAACGTTGACGAAACCGAGTTGGCCCAACGACGAGCAGCATGGTCGAAACCGAAACCTCGCTACACCACTGGTATTTTGGGTAAATATGCCCGACTCGTTTCCACATCCAGCAAAGGTGCTGTAACCGATCAACCTGATTAATTAGCGGGCTGCAAAAGAGAATGCAACCGTCGTCCTAGGGCTTCTAGCGGTCCTGCGTCCTGAGGCGCAGAGAGTCGCTGGCCACTTTCTCCATGCATCCAAACGGGATGGCGGCCCTGCCAAAGCATCGGCCGCTCCGGCTGATCCCACCAACTCAGCATCAAGTTGATGTCATTGCCGCTGCGATAAATCTCCAGCTCCAAGTCCCGGTCAGGGCAGCGTTCTCCCTGGGGATCGCGGCATTCGATCCGCACATTCAAATCATCCAAAACAGCGGGATCTGAAGGGTCGGTTGGCACAACCGCATGGATCCAGGGCTTTAGACACACATCTGCCGACTTCGCGATCAGCTTTAAAAGATCCATGGCGTTAAGGCAACGCTCGAATCGATCGAATTAAAAGTCGAATATCCCCTGGCCTGAAACCAGGATTGAGAGCGCCGGCATCTCCAAACTTGGAGTGAAGCACCTGGAGGCGGGTAATACCGCTGACGTCGAACTTCAGCGGCAGCCCCACTGGCTTGGCGCGAATGGTGGGATGCAAATCAGAAAACGGGATCGTGAGACGGGTTGTTCCTTGCGGTTCTGTTGGCACATCGATAACCCAGCGCACGCCTCCAGGAATCAATTCGGTCAGTCCCATCGCTCCATCTCTGCAGCCCAGAGCGATTTTGAGAGTCCGACCTTCACCATCCACATCAATCTGAAGGGCAGAGTATGGGGACAGATCGAGGGGGGGCTGCAAGCGCGGTGATCGGCAACTCACGAATCCACCTCCCGCCTCGACGAGCTGTCCTTCAAGCAGCAGGCCATCCGCTGTAGTTCGACATCCCGCACGGGAATTTCCCCCCATGATGGTGTCGTTCAAACTTGCCCATTCAGCGAAATCGCTGCCTTGGAACAGAACGTGGTCAGAGGCCGGCGGTTGCATCCTGATCAGCAATGATCAGCACATCATTAGCAGGTTGCACCAGTCGAGCGGGAGTTCGTTCCGAAGATTCTGTTGGATCCAGTAGACGTTTCAAGGCCTCTTGTTTGTTGGCACCACTTACTAAGAAGATCACCTGACGGGCAGCGCTGAGCACAGGTGCGGTGAGAGTGATGCGGTCAAGTCCTTTGCCACGGCCAACGGTTGCCCACTGGTCGGTCACCCCGGGGGCCTCCGTGCCTGGGAAAAGAGAAGCGGTGTGGCCATCGTCGCCAAGGCCCAACAACATCACATCAAAAATGGGCGGGTTAGCCGGACACAGTCGCGTCACCAAATCGGCCATGGCCACGGCACTGGCCTCAGCATTTTCGAGCTCCACAGTGGGGACCGGGTGAAAGGCCGCACCAGAGGCAGGGCCTGCAGCCAGCAAGGTTCTCCGCAACATGAGGGCATTGCTGGAGTCATCATCGGCTGAAACCCAACGTTCATCTCCAAGAACAACATCAACCCTGTCCCAAGGCAGATGTTCTTGCCCGAGCAGGGCATACGCCTTGCTCGGAGTTGATCCACCAGAGAGAGCAATCTGACAACGATCCCGTTGATCGAGAGTCAGGGCAATCTGAACAGCAATGGCCTGACAAGCCTGTCGAGCAAGATCCTGGGAATCACTGGCTCGAACAACGCGGTAATTCGTCATTGATGAACCGCTCAATCCAACCACTCGGTGTGGAAGCTGCCCTCTTCATCCACCCTCTTGTAGGTGTGGGAGCCAAAGCAGTCGCGCATGGCCTGCACAAGGTTTTGGGGCAACCGACCTGTGCGGTAGCTGTTGATGTAGTCGAGGGTGCTGCTGAAACAAGGCACAGGAATACCCGCTTCAGCAGCACCAGCCACCACCTGCGCTAAGCCCGGCAAACGACGGTTGACTTGATCAGCAAACCAAGGATCCACCATCAAATTCTCAAGCTGGGGATCGGCGCTAAAGGCGTCTTGGATGCGCTTCAACAGGCGCGAGCGGATGATGCAGCCGCCTTTCCAAATCTGAGCGATGGACGGCATATCCAAGCCGTAATCAAGGTCGTTGGAAGCAATACGCAGAAGCTCCATACCCTGGGCATAACTGGCCACACAGCTCAAAACAACGGCATCCATCAATGGAGACATTGCATCGGACGGCTGACCAAGGTCGAAATCTTTGATCGACGGACCCTTAAGAACCTGTTCCGCATTAACCCGCTGGGGTTTCATCGAACTCATCACCCTGCCATTTAGGGAGGCATAAATCGTGGGAACAGAAGCACCCATCTGCAACGCAGTCACCACAGTCCAAAGACCTGTGCCCTTTTGTCCGGCCTGATCCATGATCTTTTCAACCAGATCGGCACCGTCCTTGGGATCTTTGGTGCGCAGACAAACCTCGGTGATTTCCACCAAGTACGACGCCAATTCCTCTGTGGAGTTCCACTGACCCAGAACATCGGCCATTTGGTCGCCATTCATCCCTTTGACCCGCTTCATCAGGTCGTAGGCCTCAGCCAAGATCTGCTCAATCCCGTACTCAATCCCGTTGTGAACGGTCTTCACCAGATGACCGGAACCTCCGGGACCGATGTAGGTGACGCAAGGGCCATCTTCTACCTGAGCAGCCATTTTGGTGACAAGACTTTCAATAGCGTCGTAGGACGCTTTGGTGCCACCAGGCATCATGCTTGGCCCTTCCAAAGCCCCCTTAGCACCACCGGAAACGCCCATCCCAATGAAGCCGAAGCTCTTGCTTTCCAGCTGCTTTACGCGCCGCTCAGTGTCTTGATAATCGGAGTTGCCGCCATCAATTAATAGATCACCCTCCTCTAGGAAAGGGGAAAGCTGATCAACAACGGCGTCTACAGCGGGACCCGCTTTCACCATCATCAAAATCCGACGCGGACGCTCGAGCTTTTCTACAAAATCTTGAAGATCAGTAGCTCCTTGAATGTTTTTACCAGCGCCTTGGCCTTTTAAAAAATCCTCTGTTTTGGAGTACGTACGGTTGTATACAACGCTTGAAAAACCATTCCGCTCAGCATTGAGGACGAGATTTTCGCCCATCACGCCGAGACCAATTAAACCGAAGTGAGATTTGGTCATGCTCTGAGGGCCACCAACGACTGATGCCAGTGTGAGCATCTAGGGGGCCATCTGCTGCATATCCAGGGGGTTGTGTCAGGGATGGAGGATGGTTGTCCAACGGACTCTGATCACATCCAGATGATCAAATCACCGTTCCATCCTGGATGGTGGCGTTCTTCTGAACAACGACAATTCCATTGCGGATGTAGAAGCCGAGGTCTGCACGATCAGCCTCCTCAACATGATCTTTGTTGATGATGGAAACGTTCGAACCAATACGGGTGTTTTTATCGAGGATGGCCCGCTTCACAGTGGTGCCTGGACCAACACCAACGGGGATCCCCCCTTGCTGACGGATGGAATCACGCTCTTCATTTGATTCGAAGAAATCAGCCCCCATAACGAGAGTGTCTTGCAAAACCACATCTGTTTCGATACGGCTCCTGACGCCTAGTACGCAATGATGGATGCTGCAAGATTTGAGAATCGAACCCTCACCAATAATGGAATTGATGATTTGTGCATCCACTAATTTGCTGGGGGGCAAATAACGGGGACGGGTGTAAATAGGGAACTTCTCGTCGTAAAAACTGAAGGGAGGCGTGGGTTGTTGGGTTAAAGCAAGATTGGCTTCATAGAAAGCACCAATGGTTCCGATATCTTCCCAATAATCATCAAAAACATAGCTTTGAAGCTTGTCTCCACGCTTCAACGCCTCAGGAATAACTTCTTTGCCAAAGTCTTTGTGGTTGGGATGCTTGTCGAGCAGATCAAACAGCGTATCGCGGCTGAAAACATAAATCCCCATTGAAGCCAAATAGGGTCGCTCCTGGGCAGATTCGGGCGTTAAACCAAAGCGCGATGTATCCACCGCCATTTCACGAAGGGAGTCCCCTTTGGGCTTCTCGCGAAACTCTTGAATATTTCCATCACCATCGGTTCGCATCAATCCGAATGACTCAGCTTGCTTCGCATCAACCGGCAGAGCGGCAACGGTGAGGTTGGCACCAGTACGTCTGTGATGCTCAAGGAACAAGCTGTAATCCATGCGGTACAGCTGATCACCCGACAGGATCAGATATTCATCAACATCCCATTCCTGAAAAAGCCATTGATACTTCCGTACAGCATCAGCAGTTCCCTCAAACCAAGAAGGACTATCAGGGGTTTGTTGTGCTGCAAGAACTTCAACAAATCCACCTCCAAAAGAATTGGAAAGATTAAATGTTTGGCTTAAATGACGATTCAGCGATGCGCTGTTGAACTGCGTCATCACGTACATCTTGTGGATGTCGGAGTTAATGCAGTTGCTGATAGGAATATCGATCAATCGATATTTGCCAGCTAAGGGCACTGCAGGCTTCGCCCGCATCTTCGTAAGGGGATAGAGACGGGTACCAGCACCGCCGCCAAGAATAATCGCCAGAACTCTCTTCATGCCGCTACCCAAATCGGCGTTGCCGGAAGAACTTACCGGAGATTTCGATTGGAAAACCACCCTTGGGCATGAATCGGACGAGATTGCTGGGAATCATCCCTGGACAGGTCGACTGCAGCGTCATGAAGGGTCGAGATCAAACAGTCTCTCAACAGTGCGAAGCGCCTGTTGTCGTTCGCTACGGGCCTGTGAGACTCTTAGTTGTGTGACAGGGGTGTGCAGGATTTTGTTGATGATGCCCTTGCTTAAAGCCTCGACCACCTTGCGCTCACGAGCCGAAAAATCAGGCCCCATGCGACTCAGAGCTTTTTGGAGTTCCTCGGTTCGAATCGTTTCCATCGACGATCGCAATTGATTGATTGTGGGAACCGCCTCAAGGCTGTCCCACCAGTCCAAGAATTGCTGAGCTTCATCGTGAAGAAGATGTTCAGCCTCGCGAGCAATGGCCTGGCGTGCTTCCTGATTACGCGCAACAACTTCTTCAAGATCATCAACGTCGTGCGATTCCACACCGTCAACAGTGGCGGCATCGGCCGCAACATTGCGGGGCACTCCGATATCGATTAAGCGAAGTTGGCTGCGGCGATTGAGGGGTTTTAAACGCGACGCATCAATGATCGGATCGTCTGCTGCCGTACTGGTGAAGACAAGAGAACAGGTACTGAGAGATACATCAAGATCAGTCAATGGCCTGCATTGCACAGACAGATCTGGAAAATCTTTGGCTAAGCGTTCAGCGGTTTCAATGGTTCTGTTCACAAGAACCACACCTGAGGCACCCTTGGATTGCAAGTGCTGCAGGAGGAGTCGACTCATTCGACCAGCGCCTACAACGGCAATCTGCTCACTTTCAAGGGTGACTAGATCGTCAACACCACGAGCCTGACCCAACTTGAGTTGTGCAAGTTCAACGGCTGCAGAACTAATCGATACGGCACCAGTGCCTAAATTCGTTTCACTTCGAACTTTTTTTCCCGTGGTCACCGCTTGTGTAAGCAAGCGATTCAAAATCGGCCCTAGGGATTTGTGTTCCTGCCCAAGGCGCATCATTTTCTTAACTTGGGAAAGGATCTGTCCTTCCCCCAGTACGAGGCTGTCTAAACCTGCAGCAACACGTAGTAAATGATCAACTGCATCTTGATGATGAAAATTGAACAAATGTGGGGACAAATCTCCAGTATCGAGACCAGAGTGATTGCTTAAAAACTCATTGACGGCACCCACACCTAGTTCGGGGTGGCGTACCAAGGTGTAGATCTCAAGCCGATTGCAGGTGCTGAGGATGGAAGCCTCAAGCACCTGATCGTTTCCCCGAAGGGTTTGAAGAGACATTTCCATGCTCTGCTCAGGGATGCTGAGCCGTTCCCGAATTTCCACCGGGGCCGTGCGATGACTGAGGCCGACGACGGCAATATGCATGGAGATGTTCCTCTCAACCGTATAGGGCGACTAGTTCAAAGCGATGCTTTGAGCTCCATCCTTCATGTGGATGGTGGTGGTGAAACTGCAGGTGTTGTTCATGTTGCTGATGATCAAGCTGCTGGTGCGGGTGCAATCAGTTTCGAACTTGACACCGTTGAACAAAAGTCCATCAGTGATGCCGCTTCCTGCAAAAACAACATGTTCGCCGCAAGCGAGTTCCGAGGCTTCGTACACCTTATCTGGATCGGTGATGCCCATCTCGGCAAGACGCTGCAAGTTGCCTTCCTTCGTCATGTCCGCCCACTCGGACGTCTGAGCAATGGCAGGGTCATAAACCAGCTGTCCCTGGAAGTGACCACCCAAAGCGCGCATGGCAGCGGCGGAGATCACACCCTCGGGAGCAGCGCCAATGCCCATCAAACAATGGGTGCCAGTACCAGCAAAACCACAGGCAATGGCGGCTTGCACATCACCATCGGAGATCGGTTGAATTCGAGCACCGGTGGCACGAATTTCAGTGATCAAGTCCTTATGACGAGCACGATCCATCACAACGATGGTGAGTTCATCAGGAGCAAGACCTAAACACTCACTAAGAATTTTGATGTTTTCGGTCGCCGACTTGCGGATATCAACCTTGCCCTTGGCAGCTGGAGGGGCTGCCAGCTTCTTCATGTAGAAGTCTGGAGCGTTAAACAAACCACCACGGTCGGAAGCAGCGAGGACAGCCATTGATCCACGTTGGCTGTAAGCACAAAGGTTGGTGCCTTCGCAGGGATCCACAGCGAAGTCGACACCAGGACCAGTGCCGGTACCAACTTCTTCACCGATGTAAAGCATCGGGGCCTCGTCACGCTCGCCCTCGCCGATAACGATCTTGCCTTGCATTTGGATTTTGTTCATGCGCTTGCGCATGGCATCCACAGCCAATGCATCAGCCTCGTCTTTCAGGCCTTTGCCGGAGAGCGTGGCGGAAGCGATGGCGGCCTGCTCGACGATCTCGAGAATTTCCTGAATAAGAGACTGATCCACGGGACTCCGGATAATGAGGGTAAATGGGCTAGCGAGGCGTGCTGACAGGGCAATTAGCCCATGCCGCAGTCGATCTCGGCTTAGAAGCGCGGCTCACTGTATCAGCGATAGCCAAGTCACAGTTGCGTAGGGAAACTTCGAAAAAAACTCCACTGGGTTTTGACGCCTAGAAAACTCAACAGCAAGTGACCAGAGCAAACGAACAAAACCACAGACAGAAAAAGAAGCAGGCTTAAGCTTGTATACGAACGTCGACCAAAACCTGAACGATGCCTTGCCAGGAAGAAAATAGGTAGTAATCCTTAGTTAGCACTCCAACCACAGATCAATTATCCTGAAAAAATATTCAAATAGAGACGATATCGATAATAAATGGACAAAGGACTCATGCATGACATGAAAGCCAGAAATCATGATTAAAAAAGACAAAAAAATCAAGCCCAGAAAGAACAGATGTTTAAATCATTGATCCTGGAGAGAAGAAAAAAAAAGAAACATAGCCTATAAATAAATGCAGAAAAAGAATGATATTGATCATGAAATATATGCGCAATAAGGATCAATTCTGGGAAATAAGATATTTCAACTTAAGACTATGAACAGTCAGACAGACAACGTATAGAGAGTCGAAAGCCAGCACCAGGTCAAATGACGTGACAAATGGGAGCATCCGCCAACGACTGGACAAAAACTGACTGAAGTAATCCATGTAACATTGCTGCGTCCAAACGTTCGCGCTGCGATGTCCGCCAAAAGTCTTGTCGTCTCTCCTTCGATACTCTCAGCCGATTTCTCAAAACTCGGAGCAGAGGTGGAGGCCGTCGATAAGGCAGGTGCTGACTGGATTCATGTGGATGTCATGGATGGACGGTTCGTTCCCAACATCACCATCGGTCCACTGATCGTTGAAGCTCTGCGTCCAGTGACGCAGAAGCCACTCGATGTTCACCTCATGATCGTGGAACCTGAAAAATATGTACCAGATTTCGCCAAGGCTGGCGCAGATATCATTTCAGTTCAGGTCGAAGCGTGCCCTCACTTACACCGGAATCTTGGCCAGATCAAAGATCTTGGTAAAAAAGCTGGTGCCGTCCTCAATCCTGGGACCCCGATCGATACATTGGAATATTGCCTTGAGCTTTGTGACCTGGTTCTCATCATGAGCGTCAATCCAGGATTTGGCGGACAAAGCTTTATCGAAAATCAAGTCCAGAAAATCAGTGACCTGCGCAAAATGTGTGATGCTCGCGGCTTGGACCCCTGGATTGAAGTGGACGGCGGTATCAAAGGTTCGAATGCTTGGAAAGTGATCGAGGCTGGTGCCAATGCCATTGTTTCAGGTTCTGGTGTATTCAACCAACCCAACTATGCAGAGGCGATCCAGGGCATAAGGAACAGCAAAAGAAACGGCTGATCAGGAATCAGATCCCAAAGTAAATACAATGTCCTATCAGGCAACGATAGGACATTATTCACAATAGAAAGACACTTATTTCAAGAACAAAAGT
>ERZ891134.1812-NODE-1812-length-13738-cov-8.341811_pt1 | contig 13738 bp, 13 predicted proteins | sample MGYA00520888_ERZ891134 | MGnify/ENA primary metagenome ERZ891134 (study PRJEB32303, sample SAMEA104408692) | aquatic metagenome | biome: Brackish water; feature: Coastal; material: water | place: Baltic Sea | collected 2014-10-23 | depth 10 m ... | reverse complement strand
AAAGGAGGTGAAAAAAGTAGACACAAGCTGAAATAACGTGGTATACTATTAGTATGTTCAGGAGATGGTCTCTTGAACACAATCAAAGACAACGGAGATTATTCCTATGGCAGCAACAGCAACAGTAATTGAAGGCATTGTAAACTTCAGCAACGTAACGCAACACGACGTGTTCAACGGTCAGTCAACGGGTGCTTACTCTATGACCATTACGATTGACGAGGAAGACGCAGCTTTCCTAGCATCACAGGGTGTCAAGATCAAGGACTACCAAGGCAACAAGCAGCGTAAGTTCAAGTCTAAGTACGAGGTCAAGCGTTTCACCGCAGACGGTCAACCGTTTACAGGTGAGGTCCCTTATAACTCTAAGGTCCGCCTCAAGTTCAAGATGGGTCAACCTCATCCTGTACACGGCATGGCTACTTACCTTGAGGCCGTGAAGGTCCTAGAGGAAGCAGAGATGGGCGAAGGTGATTCTTCGGACTTCTAGGGGGTGTCTAAATTCATTAGACATGAGGGGTGTCCGAAGTGTTTATCTTCGGATGCCCTAGCCATCTACGACGACGGTGGGGCGCACTGCTTCGCCGTCAGTTGTGACTACCATATCAACGGTAAAACAGGTATGACAATAGTAACAACACAGAAGACAACCACTACGAACCCGCTAAACATGGCTGGTGTAGTGTCCTCTATACCACAGCGTAGGCTGTCTCAGGATACCTGTGGGCGCTTCGGTGTGACCGTGGAGTACTCGACAACAGGTGAAATCATTCGTCACCACTACCCGTACTACAAGGTAGACACAGGCGAGCTGAGTTCTTCCAAGGTGCGCGAGGTGAAAACCAAGAACTTCCACACTACCGGAGACATATCCGGAGTTGGTTTCTTTGGTCAGAACCAGTGCAAAACAAACAAGTACATCACGATAACCGAGGGTGAGCTGGACGCAATGGCAGTCTACGAGATGTCAGGTAAGCAGTGGGACGTAGTTTCCCTGCGGTCAGGAGCGTCCAACGCAGCCAAAGAAGTCAAGGAACACCTAGAGTGGCTAGAGTCCTACGACACAGTTGTTCTGTGTTTCGATAACGACAAAGCCGGTGACGCTGCGGTGGACCAAGTCAAGGACTTGTTCAGCCCTAGCAAGCTAAAGATTGTCAAGCTTCCTCTGAAGGACGCTAGTGACATGCTCATAGCCAACCGTGTCAAGGACTTCACGCAGTCATGGTGGAACTCTAAGACCTACAGGCCAGACGGTATCATCGCAGGTACAGACACGTGGGACAACCTCGTGGAAAAGAGGAAAGTCAAGTCCATCCCGTATCCGTGGGAAGGCTTGAATACCCTCACGAGGGGCCACAGGCCTTACGAACTTGTGACCATCACTAGTGGCTCAGGCATGGGTAAGTCTCAGTTCATCCGTGAGATTGAGTACGACTTGCTCAAGCGGTGCGAAGGCAACATCGGTGTCCTAGCGTTAGAAGAGGACGTGTCAAGGACTGCTCTGGGCATCATGTCCGTAGCAGCCAACCGGCCTCTACACTTGGAAGAGGACACACCCGTGGATGGCTTGAGACCCTTCTGGGAAGCCACTATGGGAACCGGGCGGTACTACCTGTTCGACCACTGGGGTTCTACTTCTGCTGACAACCTCTTGGCACGTGTGCGTTACATGGCTAAGGCTCTGGACTGCAAGTTTATAGTCCTAGACCATCTGTCCATCGTGGTGTCAAGTCAGGAGTCAGGAGACGAACGTAAGGCCATCGACGAGATAATGACGAAGCTCAGAACGCTCGTGGCTGAAACCGGAGTATGCCTGTTCCTAGTGTCACATTTAAAGAGAAGCAGTGGGCAGGCTCATGAGGACGGAGGCAAGATTTCATTGTCAGAACTCAGGGGTTCACAGGCTATAGCCCAGTTGTCCGATATTGTCATAGGCATGGAGCGAGACCAACAGCATGAAAACGAAGAGATTAGGAACACAACAACTGTACGTGTCCTCAAGAATCGTTACACTGGTGAAACTGGTCCTGCTTGTTACCTTTCTTATGACCGCGCAACAGGCAGGCTCACCGAAGTACCTAACCCCCACGTTGGAGACGACTTTTGATTTATTTGGACTTGGAAGCCAACGGCTTGACCCCGGACACTATTTGGTGCGTAGTAACGTCAGAAAATGGTGTTTCTACCGTACACACTACCCCGGACACTCTCTCAGAGGCCCTGAGAGGCTCTGTGAGCGTCGTTGGGCATAACCTAATAGGATACGATATGCCTGTCCTAGAACGCCTCTGGGGCATCACAGTGGCTCCTGAGAGGGTCCTAGACACTTTGGTTTTATCACGTTTGTACGAGCCAAGTAAGTCAGGTGGACACTCTCTCAGAAACTGGGGAGAATGTTTAGGCTTCCCAAAAGGAGACCACACGGATTGGTCCCAGTTGTCACAGGAGATGATCGACTACTGCATCCGAGACGTTGAAGTAACAGAAGCAGTGCATCAGAATTTGATGCAAAACATGACTTGCTTTTCCCCTAATTGCATAGAACTAGAGCATAAAGTGCAAGCCTCGGTTCAGCAGCAGGAGATAAACGGGTGGACTCTGGACCAGCCTCTAGCTAGGGACCTATGTGCAACATTTAAGGAGAGAATGAATGAAATCGAAGAAGAGTTACAGCAGAAGTTTCCCCCGATTGTCCACGAGCGTTGGTCAGAGAAAACGGGGAAGCAGCTTAAGGACAAGGTTGAAGTTTTTAACGTGGGTTCTCGGCAGCAAATTGCGAAGAGGCTTTCGAGCCTTGGGGTTCGCTTCGACAAAGTCACGGACAAAGGCAACCCAATAGTCGATGAGGCAGTCCTAGAGACCATCGATCTTCCTGAAGCTAAAGTCGTCAGTGAGTACCTGATGCTACAAAAAAGATACGCGCAGGTTAACTCGTGGCTAGAACACGTGAAGGAAGACGGCAGGGTCCACGGACGTGTCATTAGCAACGGTGCAGTCACAGGACGTATGACGCATCAGTCGCCTAACATGGCTCAGGTTCCCGCAAGTCACAGCCCGTACGGACACGAGTGTCGTTCCTGCTGGACTGTGCCAGAAGGTAAGAAGTTAGTCGGCTTTGACGCTAGTGGTCTTGAGTTGCGTATGCTGGCTCATTACATGAAAGATGAGGACTACACCAATGAAATCATTAACGGAGATATCCACACTGCTAACCAACGACTTGCAGGACTTGAATCAAGAAATCAGGCTAAAACTTTTATTTATGCCCTCTTATACGGAGCAGGAGATGAAAAACTTGGGTCTGTGGCTGGAGGAGGTAGAACGACTGGCAAGAAACTTAGAGAATCTTTCCTTAATAATCTACCATCATTCGCAGCTCTTAAAGACAGAGTATCAAATGCGTCTTCAAGAGGATACCTCACTGGACTTGACGGTAGAAGACTCTTAGTTAGATCAGAACACTCAGCGTTGAACACGTTGTTGCAGGCAGCAGGGGCTATCGTAATGAAGAAAGCACTGGTGATTCTGGACGACTACGCGAAGCAATGGAAGTTAGACTACAAAATTATAGGGAACATACATGATGAAGTCCAGTCGGAAGTTGCAGAGAAAGACGCAGAGAAGTTCGGTTGGCTCGCAGTCGAGTGTCTCAAGGCGGCGGGTCTGGAGTTTAATCTCAGATGTCCGCTGGACGGAGAGTACAAAGTTGGAACAACATGGGCGGATACCCACTAAGGAGAAGTACGAATGATTTATGCAAAAGTAGACGGCAAGTACTATAAAGACAATCCCGAAAAAGTAAGACAAAGATCGTTGGTACATAATAAAAAACAAATGTACGTAAACGGGAAGTACATTAGGAAAGACCACCCTTTGCACAAGCCGGGACGCTACAAGAACTTTGAACAAGCAGCCTTCAGTAGCCTAGAGAAGTACGAGAGTAGTGTCGAAGGTCAGGTGTACGCCATTACCAACCCTAATTTCCCTGACTGGGTAAAGGTAGGTATGGCTATTGACGCTGAGGACCGCTTGAATGGCTACCAAACTTCTTCACCTTTTAGAGATTATGTGTTACAATATAGGTATGACGTGAACGATCGTCGTCAGGCAGAATCACAGGCGCACACAGAGCTACAAAAGCTTTACGAACGCAGAGGAGAGTGGTTCAAATGCACACCGGAGCAGGCCAGAGTTGTCGTCTCCAGTACAGCGGAAGAATACAAATGAAAAACACGTACAACCTAGTGAGCGACATCTACAGCCTAGTGTCTACCAAAGAGGTAGCAGAAGGAGTAGACATCGAGAGTTGCATCGAGCTGTTCGGTGAGAACGTGAAGGACCTTATGCGTAAGGAGTTCACGGAGGTCCGAGACGACTCGCGTAAGCTGCGTATGTCTAACATTGGGCGCGATGAGCGTTTCCTATGGAATGTGTACAACGACGTGGACAAAGGGGAAGACTTGACTCCTAATACCTACGTCAAGTTCCTCTACGGTCATATCATTGAAGAACTGCTACTGTTCCTCACAAGGGCTGCTGGTCACAAGGTGACAGATGAGCAGAAGAAGTGTGAGGTCAATGGCATCAAGGGGTCTATGGACTGTAGGATCGACGGGATTGTGACTGACGTGAAGTCTACTTCCACCTTCGGTTTTAAGAAGTTCAAGGAAGGGACTCTGGCTTACGACGACCCTTTTGGGTACATAGGGCAGATCAAGGGCTACGCTCACTCAGAAGGTGAAACCAAGTTTGGCTGGCTGGCAATGGACAAACAGAATGGACACCTGACGTACCTCCTGTACGACTCAGAGGACACACAAGCTCCTGTGCACGACCTGATATCTTATGATATAGAAGAAAGGATTGAACGCATAAAAAAGCTAGTGGAGCAGGAGGAACCACCCGAAGTATGCTACAAGCCTATCGCAGATGGAAAAAGTGGCAACCAGAAACTCGCTATCGGATGCTCCTACTGCTCTTACAAAAAACAGTGCTGGCCTGCCGTAAGAGGGTTCGCATATTCATCAGGTCCACGCTATTTAGTAGAGGTATTCAATGAGCCGAAGGTCCAAGAAATCGAAGTTTCGTAGTGTCTTTGAGGAAGAGACTGCAAAGGTACTGGAGGGCTTCGAGTACGAGCCTTATATGGTCCCTTACACCATCCACCGTAACTACAAGCCAGACTTTGTACACATGGCTAGTGACACGCTGGTGGAGTGTAAGGGGTTCTTCAGGGAAGGGGACACTCAGAAGTACAAAGCAGTCAGGGACAGCCTAGAGAGCTACCAGAGACTTGTGTTTGTCCTCATGGGTCCAAACAAGAAAGTAAGAAAGGGTGCTAAGATGACAATGTCTGAATGGTGTGAGAAAGAGGGGTTCCCGTGGTACACATTAGATACGCTAGAGGAGTTGATAGAAGATGTCTCTAACAATGGAAGAAATTAAGGAACGTCTGCTACGGACTTACGACCCTGAAGACTTTTTGGAAACACTGGAGATAACCTCTGAGGAGCTTCTGGACAGGTTCGAGGACAAGCTGATAAATAGACTGGAGTACTTTGCCGAGGAGTTAGCATTTGAAGAGGAGGACGAAGATGAGTATTGACCTAGCGACACCTGAAGAATGGGACGCAGTTAGTAAACCAAAGCACTACAACCAAGGCGGTACAGAGGCCATTGATTATATTAAGCAGCAGCTAGGAGAAGGAATAATTGAGTACTGCGAAGGCAACGTGATAAAATATTTACACAGGTGGCGATACAAGAACGGCCTACAGGACTTACGGAAGGCTCAGTGGTACTTAAACAAGATGGTCAAGGAACAGGAGGCACTGGAATGAAAGTGATACAAGGGGCTTTCGGAGGAAACAAGCAGGACACAGACAGGATTAGCGTACCCGAAGTGTTTAAACTCATAATGGACAATGAAGACTTAGAGAACTACGATGACGCCTTTTGCATCATTAAGTCCGAAGAGTACATCATGGTTTCAACTAACATGGACACGTACGAACTAGCTTTCTTACTGGACCAGCTAAAACTATCGCTACTAACAGGAGGAGAATACGAATTATGATGGACGCATATCAACAGTACATACACAAGTCTAGGTACGCTCGGTACATACCGGAAGAACAACGCCGGGAGACATGGGAAGAGACCGTGAACCGTTACTTGGACTTCTGGGTTTCAAAGGGTAAACTCACGGAGAAGGAAGCCCTAGACCTGTACGTCCCTGTGCATGACTTAGGCGTGATGCCCAGCATGAGGGCGCTTATGACCGCCGGGGAAGCCTTGGACAGAGACAATGTAGCTGGGTTTAACTGCTCCTATCTACCTATCGACCACCCTAAAGCCTTCGACGAAATGATGTACATCCTTATGTGTGGAACTGGGGTGGGCTTCAGCGTCGAACGTCAGTACATCAGTAAGCTACCTGAAGTAGCAGAGGAGTTCCATGATACAGATACCGTTATACACGTCGCTGACAGCAAAATTGGATGGGCTAAGGCATACCGAGAACTTATCGCAATGCTCTTTAGCGGTCAAGTTCCAAAGTGGGACGTGTCTGGAGTTAGAGCTGCGGGGGCAGCCCTTAAGACTTTCGGAGGTCGAGCGTCTGGTCCAGAACCTCTTGTTGATCTGTTTCAGTTCACGGTTGATATTTTCAGAGCCGCTAGAGGTCGAAGACTTAGCTCCATTGAGTGCCACGATTTATGCTGTAAAATTGCACAGATCGTCGTTGTCGGAGGAGTTAGAAGAAGTGCTCTCATCAGTCTTAGTAACCTCACTGACGATAGGATACGTCGAAGCAAGTCAGGACAGTGGTGGGTAGATAATCCCCAGCGTGGCTTGGCTAACAACTCCGCCTGCTACACAGAGAAGCCTGACTTTGAAGCCTTCTTGAACGAGTGGAAGTCTCTGTACGAGTCACGCTCAGGGGAACGAGGTGTCTTTAGTCGTGTCGCTAGTCAGCGTCAGGCCGAAAAGAATGGACGTAGGGACGCTACCTTTGACTTTGGGACTAACCCATGCTCAGAGATTATCCTGAGACCTTACCAGTTCTGTAACTTGTCGGAAGTAGTGGTTCGGGCCAATGACACCTTGGAAAGCCTGCGGCTAAAGGTACGCTCTGCTGCTATCTTAGGTACACTACAGGCAACCCTGACTGACTTCAGGTACTTGCGTAAGATCTGGAAGGACAACACAGAAGAAGAAGCGTTACTAGGGGTGTCACTAACCGGCATCATGGACCATCCAGTTATGTCAGGGAGGAAGAATCGTGCAGATCTACAGTACTGGCTCACGCAGCTTAAAGAGGAAGCTATTGAAACTAACCGTGTTTGGGCTGAACGCCTTGGCATCAATGTTAGCACTGCCATTACTGCTGTTAAGCCTTCCGGTACTGTATCTCAGTTGGTTGACAGCGCGTCTGGCATCCACCCTAGATATTCTGAGCAATACATTAGACGAGTAAGAGCAGACGCACGAGACCCCTTGTGTGGTGTCCTAGAGGCCGCAGGAGTCCCTGTGGAACTAGACGTGACTTCTTCTACTACTAAGGTCTTCTCGTTCCCCATTAAGTCTCCTAAGAAGGCTGTGGTGGCTACGGACATGGGTGCTATGGAGCAGCTTGAGTTATGGGAGATGTATCAGGACTACTGGTGTGAACACAAGCCGTCCATGACTTGCTACTACAGGGACGATGAGTTCCTAGAGGTGGGGCAGTGGTTGTACAACAAGTTCGACAAGGTTAGTGGCATCAGCTTTCTACCTTACTCAGAACATACGTACCAGCAGGCACCCTATGAGCCAGTGGACCTAGAGACGTACCAATCGCTAGTCAAAGATTTTCCCAAGGCTATCGACTGGAACATCTCAGAGGCTTCTGACATGACCGAAGGGTCGCAGCAGTTGGCCTGTGTTGGCAACAGTTGCGAGATTTAGAGTGAACTGGGGGTCTTAAGTGGCCCCTTTATTCTCCCTGAGTCTGTCCCATTACAGCAGCAGAAGCAGCAGTAGTTAGCATACCACGTTGTCTTTGTTGTTCCGCTTTTAAAACCGCATCGCTAGGCTTGAAGTCCACAACCTCGTCTACAACTTCTCCATAACCTCTCCCATCACTCTTTCCTTTAGGGTGTTCATAACCAAAACCACCTTTAAGGTCCCTAACCATAGGAGGAGTAACTGCAATTATTCTGTTAGGTAGAAGATGTTTCATTACGTTTAAAGTGGGAATAACACCTGCTGTAAACTTCTGTATCTTACCAGCTATACCTTCAAACAAGTTATGCTCGTCTGACATAACTCCTATTAGTTTACCGTCTCTAGTTACTTTGACTAAGTAATTTATCCCACCTTCTGTTATAGCAGAACCGGGACGAGACCCAGTTATCCACACTCCCCCGTCTGCTGCTTGACCTGCAACAGAATATTTTCTTTTTTCTTCTTTTAAACCTTGTGATACTGCTGCTTCCGCGTTCAACAAAGAGAACAGCTCATCAGAAGAAACATTGTCTCTGTTTTTGAAAATATTCTCTACCTTACTAACAAAAGGAGCGTTCTGTAGTACGTCGTCGTAATGTTTGCCGGTATAAGAACCACCTTTTCCGGGGTTTTTAATGGCTAGTATAGGAGTTTCTGCGTCTCTAAAAGGAACCTCTGGACCTCCTCCCAACCTTTGTGAAGGCTCGGTCCAAACTCTGCCAAAATGGTCTTCAATAAAGTCTAGATCTTCGTTAGACATTTTAATTGGCATTTTCTTTGGCCGACCTGCGAAGTCTTTTGGGTACGGCTTCAGTTTATTGTTTCTAACTGAGTCAGCATAAGCTCCAAAGTAATAGTCCACTGTTTCTGCAACGTCTGACCGTCTCATTATTTCATCTATAAGATCAGAGCCTCCTACCCGACCGGACTGAGCATGTATCCTGCCTAAGTACTGACCTTGCGCTATTGCTCTTGGAACCCCTACTTCTATGTCTTTAACGCCTTTCAATGCTTTAAAAGGAGGTAAGTTATAAATAAAAGTCTCAAGCTTACTTTTCGATCCTTCCCTAGCTCTTTTCATTATTTGTTGGGAAGAAGTAGTTATGCCTTGTTCTCTGTACTTTGCTCTGGAACTAGGAGAAGCTATGTCTCTCACGGTTCCTACTATTTGACTAGGAAGCCAAGCTGCAACTGAGGCTGCTTGTTGAGGACCATAGTACCCCGGAATGACGTTATTAGCAGACCCAGTTAGCATACCTCTACCAGAGTCTGCTCCAGTAAGTTCGTCCACTTGTCTTCCTGCTTTTGCTGCTGTGGTAATACCTCTTGCAAAAGGGACAGCCTCAGCTACAGAGAAACCAGCAGACACGTCTCTTGCTTGCTCAGGGTATTGGGTAGCCAGCTTGTTTCCTAACTGTAGGTGGTCTTGAAACACGCCCGGAGGAGAGTTCATAATTGCCTCACCGACAAGCTTTTCAACTTCGTCAGGAATTAAATAGTCAGTAGCTGTTCCCACAACATTCCCAAGAGTAGCATCGACAGCATTACCAGCGGTCCTTAAGCCGTACTGTAGAGGATTAATTTCTCCTCTGTCGTACATTTGCCCTTCTTGGTCTTGTCTGTCAACCGCTGTTTGAAAGTTTCTTTTTATGTCTGCCAACATTCCCATATTATTCCATCCCTTGTTTTGCAACTTCAGACAAGTACCGCATCATTTCGTTCTTTTCTTCGTCAGCCATTGAGTAAAAAACGTCAGCAACTAGAAGCTGTGCAGCTACCGAAGTTGCTTCTACTCCTTGAGATTTTTTACCAGTTAAGGCTATTAGCCTATTTATGTAGGCTGGATTGGTAGCAATTTTAGCAAAAACTTGTGGTATAAATAAAGCAGCAGCACCGGCAGCAAGTACAGGAGCAGGGGAAACAAAGCCAGCAGCAGCGGCACCACCAGCAGTAGCCGCAGACGCGAGCTGACCAGCGATGCCTCTAACACCTCCTGCTTCTGCGCTTCTTAGCATCAGGATGCCAAAGTCCCCTGATGCTGATTCAGAAGCTTCTAGGACAATGTTCATCATCTGTCTAAAACGCCCGTAGTCTTTCCCTAAGATGTACTTAAACTTCGCGTTTTCAGCGGGAATGTCCAGCTTGTTAGCCAAGGACTTCAGGTCCGTGATTAAAAACTTTTCGTTAAAAACGGAAGAGAGTCTAGAAGACAAGAAACCTCTTTTGAACAACTCGTCTATCTCACTTGCTGAACCAAAAGGTAAGGCATCGGTTGAGTCTTTAGAAGCTTCTTTAAAAGCTGTCTGTAGACTACTTCTAAGCGCCTGTAATTGATTTAAGTTGGTCGCTTTAGCCGCTAGGCTCCCTAAACCAAGATAGCTCCCTTGATTAGCAGCCCTTATAAAGCCCTTGTTAATCTTTGGATACAGGGCGTTTATACCTTCTCCGTAAGCAGCCTTTAAAGTTTTGTAGGACTCTGCCGCATCTGGGCTAACTCTAACCATAGCGTCATAAATGGCCCCACGCATCTGAGTAGCTACGTCTGCCAGCTCTGCTTGCACAACAGCGTTTCTTTCTGCACCTTCAGGGCCAAATTTAGCTGTCACTCGCTGAGTAAACGACTTGTCTAAAGTAATTAGCTCAGACACCGGGAAAGTACCCTCCGGTAAACTCCGAAGCCTAGACAACTGTTGATTCAAGAAGTCTATTGATTCTGGACTCAGTTCGTCTACTGCTTCTCCCTTTTTATTTTTTAAGTACTTAGTAACAGGATCTAAGATAGTAGCAGCGTCTACTCGCTGCCCTAAGCCTACCCCAAGGTTTGTCTTTATTTCGTCTAGTCCCTTAAGGTACGACTGTTGTACTGCGTCTTCCCCTGCTTTAATAAGAGAGTAAAAAGCTTCTCCCATAACATAAGGGTCTGCGTCCATTCCCGGTGCGTTCCGGTTGATTAAAGTAGTGAGTTCGTCTTGCACTACTTCGTTTACAGCCCTTGAGTTGTCTTCCATAGTTTGTCTAGAGATTAAACCAACGGAAGCAATACGTTCTTTAAAGTTTTCTAAGCCGCTAGAACGTACTTGAGAAGGTAAAAGGGTTGCACCTCCTTGATTAAGTATAGCTTGAGATGCTTGTAAAGACTCTCTACTTCCTGCTCCGTAAGCACCCTCAACAACTTCTTTAGCTGTTTGTTCCGCACTGAGACCCATCTTGTGTTTAGCTGCGTAGTACATAGGCTTTACTTTAGAAGCTAAACCTAAAGTAACCATGTCAAAACCCATAGACCATAAAGCGTTTTCAACCGCTAAAGTATAAGCATCTATTTCCTCAGACTCTTTGAACTGGGTTTCTGAGACTACAGTCCCTGCTCCTGTTCCAAGAGCACCCCCAGCAATGCCGCCTATGACAGCACCCGGAGGACCACCTACCAAAAAACCAGCGCCTGCCCCGGCTAAACCACCGGCCATTCCTCCGGGGACATCTAAGTTCTTCTGGAGCCACGTAGGGCCTTCTGGTTCTTGTACTTCAGGTTCGCCAAGAGTCGGGTTTTGCGCCCTATGTTGTTGAACCCTTTTTTGAAAAGGAGAAAGAGTCCCTGTTGTTTCCTCTTCTTCCTGCTGCTGTCTGTACAACGCTAGTCGTTCTTGAAAATTAGCCATTTAGTACATACCTCTTAGCTCTTGGACTGATACTTCGCCTCTCTGGAAAGCCTCCATAGCTTCTTGCCTTTCTGCTTCAGGAATAAAACTAAGGTCTGGCTGCATTAAAGATTGTTGATAAGAAGAAAAGTCTTTAGCAGATCCTAATGTTATAGCCGTTTGCATCAAGTCTTCTGCCTGTTCTAACAAGAATTTTAATCTACCTAAGTTGCTCTCACCACTAGCTTGATAGTTTCCTATCTGTTCAACTAAATACTGTCTTTCTTGGTTAGAAATAGATCCGGGGAAGTTCTCTAATTTTGCTAAAACAATGTCCCCTAGTCTAGCTTCAAACTCCCCTATATCTTTAGGTGTTTTTCCTAAAAAGTCAACAAGACCTCTAGACATTCTTCGGACAAAACCACCAGTTGTAACGTCACCGGAGTCTAGTAAATCAATAGATTCTCTTATGTTCTTAGCAGATCGTCGTAAAGAAGGAAGTTGAACGACTGCTTCTACCCTTGCTTTGTTAAACTCCTGTTCTACAGTAGTTCTGCCTGCTTCCCCAGACCTATCGAAAAACCCTCCCCCGGTTGTTCCTGAGACAATAGTCAAAGCGCCCACTGGTTTTTCAGGGGAGTTTGGAAAAGGGAGGAGAACTTCGTTAGCCTGACCTTGTTTATTATACTGAGTAGCTCGTGTAAACAGGTTTCCTTGGCTGTCTCTAATAACTACTTCACCTTTTGTTGTTTTATCTCCACCAGCAGTCGTAGCAAACTGGTTGTATATTTCAAAAGCTTTTTCTGGAGGTACTTGATAGGCTTTAGCAAGTCTGAAAAACCTTTCTCGATTCTTAGGTTCACTAATTTTCGCCCCACTAGCACCTGCAACTTTTGCCAGAGTTTGTTCCCCCAGTTCTACTTGTCTAGTCTGAGCTAAACCACGAGCTTCCAGAGCTTGTTCAAGAAGACCTTGATCTGCCAAAGCTCCTGCACCCTGTCTCATTTGTAAAGGAACACCGCTTAACAAGTCCCTTCCTGCTGAGACTCTTGTTGCTTTTTCCGAAGCTTCCCTAGAAGCCTGCATCATTTGCTGTGCTTCTTTCTGATAACCGGCGGCACCTAACTGCTGGGCAACATTTGCCAAAGCAGCAGGGTCCTTAGAAGCCATTGCTTGCTGCCCTTGCTGCATCAACTGGTTAAACTCTTGCTGCTTTCGTTGGTCTTTTGCCTGCCCCGGTAAACCACCAATGGTAGCACCTAAGCCAAACAAGCTTTCTGCCATTTGTGGCCTACCTAGGTTAGCCAAGAACTGTTGTGAAAATTTAGCCATTATACGTTCTCCTTATTTGAACAAGCCGCCGAGGGCTGCTGAACCTAATTGGCCACCTACTCCACCGGCAATATTGGCTTGTGCCAGTGCAGACTGAAGCAATGCCTCAAGACCCGTAGTGTAAGTTTCACCGTATGCTCCTGCTTGCTCCGACAGTGCTTGTCTCTGACGCTCTGCTGTGGTCATTCCGGGTTGCAACGCATTGAGCAACTGAGATTGTGGCATGTAACCAGCAGAGAGCATACCAGTGCCTAACTGGGCCTGTCGTTGCTGCTCTTGTCCTGCAAACTGCATAGCGTTTAACATGGCTTGGTTCTGAGCTTCCATCTGAGCCTTCTCAAACATAAACTGGTCAGGCGTTGTGCCGTACATATTTGTCTGTGTGCCTAAGCGACCCTGTGAGGCCAGCCGTTGCTCCAACGCAAGCCTCTGACGCTCTTGTTCTGGAGACATAGCCGTAAGCATACGGTCGTACACCTGTTGCTCACGTTGCGCTATAGGTGTCCTTGCTTGCCCAAAGTACATCTCTGCGTCTTTCATGGCTTGCTGCTGGAAAGCTTGTTCTTCAGGAGAAGTAGCAAGGTTGTACGACATTTGACCTGTCACTGGGTCCTGAGACATGCCGAACTGACCACCAGTAGCAGAAGTAACAGTGTACGGTTGAAACTCCAGCATACCTGAGAGCTTATCTGCTAGACCACCTTCTGCTGAAAACTCAGAAAAAGCACGTTCGCCAACTGCTCCTACGTCTTCGTACCCTTTGTTAGCAAGGGCTAATCCCGCAG
>ERZ891134.1809-NODE-1809-length-13754-cov-22.988831_pt1 | contig 13754 bp, 16 predicted proteins | sample MGYA00520888_ERZ891134 | MGnify/ENA primary metagenome ERZ891134 (study PRJEB32303, sample SAMEA104408692) | aquatic metagenome | biome: Brackish water; feature: Coastal; material: water | place: Baltic Sea | collected 2014-10-23 | depth 10 m ... | reverse complement strand
GGGTGGAGTTGCGCTGGCGAGTTTGGAAAGCGGAGACCCGTCAGCAGGAAGCCGTGAAGCTTTGAATGGAATGCATACCTAACGCACGCCAAGCCATTTGTGGCTTTGCATGCTCAACCTCCAGCGTTGATCTTGCTGAACTTTGCTGACGGCGAGTTGCAGGCCTTCCTCGCAGTCCCAGCCAGGCTGAAGCAGCCAATGGGCCTGGGGTGCTTGTGCTGCCACCACCTCCGCAAACAGCAGATCTGCCGGCTCGTGCACCACAACCTTGAGCTCGTGACACGCTTGCACCATCTCCGGTGTTGGAGGTCTGTGGCGCTTCGGTGAGAGGGTGATCCAGTCGGGGGCACCGCTTAATCGGTCGACACCACTGGTTTCAAGATGCAGGGGCTGCAGTTCGCAGCTTGAGCGAATCGCAGAGGTGAGCGCATCGAGGTTGTGATGCAGAGGTTCTCCACCGGTGATCACCACAAAGGCGGCTCCGGTTTCAGCGGCAGCAGTGGCTTCAGTCGCCAAGTCCATCACCAGACGGTTTGGATGGGAATCTGCAGGCCATGAGTGCTTGGTGTCGCACCAGCTGCAACCCACATTGCAGCCCGCCAGGCGGATGAAAAAGGCACTCCTGCCGGCGTGGATCCCTTCTCCTTGAAGAGAGTGAAAGGTCTCAACAACCGGTAAAGAGTCGGTCAAGGTTGAAGGTTGGCATGACTGGATCCAGCCGCTGCATTGGTTTGTTGGCGCATCGCTTCGCTTGGGCTGGAGGGCAAGCGTTGTTGCGCCGCTTCGATCAGACCTCGGAACAGGGGATGGGGCCGGCCGGGTCTGGAGAGGAATTCAGGGTGGTATTGGCAGGCGGTGAAAAAGGGATGTTCGGGAAGTTCGATCAGTTCCACCAAGCGGCCATCGGGGGAGCTTCCGCTGATTTCGTAGCCAGACTCGAGAAACAGGTTTCGGTAGGCGTTGTTGAATTCGAAGCGGTGGCGATGGCGCTCGTACACCACCTCTTCTCCATAAAGCCTGGACGCCAGGCTGCCTGCAGTGACCCGGCAGGGGTAGACGCCAAGACGCATCGTGCCTCCAAGGTCAACAACGTCTTGTTGTTCGGGAAGGAGATGGATCACAGGGTGGGTGGTTCCCGGCTCGAGCTCAGCGCTCGTGGCATCGGTAAGTCCTGCCAGATTGCGTGCCCACTCGATCACGGCGCATTGCATCCCAAGGCAAAGGCCAAGGAATGGCACGCGCTGCTCCCTCGCCCAGCGGATGGCGGCCACTTTGCCGTCTACTCCACGGTTGCCGAATCCGCCTGGAACCACCACGGCGTCCATGCCTTTGAGAAGGGGATCAGCCCCCTGATTTTCAATCTCTTCTGCGCAGACCCAGTGCAGATCCAGGGAGGCATCCTGGGCTAAGCAGGCATGGCGCAAGGCTTCCACGACAGAGAGGTAGGCGTCATTCAGTTGGACGTACTTGCCGACTAATGCGACTTTGACCGCTGGACCAGGATTGCGGAGTTTGTGTACCAGTTGCGCCCAATCCACCATGTCACTGTCGTGATCCTCGAGGTCCAGAACGTCGAGGACTTCACGGCACAGTCCTTCGTCTTCGAGCGTGAGCGGTACGGCGTAAATGCTGTCGGCATCCAAGGAGGGGATCACCGCTCGCTGGGGAACCCCGCAGAATCCTCCGATTTTGCGTTTGAGCTCATCGTTGATGTCGCGATCGCTGCGACAGACGAGCAGATCTGGCTGGATTCCGATTGAGCGCAGCTCTTTCACTGAGTGCTGGGTGGGTTTGGTTTTCAGTTCTCCCGATGTGCCGATAAAGGGGAGCAGGGTCACGTGGATGTAGGCCAGATCTTGTCGTCCCACATCCCCTCGGAACTCGCGAATCGCTTCTAGGAACGGCAAGGATTCGATGTCACCAACGGTTCCGCCGATTTCGGTAATCACAACATCGGCATTGCTGTTCGCGGCCACACGGTGAATGCGGTCGCGGATTTCACCGGTGATATGGGGGATGACCTGCACGGTCCCGCCGTTGTAACTGCCGCGGCGTTCCTTATTAATGACGGATTGATAGATCGAGCCGGTGGTCACGCTGTTCAGGCGCGACATGGCGGTGTCGGTGAAGCGTTCGTAGTGACCAAGATCGAGATCGGTTTCGGCACCGTCTTCGGTGACAAACACCTCACCATGCTGATACGGGCTCATGGTGCCTGGGTCCACATTCAGGTAGGGATCCAGCTTCAGGATTGAAACGCTGTAGCCCCGAGACTTCAGCAGCCGTCCGAGGCTCGCGGCCACAATCCCTTTGCCGATGCTGGAGACCACACCGCCGGTTACAAACACGAACTTGGCCATGGCTTGCTCGGCAACGTGTCAATTTACCGCTGTAGACCCTCACCCTGGTAGCCGTGCGCACTCTCTTGATTAGTGGTGCAAGCCGTGGGATTGGTCGTGCGGTCGCGGAACGCGCTCTTGCCGACGGCCACCGCCTCAGCCTTGGGCTTCGCGATCTGGAAGCGTTGAAGCAGACGCCCCTGGATCCCGACCTGGCTGGGAGCGAACGGGTGTTGCTGTGTCCCTATGCCGCGGAGGACCCTGCGGCAGCCCAGGCTTGGGTCGAGGCCACCAATCAGCATTTCGGCGGCTTCGACAGCGTGATCCATAGCGCTGGGATCTTCAGCCGCGTGCCGCTCCTGTTTGAGCCCGGCGAAGAACAAGACATCGCTCACACCATCAATGTGAACCTGATGGGACCGTGGTGGCTCACGCGTGCCGCCTGGCCGCAATTGGCAGCCCACGGAGAAGGTCGCATTCAGGTTTTGGTTTCGATGAGCGGGAAGCGCAGCAAAGGTCGCCTGGCTGCCTACAGCGCCAGCAAATTTGCCTTGCTTGGTCTGTGCCAAACCATGCGTAACGAGGGTTGGGCTGCTGGAATTCGGGTGACGGCGATTTGTCCTGGTTGGGTGAATACGGATATGGCGGCTGCTGTGCGCAGCGGTTCTAGCGACCGCTGGCCAACGCAATCGATGGACGCTGAAGCGATGACCCAGCCCGAAGACATCGCTTCGATGAGCGCTGAACTGTTGAGACTTCCCAATCGGGCGGTCCCCTTTGAGCTTGCGGTCAGCTCCAGCCTGGAGTGATGCTTAGTTTTCCAGCAGGCTGCGCAGCATCCAGGCTGTTTTTTCGTGGATCTGGAGCCGTTGGCTGAGTTCAGCAGCGATCTCTTCCCGTTGTGCGCTGCTGCTGCCGATGTTGATGGGAATTAAACGAGTGGTGGGTTTAAGAGTCCAGGGATTGGATGTAATCGCGGACCTTGCTCCGGCGCTGGGGCTGACGCAGTTTTAAAAGGGCACGGGTTTCGATCTGACGCACCCGTTCGCGGGAGAGGTTCATGTCTTCGCCGATTTGGGCGAGGGTTCGGGGGGTGTCGTCTTCGAGTCCAAAGCGACAGCGAATCACGGTGGCTTCCCTCGGGGTCAGCTCATCAAGCAAATGTTCGAGATCGTCATGGAGTGCATCGCGGGTCAGGGTTTGTTCTGGTGTGGCGTGTTCGTCTTCGAGGAGCTCCCCAAGCTGGGTCTCTTGATCCCGGCCCACCTTGGTTTCCAGAGAAACAGACCGTGGAACGCGAGCCAGGGTTTGACGCACCGTGTCTTCACTGACGCTGAGCTCCCTCGCAAGATCTGACATCGAAGCAGTGCGCCCTTCATTGCTGGCGATCTCTTGCTGCACCCGTTTGATGCGGTTGAGCTTTTCGGTGATGTGGACGGGGAGGCGGATGGTGCGGCTTTGGGTGGCGATCGCCCGTGTGATCCCTTGGCGAATCCACCAGTAGGAGTAGGTGCTGAAGCGAAAGCCACGGGTGGAATCAAATTTTTCGACCGCCCGTTCGAGCCCCAAGGTGCCCTCTTGCACCAGATCCAGCAGTTCCATGCCTCGGTGCTGGTACTTCTTCGCGACGGCCACCACCAAGCGCAAATTGGCCTGGATCATCCGGTCACGAGCCTTTCGCCCTTCGCGGAGACGCCGCTGAAGCTCGCGGCTGTCGGAGTCAATCAGACCCGCCCAGGTTTCATAGCCCTTGGTGATGGCCTGGTTCAGTTCTTGTAAAGGGATCTCAGCGGCCCGTGCCCACTCCTGTCTGGTGGGCCAGTGAGAGAGATGGTTGGCCTCTCTCAACTGCAGTTCCTCCAGGCATAGCAACCGTTCGATCGCTGGATGCTCTTCGGCTAAGTGACGTTCTTCGCGCTTCAGGCGCTCGTATTGCTGTACGAGCCGCGACAACAACACCTCGTCTTCAGCGGTGAGCAGGTCCACCCGACCGATGTCCTGCAGGTAGAGACGCAACAGGTCATTGCCGCCGCTCCAGCGGATCGGGGTTGATCCCGTTGATGAGGAGCTGGCGGACAAGGGACTGAGAATTCGATGAGATGTCTCAAGGGTCTCGGTTTAAGCCACTTGGTCTGCAGAAACGTTGGTTTCTGTTCGGGTTTTGCGTTGCGACTAGTCAGTGTTCTCTGTCACGGGATCCACCCAGGTGCTGGCGACATGCAGATCGTCGAGCTGGCGCGCAGAGACGCCTGCAGGTGCAGCAGTCATTAGGCAGCGTGCCTGCTGGGTTTTCGGGAAGGCGATCGTGTCGCGGATCGAGTCCTCTCCAGCGAGCAGCATGACCATTCGGTCCACACCAAAAGCCAGTCCACCGTGGGGAGGTGCTCCCATGTCGAGCGCATCGACCAAGAATCCGAACTGCTCTTGAGCTTCCTCCGGAGCAAGCCCGATGCTGTTCAGCACTTCTCGCTGCAGGGCGGAGTCGTGAATACGCAGGGAGCCCCCTCCTAGTTCCAAGCCGTTGAGCACTAGGTCGTAGGCCTGGGCGCGAGCTGTGGGAAGGGTTTTGGACCACTCCTCAGCCTTATCGCCCAGGTCGGTGGTGTTCGGGGCGCAGAAGGGATGGTGCAGGGCTTCGAGCCGATTTTCGTCCTCGTTGAATTCGAACATCGGGAAATCGACGACCCACAGAAAATTCCACTGATCGTTGTCTCTGTCGGGCTTGACGAGCCCCATCTCTTTGGCGAGATATTGGCGCACGCGATCAAGAGCTTTGTTCACTGTTGCGGTGTCTCCAGCACCAAAGAGCAACAGGGTTCCGGGCTGAGCCCCGGTGCGCTGCAGCAGGGTTTGCTTCTGTTCTTCTGAGAGGTTGTCCTTGATCGCACCGATGGTGTCGATTTCGCCGCCCTCACGCACCCGGATGAAGGCCAGGCCACCGGCTCCTGCCGCTTGGGCTTCGCTAAACACGTCGCCACCGGGTTTGATGCGCACGTTGGATACAGCGTCATTGCCTCCTGCAACCGCAATGCACTTCACGGAGCCGCCGGACTTCACGGCTCCACTAAACACCTTGAAACCCATGTCTTTCACGATGTCGCTCACATTGGTGAGCTCCATGCCGTAACGGGTGTCGGGGCGATCCGTTCCGTAGCGCTCCATCGCCTCGTGCCAGGTCAGGCGTGGAAACGGCAGTGGCAGGTCGATTCCCTTGACCGTTTTCCAAATCGCAGCAATCAAACGCTCATTGAGCTCGAGGATTTGCTCCTGGCCCATGAAGCTCATCTCCATGTCCAGTTGCGTGAACTCAGGCTGTCGATCTGCCCGCAGGTCCTCATCGCGGAAGCAGCGAGCCACTTGGTAGTACCGCTCAATGCCGCCCACCATCAGCAGCTGCTTAAACAGCTGCGGGGACTGGGGAAGTGCGAACCATTCACCACCGCAGACGCGGCTTGGAAGGATGTAATCCCTGGCGCCTTCTGGTGTTGAGCGGGTCAGCACCGGAGTTTCCACTTCGATAAAGCCTTCGTCTTCGAGGAATCGGCGCGCTGTTTGGATCGTTTTGGCACGCAAGCGCAGGTTGTCGCTCATGCGCTTACGGCGCAGATCTAAAAAGCGGTGGCGGAGGCGCAGTTCTTCGCGCGTGTTTTCCTCGTCATGGACAGACACTGGGAATGGAAGCGTGCCTTTCACGCTGTTGAGCACGTGGATGCTGCTCGCTAAAACCTCCACCGCACCGGTGGCAAGGCGGTCATTCAGCGACTCACCAGGACGGGCCCGCACCTTGCCCTGGACTTGCAAGACGGTTTCGCTACGCAGGTGTTCGGCGACGGCAAAAGCATCAGCGCCCAGGTCGGGATCCACGGTGATTTGAACCGTGCCGCTGCGGTCGCGCAGGTCGATAAAGATCACTCCGCCATGATCGCGGCGGCGGTCCACCCAGCCGCAGAGCTGAACGGTTTCGTCGATGTGCGTGTCGCGCAGGTCGCCGCATCCGTTGCTGCGCATGGGAGTTTCGCTGGAGAGAGGCGAGTTTCCCACAGCCCGTGCCAAGACGCCTTTGCTCCGACTAAGAACGGCGATAGAAGGGACGCTTCACCACGGTGGCTGGTTGTAGCTGCCCGCGGATCTCCACACTGAGCTCTGTGCCGAGCTTGGCGAGGGCTGGCGGAAGGGAGGCGAGGGCAATGGGCTCTTCGAGAGTGGGGGACCAGCTGCCGCTTGTTATGACGCCCACGGTCGATCCGTTGTGGATGACGGGGTAATCGTGGCGGGCAATGGAACGGCCTTGCAGCTTCAATCCCACGAGACGCTTGGACGGTCCCTGTTCAGCCGCTTGCTCAAGGGCTTTCCGTCCGATGAAAGTGGCAGGCATTTCCAGATGCACAAGCCACCCCAAGCCGGCTTCAAAAGGGGTGGTGGCAGCGTCCATGTCTTGGCCGTAGAGATGCATGGCTGCCTCCAGACGCAGGGTGTCGCGAGCGCCGAGGCCGCAGGGTGTCACACCCTCCTCGATCAATTGCTGCCAAAGCTTGCGTCCGTCGTCTGGCTTAAGCAGTAACTCCACCCCATCTTCTCCGGTGTAGCCCGTGCGTGCTGTGAAGACTGGAGCTGTGAGCCCTTGAATGTTGAGACTGCAGTGGCCAAAGCGCGGCAGTTCGCTGAGATCGCTGCTACTTAATCGCTCCAGGAGGCCGATTGCCTTTGGCCCTTGGAGAGCGAGCAAAACGCCGTCCTTCTTTTCGTCGAGGACCTGCAGATCAGTTCCTTCAAGATGTTGGCGAATCCAGGCGGTGTCGGTCTCTGCGCAAGCTGCATTGATGACAACCAGCAAGGTTTCGTGGCTCGCGTCCAGCAACGATGGCCCGAGGTCGTAAATGATTAAGTCATCAATGATTCCGCCTTGTTCATTCAGCAAGACCGAATAGCAGGCTTGGCCAGGACCGATTCGGTGCAGATCACTTGGAACAAGATGTTGCAAAGCATCTTTGGGATTGGCACCTTCAATGCGCAGAACTCCCATGTGGGAGATATCAAACATGCCGCTTTCGCTGCGTACGGCCTTGTGTTCAGCCATGAGCCCTGAAAACTGAACGGGCATTTCCCATCCAGCGAAAGACACCATTCGACCTCCGGCCGCGATGCAGAGGTCATGGAGCGGTGTGAAGTTCTGGTCCATGACCGAGGCGCTAGCGCTCAAATCCTATGGACCAATTTCGCATTCATAGGAATTAATCCTGGAATTGGAAGCAAAGCAGCAGATTGCGGCGGTTTTATGGTCCGCTTTGGCAAGCGTCCTTAGTCTGATCTCACGTTTACGTAGGTGTGATGTGACTCAGTCAAGTTGCCAATCCTGCGTGCATTGCACACCCCCTGCAGCAACAGGTTCTGGGTGGTGTCGCTTACGACGACTTTCCGTTCATGCGGAGTTGGCAAACCAGGTGTTCTGTCATCACTGGACGAGTCGTCCACCATCTCTTCCTGAGTTCAATCTTCAGGAGCCCTTATTGATTCCCTTGGATCGTCAATTGGATTTGTGTGATTCGATGCAAACGTCTGATCAGGATTCCGAATTAACAGTTCGGCTCTGAGGATTGAACTGGTTGGTTTGCAGCTCTTTGAAAATTTTTGAAATTTAGATTTAGGGATTAATAAATCCTGTCTTTTGGGTTCGCTCTTTTCACATTTTTTAGGTGGTTGCTGATTGCTGCATTGATTGTGAAGGCCAGGTGGATGTTCAGGTGCGCCTTGATTCCTGAGCTCTTGAAACGTGACCGACTAAGCCATCAACAGCAGCAGGCTGCGGGTGACTTTGGCGGCCAAGACGCTACTGATCCCACTCGGATCGAGTTGGGGAGCGAGTTCCACCACGTCTGCGCCCATGAGGCGGTGATGGCGTAGCTCGTTGATCACAGCTGCAAAATCGTTCCAAACAAATCCACCTGGTTCGGGGGTCCCTGTCCCTGGCATCACAGCAGGGTCAAACCAGTCGAGGTCCACCGTGAGGTAGATCGGCCGTCCCCTGAGCTCGCTCATGCGATTCGGAATGTCTTGCACTGAAATCAGGCGTCCGCTGCTCTGGAGCTCTTTGAATTCATCACGGGTGCCGCTGCGGATCGCAATCTGCATGAGCTGCTGGCTGGGAAGCACCTCCAAACAGCGGCGCATGGCACAGGCGTGGCTGTGACGGGCCCCAAGCCACTCATGCCGTAAGTCGGCATGGGCATCGAGTTGCACCAGTACGAGATCGGGGTGCTGTTTCGCCACAGCTGCAACCGCACCAGAACTGATGGAATGCTCACCGCCAAGCATCAGCGGTTTCATGCCTGCAGCAAGCACGGTGCTGGTGGCATGGCGCACGGCATCCACAACGGGCTCCGGATCGCCGTAGGGAATCTCAACAGCTCCAATGTCGGCGTATGCGAGGTCTTCGAGGTCTCGATCCAGCTGGGGGCAGTAGGTCTCAAGACCTGTGCTCACCTCACGAATTGCGGCTGGGCCAAATCGAGTGCCAGGGCGGAATGAGGTGGTGCCGTCATAGGGAACGCCAAATAAGGCCACTCGGCATCCGCTTGGATTGCGCCGTGCTCCCATGAAAATGGCACCCTCATCGTCAAACAGGCTCTGATCAATCGTTTGGGTTGTTGGATTGGTCATGGATTGAGTTCCCGTTCAATGAAGGCTGGAATGGTGTTGAAGGCTCCTTGCTGCCAGCGGGGACTCCAGATCGCACAGCCTTCGGCCACGGCTGCGGCGCGCTCGCTTTGAACAGTGAAGTAGCGGGGCCCATCCTTGGCTGCAAAGGTCCAGCTCCACCAACCACTTGGATACATCGGGACCCAGCCATAGAGAGGATCAGCGTGGCCAAATAGCTCGCGAATGAGCTTCACCATGTCGATGTGCACTTGGCGGAAGGCTTCGGGTGATTCGCTTTGCGTGGCAAACACCCCCCCCGGCTTGAGGATGCGGCAACAGTTGCTGAAGAAGGCTCGGTTGAACAGGCCTTCGGCGGGCCCTGTGGGATCGGATCCATCCACTAAAACAACGTCGTAAGAGGCGTCTTCGGCTTCAGCGGCCCAGGCGATTCCATCACCTACATGCAGGTGAAAGCGGGGGTCGTTCCAGCACCCGCCACCGATTGAAGGCAGGTGTTCTTGGCTGAGATCCACAACCCGGCCGTCGATCTCCACCAGGTCGAGGTGCATTACCCCTGGGTGGCGCAGGCATTCGCGGGCGGTTCCGCCATCACCGCCGCCGATCACCAGCACGCGCTCGATGGCCTCGGCCGTGCAGAGCGCAGGATGCACTAAGGATTCGTGGTAATGGCGTTCCTGGTGCTCAGCGGTCATCCAGCAGCCGTCTAGCAGGAGTCCCTTCCCGTAGCGCTGGCTATCGATCACGGTGATGCGCTGAAACGGGCTGGTTTCGTCCACCAGCACGCGGCCTTCCAGGCCATAACGCACGCCGTTGTGGTGTTCATCGATCCAGTTGCCACTGGTTTCAGGTGCAGTGGTCATGGCGGGGCGCTGGACGTTCGCTCCATCCAGCTAAAACCAGCACCGGTTGGATGGCGTGATGCCAAGGTCAGGGGTGTCAATCGCTCGTTCAGCGATGGATGCACTGAAGGAGTGCTGGATCGATGCCCCAGGATCTCACCGTGAATGCTCGCCTGGTGATCCCCTCGAGGGAGCTTCAATGGCGATTTTCCCGCGCCTCAGGTCCAGGTGGGCAGGGGGTGAACACCACGGATTCTCGGGTTGAGCTGGTGTTTGATCTGGCGAATTCGGCGGTGCTGGGCCCCTTTCGCCGACAACGGCTGATGGAGGTGCTGGCATCGCGATTAGCGGATGGCTGCGTGCGTGTGGTGGCTGCAGAGGAGCGCTCTCAGTGGCAAAACCGCCAGCGAGCGATGGCTCGATTGGCTGATTTATTGCGAGAAGGCTTGAAGCCACCGCCTCCACAGCGCCGGGCCACGCGTCCAGGACGTGGTGCCGTGAAGCGACGCCTAGAGGCCAAGGGGCGTCGCAGTCAGATCAAAAAAAATCGTCAACAGCGTCCGTCATTGGACGATTGAACGCTGGGCGGCATGCTCACGAATCGGGATGGTTGTTGCGAGCTACGGGGCTGGAGGCTTGTTCGGCACGGATTGCCAGTTTCGCTTGCTGCCAAACCGTCTCCAGTTCCTTGATGCTGCGGTCTTGGAGGTCTCCCCCCAGAGCGGCTTCCACGCGAGAGAAGCGATCGAGAAAGCGCTGGTTGGTGCCTGCTAGGCCTTCTTCCGGCTGGATGTCACACCAGCGAGCCACATTCACAAGCGTGAACAGCAGGTCGCCGAGCTCTTCTTGGGCGTGCTTTGGATCACCGGAGGACACCGCTTCTTTGAGTTCATCAAGCTCCTCATGCACTTTGTCCCAAACCCCTTGCATGTCATCCCACTCAAACCCTGCTTTGGCGGCTTTACGCGAGATGGTCATGGCTCCAGCCAGAGCTGGTTGTCCGCGAACTTTTCTGGTGAGTTGAGCACTCAACGGGCTGGTTGAGTTGGAGGGACTTTCGCCCCGCTCGGCTTGTTCTGCGGCTTTGATGGCGTCCCAATTCGCGGAGACGGTTTCGCTGTCATGGGCCTCTGCAGTGCCAAAAACATGCGGATGGCGGCGAATCAACTTCTCAGTGATTCCACGAGCAATCGCCTCGAGATCGAAGCGCTGTTGTTCTTGAGCGAGTTGGGCGTGCAGCACGACTTGCAGGAGCAGATCGCCTAGCTCCTCTTTGAGGTGCCGATCATCGCCATGGCGGATCGCGTCCACGACTTCGTGGGCTTCTTCCAAGACGTAGGGCACCAAGGTTTGATGCGTTTGCTTGAGGTCCCAGGGGCAACCGTGGTTGGGGTCGCGCAATTGTGCGACCACCTCAACCAGATCGTGCATGGCGTCGCTCATGGGGGCAGATCGCGGAGTCTTTGTTGCCCTGAGTCAACGACGGCGTCTTCGCTTGCGAAGCTGTTGAAGCTTGATCGGCAGTCTTGGCATGGGGTCACCGTCCTGAACCAGATGCAGCCAAGCGCTCGCTTCAAGGCCAAGTAGCACCACCAGAACAGAGTTTGATGATTCGTTCCATGTGTGTTGGAGCCAGCTCCCCCATTGCTCTGGCGTGGGGGTGCCCCAACGGCTGCCTAGCCAACTCAGGGCTGCCACAAAAAAGCTGAGATAGATGATCCGAATGGCCGTTCCAAGAAATGGGCTGTGCGAGAACACCGAGCGGTGACGGATCAAGCGTTGGTAGGGCCACCACAGCCAGCGCAGGGCACCCCAACGTTGATAGGGCCTGGAATTGATATCGAGATCAGGTGAAAGAAACAGTCCGCCGAACAAAAAGGACAGTCCACTGCAGATGGCACCGCTGATCCCTAGCCATGGCCAGCAAATGGCCCCATAGATCAAAGCCAGCACACAGGTGGCTCGGTCGTGCTCCCGGCCGGAAGCCATGCTTGTTGAAGCACCGTGTTGGACATAGCCTGACATCTTCAGGCAGAATCCCTGTTCAAGGGCGATTAGCTCAGCGGTAGAGCGCCTGCCTTACAAGCAGGATGTCCCTGGTTCGAAACCTGGATCGCCCATTTCAGCTCACCCTCAAAAGCCCAGTAGCCCTCGGCTGTTTGACGTCTCATTGATGGGTGACGCTCGTTTTTAGATTGCATGCGATTGCCCCTCGGCATCGAGAGGGAATGAAGACTGACGTCGCTGCATGCTTTGAATTGGATTGGCTTTGAGTAGAAATGACTACCAACTGAATCTTGATAGTTCTTTACATTCGTTTGGAGCTACCCGCTTTGCCATGAGTTTGCCTCTCCATTTTCAATTCGAAAAGCTCCAGCTTCAGGGGGCTATCCAGCAAGCCAGTGATCTGAATGAGCTGAAGGAAGTCGCTGGACAACTCTTGGACCTTTATTTCATGCAAAAGGCCGCTACTGCGCGCGTCATTTCAGAAAAATAACGAGTTATCCAATGTCATCAGATCACTCACCTGAGATTGTAGCCACTGTTCACTTGAGCCAAGAGGCGTTGCGATTAGCGTATAAAACTACATGTGACGCGCTTCGTAATTGGCCTGGAGGTGATCCTCTGGAGCAACAGTTTTTGGCTGAAAGTAAAGATCAGCTCTTTAGGTGTTTGCTTGAGCAGTCGTTTGAGCTTGAAGCTGGATAAATTTCGCCTTGTTGAAGTGTGGGCGCTCAGGAAATGTCTTTGATCATGTCTGTTTGATGAACCTGCTTTGATGATGTTGGTTCATGAATTGCCCTTTTTATTAGTCCTAAGCGTCCTTTGTTTTCACTCCTGGTTTAAGGATTGTTGATAGTTTCAACTATCTGTGCCGCAACAGAGTCCGGAAAAAGATCCATGGAGTGGATGGTCAGGATGTTGGCGTCCTTCGGCGTAATAGAGCTTTTCCATGAGTAAATTTGGGGCCTTCATCCCTATGTTTGCTTGGGCTGGAGTTGCCATTAGGGTGATTGCTGCAATAGCGGAGAAAAGTTTCATGATTTTTACCAATGAATTTGATCTGGGTTGATGTCGTCAAAGACCAATGGCGCGTAGTAAGCCTTCTCCAGTTATCAATTCTGTGGCTAAAGCAGCAGCGAATCCAAGCATCGCTAATCGTCCATTGAGCTTCTCTGCCCGCTCATGGAAGCCCCAGCCAGCATCTGCTGATGCATATTCCATGCGTGGCTCTTTGGCGTAAACATTGCCATGCCCTTCGCCATCTCTAGTAACGAGGCCTGTTGGTGTGCGGAGTGTTGTTGCAGTCATAGCTGTCTCCGATTGGGACCTGATTGGTCTAAATCTGCCTCTCTAAACCTGGAAGGGTGGTAGCCGTCACCGAAGGTTCGGTTTTAGGACCTGCCGGTGTGATTATGTCGCGAGTATGAGGAGCTTTTTTCTCTATTTTCAAACTTGTTTAGGGTCCATAGCTCAAAAATGATTGATGCTTTTTACCCAGGATGAAAGGTTTGAGATTGTGTTCACCTCGGACGGGTTGATATGGCCGAAAAGCCCATGCGATAGTTCTTTTCTTAAAGTCCTGCATTCTGAAACGCAGATTCTCTAATTGGGAGTTTGTAAAACAGCTGTGATGCTGTGTGGTCTGCGACGGAGTTCTTCATTGAACTCCATCGCTAAATTTTGTGCTTCCATGGCGTCTGAAGCGTACACACTATCTTCGTAGCTGCAGCCGGATGAGTCGCGATATCGGATTGCGTAGCGCTTGAAAGTCTGATGGGTGGACATGAAACTGCCTCTTAACTACTGTTAAATCTGAATTGAATGTGACTCGATCAACCGGTAACAGCCGAGATGCTGTAAGGAGCCTCTGGAAAACTGGTTGGCATTGGATCAAGCTTGCCTTGAGCTAAAGCTT
>ERZ891134.1807-NODE-1807-length-13759-cov-3.803853_pt1 | contig 13759 bp, 5 predicted proteins | sample MGYA00520888_ERZ891134 | MGnify/ENA primary metagenome ERZ891134 (study PRJEB32303, sample SAMEA104408692) | aquatic metagenome | biome: Brackish water; feature: Coastal; material: water | place: Baltic Sea | collected 2014-10-23 | depth 10 m ... | reverse complement strand
GAAGGATTCCAAGGCGACCACTGTCCTTTCCGCAGAGGTTATTCTCAACAAGACAGATTTGGCTGCTTGGACAGTGACGGCGATGGCTATTCGGATGAAGACCCAGGTGCGCTTGATGGAGTTACTGCATGGTACGCACACCCACTTGGCTTCGGTGATGCCTTCCCCCTCGATGCCACTCAGTGGAACGATACCGACGATGACGGATTTGGAGATAACTGGGAGGATGGGAACTGGAACTTGTCTCGAAACGGTTGGGGCATCGGTACATGGCTCTCGAATGCTTCAATGCCTGATGCTTGCCCGTTCATCACAGGAACTTCCACCGGTGACCGATTCGGATGCACCGACTCGGACGGCGACGGTTATTCTGATGGCGATTTGAATTGGACCAAGGCAAATGGGTCCGATGCTTTCCCTGAAGAGCCTTCTCAATGGCAGGACCGGGATTTTGACGGTTGGGGTGACAACCAATCTGAAGGGGCTTTGTTGGTTGATGACTTCCCTGACAATCCAACGCAATGGTTTGATTCAGACGATGACGGCTGGGGTGATAACCAAACATACGGTGCAAGTCAAGTCGATGACTTCCCGTTCATTCCATCTCAGTACAGAGACACCGATGGCGATGGCTATGGCGATAATCTTGAAGGATACGAAGGCGATGTCTGTGTGTTCTCCTCGGCTGAAGAAGTCGAATCCGGATGGATTTCTTATGTAGACCGACTTGGATGCAGAGATGTTGACCAAGACGGTTTTTCAGACCCAACAGAAGATTGGATTGCTCATCCTGCCGGATTCGCTGATGCGTTCCCACTTGACCAAAGTCAGTGGTACGATACCGACGATGACGGCTACGGTGACAATCTCGAATATTTCGATGGCCAGACCCTCCGTGTCGCTTACCGCGGCGACGGTTGCAGAACAACACTTGGAACATCGACTTTTGACCGATGGGGTTGCCCGGACAGCGACGAAGACGGCTGGTCTGACCCGACCAATACATGGTTGGCCAGTCCCGGTGGAAACGGTGATGCTTGGCCAATGGACCACACGCAGTGGCACGATGTTGACGGTGATGGCCGCGGCGACAATCCTCTTGGGACAACTGCAGATGTTTGTCCAAGTCAGGCAGGCACTTCGGTTGGACCTTCTTCAGGCGGTGACCGCTGGGGTTGCCCTGATACCGACGGTGACGGATGGTCGGACCTTGGTGATGCATTCATTCACGAACCTACCCAATGGAGAGACACCGATGGCGATGGTTTTGGTGACGATGTAAGCGGTAATCAAGGAGACGCGTGCCCCGAAGTCCGAGGAACCTCACTTCTCGACCGATTGGGTTGCAGAGATACCGATGGTGACGGTTGGTCAGACCCAACTGAAAGTTGGCAAGCTCATCCTTTCGGAGCTGCCGATTCATTCCCGACCGAATCGTTGCAATGGCTAGATACGGACAGCGACGGATTTGGTGATGTTCCTTTGGGCGCATTACGCGATGATTGCCCAGAAACATCCGGCGATTCGATGCGCGATACACAAGGCTGCATCGATTCAAACGGTGACGGTTGGTCGGATTCATACGGCGAATTTTCAGCGGCTGTGGCTATACTTGGCGAAGATCCAGCGGCATCTTGGCTGACCTATCTGGTCATTGGCTTCGGTTTCATTCTCGGAGCATCACTCGCTCTCATCGTGCGAATGGCGCGTGATGAAGAGACGCTTCAAGACGACTTGTTTGAGTCAAAGGAATCCGCTAATCTCGACTCTTTAACGATGGACTCGGTTCCCGTTTCCATGATTCCTTTAGAAGATTTACCTCCGCTCCCTCTGCCTGAGGGAATGGAACCCGTTGCTGTACAATCGGCACCGCTTCAAGGAGGTGAGATCGTTGAATAATTCACACAGAATACTCCCGTTTTTCCTCGTGATGCTTTTGCTTGGATGCCTTGCGGCTCCTCTTGGTTTTGTGGATGAAGCACGTGCTGAAAGCACTTCATTTGACGAGGCTTTAGCAGAAGAAGGCTTGACTTTGGTCGCTCTACGAAACGATACGATGGACACGAATCAAGACGGCGAGCCCGATGCAATACGAGTCGTCGTTATTCTCAATACCACTTCAGAATTCACGGAAATTGAACTTCGATTGTTTGGAACACACAAAGACAAGGAAGTTCGAGAGGACCAATACCTCGCTTTGGACGGCCAATCGAATGCGAGCCTTGTCTACGATGCTTGGTCATCCGGTGAGCATACCCTTCGTCTTGATTTCATCAATCAAGCCGGCGATAAAATCACCAGCATACAACTTCCAACCTATGTCCTCAAACCAGCACTCCAAACACCAAATTTGATGTTGGACCTCGACGCTCCAAGTAGGATTGAGACGGGCGACGAGTGTTCCATTCATCGAGTCTTTGATGATGAAACCGGGCCACGTTACGGGGCTTCAGGTGTGCGTACATTTTCAGGTGCTCCGTTTACGGTTCTCGACAATCAAACTGTTCTGGATTGTTCTCATTGGCCTGCCGGCGAATACATGCTCAAAGAAGCATATCGGAACGATTTGGGCCAAACAGCAGAGTTCTGGTTGAACCTCACCATCCACAACAGACCAGCCCCTGTGTTTTCTTTGGATCTTATCGGAAACCAAAACATGACCAATGAACCTTGTCAAATCACCATGATCCCAAACATGATTGATGTCGATTTCTCTACTTTTGAGAAAATTTGGACCGTCCAAGGAACAACCCTTGTTGGGAACAGCAGTACAAGTTACGATTGTACCGTTCTTCCCGCAGGCGTTCATCTCATCACCCTTGAGGTCATCAATAATGAGAGGATTCGGACCGTACACGGCGTTAACCTTGTGCGACTTCCAGGACTTGACCTCTCGGAGGAAGAAGCCGCATCGCTACCAAGTCGCTCGTTCGGGGACGATACCCAAACTGAATCTGTAGGATGGTTTTCAATAGGCATTCTTGGATTGGTTGTTTGTATCGTTGTCTTTGTGCTCTTGGTCCGAGTAAAAGATGAATCTCCAACCGGCCAGTTCCGAGACCTCGGTCCTACACCAATGATTCTTCCAGATGGCTCACCAGATACGGGGGGACTTCCAACAATCACCGATGACGAGGGCGTACTTTGGCGCCAACATCCAGACGGTTCCACCGACTGGTGGGATGCACAACTGCGAATCTGGCATAAGTGGTGATCATGATGGATACATGGATTGAATGGACCCTAGGTGCAGTGCTGGCTGCCGTTCTTTTTTCGTTCATGGTGTGGTTTGTCCGTGTTCGACCTCGACAACCTCAACTTGAAGCTGAGTGGAACTCCGACTGTGAACTGATGACGACTGCTGACATCGCCGACTCCAAAATCATCTTTCGCAATGTACGTAATTTTTTCTGGCGAACCACAAGAGACAGAGATGAATCTTGGATTGATGAAGTGACCGTCGATACTGAAGAAATAAAGGATATTTGGTTTATTGTCGACCACTTTCATTCCTTGCATGGCCTTGCACACACCTATTTGACATTCGAATTCAACGACGGAACCTGTCTTTCGTTTTCATTTGAAGCACGACGACGGGTCAAACACCGATACCATCCATGGGACGGCTTATGGAGGAATTATGAATTGTATCTCTTGGTCGCTCTCGAAAGTGATATGACCGGGCTGCGAACGAACGCTCGTGGAAACAAGGACTACATGTTCCGGGCAATAACGCCACCAGCGAAAGACAAACACATGCTGATTCGAATGGCGCAAAAAGCAAATCAATTGTCTCAAAAACCAGAATGGTACCACTCGCTTCTCACCACGTGCAACACTTCCATTGTCCGTATGGTAAACCGAGTTACTCCGGGGAGAGTGCCGTTCCTCTGGCGTAATTTTTTGCCAGGTTATACTCCTCGTGCTGCCTTGAAACTGGGTTTAATCGAAGATTGGGGTGGCTTGGAAATGACCCTCGAAAAAGCACGAATTGACCTTATTGCTCAACAGTGGGACGGAGAAGGCAGTTATTCCGAAATGCTGCGCAGACATCTTCCGACTTCAACGGTCGAAAAAGAGCAATAAGTCTCCGGATACACATGAGATTTCTAATCTCTCACCCGTCGATTTGTTGTGAAGCCCTTGAGTTCCTGGCATCAGCGTATGGTTGGTCAACGGCCAGTGTGCGCCGGTGACTTTCACGCCTTCTACAGGCCCAACCGCAAACAAGGAAAAGGAAACATTCGATTCTATAGAATCGCTGACAAATAGATTATTTTCTATTCTTTGGATAATGGATTGTGAGGTGTGAATTCGAGTATTGAACGGCACTTCACATAACGACAGAATAGCTGCAAACTGGTGGTCAAAATTACCGCCTTCAATACCAAAAACGTCGATGCTCTTCGCACCTTGTTCAATCGACCATTTCATGGCCTTGGCTAGGTCGTTTTCCTCTTGTCCCGTTTTTCGAATAAAAGTGGCTTTTCCTCCGCCTCGGATCTGAGTTTCATCGCGTTCAGATAAACTGTCCATGTCTCCAATGATGACATTCATCTCGACTCCGTTTTCAAGACACTGTGCAGCAGCTCCATCGCACGCTATAATGGATGAACACTGAGACGTCAACGGCTCCCATATGCTTTGAGGGGGCCATTTACCGTTGGCGATAATGAGGAACGACGGGTCAGCCATGACACTCCCAGTCGCTTCGTATTGACAAAACAACCGTCGTTGTTTCTTGGGTTTTGACCAGCCGGATAACTGACCCCCTACGGGGGTCATCAACACAATTGTCAAGAAGCGTTTTCAAGGAAGGCGGCCGTCAGGAGGGTATGGCGGCGTCAGCGAGCAGATCTTTTCCCACGGTTTCATTGCTGCTTTCCTTGCTGTTTTTGATTCACCTCTTTTCACCAATGGTTCAACCGATGAACGAAAATGAGGATTCACTGGCAGAACTTTTGCTTCCTTCGAACAGCCCACATGTCACGCTCAGTGACGCATATGGGCATGATTTTGCGGGAACCGAACTGTCTTTTGATGGACTTCCAAGCGCTACGGTTCGAGAAGAATCGGCATTGGATTATTGGATGTCAGAAGTGGTTGCGACCCTTCCGAATCACACGATGGGTACTCCTGATCTGAAACTAAACCATGATGAAGGCTTCGATGTATGCTGGACCACGAATGAAGGAGATGTTTATGTTGGCTCTCTTGATGCTGGAATGGCTTCACAAGGGTCATTTGACTCTGCTTGGACAATGTATTTGGTTGATACCGTTTCTCCTTCAAACACCTCTTCACTTGTCGACTGTGCCTTGGCAGTCAACGAGAACGGCCGCCAATATGTTCTCTATGCAGACGGTGCAAACGTTAAATCGGCACATATTGCCTTCCAAAACTCAGTTTATTCGGAACAGACATGGCAGAAAATCACGGTTCTTTACGACGTTCATCCAACGGGTTTTGAAATGGTAGTTTTACCGGAAAAGCAACTCGAATACGCTGTTTTTAGAGATATCAATGGCTCGTTGTGGGAAATGAATTACAGCGGTAACATTTGGTACCATCAACTGCTCGATGCAGGTCCAGTTGGTCAATCAATGGTGCTGGAAATGGATGCAGATGGCATTGCACACCTCCTTTACACCGCTGATGATGAAGTTCGATTGATTCGTTACGATGGTTCAACCTACGACCGGCGAGTCTTACTCCGCGATTCGAACCTTGCCGGGCACATCGGTATGGGCCTGGACACCGATGCTGTCGAGCAAATTGCAACGACGTCAGTTTCTGCTGGTGTGACGAACTTACAACTCCTTCGAAGCCTATCGGGACAAGACGAAGGACGAATTGACCCCGTGCCAAACGATGCGGTCACAGCGTCATTGGCTGCTGAAGAAGGTGAATCTTCGTTTGCAGATGTGAACGCAGATGGCTATGACGATTTTATTTATTCCGAACCTGACTTTTCTTCATTCGACGCTGATGTCGGCCGATTTTCAGTTGTGCTTGGTTCTTCACTTGGTCTCTCGAGCACCGTTCAATCCGTCGTTGGTACACAAGCAGGTCAACGGCTGGGTTCTGACATTTCCGTGGCTGATTTCAACGGTGACGGCTTTGCAGATGTGGCTGTTGGTTCATCGGGCTGGAATACATCGCTTGCAAACGGATTAGGAGACAACGGAATGGTCGAGATTTATCTCGGAAATACGACCGGAATTGACACACAGTCATGGTGGAATCAAACAGGTAACGCCGGCGACGCCTTTGGTTGGAAAATCGAAGAGATACCGGCAATGAACGGTGATGAATACGCTGATTTAGCAGTTGTTTCAGGTAATTATTCAGCAGTTATTGCCACAACACCGTCCGAGATTGTCCACAAAGGCAAGATTTCGATCTTCGAGGGCAATTTGAGTGGAATGGACCATTTACGCAACATTTCGCAGACGCAAGAAAACACCCGTCTTGGCCAATCACTCTCTGGTTCAGGAGACCTCAACGGTGATGGTTACGATGACTTGTTGGTTTCCAACGCTGCAAACTTGGATTCCTTTAGTGGGTTCCCACGAGTGGAAATTTACCTCGGTTCGGAGTTTGGAGTGAGTGGGACGCCAGACCAAACCATTAATTCCAATCTGCAAGGCAAGATGTTTGGATTCACCATCGATTACATCGGGGACGTCAATGGAGACGGCTATGATGACATGATGTTTTCAGAACTCTTCAACAGCACTTCGGCATACCAAGCCGGCAAGATGTGGTTGTACCACGGTTCTTCCGCAGGAATTTCATCTTCGACACCGAATTGGACCCGTTCTGGCGAGGATTCCAACGCCATGCTTGGCCGTATGTTCAAGCAAGCAGGCGATGTCAATGAGGATGGCTATGACGACGTATTAATCATGCAACTTGGAGCTACACGGGCCGGTAAAGTGGAACTTCATTTGGGCTCTTCCATCGGATTAACGGCAAACTCTGAATTGCTGGCGACCGGCTCAGTTCAGGCCTACAAAGGCCTGTCTATGTCGACGAATGGAGATGTAGATGGTGATGGTTTGAGCGAAATCAGTTTGAGTGTTCGTCAGACATCAGGCTCATCGTTCGAGGTAGTTCACGAAATGTATTCTGAACGCGACTGGGAATCGACGACCTTCACATTCAACGAGGAGCTCGCTTTCCTTGAACTTTCAACTTCCAGCCGCGGTGAAGCAAGTATGCTTCTTTCCTTTGAATCATCACAGTCCCTGCATTTCCTAGAGCATGTTGACGACGGAACTGCAACAGGTGTTTGGGCGGATAAAACCCTGCCATCTCACGCCTCAAATTTAACCAGTTTTGCGTTTGGAGGTACCAGTTCAGGGCGACCCCTCATCGTTGTTACAGAAGGCGGTAATGCACTAAAAGTCCACACGACTTCAAGTTACACTGCGGTTGAGCAAGGTATTCTTACGACGCATCAAAACGCTCAATTCCTTGGTTCTGCCCTCGATTCAGATGGTCACCAGCACATCATGAGAGCTGCCGATGACATCGGTGGCTTCGAAATTTATGTATCGCAAGAAGACGACTCGGGATGGTTGCACACCCCCTTCTCTACCGGCGTCGATCTGGCTGACCCGATTCAAGTTGTCATCGATACGAACGACACTTCAGCCGCCGTTTATCGTGATTCAACCAATGCTCAACTCTACTATTTGGAAGAAATCAATGGAAACTGGATTAACACGCAATTAGGTGATGAAGGTGCCGCAGTATCCGGTGATTTTGCTCCAATAATTTTGCCAAACGGTAATCTTGCTGTTGCGTTGATTCACGCTGAGGGGTCCAATCATAATCTAACGGTTTGGATCTATAACGGCTCCAATGTTAGCGAAAATGTCATCACCGGATTGACCGACTTGTCCAGTAACATCTCGATGGAGGTGACCGATACCGATGTGCTGATGGTCTCAAGCCTCACTTCAACCGGGGTACTCAATGTTCACGAGCGTCAGTTGAACGGTTCAACGTGGGAAAATAATTCTTCATGGATTACCGTTTCAAATCTTGCTCAGCCTTCAGGGGCAATCGGTACGTTCAAACTTGACCTCGTCGGTGGGGAATGGCCTGCTATGGCGGTACGTGGCGATTCAACCACGGACGTACTCTATGTGCGTAATTCAACCGGGCATTGGTCGTCATTCGGACATCAGCCAGATTCCAATGCTGGAGGAACGTGGGACTTGACTGTTGAGAATGACACGTATTTTCTCATGACAAGTACCGGTCAAACCAATCTTCTTACTTGGAACAGCCTGAACACTGCAGAATCCTCGTATCACTGGAATTCTCTCTCGTTCGGCGACATCTCGACCACGGACAGCGTAGGTTTGTTCACCGATTCCAACGAAACCCTCCACATGGCGTTCAAAGACGACTCTGCTCAAGTGGTTAAATCACTCCGGCTCTATGTCGATACGGACAGAGACCTTATTTTTGATCTGCTCGATGAACTTCCACACTTGGGCAATCAGTGGGCAGACAGTGACGGTGATGGCTTTGGTGAGAACGCATATGGCCCCATGACCGATTCTTGTCCAACAATCGATGCTCCTTCATCGTACTTCACGTACGGATGTCTTGATTTTGATAACGACGGGTACGCAGATGCAGATGATGCATGCAACGACGATTCTGGAGATTCATGGATTGACCGACTGGGTTGTGATGACTATGACCAAGACGGTTGGTCGAACAATAATTTCATGTATTTTGATGGTGATGTTTTCATCTTCAACTGGAAACTTGCCTCGGATTCTGACGGCGATGGGTACGGGGATAACTCCGGGCCGGATTGCTGTATAACCGAATACGATTCTGGCCAGCCAGATGGTGATTTATTCCCCTTCAATCCATCACAATACAAGGACTCTGACGGTGATGGATGGGGCGATAACTCATCTGACTTCACCCAAGGAGACGCTTGTAAATGGGACTATGGAGTATCGTTCCGAGACCGAAAGGGTTGTCCGGATTCTGATTCCGATGGCTCATCTGACCCTTCAACAGTTGGCGGATTTGAATGGAACGCTTCCCTCGGCGCAGATGCATGGCCGCTTGACCCGACCCAATGGGCTGACAGTGATGGCGACGGTTACGGCGATAACGGCTCCGAAGGAGCGACCAATCCAGACCGTTTCCCGGACAACGTCGCTGCGGCGGAAGACAATGATTCGGATGGCCATCCGGACCGATGGACTGATTCTTACAATGTGACCGACAATTCGACAGAAAACGACGGAGATGGACTTGTGCTGGACGGCTGTCCAGGCGTCTTCGGTAATTCGACCAGCCCCTATCCTGGCTGTCCGGACTCAGATGGAGACGGTTGGATGGATTCTCAAGACAAATTCCCTACAGAACCAACCCAATGGCTTGATTTTGATGACGATGGTTTCGGAGATAACCCAAACGGGTACCAAGCCGATGAATGCCCGACAATTGTTGGTATTCTTCAAGGAACAAGTCCGTATGTTGATGGCACAGGAATCGGTTGTCGATTCATCGACGGTACCGATGATGATGGGGATTTTATTCCGAATTTAGAAGATATATGTCCTGATACGGATGCTGGCTTGGTCGTCAATTCTGTTGGTTGTGCAGACAATCAACTGGATGATGATGAAGATACGGTTTTCAATCATCTTGATCTGTGTCCTTCAACCTTGTTCGGCGATACGGTTGATGCCGACGGATGCAGCGATGCACAATTGCTTTCCGATGACGATATGGACAACGTGACAGGGCCTGCTGACCTTTGCCCGAACACGATGGAAAGCGAACGAGATAGCGTTGATGAAAACGGTTGTTCAGCCTCTGAACGAGATTCTGATTCTGACGGTGTCAAAGACGCTGATGACCAATGCCCCGATACGCTTCCAGGAACACCAGTTCTTTCTGATGGATGCATTGACGAATCAGCTGACCCTGACGGTGATGGTTATTTTGGAACCTACATCTACACAATCAACGAGACTTCTGGATTGCGAGAGAATCAATCCGGTGACGCATTCGCATCCGAAGCCACACAATGGTTTGATCAAGATGGAGATGGCTACGGTGACAACCTTGCAGGTGTTGAAGCGGATGATTGTCCACTTGAGTTTGGAACATCATTCATCGATTTCCTCGGTTGTTTTGATGACGGAGATGGTTATCGAGACGAATTTGAACCAGCAGGCTTAGCAGGAAACCCAACCCAGTGGGAAGATGCAGATTACGACGGGCTTGGGGATAACCCGAATGGGACATCTCCTGATTTATGTCCTGATACCCCTTACTCACAAAAAGACAGCATCGACGAGAACGGTTGTGTCTTGAGTCAACTTGATTCAGATAACGACGGTGTTTCCGATCTGATTGATAATTGCCCCAACGACCCTGCCGGTTCCGATGGTTTCGCTGACGGCTGTCCAAAGAAGGATTCGAGCACTGAGGATACTGCATCGTCTTTGATGAATTCAACCACGCTCATTGCAGCTGGGGCCGGTATTTTTGTCGTACTTGTTGTTGGTATTCTTATCATTCGTAGACGCAGCGGAGATTATGATCTCGATGATGATGAAGACGATTGGGACGATGACGACGATGACGAGGAACCTCTCCCATTCCGTAACAGCCGCAGTGCTCAGAAGCCTCAGCAACGAGCTGCTCCAGCGACTGTTCGAGGTGGACCGACAGGTCGTCCTTCAAGCAGTGGCCCAGGTGGCCCTCCGAAGAGTGCATCTTCAGGCCCTTCAAGCGGCCCACCTGGTCGAGGACCAGGAGGTCCTCCTAGGAGCACTTCCGGTGGCCCCCCCAGCGGTCCACTTCGTGGTCAAAGAACTCCCAAAACAGCCGCCAAGAAGGTTTCATCGTTTGCAGATGAGCCGGAGCCTGAAGTCGATACTTCAGCGAAGGTCCGCAAGGCTAAACTGAACATTGATTTATCTATTTTTGAAGAATGGCAAGCAGATGACCGGGAATCAGCTGCTGACTGGGTTGAATCCTCGTTGGCTGATGGTGAAAATGAGCGTACAATCCTCATGCAATTGCAAGAGACTGGATGGTCCGCTCCTCAATCAAGAGCGATATTCAACATCGGCAGGAGTCGTTGAAATGAAACCACGACGTTCGCTCAAGCATTGGTTTGAAACATCATACTCAAGAACAAGTTTCAATTGGGCGAGTTGAAGGGGGATAAGACATGGCCGATAAGGAACTTGAAGGAGCATCTCTACCCACCGGGATTGAAGTCGATGATGCAGCAGCATATTTCGGCGTCATCGAGTCTTCTGATATGGTTCACACCTTGATGGGCATGGAACAAGAAAAGGCAATGGAGCAGTTTTTCTCTATTCTGTCGGATGTCGTTCTTCTACCGGGTGATTTTGACTTTGAAGCAGCAAGCGAACGCATTCAATGTGAAGGTGGAGAAATTTACTACTTGGTTGCAGGTCATCTTGGCCTCATGAGTCTCCCAGACCCTCTTTCACAATACCTCGGTCTACCCGACTCATCTGGTGATTCCAGCGGCCAATCTCCTTCATTATCCGAAGAAGATCTGAGTAAATTAGCAACATTGGCCGATCCAATGCGTATTCTCAAACTGCTGGCAGTTGCTTCAACAACAGGTTCTGAAGGTGAAGTCACCCGTTACCTCAACACGCTCAAACAATTGTTCGCAGACCCTGCATCCCACACCGCCACACTTCTTGACGTGGCTGACGAACTTGATGCATCATTGGATGTTGCAGGGCATGCCTTGCCAGTCCCTTCGTTGGCAAGTGGTAAAGCGGCCGCTGCCCCTATTGCCTCGGTTCCTCGTTCGGTTCCAACACCAGCGGTCCAAACGCCTCTACCCGTAGAGGAAGTTCCTCTCCCCTCAACACCTAAAGTCGAGAAAGAAGTATCACTTCCAGACCTTCCTTCTCCGTCTGAAGTTTCCGGCACTGTAGAATTACCGTCAGTCGAACCTGTGGCGGTTGTTGAACCGGTCCTTGACACCAACAATGAGCGCATGGTGGCCCGTGCAGAAGAAAATGCGTTTTCCGGAGCCTTTGATCTTGGATTAGGCAAAGAAGAACATCCCGTTCTTCCAGAACCAATTCCTGAGCCTGAACAAGTGGAAGAGCCAATTCCCGAACCGGTTCCTGAGTTTGTTCCTGAACCAACACCTGAACCTGAACACGTTGAGGAAGAAGAATTTGTGAGTGCTGCAGAACATTTCCTTGCTGCAGATACCGATGGAAGTAAGGAGCTTTCCGTCGAAGAACTGGCCGTCGCCACTGGTACTTCACTTGAAGAAGCAAAGGAACTGCATGAGCAGGCTGACACGGACGGAGACGGAACAGTTTCTCTTTCTGAGTTTATTTCTTCTCCCGCTGCGGAGAAAACTCAATCTCTTCCTCGCCCTGTTGCTCCTGTTCGAAAACCACTTGCGCAGCAACAACCTGCGGAGCAACAACCTGTTCAACAGCAACCTGTTCAACAGCAACCCGCTCAACAGCATCAACCCCAACAGGGCTGGAATCAACAGCCACAGCAACAACAAGGCTGGAATCAGCAGCAGAATCAACAACAGGGCTGGAATCAACAGCCACAGCAACAACAAGGCTGGAATCAGCAGCCACAGCAACAACAAGGCTGGAATCAACCTCAACAACCGATTCAGCCAACCATCCGTTCAGGCGTTCTTTGCCGTGGATGTGGTATTGGACTGGACCCATATTGGCGGTTCTGTCCAATCTGTGGTACACAGAGCGGCGGCGTTCGTTGATTAATCCCAAAGCGAAAATTCGCCGTTGGTGATTAGTTGGGTGTCATCCAACCATACACTAGCGTTTTTGAGAACTCCTGGTATGTGTATTCCAACTGCAGAGGTTCCACCTAAGGCCGTGTTGTCTCCAACTGAGAAATAGCATGTACCCAATCGCTTTTCGTCTTCGAGAACGTTACCAGAGAGGCGCGCTTGTGGATTCATACCAAATCCAAATTCGGCAACAGTCCAAACATTTTCACGGTCTTTGGTCCGTAATCGCTTCGCAGCTTCGCCAAACTCTTGCCGAATAGTGGCAGCAGTTGTACCTCCCTTGACGTCCATGACCATTCCTTCTTCGATAATCAGTGTGATTGGTTCGTCAACAAGATTTGATTCCCATGACCCATCAATGACCACCGTACCGTTCATGGTTCCTTCACGCGGCATGATGAACGCCTTTCCAGCGGGAAGGTTCGTGAGCATCTTCGGACGGTTACATATTCCATTGTCGTCGAGTTTCCATTCACGCCAATTCACTTCAAACGATACATCAGTGCCTTGTTCTGACTTAACATGAACAATTCTTCTCCGTCGGAAATAAGGGGTGAGGTCGCTGATTTTTTGCTTGATTTCATTAAAGTCTGCGGACATACCTCCGCGACTGAACATCTCATTGGTCATTCCGGGCATGGTGGCCACCCTTGCCCCTCCACGAACCGATTGGCGAATGGCACGTGTATGAGTGAGTGAGTAACGTGTCGGTGCAATAACAACCTGTTGTTGTCGCATTAGGTTGGCTACTGGCGAAGGTGGCTCTTCACCGTGGTGCCGGGCTTTTGGCATGACGATGAGCAAGACTCGGTCCGACCGTTCGTTGGCTGCTTCATGCAATGCTTGGCCAATGTCTCCGGTCGTAGGGTCGCAAACAATAAGGACATTTTCTCCTCTACGAATATCCATACATGTTTTGATAAC
>ERZ891134.1803-NODE-1803-length-13778-cov-9.309262_pt1 | contig 13778 bp, 34 predicted proteins | sample MGYA00520888_ERZ891134 | MGnify/ENA primary metagenome ERZ891134 (study PRJEB32303, sample SAMEA104408692) | aquatic metagenome | biome: Brackish water; feature: Coastal; material: water | place: Baltic Sea | collected 2014-10-23 | depth 10 m ... | reverse complement strand
GTTAAATTATATTTATTCAAGTTGCTTGGGGGTATATTTGGAGTTACTTCGTAGTGTATTAGTATGATGGAACTTCTAATTGAGGGTCAGTATTATGTAATCGAATAGAATGAATAGAAGCAGATATTTCTGATTTAATTGAATCATGAATAGTATCTACAATGTTATCATAGTAATGTAGATTATTGATAACTCTCTCTGCGAGTTCTTCTGTATAAGGAATACCCTCTGCAAAGTTCTCTATTCCTTTTACATCTTCAGTAGTGTATAACCAACAAGCAATTGATTCATTAGGATTTAAGCACTCTAGGTAGTTAATTAAATCTTTAACTGTCTTAGACATTAATATCTTAACCTCCTTGATTAGAATAGAAATCAGATAATCCTTTTCTTGGTTGTGTTTGGAATAACTGTTTCTGCATCTGTGATGATACTGTTAATAAGTTCTCAATAGTTTTAAGAGTATAAACAGTGTTATCATCTAGATTAGGAAAGTCTACAACTGTCCATTCTTCATCATTAGTCATAGGAGTAACTCCTTCTGCTTCTGATGATAATGAAACATAGACTAATTGATTCTTCTCATTGAGAGAATACATGGTGTTGTAAGGTGAATGAAAATAATATAACATTGTTTGTGAGTATATTTCGTCCTTACTAATTATATCAGTTTACCTGCTCTTTTGCAAATTGAATTGCTTTCACTAATGATGTTGTCAATTTAGTACACTGTGAAGTCTGAGAATCAATGATAGCATACACCTTCTGTTGTGTTTGAATATCGAATGTAGTTCTGATGCTCATTTGTTTGTTATGTGGGTCAGGTGTGAAAAAAAATCCGTTACGTTGGATTGTGAGAATTAGAGAGTTACATAAGCATAAGAGATATTGGAAGGAATACCTCTCATTGCTAATCCATTATTGATTCGGTCTGCCTCTTCTTGACATTCTTCCTCATCAATAGAACTGCAAATCATCATAGGAATAACATCATCTGGTATAACTTGAAATACATGATACATTGAATTAATCATTCTCGTTATAAACATTCTCGACTTGTTCCCACTCTGCATCAGTTAAATTTGATACTTGGGATTCGACATAATCAACAACCATCTCCCAATCAGGTTGCATCTCAGCAATGAAATCAGGTAGTGAAGAAAGAATAAAGTTCAATGGTGTGGAAGAAGTAATCATTTTGTTGAGTAGTGTGAGTGTTGGTGGAATCAAACTTTAGAAAGTGCGTCTTTCTTTGCTTTTTGTGCTTTGGTTGACTTACACCATGCACTCCGTTGTTTTGTTTTAACTTGAGATTGCAGTTTGTAATTACCCTGAATTTCACCTACTAATCGAATTAATTCAATGTAGAAATGACGTTCTAGTTTCTGGGCAGTTGTCAAGTTGTCTTCCCTGATTGATTACTCCGTAATCATAGCACGGATTTAGGGGGTTTGGGGTCGTGACTGTGCCACTTGCACAAGTGGTTTTGGGATAGATGGGTCTCAGCATGAGTAAGATACCCTTAGAGACCCGTCTAGGTGTCAATCAGACCCCACAAAGTGCTTTGGTTGATGTACCACCAGATGCCTGACGGTTTAATGATACTGAATCACCCGCAGATGCTCCAGCAGAACCACCATAACCATTCGCACCATTCATACGTCGAGCAGTGTTAAATCGACGGGTTGAGAGTGCTTTATCAGTCACTTCTTTGTGTTCATGAACTCGACCCTCTTCTTTCTTCTTATTTTGCAGTCGATTCATTACCATCTCGGCAAATCCTTTGCGGAAGTTAATCTTAAAACTCCGAGATAGTTTAGTTCCATTCAACTGAGAAATAATCTTCTCTGCTTTATGTGCAGTTTCAGTTTCTTTCTCCATACAATCAACCAGATAATCAAAATAGATTTTGACTTGAATCTGTTGTGCTTCAGATCCAATGACCTGAATAGACTTATTACCATTAACGTCAGTCTTCAGATATGCTTTTGCATCATAGAAATATGCAATCGCATTAAGAAGAGACACATAAGCAACATTCATTTTCTTGAATTTGAAGAAAACTTCATCTTCAACTTGAACTTCAGTTGCTTCGTCAATAGTTACACCGTACTTTTTGCACAGCATATCAATCATTTTGGCAGCATTATCTGCTTCACCATCAAAAGATGTGCCTTCCTGAAGTTTCAGAATTGCCTGGATCTTGTCGATGACAGATTTGCGGTCCATGTGGTCCCTGATTCATTACTCTGTAATGATAGCACGGCAGGGGGTGCTTTGGGAGATGTTATGGACACTTCAACATGTGTCACACATGATATTGATTCCGTCTCAAAAGAAGTTAAAGTTGATTACAAACCGTGCTTTTGCATTTGTGCATGTAGTTCCAGAGTGTTTCATATTTGATGGAAATATCACTAATCGATTCTTCACACCATAAACTTTCTTTCCATTTTCAAATTCAGTATAACCATTAGTATTGTTTACATAGTAAACTGCTACTTTGCATAAAAATGATTGATCATAATGAAACCCATGTCGAAAGATTCTATCTCTTCTCGGAACTAGATTTGCTTTTACTCTTACAAATGCTTTGATTTGTAGTAAATCATATAATGATTGTAATTTATTACCATAATCACCTTCAAATGATTTTCCATCATGAAATATATGACAAAGTTGAGAATTATCTAATTCTTCACAACCTTCATCTAATGTATCATTAGAAGTGAGATCTTTACCACTATAAAAAACTGTTCCCCAATACCAAGGAAAATCAGGATGTTTAAGCATTCTCTCTATTCTATTTGCTACCTCCTTCGGAAGTGCATCATCAATTACCTGTATTAAATCGTCCGACATATCTTAATTTAGAGGGTTATCCCATTGTATTTGTTTTTCCCAATGATTGGCATTACCGATAGATTCTTGTTGAATTACTAAGGTATCATTCAAACACTTTGTAATCTTACATATAACAGTATTTTGACCATCTGGTCTATTCATTATACCATAATTAACATTACCTGCAATTACAACTCTTTCTTCACCAGATGTGTTTGGTTTAACTGTATGTAATGCCCACTCAGGAAATACAATAAAATCACCTGCATTTTGTTCTGGGAAATATGGTCTTCTCTCATCATCTAAAAAGCAAAAACATTTCTCTTTTGTTGGTCTAATAAAATGAACCCAACTAAAAAGAGTTGCACCACTTAAATGGTCATGTTCTGAATGTCTTGCTTTGTTTCCATAAACTTGTGTCCAATAATTAAATGATAATTTATCGACCCTAGATTTTATTCCAAAATTAGAAACAACTACATCTAAAATCGATTCGTAGTATTCAGCAAAGATTAAATCTGGAGATTTCTTCGTTCCAAGTAATTCAAATGTTGACCACATGTTTCTGAAAGGAAGAACTGATTTCTTAATTTCAGAAACATGTGCATCAACAAGATGACTAGGGATTTTAGTATTTGTTCTCCAGAGTTCTAAATTCATTAACTAAACACTTCAGAATTACATAAAGCATATTTAACTAACTCAGTGCGTTGATTTTTGTAATCAATTATAAAATCAATTACATCCTCCAAATCTTCATCATCAGTCTCAGTCTCACTAAATGCTTCCACAATTACATGAAAGATTTGAGCAATTTCATAATCACTATCAAATAGATTATAACGACGATTATCAATTTTTAGATATTCATCAACAGCATCACTTGAAACAGTAAGTGGAATGTTTTTTCCAATTATTCCAAGTGTTGCGAGTCGTTCGGCAGCACCGACAACCCAGAGAAGTTTACAATCAGAAATTGAATGAAGTTGCATAATTAAATTGCTTGAGGTCCACCGATGATTTTTGCTGAAGGAATCTGTGCCTGTGCAATCTTAATTGCCTGACACTGATTCTTTGCTTCCACTACAAGTTCCAGATAACGATTGTCACCTGGAATCTTATATCTTACATTGTACTTCATGCACAAACTTGTGTGATTATTTCATAATCATCATTTTCATAATCTCGTTCAAGAATAGCAACTGATTTACCATAAATTTCAACACTCCACTGCAAAGCAGAATCTTTTGCTTCACGATAACTATCATAATAGAGAGCATCATGCTCATCTTCACCAACAGGAATTATTGCAAATTTTGATGGTTCGATGGTGTGTAGTGTCATGATTAAATGAATAAAATAATGAAAGTGGGGGATTGATTTTATCCCCCAGAGTTGCTATCAGAAGTCAGCAACAGCATTTCCTTCGTAATCAGTCATCATAGGATTGGTGCTATTGTCATCTTCAGAAGATGGTGCAATAACATCAAGAATCTGAAGAAGATCATCACCAGTTTGACCCTTGCGGAGCATACCAATCATAACTTCAGGAGAAAGTGTCATAATAAAAAAGTGTTAGTTTGAACTTTGGATGAGAGACGTTGCTGACGGGATTAACCGACCCGCGGATGTTCACTTAGGAACGTCAGCACAGTGACTATTGTATGCCGTCTCTCGGGTTGTTGAAGTCAGTTTCCTGACCACCCCTATACAATACAGGAAAACCGACCGAATAGGGGGTTTAGTGGACAGTGCCTCGATTGGCACATGTGGTAGGGTTTGGGGACTAAGCACGGGGGGCACCTAGACTCTCATGCGTCCCACATGAGAACCCTTGGCATGACAGGGATTTGAAAAGTATCAAAAACTAAAAAACCTGCATTTTGGTCGTGCAGGTGTCTTAGGTCATCCCTTGCAGTCTCATCGACTGTTTATGTGATAATGGTGAGAATCACCTACGTTTACGGAGTCCGAACTTTTTTGCTGGAATCCATCCATTGTAAGAAAAAACTTTAGATTCTTCCTCTACAATATCTCGACCTTCAGATTCTGAATCATACCAGAAATCTTCCCAATCTTTTTGTGTAGTATTAGTTTCAATCATTTTGCTGCCTCTACTAAATCCTGCCACATTTCATCATCATAACAATCAAGAATCTCTTCTTTTACATCTTGCTCATCCCACTTTTCAATATCGTGCATGATAGTATCATATGCGAATTGGAAAATAGTTTTATGATCCATTCCATCAATAATCATCTCAACATAATGTGATTTCAATTTGTCAAGTTGTTCTTGGTTTAGAGTCATTGTTGAAATAGTGAAAAGATTCGATTGTAAAAATTAAAAAATATCGTAATTAATATGTTCAATACAAAATCCAGTTGAAGATGTAATCTCTTCAATCAAATCTTCTTCATCATCTGCTTCCCATGGTTCTTCCAAAACATCTTTAATCATTGCGACTTGCTCATCATAAGGTAATTCACCTTCAGAATCGGTAAAGTCAAATTGAATGTCATGGACTAAGAATTTCATGATGAAAGAGGATTAGCAAGTTGAGGAATAGTATTGAAGTCTACAACTTCATATGGAATAGTATGATTGAGATGCTCTTGAATGTCAAGATTCATCTCAATTCTATTCAAGAACTTTTTAGATTGCGTAGCACCTTGAAAAGTCAGAATTTTCAAAAACCATTCTTTTGATACATCACCATACGGTGTTTTGATGGGATAGTAATCAACAACCATCGAACCACCGTGAGACTGAAGTTTCATATTAATTAAATTAAGGATTAGAGTGAAATAAAAGAATCAGAAGTTGCGGTTAAAAACATAACCTTCGGACCAAGTAAAATCATGCCGCAAATTGCATTCCCAAGTTGCTTCCCAATCAATTACAACATAATTAGGAATATCCATATTGTGAATGTCATCAGTCAGTTGCTCTGCAAAGATTGCAGGAGTTTCATATTCACCATAGAAAGCATCTTCAAACTGAGAAATGTTTTCAACACCAAACTCTTCACAAAAAACATCAACTGCCCTATAGGAGAAAGATTCACCCATGCTGCAATAATCTTCATAGCAGTTCACAAGTGCATCTTCACCGTAAGTTTTGATGAACTCATAAATGTCCTCATCATGATAGTTATCTTCAACCAGTTGGTGAATAACATCAATGGTGGAATCGTTGAGTGTTGGAACGTCAGTGACGACAGACATGCGGTCTTTGATTGATTACTCCGTAATCATAGCACCCCAGAGGGGGGTATGGGGGGTTCAGTGGACAGTGCATCAACTGTCCCCAGTCTCACTCAAGACTCATCATTCTCATACCAGTATTCAAAATCTTCAAGAACATGATCTGGATGACAATACTTATGAAGTGCATTGTTTACAAAATCAGCAACTTCACCATCATCCAGTTTATCATTGAAATAGATAGTGACATTTGCAGATTGATACATTTTTTTGTCCATCAGAATTGTTGTTCGATATAGTTAGAAAGTTCTTTGAAAGTATAACCCGAATCATTCATATTAGCAATATCTGTAAAAACTGTTTCTTTACTTTCATCATCAATCAATCCCACTTTAGGATTTTCACTTTTAAGACCTGCCCAGTCCATAACAACATCAGGTAAAATTTCTCCCTGATCACAGAAATACCAACGATTATGATCCTCGAACTCAGAATATCGATAATCCCATTCTTCATCGTGCTCTTTACTATACAAATCACAAAGAACACCAAGACAGCAAAACTTATCACCATCAAATAATTGCTGTTTGGTTTGTTGATACTCCCCAGAGTTAAGGGCATTGACCCATTGTGTTTTTACTTTAGTGTTCATTCTTTGATTGACCTAATATCGAAAATTTGAAAGAGTTCCAGTTGAGACTTTGTAAAAGTTGTATGTTCAGGAGGATAATCATATAGTTCCTCTTGAAATTCTCGGTAATGCTGAAGCATATCGGTAAGTGCTGATAACTGCTTCTCAGACAAAATGTCTTCAATCAGAAGAACTGTTTCAAGCATGTTTTTCATCAATAGTGAACCTCACAATCAATTTCTTGGGAAAGATAATAATAAATTTTTTCCATACACTTCACATCCATCTCTTTATCAGTTCCAAGAAACTGATAAGCATACTTGATGCGATTGTATGGGTCTTTAAGATGTTTTTCTACATCTTTGTTCATTTGAATGGACTTGCCTTAACCACCCTTATATAATACAGCATTTTGAGGTCTGTGCTCATTTACTGTGCCACTAGAACATGTGGCACATGGTATCACTAAGAGTGGGGAACATAAAGTGTTCCATACTTGCCAAATACCTTATTAAAACGTTCTAAATCTACTCCAAGATAAATGATAGCAGACTGAAAAGGTGCAGCACTAGATGCAGCACCAAATCTTAGACGTTTGTTTACAGCAATCCATGGATACTTATCAATAGATCTCCACCACTTAGTAGAAACATCCAGTTTAATGAGAAGAACCATTTCTTTTGCATTTCCAGTTTCATACTGGTTTGCAGCATAGGGAATCCAGGTTTTAGAATCAGAATAAGGATGATTCATAAAAACATTACCACACCATGGATGTGCTAAACCGTTCGTTTCTTCAGTGTAAAGAACTTTGGCAGGTACGTTTGGATTGTTTACATCATCACAACATGGGTCAGTGTCAATTTCTCCATCAAAGAACTTTACAACATCTCCCACAAATTCTACAGGAGTGTTCCACGTATCTTTACGATTTCCTGTAGTTGCTGTTAGAACTTGAAGTGCGTTTGATGTCATATTATCAGACAATAGTTTTACCGAATTGTGTGCAAAGATAAAATGCCATGTTTTTATCTTTCATGAACTTATCATTATACACCAAAGGTGTGTAATGTCCCCACTTATTCTTACTTGCTTTAGTTCTGATTTGTAACAATTTATTAGGACCAGTAATCGTACCCAGTTCTTGACTGGTATTGTAACGATTACGGATTTCATTGCAAATATATTCGTAATCTTCTGCAAGGTGAACAAAATGCGTAGGGCAACTGTCAAAACTAACTGTTGCAGTTCCAATGTAATCATTAGAACGTGTGAAACCAACGTAGATAGTTTGTGCTAGTTTTTGTCCTACTTTGCTATCATAAAATCCAACTTCATCTCTAATAATTTCAGTCAGACAATGCTTTATTTGAGTAATAGCAATTGATTCACCCTGAGTGAATGTTTTTAACTCTCCATCAATTAAGTCAGTGAGGTCTGAAGAGTTACAAATACCCAGAGCAGTTTCGATTAATTGCCCACGGGAACCTTTGTTTTTGCCTGGTTTAGCAAATGCCGAAAAGTCAGTGACTTTAAGTTTGGCAGCAACTTCAATCGTGGAGAGTTTCATGTATCCTTGTGTATGAATACACTATAACCGATAAACCATGAAAAGTCAAGGGGTTGTGTCCAGTTCCACGACTGGCACACTCCCTTAACTAAGATTGTTTATGTGTTTTTTTAGAAGATGTTTACCTTTATCAACTTCAAATCTTTTATCATAGAGTTCCATAAGTTCTAATACTAAATCAGCATAAACTTTAGGTACTCTTATATGTTTAGTTTCCCCTGAACGGGGAAACTTTTTAGTAAAAGGCATTAAAATATATGTGGGACATATAATAATTTATGCAATCGGCACTTCACCCTTAACAAAAATAGTATCAACAACATTTTGAAGTTGCTTGATGATACGATCTCCATAGTTGTTGTTGACAGGAATAACAACCTCACCAAAAGGTTTCTTATAAAAAGCAAATTGACCTGCTTTCATCTTACCCTCTTGAATTGCTTTCCTGTCATCTCTGTGCATACGAATAACACGACCGATAGTCTGTGCCATCTCAATCACAGGAAGATTGCGAAGCATAATACAATGAGTTAGACCATGCACATTCATACCCTCAGATAGGATGGAGTAATGAAATACAATGAACTTTTTGTTTGGGTCTCCACCAAACTCAGTCATCTTCTCGAAGAAAACTTCACGGGAAACTTTCTGCTTGTCAATGTAAGCACCATGCTTAGATGTAATGTGCATAATAGTGTAACCCATATTATTGAGTCTTACAAGCAAATCACTCTCAGTGAACATTGCCCAGATTACTTTACTGCTAGGAGCAGCAACAAGAACCTTGGGGTTTTCACATTCAGTAGACTCAAGAATACCCACAACATTTTCTGCATCTACAAAAGGTGCGTTTTCTTTTGTACGGATTGATTGTGCATCAAATCCAGTAACTTTGGGAGGAATGATAGTGCCAGCATCAATCAATTCCTGAGCAGGAATTGAAATGATATTGTTACCATAAACTTCAGTATTGTTCATGGATTCAACACCATTGTGGAACTTAGGGGTTGCAGTAAAGAAATAGGAATTATCTGCATGTGCAGAGGTGTGAGCAATGCCCACAAAGTTATTCTTCTTTACGCAATGATGTGCTTCATCGAAATATACAACATCAACAGTTGCACCAGACTCATTCACACGATGAATAGAATTATAGGTGGTAAAAATAAAGCAATGCTCGTTACCTGCTCTTGCAGTGGAAGAAAATGCTTTAATCATATCAGGTTTAGTAGACTTGAAATGATGAGTTTCACCACTATGGCAGTGCATGTAGTGAATGTTATTGTGTTTACTTAGATACTCTTCAAACTCATTGCAAAGTTGATTAGCAAGAAGAATACGAGGAGCAACAATAACAAAGGTCAAAGGACCATAAGAGTTAAGAATACGTTGACGTGCATCTTCCATCATGACAACAGTTTTACCACCACCAGTGGGAATATAAACAGAACCTTTGATGGATTTCTGAACAGCATCCAGAGCACGTTGCTGATAAGAAAGAAGTGTGAGCAATTCAGGTTTCTCAGTTGTATGGACATACTATAGCACCCCTCCCCAGTTTTGGGGAGGGGTTATGGACACCACTACAAGTGGCACATAGTATTAATTGTATGTGTATTTTTTGGGGAGTGGTGGAAGTTTTATTCCATAATCTTCCCAATTAAAATAACTTTTATTTTTCCATAAGTATACAATCAATTTCTCATATTTTTTCTCAATACTTTCACCTGCATACTTTTGAAAATAGTCGAGATTTGTATGATTGTAAAGTTTTTTGTAAATAGACCTGATATTATCAGTTTTTAAACCATATTTTGCTATATTTCTTGAAACAATATAATCATCTATAGTATAGACTAAATCAAATCTATTATCGCACAATTTATTATCTTCAAAATCTCTAGGAACTCTATAAATGTTATATTTTATTTCTTCTAGAGTTAAATCATCTACTGGTTTCCATGTATCCATACACCAGTCACTTGTATAAACAAAACTAGTCGGTGCAGAAAATAAACTATTACTTCTCAAGAAATACTTATCAACTCTATATCTGGATGGTGCCACATTAGTATTTGGAAAATATGTAACTGATTTATCCATAAAAGGAGTTAAGTCATAAAACTCTGGAAGAATACATGTATCAGAGTCTATGTAAATATTCCATTCACTAGATGCCAAATCATAAATTTGGAACTTCTCATAAGTAATAGGAAAATCAGGATATTTTCTCTTTGTTATTTTTACAATATCAGCACCAATCTTATCAGCATAGTATTCAATTAGTGGATATGTTATTTTAGTAATTTTTGGTAAATATTTACCTATATTAAGAAGAAATATAGTTTTACTCACTGTGTTTCTAACCAATCATAAAACTCTCGAATAGTCGGAAGTTCCTCATCATTTTCCATTGCTATTCTACACATTAAACTATACATCTCTTCTTCCATCTCATCTAGTTTTTGATATTCTTTTTCATCATCATAATTATCATAATCACCTTGTGGTTCTTCATAGTAATTATTAACAACCGTATTTACTTCACTTTCTCTAGGAACTTGATTGTATCCAGTTACCATTACAGCACCAGTTATATCTAATGCAGCACGTTGAGCATCACCATAATTTCCATAATCATTAACTCTAACATTTTTATAGAGACCACTATCTGTTTTTACCTGAAATACCCAATCATGCATATCACATAAACTCCGACATGTAGTAATCAACAGTAACTTCTAGTTCTGCTGCTTTTAGTTCAATTTCTTTTGCATATTCGTCTGCCATAATTTCATCTGCATATTCGCAGAATAGATCAAGAGTGGATTCATGCATCATTGTGGAAAATCAAAAAGAATTTGGTTAATGTAAAAGTCTGCCCAATTATCACCGAAGTATTTGGCAAGAATACGTCTGGTTTTATCATTCATTTTTTGCTGTGAGCAATAATTTATTTGCCCATCTCTTCTCTCATGTACTCTATTTGAACTTGGTTTAGTTTCCCAAACAGCACCAACAAATTTATCAAGATATTCATCAACTACACTACAAAAAATATTTCTCTCTTCATCTGTCTCTAATCTAGCAAACTTACAATATGGAGAAAATATATCACCCCAGGCAGGATTGCTTCTTACATTAGTAAAGTTATAAACATTACTAATTTTTGCAATCTCACCATAGACAGGTGAGTTAATACCATCAACAGGTGATAGGTCAGTAATAGCAGCACTAACTATATTCTTATTTGCAACAATATCTGCACCAAAAATAGGTAAATCATATTCTGGTTCTGGATACCAGATGCAATGAAGAATATCAAGTGGTCCTAGAGTTGCGACTTCCAAATGAACTTTTCGCAAACCAGAACAAAGATACATTTCATTGTCAATATGTAAGTTCCCGTCTTCAGTTTCTTTATAAACTGCATCAAATCCTTCATCTACTTCTAATGGTCTAATATTAGGAAGTTTTTTTTGATGTTCTTGGATAATTGCTGCAAGTTTGTCAATAATTTTCACCATAACATTGAATTTACACTATGTAAGAGTATGTAGGAATTGATATATTATAGATGAGAATATGGATTCACAAATCTAATCCACATCAACATTATCAAACCGATTGTATGTATCCATCTCTTCTAATGTTTTACCATACTTATTCCTTCTTGTATGAACATACTCTAAATCTTTCCAGAATGGAGGATGACACAATAACAAGGTATGAATATACTTATGCTTCTCATTCTTAGTATACTCACAATTAGGTTTTGGTTTAATACCTGTTTCAATCGTAATGTATAAATCGTCAACAAAATAAACCCAACCCCTATTCTCTTTCCAGATTACATAGTCATCAACTTGTGGTTTATATGTCATTAGTTTTAGTTTGTAGAGCAATCTGAGTGCCAACCTGCTTGGTTTGCACAAAAGTAATTTAGTGAGGTAGAAGGTGGAAGTTTTAATCGATAAACTTCTTGATTACTATCATAAACACCGAAGAGTTTTTTGTCTCTATCGATTGCCCAGAGATTCCACCCTAGCATAATAATGACCCCAATAAAAACATATGTTCTCATGAAAATAATTTAGAAGAAGAAATTGCGAGTAAGAATACTAACATGATAACAACATCCCAAGACTTTGTGCGAATAAAGTAAGGAATTGAAATGCAATCTGCAATTAAATTCATTATAACACCTGCTGTAACATTTACATGGAGAATAACGAAATATGCAGAAACAACTAAAATACTCCCTAAGATTCTTGCGGGAATATCTGGATGAATTGAATTAACTCTCACCATTTTCTTTGCAAGTACAAACATCAATTAGGGGTTTCATTTTCTTCAATAAACTTTTGTTTAGTTCTGAAGAGTCATCATCTTCCTTATCTAAAAGATAAACAAGATACTTTATTTCATTTTTTGATAGATTTACAATCACTTTTTATAAAGATAAGAACCAGACCAATCAGCATTTTCAAGCAACCATTCACGTTCACTTAGGATGAGCAGATTGAAACGCACACCCTTAGCAGGTGATTTGATGGATGCTGGTTTATATACTTCACCAGTCTTTCTATCAACAAAAGCATGAACAGAACGTGAACCATTCGCATTCATCATGATCTTGTGATACTTACGACCAGTGTCAACAGTAAAGTTATAACCACAAATGCCTGCTTTAAGGTCATCAATACATGCTTGATGATATGCTCGATCTACGGCAGATGCCATGAAGAACTCTTGGCGACGAATTGACTCACTGATAAAATTAGAGACCAGTGCATCACACAAATCAAAGCAATACTTGGTGATATTGAGTTGAATTGTATTCTGTGCATCTTTCTGAGCACAATAGTCAGAAAACTCTTTGCTCAATGAAGTGGTAGTCATGTGTCTTTCGATTACTTTGTAATTATAGCACCCCTAGAGGAAGTTTGGGGGATGTAATGGACACCTTGCAAACTGTCACACTAAAAACTCTTCAATATAATAATCTACTGTAACTTCATACTTTGCAGCACATTCCTCTAATGCACCATCAAATACTTCTCGAATATCATTATCTTCGTTGCCATCATTACAGAAAAGATCAAGAGTGGTTGTGTTCATTTTACCTCCACTAATTCTTGCTGATACTTCATAAGTTGCTCTTCTGTTGCTTCATCTACTGCGTCTTGTATGCAGGTGTAAATGTGATCGCAATCACCAACATCAAAGAAGATTCTTTCAGCAAGTTCAAGATTATCCTCGCAAGGATATGTTGGTTCGTCATTCTCATCCCGAATCATGCAATCCTCAGCAGTGTAAATCCATGCAGCACAAGGTGCATTTTCACCCAGTAATTCAATCATGCGTGATACTCTGTCTTGAAGTTGCTTGAGAGTGTAGTTCATGAGTTGGTGTTAGTTAGTGTGGTTTGAGTAAGGGTTACTTATGAATTCATATCAGTTATGAGCATCATTGATGCCTCCGAGACCCTCCCAAGTTTCTTCACCATAGCAATCGATAATCTCCC
>ERZ891134.1802-NODE-1802-length-13785-cov-6.455790_pt1 | contig 13785 bp, 15 predicted proteins | sample MGYA00520888_ERZ891134 | MGnify/ENA primary metagenome ERZ891134 (study PRJEB32303, sample SAMEA104408692) | aquatic metagenome | biome: Brackish water; feature: Coastal; material: water | place: Baltic Sea | collected 2014-10-23 | depth 10 m ... | reverse complement strand
GCCCGGGAGAGCTCAGCCAACACGAGAACATCGACCTTGCCGTCCTCAATCGCCTCAACGAGCGCATCGAAACCAGGGCGTCGCTTCCCTCGTGCGTAGCGGCTCGCTGAGATGCCGGAGTCCTCGAAAACGAGCGCTTCGTCGAGCACCCACCCCCTGCGCTCCACCTCGGCCAGCGCTTCACGGGTCTGGTCAGCAATGGACTTGCCGGGATTTCGGGAGTCCTCGGTGGATTTCCGGGCGTAGATGGCGGCGCGAAGCGTGCCTTGAGTAGTCACTGTCATTGGTTGAGTATACACCTACGTACCGACATTAGGTGGTGGCAATGTGGCGATCGTCGTGGGTGCAGTGCTCGCGCTGGCCTGGATACTCCGCTTGCCGATGATCGTGCGCATCGCGCTGGCGTTGGGATCACTGGCCTTCTACGTGATCCTCGTCCACCCGCAACCCAGCGTGCTGCGCGCCGGGGTGATGGGTGCGGTTGTTGTGGTTTCCCTGCTTATCGGTGGTCGCCGGCCCGGTCCTTCGGTGCTCGCGACTGCAGTGCTCGTTTTGGTGATCATCGTGCCCTCGCTGGCACTGAGCTGGGGCTTCGCGCTCTCCGTTGCCGCGACCGGCGGGATCGTGATGCTTGCACCACACATTCGTGCGCGAATCGAACAGCTCGACTACGGCGGTCGCCTTCCCAAGCCGATCACGATCGCGGGGTCATTGACGTTGTCCGCGCAACTGGCGACCGCACCGGTGTTGATCGCTATGGGGGTTAGCGTCGGCATTGCTGCCGTGCCTGCCAACTTGCTCGCCATGCCGGTCGTGCCGATCGTCACCATCACCGGCCTCCTCGCGGCGATATTCGGTGCAGTCCCCGTGTTGACACCGCTGGCGCAGTTGATCGCGCTCATCGGCGCCTGGGTGGCCGAATGGATCGCGCAGCTCGCGCAGTTCGCCGGCGGAATCGATGCCTTCCGTTTCCGCGGCTCGCCACTGACCGCACTCGCGGCTGTGTTCGCGGTCTCGATCGTGGTGTTGGTGTGGCGCCGCGGGCAACGGATGCCGGTGGCAGTGGGCTGCGGTGTGCTGGCCTTTGCCGCGGTGCTGTGGACGGTGCTGCCACCGGAACGCCGCGCGTGGCCGCCAGCCAACTGGCTGATGGTGCAGTGCGATGTGGGGCAGGGCGATGGCTTCGTGATCGCGGATGCACGCGACCGTCGCAGCGCGGTGGTCATCGACACCGGACCCTCAGCACGTGCGATCAACCGCTGCCTGGAGGACCTGGGCATTACGCACGTATCGGCGTTGGTACTCACGCACTTTCATGCCGATCACGTCTTAGGGCTCGAAGGCGTGTTGTCCGGTCGGCAGGTCGATGCGGTGTTCGCCAGCCCGCTGGATGAACCCCCAGCGCAGTCTTTCGGTGTCCAACGGGTGTTACGTGAACGGGGAATGAAATTACAACGCCTCACCGCCGGAGCGCACCTGCGTATCGGCGATGGCCACTACAGAGTTCTGTGGCCCAGGCGCATCGTGACCAGCGGGCAGACATCGAGCGGGTCGATGGCCAATAACGCCAGCGTGGTGATCGATGCGCGGGTGCACGGTCTGCGGGTCCTACTCACCGGCGATATCGAGCCCCCGGCGCAGGCCGCGCTGCTCGCTGAGCTCGGCGGCTTCGACATCGTCAAAGTGCCCCATCACGGTTCTCGGCACCAGCATCCGGATTTCGCGCCGTGGGCTGATGCGGATATCGCGGTGATCAGTGTGGGGCAGGACAACGAGTTCGCCCATCCGGCACCAAGCGCAGTGGAAGCCTGGGGTGCCTCCGGTGCGCTCGTTGCCCGCACCGACCGCCACCGTGACATAGCGGTGGTGATGCTGCCCAAGCAAGACAACACATCGCCCCCGAACTGGGCGATTGTGCCGCGAGCGGGATCACTGGAGTGATCCGTGCCATGCTGAGCACACCATGAGCAACCCAGCCCGCATCACGTTGATTCGTGGCGGTGAGACGGCTCTTGTGGATCGCGCAGTCGCCGACGCGGTGCGCTCCATTCGAACCGGCTCAGCCCAAACAGCGAACGCTGATCGGATCGTTGTCGACGCCGGTGACGAGGACGCGGCGAACAATCTGCGGCAAGCGTGTGCGCCAACCCTTTTCGGTGAGGACCTCATCGTGCACATCGTGGGATTGCAAAGCGGCGACGACTTGTTTGCCATGGCGCTCGGCGAGGTACTCGATGACCAACCCGACACGGTGTGGCTGATCGTGCACCACGACGGCACCGCCGGTGGTAAGAAGATGCTGGAGGCCGTCCGCGGCGCAGGGGCAAACGAGGTTGAATGCCTGGCCATCAAGAAGGGCAAATCGGCGATCGCGGTGCTCACCAAGGAGTTCAGTCGTCAGCGCCGGCATGCCACGGACGATGCCGTACACGTGCTCTATGAGTCAGTCGGCCACGACCTTCCGATGCTCTTCGCTGCAGTGAGCCAATTGATCGCAGACGTTCCCGATGATCCGATCACCGAGGAGCATGTCCGCGACTACTTCGCCGGAGTAGCCGATGTTGCCGGCTGGCAGATCGCTGAGCAGGTGTGGCAACGCAAGCCATCGGGTGCATTGGCATCGGTGCGTTATGCCGCCAGCGCCGGCAACGACACCGCGGTCGGGGTGATGAGCGTGTTGGCTATGTCCTCGGCGCTGCGGGACATCATCCGGGTGGGCGGCATGGGTCCCGGGGCTTCGGAATCTGATGTTGCCCGAGAACTTGGCATCCCACCGTGGAAGGTGAAGTTGCTGCGCGCCCAGTGGTCGCGGTGGAGCGGTGATCAGCGGCGGCTGGCGGCATCGCTGATCGAGTTGGCCGACGCCGAGGCGATGATGAAGGGCGGTTTGCGTCCGGGGCAATCGCTCGATACCGAGCAAAAGCTCTACGCCCTGGAGAAACTGGTGGTCAGCAGCAGCGCCCGCTAGGCGCAGATGGCCGCACGCTCAACGAGCGTGACTAGAGCGCAGCGGCGCGCTTGCTGATTGAAGACTTGCGGTTCGCAGCCTGGCTCTTGTGGATCACGCCTTTGCTTGCGGCCTTGTCCAGGGTGCGGTTTGCCTCACGTGCCAAAGCTGTAGCGGCGGCGGTATCGCCAGCGTCGGCCGCCTCGCGGAATTTGCGAACGGCAGTCTTGACCGCGGACTTGACGTCCTTATTGCGCAGCCGAGCCTTCTCGTTGGTCTTGATGCGCTTCTTTTGCGACTTGATGTTCGCCACGGTTCCTCTTCTTCTCTGCCGGTCCGGGGTGTCCCGGGGGTGTTCGTACGGTGTAGGTCTAGGTCTAGGTGTAGCTCAAGGCCTGGTCAGGAGCCGGAGCCGTCGATCTCATCGACCGAAGGCCACAGCGTTCTGCAGCCGCCCAAGGGTACCCGTACTCTGGGCAGGTCCCCTGATCGGCCCCCATGGGCCTGGAGGTTGCTCGTGACGCACCCGCCCGCTGGCGGCGCTTGGCTGCCCGGCGCCACCGACCCTGCGGTCATCCGCAACTTCTGCATCATCGCCCACATCGACCACGGCAAATCCACCCTGGCCGACCGCATGCTGCAGATCACCGGCGTGGTCGATGACCGCTCCATGCGGGCCCAGTACCTCGATCGGATGGACATCGAGCGCGAGCGCGGCATCACCATCAAGTCCCAGGCTGTGCGGCTGCCGTACGAAGCCGGCGATGGCCGTACTTATGTGCTCAACCTCATCGACACCCCCGGCCACGTCGACTTCACCTACGAGGTTTCCCGTTCGCTGGCTGCATGCGAGGGAGCGATTTTGCTGGTCGACGCCGCCCAGGGCATCGAGGCCCAAACGCTGGCGAACTTGTACCTCGCGCTGGAGAACGAGCTGCAGATCATCCCGGTGTTGAACAAGATCGATCTGCCTGCCGCGCAGCCTGAAAAGTACGCCGCCGAGCTCGCGCACATCATCGGTTGTCAGCCCGAGGACGTTTTGAAGGTTTCGGCAAAGACAGGCGAAGGGGTTGCCGAGTTGCTGCAGACCGCCGTTGATCTCATTCCCGCACCGATTGGCGATGCCGACGCACCTGCCCGCGCGATGATCTTCGACTCGGTCTATGACACCTACCGTGGCGTGGTCACCTACGTGCGCGTGATCGACGGCCGCATCGGCACCCGCGATCGGGTCGCGATGATGTCGACCGGGGCGGTGCACGAACTCCTCGAGGTCGGTGCCATCTCGCCCGAGCCAACCCCAGCGCAGGGACTCGGTGTCGGCGAGGTGGGCTACTTGATCACCGGAGTGAAGGACGTCCGCCAATCGCGCGTGGGTGACACCATCACCACGGCCAACAAGGGAGCCACCGAAGCCCTCGGTGGCTACCGCGATCCCAAGCCGATGGTGTTCTCCGGGCTGTATCCCATCGACGGCTCGGACTACCCGATCCTGCGCGATGCCCTCGATCGGTTGAAGCTCAACGACGCCGCCTTGAACTACGAGCCCGAGACCTCTCTCGCGCTCGGCTTCGGCTTTCGTTGCGGATTCCTCGGCCTGCTGCACCTAGAGATCGTGCGCGAACGCCTTGAACGCGAGTTCAACTTGGATCTGATCTCCACTGCCCCCAACGTCATCTACGACGTAGTCATGGAAGACGGCAAGGCGTTGACCGTCACCAACCCCAGTGAGTTCCCCGACGGCAAGGTCGCGATCGTCACCGAGCCGATCGTCAAAGCCACGGTCATTTTGCCGAGTGAATTCGTGGGCACCGTGATGGAGTTGTGTCAGGGCCGGCGCGGGACGTTGCTGGGTATGGATTACCTATCCGAGGATCGTGTCGAGCTTCGTTACACCCTGCCGCTCGCAGAGATCGTCTTTGACTTTTTCGACCAACTGAAGTCCCGCACCCGCGGATACGCATCCTTGGACTACGAGCCCAGCGGTGAACAGGATGCGGATTTGGTGAAGGTCGACATCTTGTTGCATGGCGATCCGGTCGATGCGTTCAGCGCAATCGTGCACAAGGAGAAGGCCTATAGCTATGGCGTCGCGATGGCGCAAAAGCTCAAGGAACTCATTCCCCGTCAGCAGTTCGAGGTGCCGATTCAGGCGGCCATCGGATCGCGCGTAATCGCCCGCGAGAACATCCGCGCGATCCGCAAGGACGTCCTTGCCAAGTGTTACGGCGGTGACGTCTCCCGCAAGCGCAAGCTGTTGGAGAAGCAGAAGGAAGGTAAGAAGCGGATGAAGATGGTCGGTCGCGTGGAAGTGCCGCAAGAGGCATTCATCGCGGCGCTGTCCACATCCGAACCCGCCGGCAAGAAATGACCGCGCCAAACACCGCAACGCCACTCTCGCTCTACGTGCACGTGCCCTTCTGCGCTAGCAGGTGCGGTTATTGCGATTTCAACACCTACACCGCCACCGAACTTGGCGAAGGTGTTCGCCGAGACACCTTCCACGAGCACCTCATCGCCGAGATCCACCAGGCGGCCGGGCAACTTGCGACAAATCACCAGGTCGACACGGTCTTCTTCGGTGGTGGCACACCCACCCTGCTTGGTGCCGATGCTCTCAATCAACTCCTGGCCAGCATCAAGGACAACTTCGATCTCGCACCCGGAGTAGAGGTGACCACCGAGGCGAATCCGGACTCGGTGGACCGCCGCATGCTCGATGATCTGAAACAAGGTGGCTTCACCCGCATCTCCTTCGGCATGCAAAGCAGCGCGCCACATGTGCTGGCCACGCTCGAGCGCACGCATACCCCCGGTGCTAGTAGCAGCGCCGCCAAAGCCGCGCGCGCCGCCGGCTTCAAGCACATAAACCTCGACCTCATCTACGGCACCCCCGGTGAATCCGACGAAGATCTGCAGCACTCCCTCGACGAGGTACTCGCAGCCGGCGTGGACCACGTATCGGCGTATTCGTTGATCGTCGAGCCCGGTACTGCTCTTGCCCGCCGCGTCCAGCGCGGTGAAGTGCCTACGCCCGACGACGACGTTGCCGCCGACCGCTACGAACTAATCGATGATTGCCTCACGGCCGCAGGCTTCGACTGGTACGAGGTCAGCAACTGGGCCAAGCCGAACGCCGAATGCCGGCACAACATCGCCTATTGGCGTAACGCCGCTTGGTGGGGGATCGGTCCGGGTGCGCATGGTCACCTCGAGGGCCGGCGCTGGTGGAACGTCAAGCACCCGCACACCTACGCCCAGCGGGTAAGTGCCGGCCTATCGCCGATGGCAGAGGAGGAGTTCCTAACCGCTGATCAACGATCACTGGAGAACCTCATGCTCGGCCTGCGCATGAAGGCTGGCATCTCGCTTGACGCATTTCCCTCGAACGACGACGCCATTGCCGCACTCACCGAACAGGGTCTACTCGATCCCGCAGCGCTGGAACTTGAGCCATCGAGGCTCGCCTTGACCCGCCGAGGCCGCCTGATGGCCGACCACGTTGTCCGCACCCTCGCGGCCTAGGTGTACCACCAAGAATAAGTGGTACACTTTACTGCGTGCCCACGACCCGACCCCGCCATCAGGTGACAGAGACAGACGATATTGCCGCCGCGGTAGAGGCCGGCTTGCAAGAGTGGCCCGACCTCAGTCGTTCGGACGTGATTCGTGAATTGATCCTGAAGGGCGCCGAGTCCCTGAATCTCACGGCCGTTGAGCGCGTGTTAGCGGCCGAGTTGGCTCTTAAGCAGCTTGAAGATCTAGATATTGAATATCCACCCGAGTATTTGGAGGAACTTCGACAGGGCTGGGGCCGCTATGGCTGATCGGGGTATCACTTTGGATGCCAGCGCCCTGATCGCCTTGACCTCGGCTCGCGATCCGCATCACGCGCAGGCTGTCGGACTGATGCGCTCGTCTCTACTGCGACGAAACTTGCTAGTTCACCCAATCAATATGGCTGAGGCTGCAGTTCGCCCCACAGCACGTGGAATTCTGGAAACCGTTCGGGGCACCTGGCAGTTGCTTGGTGTTTCCGTCGCTGACGTGGATGCCGACCAGATTTGGCGGCTAGCAGCGCTGCGTGTCAAGACTGGCCTGGAGATGCCCGATTGTTGCGTGGTCGACACTGCCCAAAGAACGGCCACCTCCCTCGCCACTTTCGATGCGCGGCTCGCCCGGCAGGCCGAGCAACTAGGCGTAGACTTGGCACTCTGATGTAACGAGTGCCAGCAGGTGCGAGTTCGCGAACGAGGGAGGTGTCGTGCTCGAAGATCGCCGCCTCGCCGTGCTGCGCGCCATCGTCGAGGACTACGTCGCCACCCACGAGCCGGTGGGCTCCAAGGGGCTGGTCGAGCGCCACAACCTGGGTGTCTCGCCGGCGACCATCCGCAATGACATGGCGGCGCTGGAGGACGAGGGTTACATCACCCACCCGCACACCAGCGCCGGTCGTGTACCGACCGATCGTGGCTACCGGCTGTTCGTGGATCAGATTTCCGATGTCAAGCCGATGAGTGCCGCCGAGCGCAAGGCGATCGAACGCTTCCTCGGCGACGCCGTGGACCTCGACGACGTCATGGCCCGCACCGTGCGCCTGCTTGCCCAACTCACCCAGCAGGTTGCGCTCGTGCAGTACCCGTCACTGCAGCGCAGCAGCGTGCGGCACGTGGAACTCATCGCGGTCAGTGAAACCCGCGCGATGCTCGTGGTGATCATGGACACCGGCCGAGTGGAGCAACGAGTCATTGAGTGCGCCGAGCCCTTGTCCGAAGAAGTCCTCGGCGATCTGCGCGCCAAATTGAACGCCGCTGTTGCCAACAAACCCTTCGCGTTCGTCCCCGAGGCCCTGCAAGACCTCGACCAGAGTTTCGCGCCGGAAGATCGGACCCTCGTTCAGGCGGTGATGTCCGCGGTTCTTGAAGCCGTGACCGAACGGCTCGAAGAGCGCGTGGTGCTCGGGGGCACCGCCCATCTCGCCCGCTACCAACAGTCATTCCCGATGGCGATCCAGCCCGTGCTCGAGGCCCTCGAAGAGCAGGTGATCTTGCTTCGGCTACTCGGGGAGCTGTCGATCGAAAGCCCGGTCACGGTGCGCATCGGCCAAGAGACCGAGGTGCGAAGACTCGAGTCCACCTCGGTGGTTACCGCAGGGTACGGTCGTTCGCAGCAACCCGTTGCGTCCTTGGGCATCGTTGGTCCCACCCACATGGACTATCCGGGAACCATGAGTGCGGTGCACGCGGTCGCACAGTACGTCAGCAAAATCATCAACGGACAGTAGGTGGCTGTGGCAACGGACTACTACGCCCTCTTGGGCGTATCTCGCGATGCGTCCGGCGAAGAAATCAAAAAGGCCTACCGCCGTTTGGCACGCGAACTCCATCCGGACGTGAACCCTGATCCTGAGCATCAAGATCGCTTCAAGCAGGTGACCGCCGCCTATGAGGTCCTGTCCGATCCGGAGAAGCGTCAGATGTACGACATGGGTGGTGATCCGCTCAGCCGAAGCGGCGGGTTCGGTGGTTTCGGGGCTACAGGATTCGACTTCGGCGACATCATGGACGCCTTCTTCGGCGGCGGTGGCAGCCGCTCACGCGGCCCGCGCACCCGCGCCCGGCGCGGCCAAGACGCCCTCGTGCGCATCCAGATCGACCTACCGACCGCCGTCTTCGGTGGTGAGCGAGAGATCACCGTCGATACCGCCACCACCTGCACCACGTGCGCAGGCTTAGGCCTGTCAGAAGGTAGCCAGGTCGAGACCTGCGTGATGTGCAAAGGGGCTGGCGAGATCCAATCGGTCCAGCGCAGTTTCCTCGGTCAAGTGATGACTTCTCGGCCCTGCCCGCAATGCCAAGGTTTCGGTACGACCATTCCGCACCCGTGCACGGAGTGCTCGGGCGAAGGACGCGTACGCACTCGACGCAGTTTGACCATCAAGATTCCACCGGGCGTTGATACCGGAACCCGGATTCAACTCCAAGGTGAAGGTGAAGTCGGCCCGAACGGTGGAACCGTCGGTGATCTGTTCGTCGAGATCGTGGTGGAGCCGCACCCGGTCTTCGAGCGCAACGGTGATCAACTGCATTGCGTGGTCGCTATCCCGATGGCGTCTGCGGCGCTGGGCACCACGGTGCAGTTGGACACCCTGGACGGCGCCGAAGAACTCTCGGTTTCCCCCGGCACCCAAACGGGCGAGACGATCACCTTGCGTGGCAAAGGCGCGGCGCGGCTTCGCGGCGGTGGTCGCGGAGACCTGTTCATCCACGTAGATGTGCAGGTGCCTACGGGGCTCGATGCGCGTCAGCAGGAACTGCTGCGCGAATTCGCCGACCTTCGCGGAGAGCAGGCAGTGCATACCGTGCAATCGAAGGCGAACCCTGAAGGTGGCGGGCTGTTCGGCCGGTTGAAGGACGCGTTCAGTTCGCGGTGAGCGCACCTACTTTCCTGATCGATCCGCAGCAGGCAGCATCGGCCCTCGTTGGCCAGCGCCTCGTTCTCGATGGACCGGAGGGACGGCACGCATCTGCCGTTCAGCGGCTGCGCGCAGGGGAGCGTATTGATCTCGTCGATGGGCAAGGCCGGCGCATCGAAGGACATATCTCAGGCCACGTCGCCGAAGTCCCCAGCAAAGACTCGTGCCTCATTGAGGTCGACCACGTGGTCGACGAACCGGCGCCCCGGCCCCTCATCACGGCCGTCCAAGGGATCGCCAAAGGTGAGCGCGGTGAACTCGCAGTGCAGATGCTCACCGAAACCGGGATCGATGTCATCGTTCCCTGGCAAGCGGAGCACTCCATCGCCCGGTGGGAGGGTGAACGTGGGGCCAAGCACCGCGCCAAGTGGCAAGCAACAGCCCGCGAAGCGGCCAAGCAGTCCCGTCGGTCGTGGATTCCGCCGATCCAGCCGGCCGTCGGCACGGCTGCGGTGGCCGATCTCATCGCTGGCGCGGGCATCGCGCTGGTGCTGGACGAGGAGGCCACCACACCCCTAACTTCGTTGGATATCTCCTCGGTGCACGACGTCCTCCTCGTCATCGGTCCCGAAGGAGGGCTCAGCGCGAATGAACGTGCGGTCTTTGCCGACTTTGGAGCTGACCTGGTCCGGCTCGGGCCCACCGTGCTGCGCACCTCGACCGCCGGTGTCGCGGCGCTAGGAGCGGTCATGGCGCGGACAGGGCGGTGGTAGGCGAATGCAGACCATGGGAGGATGCAGCGGTGGCTGACTGCCTGTTCTGCTCAATGGTGGCGGGGAATATCCCGGCCGACGTTGTGCTGTCCACCGATGAGGTACTCGCGTTTCGTGACATCGCCCCGCAGGCACCCACCCACGTACTCGTCATCCCCAAGGCTCACTATGAAAACGTCGGTGAGTTGGCCGCTGCCAACCCCGCCCTCGCTGGCGCAATCGCCGACGCTGCGCGCCAGGTTGCCGAAGCCGATGGCGTTGGCGATGCTTACCGCTTGGTGTTCAACACCGGTGCGGGTGCCGGACAGTCCGTGTTCCATGTCCACGGACACGTCCTCGGCGGACGCGATCTGACATGGCCGCCCGGATGAGCAGTCCCGCGAGCAGCGCCCACGCGCACACCACCATCGAGATCCCCGGATCGCAGCCGATGGTCGCCTTGCTCGGCCCGGGCGATGAGTACCTGCGCTTGATCGAAGCGGCGTTCCCTGACGTCGACATCTTGGTGCGTGGCAACGAGATGAAACTCGATGGTTCGGCCGAAGAGGTCGGTGTCATCGACTCCCTAGTTGCCGAGATGCTCGCGATGCTGCGTACCGGCCAAGCCCTCACCACCGAGTCCGTTGAACGATCCATCTCGATGATGCGTTCGGGCACCCGGCCGACCGAGGTGCTCACCGCGAACATCCTCAGCAATCGCGGTCGCACTATTCGCCCGAAAACGCTCAACCAGAAGCGTTACGTCGATGCCATCGACAACAACACCGTGGTCTTCGGAATCGGTCCGGCGGGTACCGGCAAGACCTACTTGGCCGTGGCGAAAGCCGTGCAGGCCTTGCAGGCGAAACAGATAACCCGCATCGTGCTCACTCGTCCTGCGGTGGAAGCCGGGGAGCGTTTAGGTTTCTTGCCCGGCACGCTCAGTGAGAAGATCGATCCGTACCTGCGCCCGCTCTATGACGCCTTACACGACATGATCGACCCGGATTCGATCCCGCGGCTGATCACCACTGGCACCATCGAGATCGCTCCGCTGGCCTACATGCGCGGGCGCACATTGAATGATGCTTTCGTGATCTTGGATGAGGCGCAGAACACTTCCGCTGAACAGATGAAGATGTTTCTCACCCGCCTTGGTTTCGGTTCCACCATGGTTGTCACCGGAGATATCACTCAGGTGGACCTTCCCGGAGGCACCCAAAGCGGACTTCGCGTAGTCAGCGACATTTTGGAAGGCATCGACGATGTCGCCTTCTGCCGCTTGACCTCGCATGATGTTGTGCGGCACAAATTGGTGGGGAGGATCGTCGAAGCGTACGACCGCTACGACGCAAAGAAACAACCATGACGCTTCCGAGTATCACGGTCGACGACGACGCCGGCGCCTCGCTCGACCTCACCGCGCTCAGCCATCTTGCCGGCCACGCATACAACGAACTGCACATCCATCCCGATTCCGAATTAGGGATCACACTGGTTGACACCGAGCGGATGACCACGCTCCACGAGGACTGGATGAATGAACCTGGCCCCACGGATGTGCTCAGCTTCCCCATTGACGAACTCACCCCCGGAACAAGCGAGCAACCCGCAGGTCCGGGGATCCTCGGTGACATCGTCATCTGCCCGGAGTTTGCCAAGGGCGACGCGGAGAAATCCCACAGGACTCTTGACCAACACGTGCGGTTCCTGACAGTCCACGGCCTGCTGCATCTGCTGGGATACGACCACGCCACCGAGGAGGAATACGCGCAGATGTTCACTGTGCAAGATGAGTTGCTTGCCAGTTGGGAGGCAACTCGATGAACTTGTGGCTCTTGCTTTTGGCTGCGGCGTTGATTGTCCTGTCTGGATTTCTCATTGCCGCTGAAACGGCAATTGCTCGCGTCTCGCGCACTCGCCTGGATGAGTTGCGCAAGGAAGGCAACGGCAATCAGGCGAAAGTGGAACGGCTGCTGCCGATCCTGGATGACCGTGCGCGCTATGTGAACGTTCTCTTCTTCTTGTCGACCATCGCGAACGTGACCGCGGTGATCATCGTCGGATATGTGGCAGTTCGTGCACTCATCACTTCCGATGGCTGGTCCACCTGGCTGGCCATGCTCGTGGTCATCGCGATCATGGTCGTGATCGCCTACGTGGGGCTGGGAGTGGCTCCCAGAACCCTCGGACGTCAGCACGCCGACCGCATCGCGCTGATCGCAGCGAGACCCACCCGCTTCCTTGCGAGCGTCCTGGGGCCGATCACCAACTTACTGATCCTGGTCGGCAACGCGCTCACGCCGGGAAAGGGTTTTCGCGAGGGTCCTTTTGACACCGCTGCGGAACTGCGCGAGATGGTTGATCTAGCCCGTGCCGACTCGCTCATCGAAGATGACGAAAGCAAGATGATCCACTCGGTATTCGACCTTGGGAACACTTTTGCCAAAGAAGTGATGGTGCCACGAACCGAGATGGTCTTCATTGAGCAGCACAAGACGCTACGCCAGGCCATCAGCTTGAGTTTGCGCTCCGGTTTCTCGCGCATCCCGGTAATTGGTGAGAACGCTGACGACATCGTCGGCGTGGTTTACCTCAAGGACATGGTTCGGCGGAGTTTCGAACACCGCGATGCCGAACGCGATGAGAACGTTCAGTCCTTGATGCGCTCGGCCTACTTCGTGCCCGATTCCAAACCCGCTGACGAGCTGCTGCGCGACATGCAAACGGCGCGCGTGCACTTGGCGATCGTGGTCGACGAATACGGCGGCACTGCGGGACTGGTCACCATCGAGGACATACTCGAGGAGATCGTTGGTGAGATCGCCGATGAGTACGACACCGCAGCCCCGGAAGTCACCCAACTCGACGAGGACAGTTACCGAGTAATGGCGCGCATGAACATCGACGATTTCGCTGAACTCATAGACATCGAGGTTGATTCCGAAGAAGAGGGTGTGGACACCGTCCTTGGCCTGATGGCCAAGAGGCTCGGCCGGGTTCCGATCCCCGACGCTGAGGTGACCGAGAGCGGTTGGCAACTATTCGCCGAGCGCGGTGCCGGCCGCCGCAACCGCATCGGCACGATCCTGGCCACCCGCATCGCCGTCCCGGAAACACCGGAGGAAACCGGCGACGATGACTGACCTAACTGCAGAGGACACCAAACTCATCGCGCTGGCCAAACAAGCGCGCGCTCGCATTCAGGCGGCAGAGGGTGCAGCCGTCCGCGATGACACTGGTCGCTCGTATAGCGGCGCGACCGTGGACCTTCCCTCGACGAAGTTCACCGCCCTGCAGCTAGCGATTGCCCAGGCGGTAGCCGCCGGTGCCCGTGACATTGAGGCGGCGGTTGTCATCACGAGCACCACCGAGGTTTCTACGGATGCGATCCGCGATGCCAGCAGCACTCCAACACCCCTTTACCTGTGCTCGCCGCGCGGTGAAGTCACCGCTTCGACTACCGTCGAACCACGTGTCTGAACTCGGGAGGGACCGGTGAAGATCACCGACTATGAAGCGCTGAGCTTCGATTGCTACGGAACCTTGATCGACTGGGAGGCCGGCATCGGCGCGGTGCTGCGCGATTGGGCTGACCGCCATGGCCTGGCGATAAGTACTGAGGAACTCCTCATCGCCTACGCCGGGCAAGAAGCCGAGGCCGCCCGCAA
>ERZ891134.1801-NODE-1801-length-13785-cov-6.809177_pt1 | contig 13785 bp, 11 predicted proteins | sample MGYA00520888_ERZ891134 | MGnify/ENA primary metagenome ERZ891134 (study PRJEB32303, sample SAMEA104408692) | aquatic metagenome | biome: Brackish water; feature: Coastal; material: water | place: Baltic Sea | collected 2014-10-23 | depth 10 m ... | reverse complement strand
GCGTTAACTCGATCTCACCTGGGCGCCATGTCTTGTCGAACCAGGCTTCTTCCGGTCCGTAAAGCCGCAAAATCGCGAACCAGCCCTTGCCTTCACGCGATTGAATCCAATTGCCTTCGCGCTCCAACGGTCGCTGCGGCGCGATAGTGAGCAGAACACTGCCATCAGGCTCGGTCTGCAGCCCCTCGCGCATGCTGTTGACGCTTGGGAACTTCTGGTCCGGCGTTTGCAGCATGGATCGAGTTTGTGGGTCGTAGATGACAAAGGACCAGAAGTTCTTCGCCGGCACACCCGCGGGAATTCTCAGCGTGTAGGTCTGGTCCCCATTGAACCACTCTCCATTCGAATCTCGCGCGATGATCGCGTACTGCGAGCCGACACCGGGGATGCGCCACACCATCGCTGGGGTGTTCACGGTGGCGACGTAGAAGAACGCTAGACGGGAGTCCATATCGGTGCCACCGGCACCATCGTCCACCAGGAAGCGGTAGTCCCACTCGGGGAAAAGGGTGAACCACTTGCTGTGCTCTTCGCCATACAAATACGCGGCGGGGTTTCGCGGCGCGAAGGCAACCGCCCGTGCATACGCACTGCCTGCCGCGGCGGCCTCCTCAAACTTCTCACGTTTGGGGCCGTCAAGCGAGAAAGGCTGACCCTTTCGAATACCTAAGGCGCTAGCGATACCGAGTACCTCAGGGTCGAATGCGTCGGACGGCTCTTTGTTGATCGCTCGGTGGATTTCCTCGTAGAAGGACGCATGGTTGGAGTGGATGGTGTTGTGCACCAGGCCGGACCCATTCACCCAGTTCATTGCTGGCGGGTTCGCCTTGTCCTTCAGTGCATAGGCGTGGATGCCGGTTCGGAAATTGGTGGACGCTGGTTCGGGATCACCGTTGACCAGCATGCCGCGACACGGCACCACGTTGGTGTAGGTAGGTGTGTGGGCGATGAAGTAGTTCTCACCGTCGACCTCTGCGATCTCACCATTAGAGATCTCTTTCAAAGGCCCGTCGTAGTTCGGGCCGAGGATCAAGTACTTCCCGCCCTCGCCGCGGTCCGGACCCGGGGCACCCATGTCGATGACGAACTTGAAGGTGGCATCGTTGATCGTGCTCGGACCGCAACCCGGTGGTACCTCAATGACAACGGGGCCGGATTTTTCCAGATCCAACACGCAGAACGCGTACACAGTGTCGGTGTTGCCGGTTAGGTAGAGGCTGTTGGAGTCCATGAGGTTGTCCATGATCATCCAGTTCTGCTCGGGCTTTCCTCCCGAGAACTGCTGCGAAACACCTACACGAAGAGCTTCCATGCTCGCGACCGGCACCATGTTGATGAAAAGCGATACCGCGCGGTGGAAGTCAACCTCTCCATAGGACGCGGCGACCGTTGCTGGCATAGGCATCCCGTCAGAGAACTCAAAGGTTCCCCCGTCAATTGACATGTTGTCGTCGGTAAGGAGATCCGTTGGAATTTCAGTGTTGTATTTGCCGCCCATGAATGCAGGCACCCCATTCCCATGTCACGTGATTGTGATCATCCCCAAGCATTGAGCACTACACCAACCGAGCGACGCCCGTTGAGACAAATTGGGTGAAACTGTTCCACGATTTTCAACCAAAGTAGAGCATCAGGTACTGAACCCAGCCTTGCCTCTCAGGTAAATGGCGCTACTTGCCGCTGAAGTAGGCCGTAATACCCGCCGCAAGCCATCGGGCGTACCGTTGTTGACCCGCTGCAGAAGTCATCAGCCGGGCATCGGCTTTGTTGCGCATGTTGCCCAATTCGACGGTGACTGTTGGAACGTCACTGAAGTTAAGGCCAGTCGTATTGGTGGAGACCATGAGTTGTTCGTTGATGTAGTTCGACGGAGGCGCTCCAGCCATAGTCATGCCGCGAATCATTGCTTTCGCGAGCTTTCTACCCGGCTTCACAACATCTTCCGTCCATCCCTCAACCAACCCGGGTGCCAGAACGAAGAAGCCTCGATTCTTGGCGCCGGAACCATCTGCGTGGATGTTGACCATGATGTCTGCGCCGATGCGGTTGGCCTGCAGGGCCCGATCCCATACGCAGGGGCCCCATGCATCACGGGAATTGCTCGTCCGGGTCAAGTGGACCTCCGCTCCCTGCGCTTCGAGCATTCGCTTCAGCTTCCGGGCAACCCTCCAGTTGAATGTCGCCTCGGGGTAACCGGAATTCGTGGCCGTTCCCGTCGTATTGCAACCCTTGACCGACGTCCCATTGAACTTCTTGCGCGACATCTGCTTGGCGAAGCGCGGATTCGAATTTCCTAGTTGGTGGCCTGGATCCAAGAGGATCACCTTGCCCCGCACGGCGTCCGAGACAGAGTTCTGGGCGTCACCTTCACTTGCGGACACAGATGCTGACCCAACAACAACGAACAGCACCACCAACGGCAAGACGATGAATCGACGAATCATGGTTGCTGGCATCCAACCCGCATGGTTACGGATGAACCATCACCTTCATGTCAGCCGGATGCCGCCTTGCGTGAGTCAGGGCTTGCTCGACGTCGTCAAGGGAGTAACTCGCACTCACGATTGCGTCGAGATCTACCCGTCCGGACGCTACGAGTTCAACGGCACTGGGGTAGGTGTTTGCGTACCGGAACGTCCCGGTCAACCAGATCTCCTTACCTTGGATGGCCCCCACCGGAATTTCCACGGTGTCCGTCGGCGCCATGCCGATGAGCACAGCAGTAGCGGCAGGGGCCAAAGCACGTATTCCTTGATCGATTGCGGCGCCGGCGCCGCTGCACTCCAAAAGTACGTCGGATTCAGGAAGTGAATTAGTTGTTGGATCCAACGTGGGAAATCCAAGACGTTCAAGTTGCGCGCGACGCTCGCCGTTGATGTCCGTCACGGCCACCACATTGGCACCGCGTGCACGCGCCACGAGGGCGCACACAGCTCCAATCGGCCCGCAGCCCGTGATGAGGACGCGAGTTCCCAGCGATACCTCCGCCTTTTGGCACGCCCAGACACCCACGGACAGCGGTTCCAGGAGAGCCGCAGCGTCGAATGAGACGTGGCCGGGCACCGGATGAACGAAGTCCCGCGGTAGGACCACGTACTCGCAGAAGGCGCCGTCGATCGGTGGTGTTGCAAAAAATTCGACTTCTGGACACAGGTTGTAGCGACCAAGTCGGCACTCGTGGCAATGACCGCATGACACTCCGGGCTCCATAGCCACAGTCGTACCGACCGCAATGTCCTCGACTCCAGCACCGAGAGCCGCCACAACACCCGACGATTCATGACCCAGGACGAGTGGGGACTCAACGACAAAATCCGCGATCCGGCCATGTTCGAAATAGTGAATGTCACTTCCACAGACTCCGACCGATTTGACCTGAATCAGGACTTCACCCGGACCGGGCGAAGGAATTTCCCGCTCCTCAATGCTCAACGACAAGTTCGATCCCAGAACGCTGACCCGCTGCTTCATGACACGTTCCCTTCCACTAACCATTCAAGGGTGGCCCGGGCACCGGTTCGGTGGAGCCGCAAGAGGGCCTCAAGGTACGGGCCACGAAATGAATCTTCATCGACCAGGTCCCCGAAAAGTGCTCGGTTCTCTATGAACGCAACCGGATTGTCCCGCTGCGCCAGCGCAATGGGTATTAATTCCTCCCGCAGCGGGTCGACAACGTCGATGACCTCACCCTGTTCATCCACCCCCTCCGCGTAGCGCGCCAAACTCGCGACGATGGCGGCCGACAACGCCACCGAACCTCCCTTCGCGATCCGCTCCCGGACAACGGGAAGGAGCCATTTGGGAATCCGATCGGAGGACTCCGCAGCAAGCCGAGCCACGGTGTCTCGCACCTCTGGGTTCGCAAACCGTTCGATCAGCTCAGCCTTGTATGCCTCCAGATCGACACCCACCACTGGATCGAGAGTTGGCGTCGCTTCGTCATCCATGTACTGACGAAGGAACTTTGCAATCAACGGATCTCGAGCGGCGTCGTGCACGTACCGATATCCCATGAGATAAGCGAAGTAAGCCAAACCTTGGTGGCTCGCGTTGAGCAGCCTCAACTTCATCTTCTCGTAGGGCGAGACGTCTGATGTGACCTGGACGCGGGCTTCCTCCCAGGTCGGGCGACCCGCAGGAAAATTATCCTCGACCACCCATTGGAAGAATGGTTCGCACAGGACTGGACATTCGTCATCGAGGCCTATCGCAACTGAAACAACGCGACGGTCCTCGTCTGTCGTGACAGGCGTGATGCGATCCACCATCGAGTTCGGAAAAGCGACATTGTCCTGGATCCACTCGGCTAATTCTGGATCCTGTGCACGGGCGAAAGCCGTGAACATCTCTTTCGCAACGTCGCCGTTGTGTTGGATGTTGTCGCAACTCATCACCGTGAACGCCAGAATGCCTCTGTCGCGCCGCGACTGCAGTGCCGCGCAGACAAGCCCGAAGACAGTGCTCGGTGGTTCCTCCGCTGCCAGATCCGCGACCACAGCCGGGGTGTCCAGCATGAACTCCCCTGTCAGTCGATCGAAGTTGTAGCCACCCTCGGTAATCGTCAGCGACACGATTCGGATCCGTGGGTCCGAGAGAGCCTGCATTGCTGCCTCAGGATCATCGGGTGCGAAGACAACATCGCGGATGCTGCCGATGATCCGGTAGTCCCATGTTCCGTCGGAGTGCTTTTCGACCAGCGTGTAAAGCCCGTCTTGCTCCTGCATCCCTCGCGCTAGGGCTTCATCGCCCGGGAGCATGGCGATGCCCAGAATCCCCCAGTCAGACGCCAGACCGGCCGCAGCTAGGTCATCGATGACCAGGGCCTGGTGTGCTCGATGGAAGTTGCCCACACCTACGTGCGCGATTCCGGGCGACAGCGAACTGCGCTCATAGCCAGGGCGCTTCACAATGTCTGCTGCCTCGGCCACGCTGGAATCGGAAAGTCTCATCGGTTCCTCCTTGGGGGATAACCCTCGCACGACTGCTCTAGGCTCGTAACGATGCTTCATCAGTTCCTCGTACCGCGCGTCTTGTGGGCACCACGCGACTCCGGCTGGTGGATCGCAATTACCTTCATCGTCGGATCGATCCTCTTTGGCCTCGGGGCTGCCTTTCCGCTTATTCCTGGATTCCCACTTCTCATCATCAACATCGTGTACCTGGTGGGTTCCAGTCTGTATTTGATTGGTGCCTCGGTGCAGTTCGTTCAAGGACGCCGGATGAAGATCAACGATCGCGGAGGTGCGGCCAGTTTACGGCGCTTCTCAAACCGCAATTCGCGAGCTGCAGCGATCCAAGCGTTCGGCGCGATCTTGTTCCAGACATCTATGACCGGCGCTTTGATTAACTCGTTGAACGTTGCCCAGCAAGAACGCATCATCTGGGCGCCGGACCTAGTCGGTGCTGTCTGCTTTGTGACAGCCAGCACGATCTTCTTCACCCTGCGCTACCCGATCCAGCAGCGCCAGGACAACCGGCAAAGCGCTCGCTTTCTAGCGCTGTTGAACATCATCGGCTCCGCATTCTTCGTGCTCTCTGCGGTGGGGGCATACATCGTTCCGTTGACAGATCAGACTCTGTATCCCAAAATCGCAAACATTGGCACTTTCGTCGGCGCGATCTTCTTCTTCATTTCCTCGATCCCCGGACTTCCACCCCGGTCGAGTACCTGACGGTCACACACCCTTCGGACGCAGGTATCGCTGGGCTAGACCACCGATGAAGTCGAACGCGAGGGCCACCAAAGCGACGAGGACAGCACCGACGAATATCGCCGTGGGCCGATTCAACTTCAGACCAGCGTTGATCGTTTCGCCAAGACCGCCACCACCGATGAGGAAGGCAAGAGACGCCATACCGACGTTGATAACCGTCGCGGTGCGAATACCCGCCATGATGACCGGGACCGAGAGCGGCATCTCGATTTTGGCTAGCCGCTGGACACCTGTCATTCCCATGCCTTTGCCGGCTTCGATCACGGCCTTGTCGACCTGTTCCAAGCCAACGATCGTGTTGCGTAGAACTGGCAGCAACGCGAAGGTGGCCAGCGCGATGATCACCGTGGTTGCGCCTTGGCCCAGCCACACGAAGAACAGCACGATCAGGCCATAGGCCGGTAACGCCTGACCCAAGCCCAGAGCGCTGACGAGGGTGTCCTTGATCTTCGGGACGTTCTCACGGGTGACCAAGATTCCAATGGGCACCGCGATCACAACAACGAGAACCGTGGACCAGAACGCGACATACAACTGCTGCTGGAACTGTCGGAACAGTTTTGTCGGCTCCAAGATGCGCTCGGTCGTCGGATCGAAGGTGGAGTACTGCCACACGACGATCAGCAGCGTTGCCAGAATCAAGAAGAGCGCGGGCGTGACGACCAGGTCGAGGGAGTCCGCCCGCCAGCGGCGGGACGGTTTCGCCTCCGCGTCCTCCGCAACGATCGCTACAGCGGTACTCACGAGGCTGCACTCTCCTGGCCGGTTTGGATGAGGAGTTGAGCCAGGCTTTCGACCGTGCAACCGCCGATGTAATGCCCACGCGCGTCAACTACCACGGCCATACCGGCCGCCGAAGTGAGCATCGCCGAGAGAGCATCTTGCAAAGTGTCCTCAGGCTGGAGCTGCACAGTGATCGGTCGACCTGCGCGGTCGAGTGCCGACGAGCGGTTGAGTGCCTTCTCGTCGATCCACCTCGTTGGGTGGTCGTTATGGTCCAGGAGCACAGCAACGCTGGTATTCGCGTCGCTCATCTTACGAAGCGCCTCGTCGCGCTGGAACGGTTCCTTCAACGTCACAAGTGGCGACAACTCGATGTCCTTGACGCGACGCAGCGTGAGGGTCTTCAAGATCGCACCGGAGCCAAGGAAGTTCTCGACGAACTCATCGGCCGGGTCAGTGAGGATGTGTTCGGGGGTATCAAGCTGAGCGATTTCGCTTTGATCACGAAGGATCGCGATGCGATCACCCATCTTCACCGCTTCGTCAATATCGTGGGTAACGAAGACGATCGTCTTCTTCAACTCGCCCTGCAATCGTAGGAACTCGTTTTGCAGGCGATCACGGGTGATGGGGTCGATGGCGCCGAATGGTTCGTCCATCAGCAGCACGTCCGGGTCTGCGCCCAGGGCGCGGGCGACACCAACTCGCTGCGCTTGACCACCGGAGAGCTCTGAGGGATAGCGGTCACGGTAGATGCTCGGATCCATCGACACGACTTCGAGCAACTCATTCACGCGCGCGTTGATTTTGTCTTTGGGCCACTTCAGAAGTTTGGGAACGGTGGCGATGTTCTCCGCGATGGTGCGGTGCGGGAACAGACCGATTTGCTGGATGACGTAACCCATCCGTCGACGAAGTTCGTTTGGATCACCCTTGGTGACATCCTCGCCTTCATAGATGATCCGCCCCGATGTGGGCTCGATCATTCGGTTGATCAGGCGCAAGGTGGTCGACTTGCCGCAGCCAGAAGGGCCAACGAGCACCAAGATCTCTCCAGGGTTCACGGCCAGATTGAGCTCCTTGACCGCGGGTTCTTCCACGCCGGGGTAAGCCTTGGTGACGTTCTCGAGTTGGATCAGCGGTTCGGCATTCACAGGTGACTCTCCCGTCAGGCTTTCTTGGTTCGTGGGGTGGTGAAGCGTCCGACACCGCGCAAGAGCGAGTCGATCACGAAGGCCAACGCGAGCGACAAGATCACGCCCGTCCAGATGGCTTCGAGGGAATTCGGAAGCGGCAGGCGGGCCAAGCCACTCTTGATGAAGTCACCGAGTCCGCCACCGGCAACAAGGGTCGCGATGGCCGAGATGCCCACCGTGAGCAGCGCGGCAACCCGGATACCAGCCAGCATGACGGGCCAGGCGAGAGGCAACTGGACCTTGATGAGTACCTGCGTGCGGGTGAGGCCCATGCCCTTGGCCGATTCGAGCACGCTGGGATCGACAGAATCGAGACCGGTCGAGGTGTTTCGAAGAATCGGCATGATCGCGTAGAGATAGAGGGCGATGAAGGACGGGGTGAATCCCAAGCCCACGATCGGAATGAAGATCGTGAACAACGCCAAAGACGGAATCGTCAAAAAGACCGATGAGATCGCGAGGGCGAGTTCCTTGGCGAACGGATGACGCATGGTCAAGACCGCCACGACAACCGCCGTGATACCGGCAGCGACCGTCACAAGAACGACGTACACCAAGGTCTGCGTTAGACCTTCAAGGATCAAATCTGTGCGGCTCGAGATGTAGTCGAACCAGCTGGCAAAACCTTCCACGCGGTCTCCCGGATCGTCGGAGCGGGGCTGCTAGGCAAGAGGGCGGGGACCGAAGTCCCCGCCCTCTCCGTCGCTAGCCAGCGATGATGCCCTGCTCGACGAGGTAGTCGCGCGCAACAGCCGCGGGCTCCTCGCCTTCCGCCGACACGCGAGCGTTTAGCTCGGCCATCTTGACGTTATCCAGCGGCGCGAGGACTGCATCAACGATGCCGTCAAACGCCTCCGGAGCCTCCTGGTACGTCTCATCGCGCACGGTGGCGGAGACGTTGTAGAGGATGTTTACGCCCGGGTCCTCGACGAGGGTCAGACCCAGCGCCGGGATACGGCCGTCAGTGGTGAAGACCTCACCGAAGGTGCAGTTGTTGGCTGCAGTCTCCGTGTAGATAACACCGGTATCCAGGATGCTCTGCTGAGAATCAGCCAGCTCGATCCCGGTGGCGGTCTCGGTAAGGATCAGACCGTCCGGACGATCCGGGAACTCCGACTCCATGCAGACAACGGCGTCGGGGTTATCCCGCACGTACTCCATCATCGACTGGAGGTCGAAGGGGCCACCGTTGGCCTCGGTTACCTCCGGGCTGGAGGCGAAGCCATAGGTGTTGTTGAACGGTGACTGACCAACCCAGACGATGTTGTTCTGCTCGAGGTCGAGGTCACGCACACCGGTGGTTAGTTCATCGGGATCGAAACTTGGGTCTTCCTGTCCGAGGTGGACGGTCCAACCAGTGCCGTTGTACTCCATGTAGACATCGATGTCACCGGACAGCAGCGCCTCGCGGGCCACTGCCGTGCCGCCGAGGTTGACCTTGTCATCAACGTTGGCGCCAGCAGCCTCGAGGGCCTGGACCATCATCTGACCAAGGATCAACTGCTCGTCGAAGTCCTTAGACCCGACGGCTACGTCGATACCGCTCATGTCGTACTGCTCGGCGATGGCACCGCTGCCACCGTCGTCGGAGCCACTGTCGGCGGAATCGCCGGAGTCGCTGGAACACGCGGCCAACGCGAGCGCGGAGGCGCCCAGGATGACTGCAAATTTCTTACTCATGGAACCCATGTATACGTTCACTCCTTGGTTTGCTTGAGTGCAGGGCATCTGACCCACGTGACACTAGTCCCGCGAGAGGCATCCAAATCGGACACTTGGGGCAAGGTCACGTCACTGACCGGGGTTGAGACGCTTATGGGACATGAGTGACATGAGCGTTATCAAAGGGTGAACATGTGACGTTACTCATTCGTTACCCGACGATCGAAAATACCGACCATCGGTTCCCATCATCACGAATATGTCGCAGCAGAATTCCGTTGCTGACGAGAAAAATCCGTACTACCCGCTACCCGTCGGTACCGAGCGCTTGCTGTCGCAGGTCAAGTTCGCGCAACCTTGTTCGCACGATCGAATCCGGCAGCCCCTCCTCATCGCGCAGGCGAAGCAACTCCTCCTGCTCAGCACGAACCATTGCGCGAGCGAGGGCAAACATCTGGGCGGTGGCCATCTCACGGGTGACCGACGGTTCCTGCGTCCCGCGGGCCCGATCGAGCCGTTCGTTCGCATCATGCTGCAGCCGATCCACCACTTCCTGCGAGATCGGGTTGCCGTCGACCTGCGCTTCCTCGATTGCTGCGTCTAGTCGATCGAGCGCTGCTCGCGCCAAAGCGGCATCCATGTCCCGGCTGAGATCGGCGTCATCGTCGCTACCTACCTTCAGGGCACGTGCGAGCGGGGCGACAGTGAGCGCGAGCAACAGGCTAATCACGATGACAACGAATGTGGTCGCAAGGAGCACGTCGCGATAGGGGAATGCTTCACCAGCGGCCGTGGTGAGGGGCAAGGAGAAGGCGGCCAGTCCAGACACCGGACCACGGGCGCCCGCCCACGCCAGAATTGCCGACTCACGCCCGAGGGCTTCGCGCCGCTGATCAACTCCGGTACGCCGGATTCGGCGCGCATCACGGGCCCGCTCGGCGGCAACCATGACAGCAACAAAGAGCGCGCGAGTCACGATCAAGGTGACCAAGACCAGCGGAACGAGAATCACGACGAGGTTCCACTGAGAAGAATCAAGGCGTGTAACCGAAACCGGCAACTCCAGGCCAATGAGCAAGAACGCGAAGACCTGCAGGATGAATGTGAGGTGTTTCCACACCGTGTTACCCGACAGGCGCCCGGACCAGCCGGGATCAGCGTGCTGCGAGGTTGCCACCCACAGCGCGGCAACAACCACAGCCAAGATGCCTGAACCTTCCAGCGCCTCGGCAGCAAGATAAATTGAGAAGGGAGCGATAACGATCAGCGAGTTGGCGGCAACGAGATCTCGGCTCCGCTTGAGAATGAGAGACATCCCCCAGCCGAAAGCGGCACCAACGGCCAACCCGACGCTAACGGCAACAGCGAACATTCCGGTGGCTTCGATGACGGTGACCGATCCGGCAATGGTGGCGGCGACGGCAACGCGCAAAGCGGTCAACCCGGTGCCGTCGTTCACCAAGCTCTCACCCTCGAGAATCGATACGAGTCTGCGCGGGATAGAAGCTCGCTTTGCGATCGTGCTGACCGCAACGGCATCGGTTGGCGCCAAGATCGCTCCCAGTGCCAACGCAACGCTGATGGGAATAGCCACCACTGCGCTCACCACACCCCCGACAACGAAGGTCGCCGTCACAACAAGACCAATAGCGAGAGCGAGTACCGGTCGAGAGACTCTCCGCAAGTCCAGATACGACGAACCCATCGCCTCACCGAAGACCAGCGGCGCCAAGATCACGATCAAAATCACTTCCGGATTCGGTGGCGCCGATGGCCCAATGGGTGCGATGCCGACGATTGCTCCGAGCGCGATCAGTGGAAGCGCGATTCCCCAGCCGCGTTGCCGGATGAAGACCGCAACGCCCAGTGCGATTACACCGGTGATCGCGTAGGAAAGCAGTGACTCGTCCACGATCGGAAGACTAAGGGTGGGAACTGAAGAGGCTCATGAGGATTCGATGCGGCGTCTTCCCTCGAAGGCGCGCCCGAGGGTGACTTCGTCGGCGTACTCCAAGTCACCGCCCACCGGCAACCCACTAGCCAGCCGCGACACTGCGACGCCAAGTGGAGTGATGGTGCGGGCTAGGTAAGTAGCGGTCGCCTCACCTTCCAGGTTCGGATCCGTCGCCAAGATAACTTCGAGGATCGATCCATCGGACAATCGGCCGAGAAGTTCGCGAATACGCAAGTCCTCTGGTCCAACGCCTTCGATCGGATTTATGGACCCACCAAGCACGTGATACCGCCCCCGGAATTCGCGGGTGCGCTCAATAGCAACGACGTCCTTCGGCTCCTCCACCACACACAGCACCGAGAAATCGCGCTTCGGATCAGTGCAGATCCGGCACTCCTCGCTCTCGGCGATGTTGCCGCACGTCTGGCAGAAAGACACTCGCTCCTTCACTTGGTGCAAGGCATCGACTAGCCGTTGGACATCCACTTGGTCGGCTGCAAGCAGGTGGAAGGCGATGCGCTGCGCGCTCTTCGGACCAACTCCAGGGAGGCGCCCGAGTTCATCGATCAGTTCCTGGACCGCACCTTCGTACATCAGTGCTCAATCTCGCCTATTTGCACGCCACCGAGTTCACGCTTAATCAAGTCCACTCCGGTGACATCATCGACATCCGCATCGTCCAGGCTCGGTGCATCTGGATCCTTGGCTGTTGCTGAACTCGCAGTCATTCCCGCGCTCGTAGGAGTGGTGGTTTCGGAGGCCAGGACGACATCGAGTCGAACATCGACCTTTAAAACATCCTTGATGGCCGCTTGCATGGAATCACCGTGACCGCTGTTTGCAACATTGGCGACCTTGCCGGGACTATCGAGGCCCACCGCCAACGTGCCATCGGACCACGACAGTGGTCGTGAACCGCTGAAAGCCATCCATGGCACGCGGCCGTACCCGGCCAAGGCGTCCATGACCGCTGGCCACATCGAGACGAAACCTTCCAAGGTGACATCGGATGTGCTTGTTGCAGGTGCAGCCGTGGCAGCGACTGGTTCGGGCTCCGCCACGGGCTCGGGTGCAGTCTTCGTCGCCGCAGGCATCGTCTCGACGGATGAATCAGTTGCGGTGGATGGTGCGACCTCGGAGAGTCTCGGCGGAGCTGGCGCCCTCGATGATGACTCGTCTTCATCCGAGACCGGTGTAGCGGCCTTACTTTCCGCCTTCTTGCTCGGCTGTTTCGCCGGCTTGTCTTCCGCGGGCTTCACCGCCGGCTTAGCAGCACCGGCGCCACCGGAGACTGGCAGCGCAGCGACCACTCGTTCGAGGTGTTCCAGACGCGCACGGCTTCCATCGTCGGAATCATCGGCAGCGGGCACGAGCAAGCGAGCCGCCATCATTTCTAGGCGCAGCCGAGGCGCGGTGGCGCCCTTCAACTCACTCAACGTGGCGCTTACAACGTCTGCAGTGCGGCTAGCTTCCGCGGGACCGAGCATCTGCGCCTGCTGCACGATGCGTTCGACTTCATCATCGGGAGCGTCGATCAATCCGGTACCCGCAGCATCCGGGACGCTTTGCACAACGATCACATCGCGCATGCGTTCCAGCAGATCGGAAACGAAGCGACGCGGATCGTGGCCGGCATCTACTACCGACTCGATCACCTGGAACAGGGCAGCACCATCGCGCGCGGAAATCGCCTCCAGCGTTGCATCAAGCAACGCGGTATCGGTCACACCGAGCTGATCGGCCACTTCCGCATAAGTGATGCCATCGGGACCAGAACCGGCGATCACCTGTCCCAGGATCGAGAGTGAATCGCGCACGCTGCCGGCGCCGGCTCGAGCCACCAACGCCAGCGCTGCCGGCTCGGCCGGCACGCCTTCTTGATCGCAGATCGACGCGAGGTGTTGCTGCAATTCCTTCGTGCCCACCAAACGGAAGGCGTAGTTGTGGGTACGTGAGCGAATGGTGGGAAGCACCTTGTCCGGATCGGTAGTGGCGAAAATGAACCGAACATGCTCCGGTGGCTCCTCCACGAGTTTCAACAGTGCATTGAATCCGGCAGTGGAGACCATGTGCGCCTCATCGATGATGTACACCTTGTAACGCGATGAAGCCGGTGCGAACATCGCACGTTCGCGCAGCTCACGGGTGTCATCGACACCGCCGTGGCTGGCAGCGTCCAACTCAATGACGTCGATCGATCCGGAGCCACCGGCGGCCAAGTCGATGCAGCTTTGGCACTCCCCGCACGGTTCAGGAGTGGGCCCTTGCTCACAGTTCAGCGACCGAGCCATGATCCGCGCAGTCGAAGTTTTCCCGCATCCACGAGGACCGGAGAACAGATAAGCGTGATGAACCCGATCGTTTTCCAACGCCCGGGTCAATGGCGCGGTGATGTGCTCCTGACCGACCACGTCGGCCAGTCGCGCTGGCCGGTAGGTGCGGTACAGCGCCAAGGACATGCGCCGACTCTATTGCGGACGAAAAGGGACCCCCCGCGCACCTGACAGAGCCCGCCTACCCTTGCTGCCTTCCGGCC
>ERZ891134.1791-NODE-1791-length-13864-cov-20.428561_pt1 | contig 13864 bp, 15 predicted proteins | sample MGYA00520888_ERZ891134 | MGnify/ENA primary metagenome ERZ891134 (study PRJEB32303, sample SAMEA104408692) | aquatic metagenome | biome: Brackish water; feature: Coastal; material: water | place: Baltic Sea | collected 2014-10-23 | depth 10 m ... | reverse complement strand
GATCTCGATGGTGATGAGATCGAATAATATAAATACATTTATATTGGAATCAAGTCCCAGGACGACCCTCATAGAACTATGAAACTAATTAGAGAAGAAATCGAATCAGTTGAATTTATCGTTGAAGAACGTAACGGTAAAAAGAATATGTTCATTGAAGGTATCTTCCTTCAAGGGGATATCTGTAATCGTAATGGAAGAATGTATCAGATGGAAGGCCTGAGAAAGGAAGTCCAAAGATATACAGAAAACCATATCAATTCTGGAAGAGCCCTTGGAGAACTGGGTCATCCTGATGGTCCTACTGTCAATCTTGATAGAGTTTCTCATAAGATCATTTCACTTAAGGAAAGTGGAAACAACTTCATTGGTAAGGCAAAGATTCTTTCCACACCAATGGGTAATATTGCAAAGTCTCTCATTAGTGAGGGTGTTAAACTTGGTGTCTCTTCTAGAGGTATTGGTTCACTCAAGCAATCAAGAGATGGTGTAAATATTGTTGGTGATGATTTCATGTTGGCAACAGCCGCTGATATTGTTGCCGATCCTTCTGCACCTGATGCTTTTGTTGAAGGTATCATGGAAGGTAAGGACTGGGTATTCGATGGGGGTATCCTTCGTGAAAAGTATGTTGAAAAGACATATAAGCAAATTAATACTCTTGTCACACAAAAACAATTGGATGAACAGAAACTTAATCTGTTTAACGATTTTTTAAACAATCTGTGATAAGGATAACAATTTATAAATAAATATAGATTATACATAGGTTAATCGGAGTAAGTTCAAATGTCTCGTGGAGATTTACAAGAAATGGAGCAATCTAAGACTGCTGTGAATGCGAACGCAAAACCTGCTGAGGGTATGCCGAAGCTTTCAAATCCTGGCGAAGGGTTGTCTGGTTCATACGAAGATCTTGGTGGTCCTACCCCTGAGAACTACAGTCCTACTAACGATTCTGCAAAGCTCAAAGAGCCTAAGATCGCTACTGTTAGGGATGTAGTGAACAAGGGTGCCAAAGCCGCAGATCCAATGAAGAGTATGGCCAAAGAAGAAATCGAATCAGAAGAGGAGGTTCTTGAAGAGGACCTTGTTGCTGAAGTTGAAGAGTATGACATCGATGAAGATGTTAATGCCCTCCTCGGTGGCGAAGAACTTTCCGAAGAGTTTAGAGAAAAAGCCAAAACAATTTTTGAAGCGGCTTTGACTTCTAAAGTCAGAGAAATCCAGGAAACCCTGGAGACACAATATGCCGAAGCACTTGCTGAAGAAGCACAAGCCCAAAAGGCCGAACTTCAAGAGCGTGTTGATTCATATCTTGAGTACGTTGCTCAAGAATGGATGGTCGAAAACCAACTTGCTATTGAGCATGGTTTGAAGACCGAAATGACTGAATCATTCCTTGGTGGAATGAAGGGTCTATTTGAAGAACATTATGTAACTATTCCTGAAGATAAATATGATGTGCTTGAGAGCATGGTAGAAAAACTTGATGATATGGAGACAAAACTCAACGAGCAGATTGAGAAGAACATCTCCCTTAACGGCCGTCTCGCAGAGTCGGTTGCCGATGGAATCCTTGATTCCGTTTCAGAGGGTCTTGCATCAACTCAGAAAGAGAAGCTCGCTTCACTTGCCGAAAGTGTTGAGTTTGAAAGTGAAGAAGAGTATCGTGAAAAGCTGGAGACTCTGAAGGAGTCGTACTTCTCCAGAACAGCTACAGCAAAATCAGAAGCCCCACAAACAATTTCTGAAGGAGTTGATTCAACTCCAGCACCCGTTGGTTCATCCATGGATGCCTATCTCAGAACATTGGGTGCATTCAAAAAGTGAATTTAACATTAATTCAAACAAAACAAACTATTAGGTAAAGCAAATGTTTCAATCCGAACATCTGCAGGAAAAGTGGAGTCCACTTCTCGATTATGAGGGTCTTGATCCAATCAAAGACGCCCATCGTAGAAGCGTAACTGCAGTCCTGCTCGAGAACCAAGAGAAATTCCTCCGTGAGGAGCAAGCATTCAGTCAGGGTATCAACCTGATGGAATCCCCCACTAACTCTGCAGGTAGTAACCCTGCTGGTTTCAGTGGTTCCGCAACCGCAGCAGGTCCTGTTGCTGGTTTCGACCCCGTTCTGATCTCCTTGATCAGACGTTCAATGCCTAACCTGGTCGCATATGACCTGGCTGGTGTTCAACCAATGAATGGTCCTACTGGACTCATCTTCGCAATGCGTTCACGTTACCAGAATCAGTCTGGAACAGAAGCATTGTTCGACGAAGCCGATACCGCCTATTCAGGTCAGGATGCTGGTTTCGATCTGACCGGTGGCATGACCGACGTTCAGGCTGGTCTTGGTACCACCGCTCAGTCCGGTTCTAACCCTGCTGTTCTTAACCCTGTTGGTACTGCATCCTCTACTGGATACACTGTTGGCCAGGGCATGCAGACTGGTGATGCAGAAAACCTTGATGGTGATGGCGCAAATGCCTTCAACCAGATGGCCTTCTCGATTGAGAAAGTCACCGTTACTGCTAAGTCAAGAGCACTGAAGGCTGAGTACAGTCTTGAGCTTGCACAAGACCTTAAGGCAATTCACGGTCTTAACGCTGAAGCAGAACTTGCTAACATCCTCTCTACTGAAATCCTTGCGGAAATCAACAGAGAAGTCATCAGAACAATCTATAAGGTTGCTGAGCAAGGTGCTGTTTCTAACACCGCAACTGCTGGTGTGTTTGACCTGGACATCGACTCTAATGGTCGTTGGTCTGTTGAGAAGTTCAAAGGACTTCTTTTCCAGATTGAAAGAGACGCCAACGCGATTGCACAACGCACTCGTAGAGGGAAGGGCAACATGGTTCTGTGTTCCGCAGACGTTGCTTCCGCTCTGACCATGGCTGGTATCCTTGATTACACCCCTGCATTGAATGCAAACCTGAATGTCGATGACACAGGTAACACATTCGCTGGTACAATCAACGGTAAGTTCCGCGTATACATCGATCCCTATTCTGCTAACCTTGGTGCCCCAACTGGTAACCAGTATTACGTCGTTGGTTATAAGGGTTCTTCACCTTATGACGCAGGTTTGTTCTACTGCCCTTACGTTCCTCTTCAGATGGTTCGTGCAGTTGGAGAAAATAGTTTCCAACCGAAAATCGGTTTCAAAACGCGCTATGGTTTGGTTGCCAACCCATTCGCAGAAGGAACCACACAAGGCCTTGGACGCCTCCGTGTCAACAGCAACCGCTACTACAGAAGAGTTGCAGTGAAGAATTTGATGTGAGTCACTGCCCTACGGGGCATCACATTTACAGGAGATCCAAAAGGATCTCCTTTTTTTATGCACTGTGATAAATAACTAATAATAAGTACCAATCAAATGGCAACATACCACATTAAATCAACTGGTTCTTTTGGAGGGGATGTGTATTATGTGAATGGAAATCATTGGACTGATGATTTTGATAGTAGAAAGACCTGGACTAATAAGGCAACTGCTACTAGGGCTAAGAATAAAAATACAGAAATAAATGGGATAACCTATCGTAATAAAAAATTGACAAACTCTACTGTAGTGACTGAGTGATGTCTGACAATTCAATTTCTATAGGTGTTCCAGGATTTTCTGGACAACCTACTAATAGGAACTTTTTAACTCCTAGTGGGTTTAACTTTATAGTTAATAGAGCTCCTAAGATTACTTTCTATGGACAACAGGTAAATATTCCTGCTCTGGAGTTACCAGTAGTATATCAAAATACTTACTTAAAAGAAGTACCATATCCTGGTGACCAACTTAATTTTTCAGATCTAACATTTAAGTTCTTGGTTGATGCAAACCTTGAAAATTATATGGAGATTCAAAATTGGTTAAGAGGATTGGGGTTTCCAGAAAGTATTAATGAGATCTATGATCTACAGAAGGAAAAAAATCCATATCAACCTGAGTGGGGAGAAGAGTTTGGTCAACCTTATAATAGTCAACTAAACTTGTACTCTGATGGAACACTAACCATTCTTGATCAATTAAATAATCCCAAATTTAAAGTGGTCTTTAAGGATCTGTTTCCTATATCATTGTCAACCTTGACCTTTGATACCACTTTAGAAAGTGAACAATACTTTACAGGAGAGGTGTCTTTCAAGTATACTATATACGAGATACGTGAAATTGATTGTAGTAGATGCTAGTAGATCTTGAAACAATCCAGAAGATGTGGGAAACAGATTCTAAAATGGACATTGATAATCTCCATACAGACTCTCTAAATATTCCCATTCTTCATGGAAAATACCATGAACTTTATAACAATATTCTCCTTCTGAGAAAGAAGGCAGAACAACAAAGAAAAAATATCCGACATGAGAGGTATGAATATTTTAGTGGGAAGGCAGACCCTGAGGTCTATATTGAAAATCCGTTTCCCAAAAAGATTAGAGATAAAGACACTATGCAAAAATATATGGACGCAGATACAAAACTCTCAGGAGTTTCGTTGAAACTAGAGTATTATGATGTGATGCTACAGTATCTTGAAAGTATTCTGAAACAGATTACCAATAGAACTTATCAAATCAAGAACGCCATAGAATTTATGAGATTCAATAGTGGTATGGGATAGTGAAATAAATAGACATAACTGAATCTTATGTTATGTCTCATTTGACAATTGAGAAGGTTAATGAAGTATATCTAAAAATCACCACAGAACCTCATGTAGAACATGAGTTAAAAGATAGATTCACATTTGAGGTACCTGGTGCAAAGTTCATGCCCCAATACAGAAGTAAGTATTGGGATGGACATGTGCATCTGTATAATCTTAAAACAAAAAGAATTTACTGTGGGTTGTTAGATAAGATTATTGCATTCTGTGAGAATGCTGGATACACCTATAACTTTAATGAAAACAAGTTCTATGGAATGCCTTTTGAGATTAATGAATTTGTGAATAAGGAAGGGGTAAAGGATTATATGAAATCCTTATCACCAGAGATTACACCTAGAGATTATCAGGTGGATGGTGTATATGATGCACTGAGATATAATAGAAAGTTACTTATAAGTCCAACTGGTTCAGGTAAGTCATTTATGATTTATTCTGTTGTCAGATATCATGTTGCAAAAAGAAATAGAATTCTACTGGTTGTTCCTACAACCTCTTTGGTTGAACAAATGTATAAAGACTTCTCTTCCTATGGATGGGATGTAGAGAATCATTGTCATAGAATATATGCAGGTAGAGAAAGAGTTAATACCAATGAAGTCACTATCACTACCTGGCAGTCTGTCTATCAGTTAGATAAGAAGTTCTTTGAAGAATATGATGTAGTCATTGGTGATGAGGCTCATCTATTCAAGAGTAAGTCCCTAGTAAGTCTTATGGACAAACTTGCTGATGCTAAGTATAGATATGGTTTCACTGGAACATTAGATGGGTCACAGACTCATAAGTGGGTGTTAGAGGGGTTGTTTGGACCATCATACAAAGTTACTCAAACAAAGAAATTACAAGATGAAGGGTATCTTGCAACTCTTGATATTCAATGTCTTGTGTTGAAGTATAAACCAAAAAAGTTTGATACTTATGAAGATGAGATACAACACTTAATTGGTCATGAAAATAGAAATAAGTTCATAACAAATCTCACTGTTGATTTAAAAGGTAACACTCTCCTCTTATATGCAAGAGTGGAGAAACATGGTGCCATACTTTATGACCTGATAAATAAAAAGGTAACAGGTGACAGAAAGGTCTTCTTTATCCATGGTGGTGTTGATGCCCAGGATAGAGAACAAGTAAGAGAAATTACTGAAAGAGAAGATGATGCTATTATTGTTGCATCATATGGAACATTCAGTACAGGTATCAATATTAAAAAACTTCATAATGTAATATTTGCCTCTCCATCCAAATCAAGAATCCGTAATCTTCAAAGTATTGGTAGAGTCCTAAGAAAAGGCAAAGATAAGACTAAAGCAAAACTATATGATATTGCTGATGATTTCACTATAGGTTCAAGAAAGAATTATACCTTGAATCATTTTATTGAAAGAATCAAAACTTATGTGTCTGAACAATTCAATTATGACATTACAACTATAAACATTAAAGACTAAAGGAGGAAATATATGATTGAGGACGATTTCTATTGCACAATAAAATTAAAATGTGGTGATGAAATCTTTTGTAAGGTAGCAGCAACTGAGGAGGAAGATAGAACTCTTCTTCTACTTTCCCATCCAATTACTGTACAAGAGATTGTAGTTAGAGGAACTGTAACTGGTTATAAAGTAGAACCTTGGTTAAAGACTACAGAAGAAGATTTGATTGTTATCAATATGGATGATGTTCTCACAATGACTGAGAACAGTAATATAGATATGATTGTCTACTACCATGATTACTTAAGAAAGAATCATAAAGAGAATAAATCTAATCTCTCTAGGGAGATGGGATACATTTCTTCTGTTAAGGAAGCAAAGAAGTCTCTAGAGAAACTCTATAAGGATAGTTAAGTCATATAACCTATAACATCCTTATGAACCCGGACAAGCCTATCCTACTCCCATTTTGGATACTTGTCAACTATATGTTTTTCTGATATAATATAGAGAGAACATAAATGATGACTGATGCCCATTCAACCCATGACTACAATGAAAAGAGGAAGAAGTTCAGAACACTACGTTAACAATAAGGAGTTCCTTGAAGCTCTTGAGAACTACTTTGCTGATGTAGAACGTTGTAAGTTGAATGATAGACCAAAGCCTCCTATTCCTAGGTACATTGGTGAGTGCTTTCTAAAGATTGCAAATCATCTATCATACAAACCAAACTTCGTGAACTACATGTTCAAGGATGATATGATTTGTGATGGTATCGAGAACTGTGTAAGATATGTTCATAACTTCAGTCCTGAGAAGTCCAAGAATCCATTTGCATACTTCACACAGATTATCTACTATGCATTCCTGAGAAGGATTCAAAACGAAAAGAAACAACTGGAAATCAAGAACAAGATTCTAGAGAAGACTAATTTTGATGAAGTCTTTGATACGAATGATCTTGACAGTGACAACTACTCAGACTACAATAGCATCAAGGACAGTGTTCACTCCAAACTCAGATACTGATGCGTGTAGCCATTATAACTGACCAGCATTTCGGGTGTCGTAAGAACTCTAAGATATTTCATGATTATTTTCTAGAGTTCTATGAGGAAGTTTTCTTTCCATACCTAGAGTCAATGGGTATCACCACTGTGATTGATATGGGTGATACATTTGATAGTCGTAAAGGTATTGACTTCTCTGCACTGGCATGGGCTAAAGACAATTATTATGATCGTCTGAAAGATATGGGCATCACTGTCCATACCATTGTGGGAAATCATACCGCATACTACAAGAACACTAACAAGGTCAATGCAGTAGATCTTTTACTTCGTGAATATGAGAATGTTCATGTTTATGATACTGCCACTGAAGTTGAACTTGATGGTCTCCCTATACTATTCATTCCATGGATCAATAAAGAAAATGAAGAGAGTACTTATAAATCTATTCAAGATTCAACTAGCGTATGTGCGATGGGGCACCTTGAGCTTAACGGATTTAGAGTTAATAAACAAGTCGTCATGGATCATGGTGGTGAGAGCAAGTTATATTCAAAGTTCTCGAAGGTCTTCTCTGGTCACTACCACACTAGATCGGATGATGGACGGATCTTCTACCTAGGTAATCCCTATGAAATGTTCTGGACAGACGTTGGTGATAAGAGAGGTTTTACCGTCTTTGAGACAAGGACTCAAGAACATTTTCATGTAGATAATCCTTACAATCTCTTTCATGTCCTATACTATGATGATGACGATGCAGCACTTCTAAATGCATCAATCTACGAAGATAAGATCGTTAAGGTTGTTGTTCGTAACAAACCAAGAATGAAAGAGTTTGAAAAGTATATTGATAAGTTATACTCTTCAAATGTTCATGAACTTAAAATCGTAGAGAACTTCCAACTTCAGGAGTCAGAAGACTTTGAGGTTGAGGAGTCAGAAGACACCTTTTCCATTCTTGATAGATATATTGAGGAATCAGAAACTGAATTGGATAAATCAATCATTCAGAATCTGATTAGAGAAATCTACCAAGAAGCTTGTGAGATGACATAATGTATATCATTACAGTTAAAGGGATGGAAAAGGACGGAGCTTATTCAGTATCTGATGAAGATGGTGATAAAATCCTTTACCTGTTTGAAGAAGAAGATGATGCAACTAGGTTTGCACTACAGTTAGAAGAAGACTGTGGTTTTCCAACTATGACTACTTTAGAGATTGATGATGTACTAATGATTAAGACCTGTGAGATGCATGATCACAGGTATACTGTAATAACACCCAATGACATTGTGATACCCAAAACAGATTATGATACTCTTTCAGAAGATTAGGTGGAAGAACTTACTTTCAACAGGAAACCATTTCACTGAAGTAAGTCTAGACAAAGATCAAACTACTCTCATCATTGGAACAAATGGTGCAGGTAAGTCCACTGTTCTTGATGCATTATGTTTTGTCTTGTATGGAAAGGCGTTTAGAAAAATCAATAAGAACCAGTTAATCAATACAACAAATGAGAAAGGAACTGTTGTAGAGATTGAATTTAATGTTAATGGAACAGAATGGAAAGTTGTTCGTAGTATCAAACCAAACAACTTTGAGATCTATAAAGACAATGAATTTCTAGACCAATCTCATTCTGCTATTGATCAGCAGAAGTGGTTAGAACAGAATGTTCTGAAGATGAACTATAAATCATTTACTCAGATCGTTATCTTGGGTAGTAGTTCTTTTGTTCCATTCATGCAACTCCCATCATCTAGTCGTAGAGAGGTTGTGGAGGAACTGTTAGACATTAAAATCTTCTCCTCCATGAACAGTCTTATCAAGGAGAGGATTCGTTCTCATAAAGAAGAGATCAGAACTTTTGAGTTATCAAAAACCTCTGTCAAAGAAAAGATCTCCATGCAAGAGAGGTTTATTGAAGAGGTTGAGACTACTAGTAAGTCTAATATCAAAGACAAGGAAGATAAGATAAGAAGTATTCTCAATGAAGAGAATGACTTGATGAATGATAATATAAAATTGTCAGAAGAACTTGATGACTTTGAAAGAGCCATTCAAGTTTATACTGGAGCATCAGATAAGTTAAAAAAGTTAGGTAACATTAAAGGTAAATTGTCCCAGAAAGTATCAACTATTACTAAGGAACATAAATTTTTCACAGAGAATACGGTATGTCCCACCTGTACGCAGGAGATTGAGGAGGAGTTCAGGATAAATAAAATTGATGACGCTCAAAATAAGGCTAAGGAGTTGCAATCTGGTTTTATAGAACTGGAAAAAGCAATTAATGATGAAGAGGACCGAGAGCGTCAATTCACTTCACTAACTAAGGAGATCCTAACCCTCACACATGGTATTTCTAAAAACAATACTCAAATCGCTGGATGTCAAAAACAAATCAGAGATTTGGAATCGGAAATTCAAAGAGTTGCCGAACAACTTGCAAACAGAAATACTGAACATGACAAATTAGCTGAACTCAAACAAAAACTAAAGAACACACAGGACAAACTTGCTGAGAAAAGAGAAGACATCTTCTATCACGACTTCACCTATGGTCTTCTAAAAGACGGGGGAGTAAAATCAAAAATTATCAAGAAGTATCTTCCTCTTATTAATCAACAGGTTAATAAGTACCTACAGATGATGGATTTCTACATCAACTTTAAGTTGGATGAAGAATTCAACGAGACAATCCAATCCCCTATTCACGATGATTTCTCGTATTCCTCATTCTCTGAAGGAGAAAAGATGAGAATCGATCTGGCATTGTTGTTTACCTGGAGAGAAGTTGCCCGGTTCAAAAATTCAGTCAACACAAATCTCCTCATCATGGATGAGGTATTTGATTCCTCACTGGATGGTATGGGAACAGATGAGTTTCTAAAGATTATCCGGTTTGTAATCAAAGACGCAAACATTTTTGTAATCTCACACAAAGGAGGTCTAGAGGACAAATTCCAAAGTGTCATAAGGTACGAAAAGATCAAAGGATTCTCGACTATAGTAACGTAGTAAACCAATTAAGTGTCATGACAACAACCCATAAGACTCCAGTGGATTTATCTAAAAGTTTTAGGGAGTCCGGTATGACCCTCATTACAGACCCTTCATCAGACAGGTACCTACGTGAATACGCCAAATTGGAAACATCACTCCAAGAAGGAGAAGAAAAGGAAACTTAAACCCCAAGCGATGAGGGCAAGGAAAGAAGCCCTCCGCCACTTCAAGAAGTGTCACCCAACCTCCCAGAAACGGGGGGTTTTGTCGTATATTAGCTACATACCAAACCAAAACCTATGACCGTCAATCTAGAAGTCAAAGGAAATGTGGCTCGTCTCTTGGCCACTGAGAACCTGATTGTTGAAAATAAGAAAGTACATACTGCATCATTCAACGTTGAGACCCGTGTCCTGACCCTACCTTTATGGCAGAAGTCTTCTAATGAAGTATATGACCTTCTGGTGGCTCACGAAGTCTCTCACGCCCTATACACACCCAATGAGGATTGGGATCCAGCAGTTCCTCACCAGTTCTTGAATGTGGTAGAGGATGTTCGTGTAGAGAAACTAATTAAACGTAAGTTTGCTGGTTTATCTAAAACCTTCTATCGTGGTTACCAACAGTTCTATGAGGAAGACTTCTTTGAAGTAGAAGGTAAGGATGTCAATAATATGAACCTTGCTGACAAGATTAATATCTACTCCAAGATTGGTAGTTTCCTTCCAGTAACTTTTACAGAAGAAGAGAAAGAAATTCTAGATCTTGTCAATATGGCAAATACATTTGATGAGGCACAAGTTGCTGCTCTTTGTCTTTACAAATTCTGTAAAGAAGAGAGTGAGAAGGAGAAAGAAGAAGCAGATGTCCAACTTCCTAATAGTAATAGTGAAGAGAAACAACCTGTTTCAGATTCTGGTGAACAATCCCAGCCTGTTGATAGTCAGTCACAGGAAGCAGAAGAGGAGGATGGAGACCAAGGTGGTGTAGGAGAACAAGGTGAGCAACTCTCACAAAGTGACACCCTTGAAGTAGAGACTGACACTGCATCTACAAATAACATTCAAGATCTGGTAGAGAGTAATGCATCTTCTAGTCAATATCTTGAGTTTGCAGATCTAGATCTTACCAAGATTGTTAACTCCAATAAGGAAGTTCATGATTATATTGAGGACTTCTGGAAACCTTATTCGGAAGAAGATTTCTCATGGGCAGATCAGAAGTATGAAACCTTTAAGAATTCAGCTCAAAAGGAAGTAAACTATTTGGTCAAAGAATTTGAGATGAAGAAGGCGGCAAGTTCTTATGCACGTGCATCTGTCTCACGTACAGGAGTTTTGGACTGCACCAAACTTCATACCTACAAATACAATGAAGACCTCTTCAAGAAAGTAACTACACTCCCTGATGGTAAGAATCATGGTCTGGTCTTTGTTCTTGATTGGTCTGGTTCTATGAATAGTGTCTTGGAGGATACTGTCAAACAACTCTATAGTTTGATTTGGTTCTGCAAGAAAGTCGGTATTCCTTTTGGTGTCTATACATTTACTCAACAATTCAATATTGTTCCTGTTGACTATGATAAGTTTGGTCGTATTGAACCTGAACCCAATTACAATAGAACAAAAGGTTCTTTCCACATCAGTAAGGACTTTTCTTTAATGGAGTTCTTTACTTCTAATACATCCCAAAAGGTTCTTGATCGTCAGATGAAGAATATTCATAGGGTTGTAATTTCTCAACGTCACTACAATTCTCCCCATGAACCACCCCGTCTGGGTCTTTCTGGAACTCCTCTGAATGAAACTATATTGACTCTTCGTCAACTTATTCCTTCTCTTCAGAGTAAGTGGGGTATTGAGAAAATCCAATGTGTGATGTTGACTGATGGTGAATCAAATCACCTCACTGCAGATCGTTGGCTTTCTGTAGAAGAAGAACCTTATCTTACTAATCATCGTGGTCCTGACTATACTGGTCGTTGGTCCAGGCGTCGTCTTAATCCAACTAGAGACTTTATCCGTAACCGTAAAACTGGTGTAACCTATGCAGTCTCTCCAAAGTACTGGGATTTTACTAATACACTTGTACAGTGTGTGAAAGACGAACTACCTTTCGTTAACTTCATTGGTATCCGTCTACTTAATGGTCGTGATGCACACGAATTTATTCGTAAATATAATGGCCATAGTCTTGAAAGTGGTAAATTGATTGGGGAATGGAAAAAAAATAAAAGTATCTCTTTAAAAATGGTTGGATATGATGCATACTTTGGTATTTCATCCAACTCACTTTCTACTGATACTACTTTTGATGTTGATGAAGGTGCCACCAAGGCAAAGATCAAATCTGCATTCATCAAGTCTCTGAAAACCAAAAAACTAAATAAGAAAGTTCTAAATGAGTTTGTAGAACTCATCTCCTGACCAGTTCCCAGACTGTCCACTCCAGCCTCTTTCAGTCAGAAGGAGGCTCTATAATAAGCAAGTAACAAAGACCCCCCTAACATGGCATTGTCCACAGAATACATCGTCACATCTCTTCAAAATCTTTATGGTGAGACTGTGACCTCTGGTGATGTCCGCGCCTGGTGTGCAATGAATGGAACCACCTATAATACCGTTAGTAAAAAACTAGATGAATATAAAGTTAGTCGTGGGAGGTGGAACCTGACAGAACAAGAAAAACTGGAACAGACTTATCAAGCCCCCGCAGGTCTTCCTGCTGTTGAACAAAATCTCATTCCATCAAAAGATGATACCTTCGTCAAGTTTGGTAACTTTAATGATGTTAAAAAGATTATTAAGTCCAATCTATTCTACCCAACGTTTATTACGGGTCTGTCGGGTAACGGTAAAACGTTATCTGTTGAACAGGCTTGTGCCCAACTTGGTAGAGAACTGATCCGCGTAAACATTACTATTGAAACCGATGAAGACGATCTTATTGGTGGCTTCCGTCTTATTGATGGGAATACCGTCTGGCACAATGGCCCAGTCATTGAAGCCCTTGAAAGAGGAGCCATCTTGCTCCTTGATGAGTTGGACCTCGCCTCAAACAAAATCTTATGTCTTCAATCAGTTCTTGAGGGGAAGGGAGTTTTCCTCAAGAAGATTGGTAGGAACGTTTCCCCAAAGACAGGTTTTAATATCTTCGCAACAGCAAACACAAAAGGGAAAGGATCTGACGACGGACGATTTATTGGTACTAATGTGCTCAACGAAGCATTTCTTGAACGATTCCCAATAACGTTTGAACAAGAGTATCCTTCAACTGCTATTGAACAGAAAATTCTTGAAGGTGTAAGTCTTGACCTTGGTATTGAAGATCGTCCATTCGTCAAGTATCTCTGTGACTGGGCTGACATCATCCGTAAGACCTTCTACGATGGTGGTGTGGATGAAGTCATCTCTACCCGTCGTTTGGTTCATATCATCCGTGCTTATAGTATCTTTGGTGATAAGATGAAGGCAATTCAGGTTTGTCTTAATCGTTTTGATGATGAGACAAAACAGTCCTTTATGGAACTATATGACAAGGTTGATGGTGAAGTTCAGGTTGAACTGAATGTTAACTCCCCAGCCCCTGTTGACAGTTCCTCAGACTTTTGATATAATTGGGGGAGGTAATACTGCCTTCCCTTTATTATGGACAGCATAACTTTTATTAATGGACCACTTATGGATGACAAAATTGAATTCAGTAACATTAAACCATCTCCCAATAG
>ERZ891134.1789-NODE-1789-length-13874-cov-11.319705_pt1 | contig 13874 bp, 29 predicted proteins | sample MGYA00520888_ERZ891134 | MGnify/ENA primary metagenome ERZ891134 (study PRJEB32303, sample SAMEA104408692) | aquatic metagenome | biome: Brackish water; feature: Coastal; material: water | place: Baltic Sea | collected 2014-10-23 | depth 10 m ... | reverse complement strand
TATTGATAGCACTTATGATGTGTATATGGTAAGAATAAATAAATTAGAAGTTGAAACAAATCAAAGAGATATAAAAATAAGATTTACTGAAAGTGGAACACCTAACACAACTGCAAATTATGATGTTGCACAAAAAAACTTAAACTCTGCACAAGCATTTGATAATCAATTTTCTACTAATCAGACTTCAATGGATTTGTCTTTAAATATTGGTAATGATACAGGGGAACAATTTAACTCTGTTCAATATATTTTCAATGCAAATAATAGTTCAGAATTTACATTTGTAACTATGGAAAATGCAATGATGTCTGATAATGCAGAACTTAGAGGAAAACAGGGTGGTGGTGTTTTTACAGTTGCAAGTGCAGTAGATGGAATACAGTATCTAGGAAATAGCACAAATATTGATAATGGAACATTCACTTTATATGGTTTAAAGAAGTAATTAAATAAAGTATGATAAGATAGAAAGGATAATTATGGCAACATTAGAAGAACTAACAGTTATAGCAACTCAAGAAATTGAGGAAGCTAAGCCAATGTATAAGCAGGTTAATAATGAAAGACTTGAGTTTACTGATGCTGATTATGCACAAGCTATTGTAGATTTAGCTAATAGTAAGTTTGACCAACAAGAAAATGGTTATAAAACTGCTAGACAAGAAGCTTACGGTTCTATACAAGACCAACTTGATATGCAATATTGGGATTCTGTTAATGACACAACTACTTGGGCAGACCATATCGCACAAGTTAAAGCTGATAATCCAAAACCTGCATAATGAAACTGAAGCTATATCGTATTAGCTCACAAGCTGATAGTACGAGTGGGATTCTGTATATAGATAATGAGTTTGTTTGCTACACATTAGAAGATGAACAACGTCAAGTTAAAGTAAAACATGAAACGGCAATACCTCTAGGTATATACGAGATTAAATTTAGAACTGTTGGTGGTTTTCACACTAAGTACACATCTAGATTTGGAGATATGCACAAGGGTATGTTGGAACTGCAAGACGTACCAGACTTTCAATATATACTTATTCATTGTGGGAACACAGACGAGCATACTTCAGGTTGTATATTGCTCGGAGATTCACAAAATAACAACATTGTGCAAAAGGATGGTTTCATAGGTAGCTCTACGCAGTCGTACAAGCGTGTTTACCCTAAGATTGCTTCTGCTTTATTGAATAATGAAAAAGTTACTATTGAAATAGTTGACTTAACAAAAGTTGATGCAACAAAAATTGATAATAAAACTTCTGATGATTTTATTAGTGGTAAGCAAGTGTTTGAGAAATTAGAAGCTATAAATGGGAATCTGATTAACTTAAATGCTAAGATAGATGGAAAACAAATTTTATAGGAGAAATATGACTGATTGGAAAGATTGGATTACTAAAGTTGGAATTAGAACACTAAGAACTTTTATTCAAGCGTTTATGGGTGTTCTCGTTGCAAGTGGTACTGGTATGGTAGAAGTTAATGTCTTACAGAACGCACTTGTTGCAGGTCTAGTTGCAGGTGTTACTGCAATACAAAATGGCTTAGAGGAATGGACACCTAACAACAAAGGTTAACGTGAAAGCACAAGTTAACTTAAGTCAAGTATTACAAGCAGGTTTAGCTGGTCTTGTCGCGTGGTTGTTTAACACAGTAAATACCTTGCAGTCACAAGTTGCTGTTTACATGGTACAGATACAAAAACTAGAGGAAAATATTGTAGGTTTAGCTATGAGAGAAAGAGAACTTAACTCTGCGTTAACAGATGTTCTCATTAAGTTAGGAGGATAGTATGGATTGCTGTGGTAATGGCTGTTGTGGTGGTAAGTAATGTTTAAAAAACTAAAAGATAATCTAGGTTTAGTTGTTACAGGCATAGCTCTTATGTCCTCTGTTGGTGCAGGTATTCAATCTCTTAACGCTGTACTTACTACATTAACTGGTATTGATGACAGGATGAATAATATAGAGTATGAGTTCAGTGCTTTAAAAGAAAGCACAATGGTTTCTAATGATATAGCAGTACTGTATGAAAAGATTAATGATTTAGAAATGGCAGCTAGTAATTTAGGTAGAGCCAATGAACAAATTGCATACTTACAATCAGAGATAAATAGTTTAAGACAAGATGTTATGGATAGTGGTTGGGATTTAGACCAGAAATATATACCAGAAAAGTGGGAATGGTCAGACCTTAACAGCAAAGCTATTAGAATTGAAACGCAAATACAAAGTCTAGAACAAAGAATGTGGGAAATAGACACACTTGATGATAGGGTTACTTGGTTAGAAAGTAATAGATAATGAGTAAAAGCAAAGAATTTTATACAGGAAAAGATTATCTTAACTGTACTTCTAAACAAAATGAAAAAGGTACATGGATAACTATTTGTAATTGTAAACATGGAAGCAGTAGCCATGAGTGATAACGGATATACACAAAAGGAAATGACTGAGAAAATTATGGTAGATATTGATAAGATATTTGAAAAACTAGAACAACTACAAAAAGATTTGGCTACAAGACCTACACGGCAAGAAATATATGGCTGGATTATAGCTGGAATCTCTATTGCAACACTTATTACTATTTTAATGTAACTAGACACATTCTAGAACATTTGTTCTACAATATATAGTATGGACAAAGACACCAAAGGTCTTATATCTAAACGTAAAGATATAGCCCATAATGAAGAACTAGGTAATAACTTCTACCCTAGTGGGTGGCAACCTCGTGCATCTTTTGATGAAAACACAAAGACTGGCGAAATACTTCATGTACAGCCCGACAACAACAACTTCAAATATGATTCTTTATTAAATGAGTGGGGTTTTGACAGTAAAGAATTTTATATTGATGAAGATACTATTAAATTTTCTACATGGAATGCACAGCAAAAAGGTGGCGTAATTGTTGATATGTATGCATTCAAAGCAGTTATTAAAAAACGTAATCCACATCATGATAAAAGCTATGCAAAACTTCTTAAAGAAATTAAAAAAAAGAAACCAGTCAAGGTTAAAAAGGGTGGTAATTGTGCATGGTTTTTCTTTATGGCTGATTGGCAACTTGGAAAAAAAGATTTAGGTGTTGAACAAACTATTGCATTAATTAGGCGTGGAATTGCAAATGGAAAAACTCAACTAAAAGATTTGGAAAAGCAAGGTCACGTTGTGAAAGAAATATATCTTATAGGGCTTGGCGATTTGATTGAAAATTGTTTTGGCTTTTTTGACCACCAACCCTTTAATGTATCTTTATCTAAAACTGAACAGGAACATCTTACTAGGGTTATGATACTGGAAATACTTGATGCATTTCTAGGTCAAGCTGAATCTATTGTTCTTGGTGGAGTACCTGGAAATCATGGGGAAAATCGCTCTGGTAAAGCAAGTGTTATGACTAATCGTTTAGATAATGCAGATACAGCTTCGATTCAAATAGTTGGAGAAATTATAAAAGGTAGAGAACGTTACAAGCACGTAAAGGTTGTTGTACCTGATGATTTTCATTTAGCCCTTGAAGTCTTTGGTAAAAGAATTGCATTTACACATGGTCACATGACTACTGGTGGTGGAGATATTTGGGGCAAGATTGAAAAGTGGTGGAAAGGTCAAATGTATGGATGGCTACCAGCTGGTATGTGTGAGATTCTCGTCACAGGACATTATCATCATCTAAGGGTTGTTGAACAACTTGGTCGTGCATGGTTTCAAGCTCCATCCCTAGACCAGTCTGATGAATTTAAAGCAAGAACAGGCAATATGTCTAGAAATGGTGTCTTATCCTTTACTGTAAATAAAGATGGCTGGGATAATCTAAAAATACTCTAAACACGTCATAAACAGACTGTTTTAAGACGATTTAAGAGGGTGTCTAGGCGTCTAGGGTGCAAGTGCCTATAACCTAAACCCTATAAACATTGGGCTTTTATATACTACTAATTTAATTATTTTCATATATACTTGCAATAAATTTCATTCTTTATACCATTAATGGTGCATAAGGAGAAAGTATGTCAGCAAAAATTGTAGGCATTGAAAATTCAGTTTATGGGAAACCACAACTGATTAAAGAAAATGACAATGGTAATGTCTTTTTTGAAGATGTGCCGTTAGGAATAACTAGGTTAGAGGTAGATAATAGTAAATCTGTTGATACCGATAATAAGTTGCCTCGTACCGAACACGTTAACACTTGATTCTTTAACAGAATACAAAGTGTGCAGAGAGCACCAAATAATCATTGAACACGTGATTGATTGGCAACCTATTGTTGCATCTTATTTTGATGAGGAAGATGTCGTAAAGGCATTAACTATCATATACTGCGAGAGTAGTGGGCGTAGCTCTGCACAAAATGTCAACACAAATAAAACAAGTGACATAGGTCTATGGCAATTTAATGATAAGACATGGGCTTGGCTCAAAGATAAGCTCGGTGTCAAGTCAAACAGAAACAATCCAGATGTATCTACCCGTGTGGCTTCTTGGCTAGTTTATAATGATGGATGGCACCATTGGAACAGTTCACAACATTGTTGGGGGAAATATGAGTATTGAGCAATTTTTACTTATTATAATTTTAGTAATACAAATTACTACATATAGATTAAAATAAACACATGGTAGAACACGCAGAAGTTTCATTATACGACTTAAAGATGTATCCTAATAATCCACGTATTGGGGATGTTAATACAATATATGAATCTCTTTTGGCTAATGGTCAATATAGACCACTTGTTGTTAATCGTAAAGACAATGTTATTCTCGCTGGTAACCACACCTTTAAAGCATTAAAGAGGCTGGGATGGGCAACAGCTATTGTTTGGTATGTAGATGTAGATGATGAACAAGCTAAACAGATTATGTTAGTTGATAATAAGTTAAATGATGATGCTACTTATGATTTTGAAAAACTTGAAAAAGCTATTAAAGACATGCAAGATGTAGGACAACTTATTGGTACTGGTTACACAGAACAAGCACTTGATGAAGTTCTTAAAGACTTGCCTACTGAACTTGAAACACCATCTAAAAACAGCTCTAAAGAGCCAACAGATGCTAAATTAGACGCAGTAATAGATGTCGTGTTGCTTCTCACAGATGAGAAATTTTATCTTTATAAAAAAGCCATTGGAATTATTGCAAACTATCACAAAGTTAATCCAACTAAAGCTGGAATGATTGCTGTTGAAAGTTATGCTAATAAATTAATAGGTAATTAAATATGAAGTATGAAGTCTTAGAAGTAGATGTTAACTCTTTAAAAGAATTTCCAGATAATCCCAGAGAAAGCAATATAGAGCCTATTAAACAAAGTATTGAAAAACATGGGCAATATCGTCCATTAACTGTAAATAAAAATACAAATGAAATACTTACTGGTAATCACACGTGGTTAGCCATGAAAGAACTAGGCATGGAAAAATGTACAGCTATGTTTGTAGATGTAGATGAAGTTACTGCTAAGAAAATAGTTCTTGTTGATAATAGGGCTAATGAACTAGCAACTTATGATAAAGAAATTATGGTTGAATTGTTGTCAGAGTTTATGGAACTTGGAAAATTGTTGGGTACTGGATATTCTGCTGATGAAGTAGATGATATATTGTCAGCTGTTGACGAGATAGCTGTTACAGAGTTTGAAGAATTTACCGGTGGGTTTGCTTTAACAGATGAAGAAATAAAAGAAGCACAAGAACGTATATCACAACCTAGTGATTACAAACCTAGAGAAAAACTGAATGAAGTTATCTTAGCTTTACAACAAACTGACCATACAGTTTATGTTGGACACATGGCAACAATACAAAAATATACTGAAAAAACTGGTACTGATGCTCTGTATGAAGCTGTACTTAACACAGCTAAAGATATAGAAAATGGTATTGGGGATAGACCATCTATCTTTGATAAACTTTTTGGCAGTTGAAATTAATCATACCTACACACAATCGTAGTAAAACACTTTCTACACCATATCTTGAAGTTTTTAAAAATTATGATGTTGTCTTACTTGTACATGACTCTACACAGTTTGAAAAATATAAAAAGCTACACAACTTTGAAATTATTATTACTGAATTAAATTTAGGAAAAAACGGACAGATTGAATATGCTTTAAATAATTTAGTAGAACATGATGAGTGGGTATTTTTCGCTGACGACAATATTGAATATATTTATGGCTTAGATGACAAACATTATGTACATGATATATATACAAAAAAAGATAATAAACATTGGGGTAAAATTAGTAGTAAGCAGTTTGATGAAAGGGTTATAGATTTAACGGAGAAAGCTGAAAACCTTGACGCACATCTTATAGGTTTCCTAACGACTGATAATTGGTTTTTTGCTAATAAAAAATATAAGACTTATGGGTTTTGTCATGGCAAACTTACTTTGTGGCGTAAAGATAACAGTTTTTTATTTGATAATATATACATGAAATCACTTAATGATTTTCATAATACGGCTAGGCATCTTGTTCATTATGGAGTTGTATTGATTAATGATTATATGCACCCTAAAGCAAAGTATTTTCAAGCTGGTGGAATTGGTAGTAAACAAGAAAGAAAACTAGATAGAAAAAAAAATATTACTATTCTTAAAGTTCTTTATCCTAGTTTAATTGTGAATAAACCTAGACCTGACAACTACCCTGATGTGAGGATTGTTAATTTTTCTCGTAAAAATTTTATGTTATGGCGAAAGAAATATAAGTATTATACTGATAATTATCAGTATTCATTAAATAAAAATAGGTGGATTAAAAATGATTGAAAAATTAATAGAACTAATAAAACAAATCGATATAAGTAAATACACACAGGAAGAATTTATTGAAGTTGTTGATGCAATCTTTGGAGAAATGCGTGGACAGTTCATAGATGAAGCTATAAATAAAGTACTAGATGAAAGTGGATGGAGAGATACTGGAGGGCAAGGGTAATTTTAAATGATAGATATTAGATTAAGAAGCAAAATAAGTCCAGAAGAAATGAAGCAAAAGATTGGTAAGATTCTTACTGATGATGATTACAATTTGTTAATTCATAAAGATACCACTATACGTGGTACTGATGGTCGTGTTGTTGCTATATTTCAAAAAGGTGTCATACCTACTGATATTATGGATGAATCTTATGAAACTTTACATGACTTAAAAAAATATCAAACTAATAACAGGGGATTGGCTAGTGGAACTCCACGTATAAGTAAAGGCGAGGGAAAACGTTCTGCTACTGCTAAGAGTATTGCAAGTGCAACTATTGGTAGCTTTGATGCAGTCGGTGCAAAACAATATTGTAGGTTAACTGCTTACAGTGGTAAAGAAACTGAAGAATATAAAAAGTTATTTCCATTATTTCAATTTATTGGAGATGAGATGAAAGACAAAGCACCAGATAGATATAACGCACAAATGGAATTTGTTGATAGAACTCATGATGACTGGGTTATTCCTAACACACCATTCACAACTGTAACTGTAAATAACTCATATCCTACTGGTGTACATACTGACAAAGGAGATTTAGATGAGGGTATATCTACCCTAGCTTGTATTAAAAAAGGAGATATGCAAGGTGGCTACTTGGTCTTACCAGAATTTAGAATTGCTTTTAAAATGGGGCATGGGGATTTGTTAATATTTGACGCTCATCAATGGCATGGAAATACAAAACTTATTAGCAATAGTGATGACGCTGAACGTATCTCGGTTGTTTGTTATTACAGAACACGCATGGAAAATTGTGATGATATGGATTCTGAATATTTAAAGCGTTTGAAAGTGCAAGAAAAGAAGTTAATAGATGGCTGATGTCGAATGGCAACCAGATGAATCTTTTTCTGAATATAAAGCTAGGAAAACTGCTGGTATGCAAGGCATGGGGCAACCCAACTCACAAAAACGTATGGCAGGTAAGTGTCCAAATACAGATAAGTTAAAAACTAAATGTGATTGTAGGACTTGTATTAATCGTAGGAATAGGTCTAAAGGTAGACGTAAGCAAAACTTAGCTCGTAAAAAATTAAATATACCTAATAATAGGTTTCATGGTGCAGACGCACACGAGGAGAATTGGTCTACTGGTTTACGTGTTGAGGTTAAAGCTGGTAAACAAGTAAATCCACTAGCTACTGTTTTTTATAAATCTAAACAACAATCTGATGTATCACATAGGGCTTTTGGTGGTATGGGTAAACCATTTATACAGGTAAGTATGCCAGACGGAACTACTAAAGGCATAGTTAGTTTTGAGTTAGATGATATTGAAAATGTATGTATGGAAGTTTTAAAAAATTTTGGTTATGAGTTTGGGGATTAGTGATGTTCACTAAGGCATTGCTTATGATGATAATACATCGAAAGGCACCTGTCTAGAGTTCTCCTCTAGCTCTATTTCACATATACCCCAATCTTTGTCAGCTACTTGGTATGTAAGCATTCTTAGCAGGATATTCAACTTTACATCTAGCACAATATTGGAAGCCATCTTCAAAGTCACGGACTTGTAAATGGTTTAATCCCTCGCACATAGGTTGTTGCTCAGTTTGTTTTTCCTGTAATAATTCTCCTAACATTGACCAATGCTTTACTATTGCATAAGGTGTAACAGACATTGTAGTCCATTCCTTACGATAGGCAAACACTCGGTTGATAATGTCATCATACGTAGCTCCAGCTTCTTGTAACTGCTTCGCACACTTGTTAAATCCACCAATCTCAACTTTGGTTGCAGGTGTATATATTGCTTCTGTTAGGGCTTTATATTGCTCTGCAAACTTGCTTTGTTTAAATGGCTTTGATTTGTAGCTCTTATGCGAACTGCCCACTAGGTCATCTTTGACTTGGGGTGGCTCGTATATGAACGATGGTGTATGCATAACTGTATATAAGTTACTGGTCTGCTCTCCTGTTGCTTTGTTGTAACGTGCCTCTACTAGAATTGCTTTAATATCTTTTAATTCGTTTAAAGCACGTTTAACTGTTGAATCGGATGTGTGCATACGTTTAGCAATAGTCTTTATTGCTGGAAAGCAGGTAGCGTCATCCTTGTTAGCATATCTATTAAGAACTGAATATAATCTTACGGCTTGTGCCGAAATAGGTGCGTCAATTACCCATTCAGGCACAATAGCAAAATATATATCGCTCTTAATATTGTTACTTTCCACTTAGAAAGGTGCTACGTTATCAGCAGTATCTGTCTTAGCAGTTGGTGGAACGCTCTCATCAACTTTTTGTTTTAGTTGTTCAATCATTCCACTTGCAATACCCTTAGTAACTTTGCCATCAAGTAGTTGAGTAAAAGCACCCTGCTCACTTGCAGGTATTTCTTTTATCAAGCTCTTAATGAACGAGAGTTGCTTGTCACTAGCATCTTCATTTGGGTTACCAATTTTAGGCGTACCAGAGTTGGCATTGTTGTAGTTTTTCTTAGGTTGAAAAACTAGCTTCGCAGGTGTTGCCACTTCCGTAGCCATGCCGTTTCCGTACTTGCCTAGTATTGCTTCTGTAAATGTTGCAGTCATGCTGTTAATCTCCTCGACTGTTATCTTATTAGCTACTGCTAAGTCGATAGCACCCTTAAAGCAACATTGTGCAACTATTAGGTTTTCCTTACTCATTATTCTCCTGTTCTTTTTTTAGTTGGCTTATATCTTTTTGTATAGTATTTAAGGTCTTGTTCAATTTACGAATCTCATCATAAATTATTTGTAAAGAACTCAACCTATACCAATCGCAGTCTGTTTTCTCCGTTGTCATCATCTGGAGATGAAATTAGGTAGTAAACAAACTTACCATTAGTTTTGTGTTGTACTGTTGCAATATCCCATCCCTCAGCTCTAAGGTCGTGGATAACTCCACCGAATCTTGTACAACGTAAGTCAAATACAAACTCTGCATTTGTAATCGGTGCTTCGTGCCTGTATCTTTTTAGAACATACGCTATTAGTTCAGATTTATTCTTCACATAAATAGGTATAATTTCTCCTCTAAAATGCGATACAGTTTTTCTAGTTTTTGTAATCATACTTGCTCCATTAAAGGTGGTATATTCGTACACCTGTTTTTAATGTAGTCGTTATGATGTACCCAGAATATAATTTCGCAGGCAAACCAAACTGGTATACCACTAATTTTATAATCTGGATTTGGCAATCTGCCTTGATGTCGCCATGATGCAACAGTCGCTCGGTCAATACCGAGCAACTCTGCAATCTCTTTAACACCAACTAATTCGTCTTTGGGTTTGTTATAGACGGTCGTTGTCTTTTCAAACACAATAGTTGATACTGTCATAGCTCTCCTATACTTCGAGTAAACTTTTTACTCTGTTACTTATAGTTTGGTTGTCATGGATGAAGTTACTTGCTTGACGCTCTAAAGCGTTGCCCCTAACTTTTTTATCCCACAACTCATAACTGTTGAACGCATTGAAAACACCCCATGCAGTATCTACGTGAGTTTCCTGCACATAGTTAGCTTGGATGGTTGCAATTTTATTTTTGTAGTTAGCAGATACTCTTGGTTTTTTCATTTCCTCATCGCTTGGTCTAGGAAATAAATTTTCTAGAATATCGTAGAACTTACCATCAGACACTTCTTGGTTAATCATTCTCTCCACTTGCTCTTGGAAAGAACTGTAGTAATCAACCACAAGCCCTAATGATTGTCTTGCATAATCTACTTGGTTAGCTATACCTGATGTATGTCTAACTGATATTTGTTGGTTAGCACCTTTTAACGCCATACGTAAAGTGTTGTTACACACAACTCGTATTGGTGTCATGGTTACTTTCAACGCTGATGAGCCATCGTGTGAGTTGGATAACAACATATATGGTTTAATGTCATCTCCATCTACTTGTGATATGCCCTCAACGTTTTCTAGATTCATAAGAATCCAAATGTTCTTGCCGTTAAATAAACTACCAGCAGTTTCGTATTTGGCTTCTCCACTATCAACAATATTATCCATGAACGTAAACGCATCACGGTTTTGTAGTGGTGTATATTTACTACCGACTGTACCTAAGCAAGAGTTATCACTATCTCTTACAACGGCATATTTATCTGGAACTATTTTAATACTATAATCTTCAAGTATTGATTGATTTTCATAGAACATATCTTTAAGTTCTACTTTCCAATCTAGTCCAGCCGTAACTAACGCATCGTTTGCAGTTAGTACGCCATCGGTTACTGTACCTAGTTGGTGCCATGGGGTTTCCAAAGCACTAAACATAGTTTCAACTTCTGCACTCATTTGAGTACCTCTCTTTCATTAGTGTTAAGCGTGTGCCTAACGAGATGCCTACTATCTAAGTTGGGTGTACGTAAACAGGGGAAGATAATAGACATCTCGCTAGACACTTGTTCTAGCGATTGCCGTGTTGGGTTACTTCCAAACAGTAGGTACGTCTTTTTTGTACTGTTCCGTCCAGAGTTCTAGTTCAGTTTTTTTTGGCTTGGTCTTACGTTCTAACCAACCACTCAAATCCCAAATAAATTTGGTAGCCATGATAGAAATAAACAGACAGCCGATTAGTGCATATTCCATTAGAACATCCCACCAGCTGAATCTCTGAGAAGTTGTTCTTGCTTCTCTTTATTTTCAGCATCAACTATTGCTAGTTGATAATCGTAAACAACGTTTAAGGTTTTAATTATCTCATGATGGACTGCACTATAAACTGAATGCAATATTCTGTTTGAGTTAATCCCTTGTTCGTCATTCTCTCTTATTTTTTCTGCAATTGGAGCAAGAACTTCGTCCATGATACTTCTGTTAATATCTTTGACAAGGTCACTTGCTTCAGGTATTTCGTCATAATTTTTCGCCATATTTTTCTCCTAACTTTTTATAGCATTTATCACAAGCAAAATAATCTCTACTCGTAATAGGGAACACATGATACTCTCCACACATAAAGCAACTGAACTTTCTCAATTCTTTAGGCGTGTTGTAATTTTTTAACATAAAGTTTTTTAAGTAAAACAAAATATTAAAAATGTAATTAATTACTTTCATTACGTTCCTCTTTTAATTTATTCTTTATCTTGTTAATTAAAGCGTTTTCAAAAGATTCTGCCTGTAACTTATTAACAGCTACTGGATGATTCTTTTGTGTAGAGCCACGCTTCTTAGATTTAGCTCTCCTGCGTTGTTGCCTGTTCATAACACAAACCTTAAATGACCACGTGGTCTTGGGTATGGTTTTAACTTGCCTGTCATTCCTACTGTCTGTGTGTTGCCAGTTGGTACAACATTATTTTCTACTGTATAAATAGGTGCTGATAACTGTACGTGCCTGTCTGCACTCACAACATGAGTTAAGACGGCTGTATTGTTTTCAACATAACCTAAATATGTTTTTCCTAGAATTAAGTTATCTGATTCACAGATAGCTGTATATTCTTTCATGATTCTCCAATCGTTTGTAGTAAAAAACGCTCTACAAACTGTGCTTGATAGTTTGATTGTCATCTAGCATTTTGTTTTTGTTACTAAGGTATTAGGTTTTAAAACCAGAGCACGCACTAGAATCAATGCGACTCTACCTTAATATTCAAACATACACAGTTCGTAGAACGTTTTTTATTTTTTGTAGTGATACCTAAGTATCTATCTACCCACAACTTCTTATGGGTAGTTAGATAATCAGCTGTTACCTAAAGCAGAATTAATTATTTCTCTACTTAAATCATCTCCGTCAACTAATTTTCTATAATGTGCAACACTATCTCCATTGATACTGACATCAACAACTATTGTGTAGTCGTATTGACAACCGTAATAATCGTTGCTGAAAACAGAAATAGCTTTATATTTTCTATCAGGGTTAGCGTTTTCTTTAGTAGTAGAGAAATATATACCCATACTTCTGTCACTAACTTTTTTTAATGAGCCACTTACTTCTGATTGATTGTAATCAATATCAATATTCCAATTTTTTGTTTTAACATTGTGTGATAAATCATTAACGTGTCTGAACTTGCTTGTATCAAGCTGTTTAGTTTTAACGCTTCTGTAATTAGCAACTAATGTTTTTTGTATTTGGTTTAGTGTTTGGTCGAATGTTTTTTTATTCATTTGTTTATTCCTTTTTTTTAAGTGGTACTTATGTACCAATCTGCCCTCACTATATGTAAGAGCAGTTTGCTACTAAGCAACGTTGCTTTGTATTATTGATTCGTATGCACGTTGTCTTTTGCATATATCCTCATAATCAAAAACGCTGAAGAATTTTACATCAAGTATTTTTTTGCCGAGTACATCCTCAACTTCTTTACAGAACTTTAAGGTTGCAACTTTCTTGATACCTTTCATAGCTTTAGGGTTGATACCTAATTTCATGGCTTGGTTAAAAGTGCAAAACCTATGACCATCTGCAAATCCTAGACTTGCAAGTAATTCATAGTTTGTACCTGTGTATGTATTTCCTGTTAATGCGTTAATCATTTTTCCTACTTTCGTTTTTAGTTGATACTTCGTATAAGTATCTATCTGCCCTCACTTAATGAGAGCAGTTAGATAATTACTTTGTAGCTTTATCTAGTTTGATTGCAAGTTCCTCAGCTTGATTGCTTAGTCTGTTTAACTTTCCTTTTAGGTCTTGAATTATTTCAATATCTTCTAGGTCAAATTGTCCTTGGTATCTATACATATCTTTTAGTTCGTCTACGATAGCTTTCATATCTTGTCTTGTTGTTTTTTGGTCTGCTTTGATTTCTTGTATTGTCATTTTGTTTCCTTTTTTTAGTGGAACTGATTGCTCCATAAGGCACCATCCGTAAATGATGCCCTAGCAAAAATCAGAATTATAATTGTTTAGTTTTT
>ERZ891134.1787-NODE-1787-length-13913-cov-6.026988_pt1 | contig 13913 bp, 13 predicted proteins | sample MGYA00520888_ERZ891134 | MGnify/ENA primary metagenome ERZ891134 (study PRJEB32303, sample SAMEA104408692) | aquatic metagenome | biome: Brackish water; feature: Coastal; material: water | place: Baltic Sea | collected 2014-10-23 | depth 10 m ... | reverse complement strand
GACGCTGCTCATTTCCACTTTAACACCCGGAATTTCTTGGCCATTCCCACGCAGCTCGTCGTCGCCAATGCCCAGCGCGACCAAGCCTTCCACAGCAAGGTTCGGATTGATTTCATAGCCCAATACGCCGCGAATAGCTGCTGGGGAAGACTCCAAGTTGAGGCCCGGCGTGGCTTCCTCGATTTTGATCGATGTGACGCCGATTTCACCATACAGTTGAGCAGATGCACTGAATGCAGCCAACGTGAAGGCGGAAGCGATAACGAGCTTGTTCATAGTAGTCCTTTAAGTTAGAACTTAAATACTACTAACTGCGCCTTATGTCACCAGCAAATCACCAATAAAGGGTTATAAAACAACGAATAGGCGACGGACGCCTACGTAAGTGCGTGTCGACCGGATGCGGACCTACGCATCCAAACCCGGTCAATGACCGCGCGTTCGCGCCGTTTGCTCAGGTAACAAGCCGCGCGGCCTGAATCGCAGCGTGACCAATAAGATCAACCCCATGGTGATCAGCCTCATGTGCGCTGCGCTATCTAGTAAATGGGCTCTTAACGCACTGTCTGCATCCATGCCAGACGTGAGGAAGTTGAGCAATGCGTAGCCCATAGGCTCGGCCTCTACCCAGAAGAACCAAATAACAAAACCACCGACGATGGCGCCCAAGTTATTACCGGACCCCCCCACGATGACCATGACCCATATTAAGAAGGTAAACCGCAAGGGGTTGTAGGTCGTGGGCGTAAACTGCCCATCAAACGTGGTCATCATTGCACCGGCGATACCCACCACAGCGGAACCCAGGATAAATACCTGCAAATGACGTCCTGTGACGTGTTTACCCATCGCTTCTGCCGCTGTCTCGTTGTCACGAATCGCGCGCATCATGCGGCCCCATGGTGACTTAATCGCTGTTTGAGACAGCCAGTAAAGAACGAGCAACACGCTTAAGGCCAGCCCAGCGGAGCATACTTTTACGTAGATGGAGGTGAAGTCCTGCACGTCTGCGCCAAACCAAACGGCCCACTCTTGCGCCCAAACCTGTTGCTGTAAGTCGTACTCATAAGGCATCGGGCGGGGAATGCCGTTAACGTTTTTTACCCCTCGGGTGAGCCATTCCTCGTTTTTCAGCACCGCAATAATGATTTCTGAAATCCCCAAGGTCGCAATAGCCAAGTAGTCTGAACGCAAGCCCAACGTGATTTTTCCAATGACCCAGGCCACACCAGCGGCAAGCACGCCGCCGACCGCCCAAGCAACCCACACGGGCAAACCCAAGCCCCCTAAGAAGCCTGTTTGCGCCGGGTTAACTGACTCAATAAGGTTGGTGGCGGGATCAAAAAAGTACCGCGCTGCAAAATAGCCGAGCACGATAACTGTCGCCATGCCCCACCCGCGCACGTAGCCCTCGGGCAAGCGGCGGTAAGCCGCAATAGCCAGCAAAATAGTCGCGACCGTGGTGACGATACCCATGCCGATACCCGCGCCACCCACCGCCCAAGCCTCTGGCACGGGCTTCATGGTCACCAATACGGCAGACATACCACCGAGGGCGGCAAAGCCCATCAAGCCCACGTTAAACAAGCCCGCATAACCCCACTGAATGTTCAAGCCCAACGACATGATCGAGGCAATGAGGCAGTAGTTAAGGATGGTCAGCGACAGCGACCAACTTTGAAAAACGCCGACCAGCACCAAGGCGGTGGCCATGAAGGCAAACGCCAGGGGGGCTTGTTGTTTCAGTAGCTTCATACGGATTTCCCCGCAAAAATTCCGGTTGGCTTAAAGAGCAAGACCAACACCAAGATCACAAATGACACCGCAAACTTATAGTCCGTAGAGAGCAGCTGCACCAACCCTTCGGGTGCCCACGACTCCGGCACTAAATAAGTCAGAAACTTTTTGTAGGCATACGTGACGGTCACCTCAGAAAACGCAATGACAAAGCCACCAGCAATGGCGCCCAGCGGGTTGCCTAGGCCGCCCACAATTGCGGCCGCGAAGATGGGCAACAGCAACTGAAAGTAAGTGAATGGCTTAAAGCCTTTATCCAAACCGTACAGAGTTCCTGCAATGGTTGCGAGCGTGGCAGACAGTATCCAAGTGATCATCACCACACGCTCGGGGTTGATCCCGGAGAGCAAAGCCAAGTCTTCGTTGTCAGAATACGCCCGCATGGACTTGCCTGCGCGGGTACGGTCCAAAAACCAAAATAAAGCGGCGACCACAATGATTGCCGTCACGATGGTCAAACCCTGACTGGTTTTGAACGCAATACCTTCATCCAAACCCGTGAGCTTCTTGAACTCACCAAAACGAATGATGAAGCGCTCGCCATCAGAAAAGCGTTGGTCGCCAGTGCCAATCACGAAGCGCACCAAGCCGTTGAGCACAAACATCAGGCCAATGGATGAGATCAAAAACACCACCGGCGCTGCCCGCACTTTGCGTTGATGGCGGTACACCAAGCGGTCAGAGATCAACACCATGGCTGTCGTGGCCAGAATGCCAAACGGGATCGCCAGTAACGCCGTTGGCAAGGGGTCAATACCGATACCCATGCTTTGAAAAACAGAGGTCACCAGAATAACGGACATCGTGCCAAACGCCATGGTGTCACCATGGGCAAAATTGGAAAAGCGCAGAATGCCGTAAACCAAGGTCACGCCCAGCGCCCCCAGCGCCAGTTGGCTGCCATAGGCCGTCGCAGGAACAATCAAAAAATTGCTGAGCAACATAAACGCGTTCAGGACATCGTGCATTTATTTGCCTCCTAAGAAGGTACGGCGAACTTCTGGGTTGGCCATTAGCGCCTCCCCTGTATCCGTGAAACGGTTGCTGCCCTGCACGAGCACGTAGCCCTTGTCGGCAATGTTTAGCGCTTGGCGAGCGTTTTGCTCGACCATCAAAATAGCGATGCCGGTTCGGGCAATCTCGATGATGCGATCGAACAGCTCATCCATCACGATCGGCGACACGCCTGCGGTGGGCTCGTCGAGCATCAACACCTTGGGTTGTGTCATCAAGGCGCGGCCCACCGCAACTTGTTGGCGTTGACCACCAGACAGTTGGCCAGCAGGTTGCTTGCGCTTTTCCTTCAGAATCGGGAACAAGTCGAAGACCTGTTCAATGGTTGCTCTAAAGTCGTCTTTACGCAAAAAGGCCCCCATCTCGAGGTTTTCCTCAACGGACATAGACGTGAACACGTTGTTCGTTTGCGGAACAAACCCCATACCAAGCGCCACCCGGTCCTGTGGTGTGAGGTGGGTAATGTCTTGCCCCTCTAACTGCACGGCGCCTTCACGAATAGTCAGCATGCCAAACAGCGCCTTCATCGCGGTCGACTTGCCCGCCCCGTTGGGGCCCACAATCACGGCAATCTCACCACGCTCCACCGCAATCGTGCAGTCGTTCAAGATATCGGCGCCACCGTAGCCACCCGTCATGCTTTGGCCAATGAGAAAGCTCATGCCTTAGCTCCTGTCTTGTTCTCTGTCTTGTTCTTTAATCCGCGCCCCAAGTAGGCCTCAATCACGTGCTCGTTGGCGATCACTTCGGCCGCCGTACCCTGGGCCAACACGCGTCCTTCAGCCATCACAATCACGGGGTCACACAAGCGTTCAATGAAATCCATATCGTGCTCGATCATGCAAAAGGTGTAACCACGCTCTTTGTTGAGACGAATAATGGCATCGCCTAGCGTGTTCAACAAGGTGCGGTTAACACCCGCGCCCACCTCATCAAGAAACACGATCTTGGCATCGGTCATCATGGTGCGGCCCAGCTCAAGTAGCTTTTTTTGACCGCCCGATAAATTGCCTGCCAACTCATCAGCCACATGGCTGATTTCTAAAAACGCAATCACGTCTTCCGCCTTAGCGCGGACGCGCTCCTCTTCCGCTCTAACCTGACCAGGACGCAACCAGGCATCCATCAAGCGCTCACCTGATTGGTCGCCGGGCACCATCATCAAGTTCTCACGCACCGTTAACGTCGAAAACTCATGCGCAATTTGGAAGGTGCGCAACATGCCTTTCGCAAACAGCTGATGCGGCGCCAGACCGGTAATGTCCTCCCCGTCCAGAAACACGTGGCCGGCGGTGGGCTTGTAGTGACCCGCAATCACGTTAAACAACGTGGTCTTGCCGGCCCCATTCGGGCCAATCAAACCGGTGATCCGGCCTGTTTCAAGCGACAACGACACGTCATCGACGGCATGAATACCGCCAAAGTGCATCTTGAGATTTTTAACTTTGATCATGACAGCAATAAAACAAACGGCCCAAGCGGTGCGCTTGGGCCGTCATTACATCTAAGAGGTAAGGGGTCCGAAGACCCGTCTACTTAGCGGTAGCCTACCGTGTCGAACTGGCCGCCTTTGACAACCACTTCGCGATAGCTGCCTGCGCTTTCACCGGGCTCAATCAGCTCAACCGCTGATGCACCGACGTAGTCGATTTGCCCGCCCTTGGCCAATATCGCCAATCCTTTGGCAATCTCTCCAGGGTAGATTTTTTCACCAGGGGCGTTGGCAACTTCAAACACCTTGCCCTTGAACTGGCTGCTGTCCGTTGACTTTGCGGCCTGCATCGCCAAGACGGTCAATGCAGCGGCATCGTATGACTCTGGAGAGTAAGGGCCGTCCTTGAAGCCAGCCTTGGCCGCCAGTGCGGTGTACTGCTTGGCTCCTGGGCTGTCGGTACCTGGAACGACACCAAAAGAGCCGTTCAGGCCGCTACCAATGGCCTTTGTCAAGCTTTCACCGATCATGGCGTCAGGCAAGAAGAAGCGCTCAAACGCGCCCGTGTCTAAAGCGGAGCGGATGATGCCGCGGCCACCTTGGTCCAAGTAACCAGCAACAATCAAGATATCACCGCCAGCTGAGGCCAACGCGCCCACTTCGGCCGTGTAGTCACCCTTGCCATCTTCGTGTGATGCGTAAATAGTGATCTTGCCACCTGTCGCTTCTACATTGGTCTTGATGCTGTCAGCCAAGCCCTTGCCGTAGTCGTTATTGGTATACGTCAAAGCAGCAGACTTGATGCCTTTTTCTTTGAGCATTTGCGCAATGATCTGACCTTGACGTGCGTCTGAAGGCGAGGCGCGGAAGAACAAGCCGTTATCTGGAATAGTTGTCAGCGCGGGCGATGTCGCAGAGGGCGAGAACAAAACGATGCCCTTTGCCATCGCAACGTTCTTCAACATAGCCGTTGTTGCACCTGAGCACAGGCCACCAATAATGGCTTTTACTTGCTCAGAGCTCACCAAACGCTCAGCAGCAGCCGTTGCGGCAGCGGCATCGATACAGGTGCTATCGGCGCGAACAGCCGTGATGGTTGTGCCACCCAAGAAAGCGCCGCTATCGCTGGCTTCTTTTAGTGCCATCTCTGCACCGGCAGCCATAGGGCCAGCCAGTGATTCCGCGGGGCCAGTGAACCCAAGCGCCACACCAATTTTGATGCTATCTGCGTGTGCAGCGCCAACCAAGGCGGCTGTCAACACGGTTGCCGTGAAAAGTTTCTTCATATCGACTCCTAAGTTTTGTTAGACCACGGATTGTCCCATGCACCGAAGCACAATGGAAAGATCGATTTTTACTTATATTGGGTGCAAAACAAACTATTTATAGTATTTTGTAGTTATCAGTCTTATTTTGGAGACGGCGCGGGCAGACCGGCGACGTGTTCACGCGTGAAAGACCCCGGACCAGCCCGCTTATACGGCGGTGTCGATACCCGTGTTTGCGCGGGTGCACGTGGTCTCTGTGGTGTCCCGCGTGATCCCCCACTGCAGCATTTGCGCACCAGCCACCGGGCTCAGACTGGCGGTCACCGTACAAGCGCCTGCGTTTGCGCCACCAGACAAGATCAGCCGGACGGCGGCACCGTCGCTACTGCTTTGCACGGTTGCGGAGCCGTAAGGAATGGCGAGCGTACCATCAGCAGACAGGCCACTCGTGATACCGAGTTTCGCGAAATCATTGCAGTTCGCTACCGTACCCGCTTGTTGCGCTAGGCACTCGGTGACGCTGTTTTGTAAAGCGGCGACCGCCCCCAAATTAGCGGCCCAACGCGCACGCTGGGTGTAGCTCTGGTACTGGGGTATTGCCACAGCAGCCAATATCCCAACGACAGCGACCACGACCATGAGCTCAATCAGGGTGAACCCTTTTTGCGGCGTAACGGCAGGGGTGTGTCGGATAAAAGGCATAAGGGGTCTACTCAATTGAGTTGTTGGCAACGGGTAAACCTATTCTAGGGCGCGAACCCGTTGCGCCACATCGGTACACCGTGCACAGGTTTACCCGGACGCATCGGCGTTTTTGGCGCGTTGGGCGAGCATTTGCCCGGCAGCCCAGACCAGAAACGCACCCAATGCCCCCGCCCAGTGGCGCCCAGAGATGCCCCATACATCCTCTTGAACAACCACGGTCGCCAATGCAGGATCTGTCCAGATCATGTGACCCGCTATCCAACCCAGCAACATCGCACCGAACGTAATGACCCAAGGAAACTGGTCCATGATTTTCAGGACAAGCTGGCTTCCCCACACAATAATCGGAACGCTGATCACCAGGCCAAAAATCACCAAAGGCACCTGATGGTGCGAGGCGGCGCCTTGCGCGGCACCCGCGATCGCCATCACGTTATCGATACTCATCACCAAGTCCGCGAGGATCACGGTCTTGATAGCGGTCCACAAGCGATCACTCGACGCGATGTTGCTGTGCGCGTCATCGGGCTCAGGCACCATGAGCTTGACGCCAATCCACACCAACAACGCACCGCCGACAATTTTTAGATACGGGATCGTCAACAACGTCAGCGCGAAAACAATCAAGATGACGCGCAGACCAATTGCCCCGGCCGTCCCCCACAAGATGCCTTTGACGCGCTGGTGTGCCGGCAGTTGGCGGCAAGCGAGCGCAATCACGACGGCGTTGTCGCCACCAAGCAGAATATCAATCAAGATAATTTGCCCAACAGCAATCCAAAATTCAGGGGTCATTAGTTCCAGCACAATGGCTTAGTCCTTCAGGGTGAGTTAAAAAAAATGGCAACGGTCACCCGTTGCCATTCTGCCTGCCCTCTAGAAGAAAGGCCGCAATTCGGAGGCTCGCCTCCGATTTACAACAGACCCTTTAGCAATTTAGCCATTTCAGAGGGGTTACGTGTCACGGTGAAGCCACAAGCCTCCATGATGGCCAGCTTCGCTTCCGCTGTGTCATCACCACCAGAGATCAACGCACCCGCATGGCCCATACGCTTACCCGCCGGTGCGGTCACGCCGGCGATAAAGCCAACCACGGGTTTCTTCATGTTGTCTTTGCACCAGCGAGCGGCTTCGGCCTCATCGGGCCCACCAATTTCGCCGATCATGATGACCGCATCGGTCTCAGGATCATCATTAAACATGCGCATCACATCAATGTGCTTGAGGCCGTTGATGGGATCGCCACCAATACCCACGGCAGTGGACTGCCCCAGACCCAGCTCAGTCAGTTGGCCCACGGCCTCATACGTCAGGGTGCCTGAACGGCTAACCACGCCAATGCGGCCCTTCTTGTGAATATGACCCGGCATGATGCCAATTTTGATTTCATCAGGCGTAATCAGGCCAGGGCAGTTGGGGCCCAACAGCAACGTCCGCTTGCCGCCGGCAGCCTCTTTGGCGGCCATGCGGTTGCGTACCTCGAGCATGTCGCGCACAGGGATACCTTCGGTAATACAGATCGCCAGGTCCAAATCCGCCTCGACCGCTTCCCATATAGCCGCCGCCGCTCCGGCTGGTGGCACGTAAATGACCGATACCGTTGCACCTGTCTCGTTGGCGGCCTCTTTTACGGAACCGTAAATCGGGATGTTAAAAATGCTCTCGCCCGCTTTCTTTGGATTCACGCCAGCCACGAAACAGTTTTGACCGTTTGCGTATTCTTGGCACTTTTCCGTATGAAACTGGCCTGTCTTACCCGTAATACCTTGGGTAATGACTTTGGTGTCTTTGTTAATCAAGATCGACATACTTATTCCTTTTTGACTCAGGCTTTGACCGCAGCAACAATTTTTTCCGCGGCTTCTGCCATGGAGTCGGCGCTAATGATGGGCAAACCGGAGTCTGCCAACATCTGCTTACCCAGCTCTTCGTTGGTACCCTTCATGCGAACCACCAACGGTACGTTCAAATTAACCGCCTTGCACGCGGTGATAACGCCCAAGGCAATCGTGTCACAACGCATGATGCCGCCAAAGATATTCACCAAAATGGCTTTTACCTTGGGGTTTTTCAACATGATCTTAAAAGCCTCAGTAACCTTCTCTGGGGTGGCGCCACCGCCAACGTCCAAGAAGTTAGCTGGCTCAGCGCCGAACAGCTTGATGGTGTCCATGGTCGCCATTGCAAGACCCGCACCGTTTACTAAACAGCCAATATTGCCGTCTAAGCTGATGTAGGCCAAGTCGAACTTAGAGGCCTCCACTTCGGCCGCATCTTCTTCGTCCAGATCGCGGTAGGCCACGATTTCTGGGTGGCGGAACAACGCATTCGCATCAAAGTTGAACTTGGCGTCCAGCGCCTTAATGCCGCCGCCGCCTTCCAAAATAAGCGGGTTCACCTCCACCAATGAGGCGTCGGTGTCCATGTAGCACTTGTAGAGTTTCTTCAGCACATCGGTCGCAGCGGCCATAGAGGCGGCGGGCACACCCATGCCATTCGCCAACTCATTCGCTTGCTCGTCCGTCAAGCCCAACGCCGGGTCGACAAACACTTTGATGATTTTTTCGGGCGTGGCGTGTGCCACTTCCTCAATGTCCATGCCGCCTTCGCTGGAGGCCATCAGCGCGACACGCTGTGTCCCACGGTCAGTGACCGCAGAGACGTAGTACTCTTTTTGGATGTCTGCACCGTCTTCGATCAGGAGGCGACGGACTTTTTGTCCCGCTGGGCCCGTCTGGTGGGTCACCAGCTGCATACCCAGAATTTCACCCGCCAGTTGCTTGACCTCGTCAATAGAGCGCGCCAGCTTAACGCCACCGCCCTTGCCTCGGCCACCGGCGTGAATTTGAGCCTTGACAACCCATACCGGGCCGCCTAGCTTTTGTGCAGCCTCGACCGCCTCTTGCACTGTGAACGCAGGGATTCCGCGTGGTACAGGCACCTCAAACTGGCGCAGAATTTCTTTGCCTTGGTACTCGTGAATCTTCATGTGGGGGCTCTCAATGTTTGGACCAATCGCTTTCCACCGCGCGCCGTCACCCTGCTGGGCATGGCCGCGCGACCTAGGGAAATTACCAGTCGTAGACTGTATCATGATGCGGTGCAAAAACTTTTCAGCAAACTGACACGTGGCACGCTAAGAAACACGGACAACATCAGCGATGACTAATATCTTTATTGACGGCGAAGCGGGCACGACAGGGCTTCAAATTCGGGAGCGTCTCGCGGACAAGGCCTTTGTGCGGCTGCTACAAATCGACCCCGCTTTGCGCAAAGACACGGCGGCCAAGCGCGCCCTGTTGGCCCAAGCGGACGCCGTCGTCTTGTGTCTCCACGACGATGCCGCGCGCGAAACGGTTGCCTTGGTGGACGCTATCGTAGCCAGCGGCGAAAAGGCACCACGGATAGTGGACGCCTCCACCGCACACCGGATCGCGCCGGGCTGGGTCTACGGTTTTCCGGAGCTCGCGCCAGGACAAGCTGACGCCATTCGCTCGGCGGCGCGCGTTGCCAACCCCGGCTGCTACGCCACGGGCGGTATCGCCTTAATCCGTCCGCTCATCGATGCGGGCTTGCTGGCTGCGGATGCGCCGCTCTGTTTGCCCAGTGTCAGCGGCTACACGGGTGGTGGCCGCGCGATGATTGAGGCCTACGAAGCCGGTTCGGCACCGCCTTTTGAGCTCTATGCGCTTGGCCTTGCGCACAAGCATATTCCCGAAATCATGCAATGGACGGGCCTGCGGGCGCGCCCCCTGTTTGTCCCCAGCGTTGGCAACTTTGCACAAGGCATGCTGGTTCAATTGCCTTTGCATCACAGCCAACTGCCATCAGGCACGCAAACCGCAACCATCGCGCAAGCGCTGCAGGCGCACTATGCGAACACCACCTGCGTCCGTGTCGTCACCCATGAGGCGGCGGGCGACAGCGGCAAGTTAGATGCGGTCGCGCTCGCCCAAACCGATGCGCTGGAAATACACGTATTTGGCAATGACGCCGAAGGCCAAAGCCTGTTGGTCGCCCGGTTGGACAACTTGGGCAAGGGCGCAAGCGGCGCGGCGGTGCAAAACTTGTCGCTGATGTTCGATTGGCCCTCGGCCTAAGGCCGTACCCACTCGCGCTTACGCCATTCCGCCTGTCTAGTTATCGAGTACACGCACCTTAACGCGCTTTCCTTTAATGCGCCCCACATTGAGCGCCTCGCAGACCTTGAATGCGATAGCCGCTGGGACGGCGACGTAGCTGGAGAACTCGCCAAGTGCGATTTTGCCCACTTGGTCCTTCTCCAGACCACACTCGCCGATTAAGGCCCCAACGATGTCGCCCGCACGTATTTTTTCCTTGCGACCGCCTGCAATTTGTAGCGTACGCATCGGCGCCTTCAGGGGGCTGTTGCCCACGCCGAGTGCCGTCAACGGCTGCCAGCGCAACGGTCGCCCACTTTGTTCCTCAATACGCGAGGCGCGACTCATTTCCGGCAGCGTCACCAAACTCAGTGCCAAGCCCGAAGCGCCTGCGCGACCTGTGCGGCCAATACGGTGGGTATAAATTTGCGGATCGGGGGTGGTGTCCACATTCACCACCGCGGCCAGATCTGCAATATCTAACCCGCGCGCCGCCACATCGGTGGCGACCAAGACCGAGCAACTCTGGTTGGAAAATTGGACCAAGACCTGGTCACGATCACGCTGGTCCAAGTCACCATGCAAGGTCAAGGCAGAAAACCCCTGCCCGCGCAGAATGGCCACCAAGTCGTTGCACTGCGCGCGCGTGTTACAAAATGCCACCGTGGACATAGGTTGGTAATGGTTGAGTAACCGAGGCACTGTGTCCAAGCGTGTCGCCTCGCCCACCTCGAAAAACCACTCCTCGATGGCGTGTGTTTCGTGGACGGTGTCGACGGTGACCATGAGCGGATCACGCATGAGCTTGTTCGCTAGCGCCGCAATACCATCGGGATAGGTGGCAGAGAACAGCAGGGTTTGCCGTTGCTTAGGGCTTTGTTTCGCGATGGCTTGAATGTCATCGGCGAAACCCATTTCCAACATGCGATCCGCCTCGTCTAGCACCAACACCTTCATCGCATCAAGCGACATATTGCCTCGCGCGAGGTGGTCCAACACCCGACCGGGTGTGCCGACCACCACATGGGCGCCGTTCGCCAAACTAGCGGATTGACCCCGCAGCGGTACGCCACCGCACAGCGTTAACACCTTCACGTTTTCGTAGGCCCGCGCAAGTCGACGCACCTCGGCGCAAACCTGATCGGCCAGCTCTCGGGTAGGGCACAAAATAAGCGCTTGCACCTGCAATGAGGCTGTCACCAGCCCTTGCAGCAAAGGCAGGCCGAACGCAGCCGTTTTGCCGCTACCCGTCTTGGCTTGCGCGATTAAGTCGCGTCCGGCCAAACTAGAAGGCAAGGTGGCCGATTGGATGGGCGTCATCTGAGAAAACCCCAGCGCGACTAAATTCGCCTGTTGGCGCGCGTCTAGCGGCAGTGTGTCCCAGGTGATGGGCGTATTGTCGGCGCTGGGCTTTGATTCGGATGCACGTTTATTCATGCGCCATTATCGTTGGCAAGTCAGGGCGTGGCGCCGTCATCCATGAATAGGTCGTCAATGTTCAGTGCCGGTTCGGATTCGTCGTCCGCTGCGGACACGCCCGCCGCAGAATAGGCAATCGGCGGCACCGCCGCACGAATGGCGGCGGCATCAAAACCACGGGCAGCCAAAAAGCGCACTTGTTTAGCCATGGCCTTGGCGTCTTCTGGTGGCCCCTTGAAGCGCTTGGACCAAACGCCTTGTGCCCGCGCGGACTCGCTGGACTTAAGCGAGTCAACCGCCTCACGAATGCGATCCGTAGAGACACCTTTTTGATGCAACTCTGCACGCAAGCGCATCGCCCCCAGTTTGTTAGCACGTTGGTTCAGCACGCTTTGCGTCAGGCGCTCCTCGCTGATCAGGCCTTTAGCGACAAAGTCATCTAAAACGGCCGCCAGGTCGCCCGACGCCGTCTCCATGTCGGCCAGCTTGCGCGCAAGCTCTGCACGCGAGTGTTCGCGCTGACTTAAAAGCCGCAAAACGCGGCCTTTAATGGACAAGGCAGGGCGCATCACCGTGCGGAGGCCTTTAGGCGTTAAGCGGCATCTGCTAACGGCGCGTCAGCGGGGGCATCCGCCTCGGCAGCGGCGGCGGCGCTCGCTTTACCCGCCTTGCCCGAGGGCTTTGGCTCTGGCTTCGGCGCTGCAAGTGGCTCACGCAAAGGCACGCCTAGGGCTGCCCGCACTTTGTTTTCAATTTCACGCGCCAGGCTGGGGTTCTCTTTCAAGAAGTCACGCGAATTGTCGCGACCTTGCCCAATCTTTTCGCCCTGATACGCGTACCAAGCACCTGACTTATCGACAATGTTGTTGGCAACACCAAGGTCGATGATCTCGCCTTCCAGGCTAATGCCCTTGCCGTACATGATGTCGAACTCAGCCGTCTTAAACGGCGGCGCGACCTTGTTCTTGACGACCTTCACACGGGTTTCATTACCCACCAGCTCATCACCACGCTTGAGTTGCCCAATGCGACGGATGTCCAAGCGCACGGAAGAGTAAAACTTTAATGCGTTGCCGCCTGTGGTCGTCTCTGGGCTACCGAACATCACACCAATCTTCATGCGGATTTGGTTAATAAAGATCACGGTGCAGTTGGCCTTCTTGATGCTAGCCGTCAGTTTACGCAGCGCTTGGCTCATGAGGCGTGCCTGCAGGCCGGGCAGCGAGTCGCCCATGTCACCTTCCAGCTCGGCTCTGGGCGTCAGGGCCGCAACCGAGTCGATAACGATCAAGTCAATGGCCGCGGAGCGCACCAAGCTGTCCACCACTTCTAAGGCCTGCTCGCCCGTGTCAGGTTGAGAAATCAGCATGTCTTCTAAGTTAACCCCTAAGGCGCGGGCGTACTGGACGTCTAATGCGTGCTCAGCGTCAACGAAGGCGCAAACGCCGCCTTTCTTCTGCATCTCGGCGACGACTTGTAGGGTCAGCGTGGTCTTGCCTGATGACTCTGGGCCATAAATCTCAATAACGCGACCACGTGGCAAGCCGCCCACGCCCAAGGCAACATCCAGCCCCAATGAGCCGGTGGATACCGTTTGAATGTCCTCCAACACCTCACCTGCACCGAGGCGCATGATGGTGCCCTTACCAAATTGCTTTTCAATTTGCGCTAAAGCCGCCTGAAGGGCTTTTGCTTTTTCGGCGTTGATGCCTTTGATCGCTGTATCCATGGGGTTTCTCCGGTGGTAGTTAAAGGTCGTCCAGCGCGTTGTCCACCGAGGTGGGGTTGCATACAGGCTGGATGCTTAAACAGTAGTTTATCTAAAAATATAAAAATAAATCGATATTTATAGTCAGTCTACCTTACCGAATATATGTGCTGGCCTGCAGGCCGCTATAGGTTTACGGGCAAGCCGCTCGCCAGAGACTCGCGCAAAGCCTGGCCAATACGGGTGGCCTCGGTCGCGTCTCTCAGGCTCAGCGGTAGGGCTTGCTCACCGCGGCACGCTGCGACGAAGGCGGTCATCTCTAGGCGGAACGCCGTTTCAAATCGCGCAAAAAAATCGGGTAACGCGCGGTGGCCAACGCCGCCAGCATCGCGGTATTCCACCCGGCTGAGGTGGGCGCCGAAGCCGACTTGTAAGGTGCCTTCGGTGCC
>ERZ891134.1780-NODE-1780-length-13950-cov-14.290896_pt1 | contig 13950 bp, 15 predicted proteins | sample MGYA00520888_ERZ891134 | MGnify/ENA primary metagenome ERZ891134 (study PRJEB32303, sample SAMEA104408692) | aquatic metagenome | biome: Brackish water; feature: Coastal; material: water | place: Baltic Sea | collected 2014-10-23 | depth 10 m ... | reverse complement strand
TATCAGGGGATAGAGCATCCCCCTCCTAAGGGGATATGCATAACCATCTAGAATAGACTAATAGTTAAGAAGTTACTCACCCTACAGAAAACCTATTTTTTTTTCACAAGCCTAAAAGCGGCATTATCAAGGAATGTTAAGATAATGAATAATGCTAATTAATAAGGACTTAGATTATGGAGTCTTTCTCTGAAGAGTTTTTAGGAATACCAAAAGTTATTTGGAAAGGCATATTATTTCTCATAGTCTGTATTGCTATTTACTATGGTTGGAAAAGAAATAAGGATGATGTCTGATATGTCATTAGAGAATATATGATGGCATTTGATTTTAATAAAGCCATTAATAGGTTTGGGACTGATTCGGTTCGTTGGGACCAACATAATCCGGATATAATTCCTCTTTCAGTCGCTGATATGGATTTTGCTGCAGCACCATGTATCGTCGAGGCACTCAAAAAGCGCATTGATCATCAAGTTTATGGATACACCCATGCCCCCGAAGATTTAAGGGATTCAATTGTTTCTTATTTAAGGAAATTCTATGATTGGCAGATTGAGCCAGAGTGGGTTGTTTTTGTACCCAGTTTAGTCTCCAGTCTTTATTCTATTACATCGAATGTTACTGATCCTAAAGCTCATATCCTTACGTTACAGCCTGTTTATCATCATATTTTAAATGCCGCTAAAAATTCAGGTAGAAATTATTCCGAGATACCACTGAGCAACATCAATCAGAGATTAGTTTTAAATTCTCAGTCTATTGGTAATTTTGCTCAATCAAATAGTGAATTACTATTATTCTGTAATCCTCATAACCCTGGTGGAACTGTATATACCCATAATGAATTATCTAGTATTGCCCACATATGTGAACAAAAAAACTTAATTATCTGTTCTGATGAAATCCACTGCGGCATGGTCTATGAGGGTAAAAAACATATTCCTATTGCGTCAATATCTAATGAAGCTGCTGATCGCACAATCACATTGATGTCAATGAATAAAACTTTTAATATTCCTGGAACAGGTTTAGCTTGGCTGGTGTGTAAAAATCAAAAACTCAGACAAAAAGCAAGCATAGGTTTGGGAACGCTTATTCCTGATCCTCAGGTTTTTACTTATACCACTGCTCAGACAGCGATTAATCAAGGAGAGCCTTGGCGTAAAGCTCTAATGAGTTATCTCAGCGATAATCGAGATTTGTTAAGAGCAACTATAGAAGACTTTGGTGTAATTGATTTGTATCAAATGGAAGCAAGTTACTTAGGTTGGCTTTCCTGTGAGCAACTTCAAATCGATGACCCCAGTCAATTATTTCTCGACAATGGTGTGGCACTGCAGCCTGGAAGTATGTTTAATAAGATGGATCATGTTCGCATAAATATCGCTACGCCAAAAATAACTTTACTGGAGGCTTTAAAGCGTATGAAAAAAGCCATCAGTTAAAAAAATGTCTGTTGTCATTTTAAAAATACCTATCCCAAAAAGATCAAATGAAACTCATTAATGCTTGCAACCATTATAAAAATCATCACCTCTTGCGCCAATTAATGCAGCACCGATTACGCCTGCGGAGTCACCTAACTTATTTTTTTTAATAGGTGTCGTTCTGTAGTCACTAAATATATTTTTATAAACCTCTTTCTTGCCAAATGAGTAAAGCTCTTTATGGTTTGATAAGCCTCCACCTAAAACAATTATATCAGGATCGATAATATTTATTATGTTGGATAAAGATAAGCCGAAATAATAATAAAACCTATTAACGATTTTTTGCTCATCTTTAGTATATATTTTTTGGTTTAAAAAATTCTTTGCAGAGAGATGTTGATTCAATCTCTCTTTTATGTCTCTCTCGAGTCCAGTTCCTGAGATATAAGTTTCAATACACCCATGTTTACCACAGTAACATTTTGGGCCTGAGGAATTTATTATTGAATGTCCCCATTCACCTGTGATTAGCTGAGGACCTATTCTTAGCTGTTTGTTTATTACAATCCCACCACCGCATCCAGTGCCAATTATGATACCAAAAACGAATTTGTAATTCGTTGCAACTCCCATAACTGCTTCAGCAAGGGTAAAGCAATTAGCATCGTTTTCAATGTTAAATTTTTTATTTAATCTTTTTTCGATTAATGATTTTAAGGGAAGTCCATTTAGGCAAATAGTATTGGAATTTCGAAGCAATCCATTTTTTGCTGAGATTGATCCAGGGGTTCCAATACCAAGACTGTGATCAGCGTTTTTAATATGATTCGTTGCCAATTGATAGATAAAGAATATTTGATTGAGAATGTGCGAAGGACCTTTATTTGCCTCAGTGTTTATTCGATCACGAAAAATTACTTCATGTTTTTTGCTTATAACCGCAACTTCAATCTTTGTTCCACCTAGATCGATACCTATATTATATTTGGGCATCATTCGTTCTATCCTGAAAAATTCATTAAACTATCATAATAAATTATTTCATATGATATGGCATATTAAAAAAATCATAACTAAAAATAACAATAAAAAATGGCTTTGAAAGAAAGTGTGATATTGATAATATAATTTTTTGATTTTGAAAGTATTATTTTTAAATGCATTTTATTGAAATTAGATGGTGTCTAAGCTAAAGAACGATGGGAGTTCAGGCGGTGGGAAATTAATATCATTTGAAGATGATGATGGATATTTTATAGAAGGTGAAGAAGTTAGCAGCTTAATTCTAAATAAATTTTTTTAAATCCAAATAGAGTGGTTATATGGCAGAAAAACATGAAATACAGAGATTAGTAGAAGAAACTCATAAGGAGTTTGCTAATCAACAGGACGGTGAGGTAGCAAGTTATATCCCGCAATTAACTAAGGCCAATCCTAATGACTTTGGAATTTCAATACTAAGCACAAATGGGCAATTCTTTGAATATGGTGATACTGATAAGCTATTTACTATCCAATCTATATCTAAACCATTAACTTATGGTATGTCGCTAGAGATTTATGGTGCTTCAGAGGTGGAAAAGAAAATTGATGTTGAGCCAAGTGGTGAGGCATTTAATTCTATTGAATTACAGCCCGAAACAAGTAGGCCATATAACCCAATGGTTAATGCTGGTGCAATTGCTGCAACTGGCATGCTATTTGACAAGTACGGCAAAGATGCAATTGACTTTATTCTTGAGAAATTTAGCTTAGCAGCAGGACGAACCCTTGAAATTGATAAAGAAGTTTATTGGTCAGAGTTGGAGACGGGTAATCGAAATCGTGCGATTGCATACTTATTACTTAATTTTAATATGATAAGTGATTATATTGACCAAATTTTAGAGATTTATTTTGCGCAATGCGCCATTCTTGTTAATTGCCATGATTTAGCTTGTATTGCTGCAACAATTGCGAATTTGGGAGAGAATCCAATTACTAAAAAAGAAGTTTTTAATATTGAAGCAGTGAGAAGTATTATGTCAGTAATGAATATTTGTGGTATGTATGATAATACAGGCCGCTGGATGAATGAAATTGGTATCCCTTCTAAAAGTGCTGTCTCTGGTGGTATTGTCGGTGTTGTAAATCGTCAAATGGGAATTGCTTCATATTCACCTAAGTTAGATAAAAAAGGTAATAGTTGTCGTGGCATTTCAACATACAAAAAACTATCTCAAGAACTTGGGCTTCATGCCTTTGATTGCATGAATGCAGGATCAAGTTTTTTAACGACCATGCTGAAATAAATTATAGTTTTCTCTCTCCGCGAATTTTGATACTACTAGATTTTTAACAACCCACCAAATCTTTTGGGAAAAATTCCTGAAAAATAAATTCCTATAAATTTTATAGGGTAATTCTTTATAATGTTAGACTCTGAGAAAAAAAGTATATTTCAAATACAAACGTTACTGAGAAAAGCCTTCGATAAAATACTTTCAGAAAATCCTAAAACGGTGACGATTGTAAATGAATCAAAAAATAATGATGAATGGCTAAAGTAAGCAATTTATGTTGCTTCAGTTAATTCCCTTTAATTTTTCATTGTATTGAATTGTGTTTACGTATTTGCCAAACAAGTCTTTCAAACAATCTAGTTAATAAGAATAAAGCCTTTTGTTCATGACCAGATGTGCCTTTTGATTTTGAAACTTTGGTGCGTATTTCATCCATGAGGCTACCTTGTTCAGCAGTTAAATTAATTAATATTCCAATGTTATCTTGTGATTTTTCACATTCGCTTAATAATGTCAAAAGCATGTGAAGACTTTCAGCCATTGAAATGCTTAAGTCTGATTTTTTTAAATTATTTTCTTTTGCTATCGAAGCAAAACTTTTGAGTGAGTTCATAAGTGACTTGATCGATTCATTTTTACTTTGCAAAATTAACAATTCGGCCATACCTTTTTGGGAGTTATTAGAAATTACCTGATCAGTAAAATCCTTAATTGCTAAATAAAGTAACGAATAGCCTTTATGCCTTTCCTGAAGCAATAAATCACTTTTATTATCATGTCGAACATAATCCATATATTTTGGTAAAAAATTAAGCAAACGTTGTTGTTCTTGATTTATTAAATTTATTGCAATTCCTTCATCATTAAGTATTTCCTGATAGATAAATTTAGGTTTAGAAATCAAATCTATCTCCTGATCTGGGATGAGATAATTTAATAAAGCATTAATTTTGCCATTTAAAATAGTTGCTATCAGCGCACCTGTTAATTGAAGATATAAATATAAAAGTGACAACTGGATGGTTAAAAAATTTATATTCTTATATAGTGTGAAATCAAAGAAAATATGAGGCGTAATTAATATAATTACTAATATAAAAAAAGAGCCTAATATTTTTGTACTCAATTGGAACAAAATTATTTTTTTTTGCTGACCTTCAAGGTGAGGGTGAAAAAGTAAAAGGCTTAAACCTGAGCCAATGTTGCTACCAATTATCATAAAAATTGCTGAATCCATTGGAATCACTTGACTGGAAACAAGTGTGATTACTAAAATTGTAATTACAGAGGCAGATTGAGAAATTAGTGTAAAAAACAATCCTAATATTATGGAGATTACTATAGTTTCTGAAGCAAAAACAAAAAATTCATTTATCCAAAAAAAACTTTGCATATTATTAGTGCCTAATTTAATGATACCTAACCCTAAAAAAATTAGTCCGATTGCAAAAATTAATGGAGATACATTAAATAAATTTTCATTATTTTTTAAATTAAAAAGATAAAAAATACTAACGATACTTAGTAAAATGTAGCCCAAAAATTGAATATCAATGGATGCTACAAAAACTAAAAAAGAAGTACCTACTCCAATCCAAGCAATTAAAATTAAGGCAGTTTTTAAAGGAATTAAATTTGCTTGAACAAGACCTATTATAAGAAAAGTCCCAGCATTGGTGCTTTGTGTAATCAAGCCAATTAATGACCCAACAGCACCCTTCATAACAGTAGAATTGGTAACCGATGTTATAAGCTTATGAAATCCTTTGCCAGTAAAAATCTTAATTGAACTAGAAAGAAGATTAAGGCCAGACAAAAATAAACCAAGCCCAGCTAATGAAAAAATAATTTCCTTCATTTATTTTTGAGGGTTTAAATCTATTTTTAAAATTTTATATAAACTAATAAAAATATAAGATAAAGCTATAAGTAATAAAGTTAGTAAAAAAAATTTTATATTTGAATATCTTTCAGATACTGAAAGATTGAAGACTCTTTGTTGATTTTGGAAAATAGTTCTTAATTCTGTAGCCGTATTTAAAAAATTTTCTTGCAGCACTCGGTCAATACCACGAACTTTCCTATCTAACTCAATGAAATCATTTATTTTATAATTTTTGATAGTCGCTAAAGCATTTAAATACTTATCCTTTAGTTTAAAGTGCTCATCTTTTAAGTTAACTAAAGTGGAGCAATCAAATAAATCTTTCTCATAGTTGCAATTTGTAATTGCAGTTTGTAATATAGATTGCACATCATTGTAGTTTTTTTTGAAAGCTAAATTATATTTTTTAAAATCATCTTTATTTTTTCCTCGAATTAAAATATTTTTCCATGACTGAATTTGAGACTTAAAGGAAGCACTTGCATTCCAAATTGATTCAGATAGATAGGATAGTTGTTGTGTTTTTTGATTCTCTATAGTTACAATTTTGTTTATTGACCATAGGGAGAACAATGAAAAAATTTCAATAAATATTAATAAGAATATCCATCTTAGAGCAAAGGTAGTAATTGCTTTTTTTGCAGTTTGATTTTTTGGAGCGGTCATATTTGATTTTCTTTATCTAATTTTCAGCTTCATTAAGATCTTTTGTTATATCTCTACTCAAGTCAGTTGTCATAAAATCAAGTGTAATTGGGAGTGAAATTTCAACTCTTGCAACATGCTGGATACTAATTTTTATTTTTTTAGTTTGACAGTCTAATAAATGCCCACCAAGTTCTAAATTTTTTGATAAAAAATGTAGGTGATAGCCTGGCACTGTTATTTTATCCATAAAATCGGGCGTCCAAAAACCCACCATAGAGCCAGATATATTTTTATATGAAAATTCTGGTTGATTTCGGGCAACTTCAACTAAAGGTTTGTAGGATTCTTGTTTGGGTACTGATCGAGTTTTAATGTAACTAAATTCACCTTCAATTTTTATTGCATAAATCATATTTTTTGATGGTAAAGTTTTATCCAAAAATCCATATAATTCTTTTAAATTTATTGATGTATCCACTTCTTCAAAACTGTAGGGCTCAAACTGTGTTATGCAAGCGAAAGGAGTCATTTGAGATGGACTAACCTTATATGCTTGACCATCAGATTTTAATTGATATGCCTTCCCTTCCAAAATTACCATTTCGCCATCTAGATCATCAAAGGTGCCTAAACCAAAATTTCCTTTTTTAATGATTTCTGAAATAGAGGTATTTTCTCTATAAAGCCCCTCAACTAATGCATTAACAGGAGCTGTAATATATAAAACTTTTTCTGTTGACTTATTTTTCATATTCTAATTTTTCATTTTTTTATTTGATCATGCCTACTTTTAAATATAGATAATCAATGCCTTGGTATTGCAAATGTTTTAATTCTTGCGTTAATCCATATAATAATTTTAGAGATAGCTTCTTTTCAAAATCAACTTCACCTATGCCCTTGAGTGCTATCGCTGCCGACTCTGCATTTACATCAATAGGCTTAGAAATAAATTCTAACTCAGTGATATCTGCTTGATGATAAAGTTTAAAGACAATATTTTTTTTACTTTTTTTATTACTTTTACTTTGATGTTCAATTAGAAAGGTCAAAGCTTCCTCTGCTAACAATACAACTCGATTTTGAGTCGAAACATTTAGCTTATTATTCTTTGAAAAATTTTCAATAGACTGATTAATTTGTTTTAAGCTTTCAATGCTCAATGGAATTGATAAATTAATTTTAGATCGTTTTTTTATCATTAACAGTAGCATAACTAGTACTGCTGTCAGCCCCCCAGAAGTTGTTCCTTTTGATAAGAAAACCTGAACACTCTCGGGAAATAAATCATTAAATAAAAAACCTCCCTGAAATCCAACCCCAGCAAAAAAACCAAGACAAACAGCTAGCATTGCTTCCGATGCTAGCTTTGTTTCATTAACCATTTCAAGTCCATGACCAAAAAGCATTACAATAATGACTAATATATATGCAGCTGCAACTGGATTAGGAATACTCGAAACCAAGGCAATTAATTTGGGAGATAAACCAAAAAGAATTATAAACAGCCCCCCCCAAATACCTACCCTAAGTGCGGCAACTCGAGTAATCTCCATTACATCAATACTCATTGAATAAACTGTGTTAGGGACAGATCCCAGAATTCCCGCTATAAAGCTACCAACTCCATCTGCATTTATGGCTCCTTGTATAGATTTAAAATTGATGGAACGTGATTTTTTATATGATTTTTTTTGTACAGCAATGCCATCTGCATATGTTTCAATACAACCGACAAAGGTGATTAAAATAAATGCTGGTAGTAATGCCCAAAAATCTGCATTTATTGTGAAGTTTAATCCAGGCCAATATATTTCTGGAAATCCAAGTAAAGGGCTATTTTGAAATTGGGAAGTATCGACTAGACCAATATAATAGGCGTAAGAATATCCACAAAAAATTCCTATTAATGGAGCCCAAAGCCGATGAACTTTTTTCCCATAAATCGTAATTAAAATAATTGGTAAGAGGGTAGATAAAAAAACAAAGGCTATACTGGGTTGGTTTTTAAAGTCCTCAGGCACATCCTTTAGCATTGACCAGATAACGGGCGCAACATTAAGTGCCATTAGCATTAACACAACTCCACCGATTGCAGGAGTGAGAATTTTACGTAAGGCACCCATTCTTGAGGTAAATATAAATGTTGCTAGCGAACCTGCACACACCAAGGTAAGCAATAAAGAAGGCCCACCTTTGTCAAGGGCAGCAATAGCAACTGTTATAAAGGCAACATTAGAGCCAACAAATAATAAATACCGACCCCCAATAATTCCAATGCGATTAATTTGTAACCAAGTAGAAATACCACACGCCAATAATGCTGCAAATACTAGCCAATTAATCTGACCTAAAGGGAGGCCTGCCTCTCGGCCAACAATCAAAGGAGTAAGCATAATACCGGTAATAATCATTACAGTAACTTGCAAACCAAGACCCGCAGATAAAATATGGGATGGTTTATCGTCAGGCTCAAATCGAACAATTTCTTCATTACTCATAACAATATAATCCTAAAAAATTTTAATAATAAAGGTATTTATTGAATTAAACCTTTAGTTTAGACTAAACGATAATAAAGATATTACTTAAATTTTAATTAAATAAAAGTGAGACGATTATATGCTTGAAGTAAAAATTGAAAATAAATCTGGAATTTTAGTCATTGAACCTATAGGTCGCCTTGATGGTTTGTCATCAAAACAATTTTTAGAGGATGTCGATAAGCAAATCTTAAAGGATAGCAATCAAGCTATACTCAATCTTGAAAGCCTTGATTATATAAGCTCAGAAGGACTTAGATCTATATTAACTACCGCTAAAAAAACTAAATCACTTGGAGGTAAGTTAGTTTTATGTGCTCCAAAAGATGGTGTTAAAGAGGTTTTAGATATTAGTGGGTTCGGCCAGATGCTAGGAGTTTACGAAACCGAAGCTCAGGCCATAGAAAGTATGTAATTTTAGTTATGGATAATGAAAATAAAGTAAGAGTTATTTTACTTTCCAAAAAAATTGAGGATTTAAATTATCTCACTGAACAATTAAATATTTTTTTTAAAGACCATATGGCTTTGGTTAACCCGATCAATTTAATAATTGAAGAGCTTTATTCTAATTCTATTAACTATGGGAAGGCTAAAAATTTAGAGGTTAAAGTGACTTTAGAAATGAAAGGGCACGCACTTAAGATAAAGTATGAAGATAATGGTATTGCCTTTAATCCTCTTACCGAGGCTAAGCAACCTGATCTTGAAAGTGATTTAGAGGGTCATGCTGTTGGTGGTCTGGGTGTTCATTTTATAAAAAATATGACTGACAACCAGAGCTATGATCGTATTAATGAAATCAATCAACTAACCTTAGAAAAAGAAATTAACTAACTTATATGCCTAGTATCGAACAAGCACAAAAAATAATTTTTGAAATCCTTAAAGATTTTGAGGATGACACTTTAAATATTCTTAAAAATAGTCCGGTAGCTTTGAGGATAATGAGGACAACGGATAAACATATTATATTTGCTAATCCACGCTACATGGATATGTTTGAAGTTAAAGATAAAGATCTTCAAACCCTGACTCCGATGAGGGTTTATCGACATACAAAAGACTTTGAAGCATTAACTAAAAGATTAGAAAAACAAGAAAATATTATTGATGAAGTTCTAGCTATGAAAACACTTTCGGACAAACCTTTGCAAGTGATGGGATCATTTCATCACCTTCGTTATCTTGATCAAGATGTTGTATTAGCCTGGTTTTATGATATCACTGCAGCTCATCGAGCTAAAGAAACTGCAGAAGAAGCCGCAAAAGTTAAAAGTGATTTCTTGGCAAATATGAGCCATGAAATAAGAACCCCAATGAATGGAATTATCGGCATGACCAACTTGGCCCTGAAAACAGAATTATCCCCAAAACAAGAGGATTATCTCAAAAAAATTAAGCAAGCAAGTAGTCATCTGCTTGGGGTAATAAACGACATTCTAGACTTTTCAAAAATTGAAGCAGGAAAACTAGCTATCGAGGAGGTGAAGTTTAATATAGATGACATGCTGGATAATGTTTCGAACATCATTAACCAGAAATGTGCTGAAAAAAATCTTGAATTACTATTCAAGATCACTAATAAAGTTCCAAGCCAAGTAATTGGCGACCCCCTGAGGCTCACTCAAATTTTAATAAACTATGCTAACAACGCAATTAAATTTACGGACGAGGGAGAGGTAATCATTGCATTGGATTTGGAGGAGGAATTGGATGATGGGTTTTTCGTCAAATTCAGTGTTATAGATACGGGAATTGGCCTCAAAGAAGAGCAAAGAAATAAGTTATTTCAATCTTTCCAGCAAGCGGATACTTCCACTTCTAGAAAATATGGTGGTACTGGACTTGGTCTGTCAATATCAAAGCAATTAGCAGAGTTAATGCATGGTAATGTTGGTGTTGAGAGTGAGTATGGTAAAGGGAGTACTTTTTGGTTTACCGCAAAATTAATAAAAGATAACTCCAGCAAAAAAAGGGTTCTACTTAAAAAAGATCTAGAAAGTAAGAGAGTGCTCGTGGTTGATGATAACGATGCCGCCCTTGAAATTATGACAGAAATGCTCAAAGAAATGTCTATGCAAGTCGAATCTGCGAATTCAGGGGAGCGTGCATTAGAGTTGATTCTTGAAGCAGACAAAAAAACGCCTTTTGATATTGTTGTAACTGACTGGCACATGCCCCCTGGAATGAACGGCATTGAATTAATCAAATCAGTGCATCAATTCAAATTAAAAATCCCTCCCTCCAGCATTCTATTTTCTAATGTGTCGCAAGACGAGCTCTCGAATGAAGCAAAAAAACAGGGCATTGAACATATACTAACTAAACCTGTTAATGCGTCTGTGTTGTTTGAGGTGATATTATCAATTTTCAACTTAGATACAACAACAAGCAGCAAGGTTGATAAAGTTGAGGAAGCACCAAAAAGTCTAATTAGCCTTGAAAAGATCAAAGGTAGCAAAATATTGTTAGCCGAGGACAACCTCTTAAATCAAGAAATTGCGCAAGAATTGCTCACCGATGAGGGCTTCAAGGTGACTATTGCAAATAATGGCAAGGAGGCTGTAAATTTGGTCAATGATGAAGATTTTGATGTTGTTCTTATGGACATGCAGATGCCTGAAATGGATGGACTCGAAGCAACCATGAAAATTAGAGAGACCTTTGCCTCCGACACCTTGCCAATATTAGCCATGACGGCAAATGCAGGCGAAGAGGATCGTAATAAGTGCCTTAAAGCTGGCATGGATGCACATATAACAAAACCAATCGACCCAGAAGTGTTAATGTCAGAATTATGCAAATGGATTACGCCAAAGGATGTTGATGAAAAGGTCCAAAAGCTTACAAAAAAAACACAGTCAAATAATTCCATTGTCGCAATTGACGGCATTGATATCGAGGCCGCCTTAAGGGTGGTTGCAGGAAAACAGTCATTATTAAATAAAATGTTGACAACTTTTGCTGCTGACCAAAGCGAAGCAACCGATGCTATCAAGGATGCGCTGCAAAATAAGGATAATGAGTTGGCAAAAAGGTTAGCCCACACATTAAAAGGAACCTCGGCAAGTATTGGAGCGATGCAGCTGCAAAAAATTGCGGCAAAAATCGAAGGCTATTTCACAAAACCATATGATGATAGTACCTTTAACAATGATCTACATTTATGCGAAATTGAATTGGCTAATGTCATAAAAAATATTTTATTAGCGCTTTCTGATATCAATAAAGATACCGATAATAATGTTGCCAAAACCTTAAATCTTGAGTCAGTAAAGGTTACTGTAGATAAATTATCAGAGTACTTAGAAAATAATGACACGGAAGCAAATCACTTACTAGATACGTTTCAGCATGATTTAAGTAACCTCTTCGGTGAGGAGGTTTTTTCACTCATCAAAGACTCCATTGAAAATTTTGACTATGACACTGCAGCAACAACGGTAAAGAAAAATATTTCATGGTAAATACAGCGCAAGACAAACCCATTATTCTTATAATTGATGATACACCCTCGAATATCACCCTAATGAGCGGTATATTAAACAATGCTTATAAAGTAAAGGCAGCTACCAATGGCAAGAAAGGTCTTGATATTGCTGCAACCTCGCCCCTCCCCGACTTAATTTTATTGGATATTATGATGCCTGAAATGGACGGATACCAGGTCTGTGATGTGCTAAAGAAATCGACAGCTACGTCGGATATTCCTGTTATTTTTCTAACGGCTAAAAATGAAAGCGAGGATGAGGAAAAAGGATTAAAAATGGGTGCGGTTGATTATATTACAAAGCCTGTCAGCCCCCCTATAGCTCTATCTAGAATCGCATCTCATGTAGAGTTGTTTAGGCAAAAAAAGGCTTTAATTGAGAGCCAAAGGGCTTTGTCTGATGAGATTAATGAGGCAGCATCCTATATCCAAAGCCTCCTACCTCAAAAACTTGATCAGGATACAATAAAATCATCCTGGCAGCATATCCCATGCTCAGCACTCGGTGGGGATGCGTTTGGGCACCATTGGCTTGACGATGATCATATGGCAATTTTTCTGATTGATGTCTGTGGGCATGGCGTTGGTGCTGCAATGTTATGTATTTCGGCGATTAATTCTCTCCGCTCAGAATTATTAACTAATACAGATTTTAAAAGCCCTGCTTCTGTGTTGAATGGATTAAACAAAGCTTTTCCAATGGAAGCTCAAAATCTTAAATACTTCACCATGTGGTACGGCGTTTACTCAAAAATCACGAAGTCGTTAAAATTTGCCTCAGCTGGGCACCCTCATGCCATCCTTCTTAAAAATGAATCAGATAAAGATAATGTATCCTTACATAAATTGGAGACCAAAGGAATTGCCATTGGTTGCTTTGAAGAGGCTGAGTATAAAGAAGAACAAGTTTGTCTAGCTGCGAGTAATAAACTATACGTTTTTAGTGATGGAGTTTATGAAATTACATACAAAAATGATCACGAGATGACGTTAGAAGATTTCACGAACATTGTAAGTAAACAATTTAACAAAACTGATGCACTTCAATCAGATTTAATTTATAAGGAAATAAAAAAATTAAAGAAAAATGAGGGCCCTCTTGATGATGACTTTTCAATTGTTGAACTTATAATTAATCATAGCTAACGTTGAAAATTTCCTATGAGAGCGTTCAATTCTATGAATTTCTCTCAAAAGCCTCTAAGTCATTTTTGATTTCTTGAGCATGATTCGATGGAGATACATCCCTATAAACTCTTCTTACAACCCCATCTGAATCAATTATAAAACTCTGTCTTTTTGCTAGCTTAAAAATAAAGAAATTATTCCTTAATGTGCTCAAAAAAGCAGGATGGGTCAAATCAAATACGGGTTCGGATGGAAGATTTACATATATTGATTTAACTGCAAAAGGTAATAAGGTTTTGAGTAACGTATTTCCTCATTGGCAGCTAGCTCAAGATCAAGTTAAGAAAATATTAGGTGGGAGGTTAGATTCATTCCAAAAAAATTTAAAGAATATAAACACAAATCTGATTTAATCTTATATACTAAAAAAATACATTAACCATTGATTAAAGTGTAACTAAAACAATAAGTTAGGGCAGTTACCAGGGGATAGAGCATCCCCCTCCTAAGGGGAAATTCAATTACTTTATCTTAAGAA
>ERZ891134.1778-NODE-1778-length-13958-cov-15.277782_pt1 | contig 13958 bp, 19 predicted proteins | sample MGYA00520888_ERZ891134 | MGnify/ENA primary metagenome ERZ891134 (study PRJEB32303, sample SAMEA104408692) | aquatic metagenome | biome: Brackish water; feature: Coastal; material: water | place: Baltic Sea | collected 2014-10-23 | depth 10 m ... | reverse complement strand
GCTACAATGACCGTAGCAACTTTTTACGATCACAAAGGCCGTGACACAGTCTTTGCGATGACCAAGAATACGCAAAGTCTTCATACTGAAAGCTTTACCGTGCCTCATGGGCTAACAACTGTTCATAACTACGGTCCGAAAGAATACAGAAAATGGGTTGAGAAGAAGTTTCAGGCGACTCAAGGAACAGTGACCCAAACAGACGGAAATATTCACTAACTGCAAGTAGTATATAAAAATCCCTATACAAACACATGTTTGTATAGGGATTTTTTCATGTCAAATTTCTAAATTGAAATTTAGAAACAACGACACAATAATTAAACAAGATGTCTATCTACGAGGAACAAAAAGGAATATACCTTGGTAGTCGCGGTGACGACTTCAAGGAACTTATTAACGGTGTCCTTAAGAAGGGTAATCTCAGGAAAAAATATAGAAAGATGCTTACCGACGAATCTTCAATGGAAGTCTACGCATCAGCGTTCACATCTGAGCTGGTCGATCCAGACAATAACTATCAGGTTCTGGAACAGATTGGTGATCTGACCGGTAACAAGTTTATCGTCAACTATATGTACGAAAGGTTTCCGCAGTTGGACTACGCAGAAGGTGTAAAGGTTGTTGCCCGCCTGCGCATCAACTATGGCGCAAAGCAGAGTTTTTCTGAAATCGCGCGTAAACTCGGTTTCTGGCCGTTTATTTCTGCGACAAACGACCTGCGACAACGCAAGATGAAGCCTTTGCTTGAGGACGTCTTTGAGGCTTTTCTAGGAGCAACGGAGAGAATTCTTGACCGGAAGAAGAGGGTCGGGGTTGGCTACGCTATCGTTTACGATATCTTAGCTACTATCTTTGATGAGATGGATATTTCTCTCCGCTATGAAGACCTCTACGACGCCAAGACTCGACTGAAGGAACTGTTCGATCTACATGAGGACAGGCTGGGACCGCTTGTCTACAAGGAACAGAAGCGCGACATGATCACAATTTCTTCTGTTTTTCGTGTCGAAGGTGGAAAGTATATCAAGATTGGAGAAGGCTCTGCAGCGCTCAAGGCAGATGCACAACAACACGCGGCTGCTGTTGCATTGGAGACTCTGAATAAACAGGGATGGGTAAAACCAGTCCCGCCAATCTACAGGCGATTCAATAATGATGACAAGAAGACTGATTTTGACTCTGAGTTTGAGAGTCTAATCAAAGATTTTTCTTCCCAAACTGTTGATATTAATTCCCTTCAATCTACAAGGGAGAAAACCAAGTATCAGAGTAAGTATCAGAGCACCTCTCTCGCGGTATATTGTCGGAAGAGATCAGTCCCTTGTGTGAAGGCGCTTATGGAACTGGGGGCAGATCCTAACATTCCCGATAGCGATGGGATGTACCCCACAGATCTTCTTTTCATCGGCAAGGTAGATGAAAAGATTGTTTCTACTATCGTAAAACTCTTAAGTACAACACCCAAGGGCGTACAAAAACTGCTCGTAAGCAGACAGGTAAAGAATATGTACATCTCTAGCTATGTCTCTGAAATCATAGACAAAGTTATAGAGGTGGAAGAATAAGTCGGAAACGACTAAAAGAATATGCAAAAAACCCCACTTCTGGGCTCTTTTGGAGCTTGGTTGCGGGGTTTTTTGCGTTTAAATACAAAACCGTTAAGACTATATGCTATTCTTTTTTAGTTTCTGGGATATATAAGTTTGCTATGATAACCTTTTGTTACAACGCGCTGGTTGTGTGACCTGATACCAAAAGGAGATATAACAGGGCAAGCTATGATGTCAGTCTATGGTTGGTGCTTGCATATTTCAGTAGTTTAATTGCTCTCTTTGTTAGATGTTTCATTGTTTGTACTGGCGTTGCAACAGAAGATGATTCTCCTGTCTAAGGAAGAAGATAAGAATACCTAAATTTATTATATTCTCTGAGTATAATAAATGAGTTATTATTGCAAAACAAAAGATTGCTGGTCTGGGCTGAGAGATTATGATCTTAACGGTCAAAAACATCCAACTATTAAAGAAGAATATACCCCGCGTGTCACAATGCCTTATTCAGAATGGGTTAACTATGTTGGACGAGGTGATAACGTTTTACTTGGTTCTGGTGGTGTAATACCTTCGGGAACTGTACAAACACCTGGAGGTTTAGGAGGTGCTGTATACCGCGGTCATGTTAGACAGGGTTGGGGTATTAAACTATAACACATATTTTGAAATCTTTTTTTGGAGGCGTTGGAGGCGTGATGGGTTTAGGTAAATCAACTAGAGCTTCTTTTAGTTCTTCTATCCCTTCTTTTTTGAACGCACTTGTTTTTACAAATTTGTACCCATTTTTTTCTGCAAAATCCATACCCAATTGTTCTAAACTTGGAAACTGGTGGGATAGTTCACTTTTACACATAGCAACAACAACATGTTTTCCCTTGACATGACCGTTTTCCGAATAAAAATTATGTTTATCAATCATTACTTGAAATGAACGAAATCTATCTGCACTGTAACAGAATAAGAGAACTGGCATGGCAGCAACATATGGACCCGTAATAGAGTCAAAACGACTTTGACCAGCCATATCCCATAATGATAGCTGAATGTTATCTTTGAAGTAGGTTAGGATAAGATCGACACCAATTGTCATATCATATTCTCTATTAATTGTTCTCTTAGCCATAGCATTACACAGGACTGATTTTCCAACACATTCCATTCCAATTACGGCTATCTTGACAACATTTTTTCTTGACATCTAACTTCTTATATATTGGCAACATTATTTATATTACTTCCTACAATTGCACCAAATACCATACATTCTAACAAAGAGTTTCCTATTAATCTGTTACTCCTATGTAAACCAGTAGCGACTTCCCCACATGCGTATAATTTTTTATAATCTCTAGAGTTTTTTGCATACTCGACTTTTTTCATCTATTACTATAACGTCCATTGTATAGTGAACAGCTAGGGTAACTACTGCTATATAGTAAGGAGTGGATAGTTTTGAAAAAGACCTTTTTAAAATTGAAATAACTATTTTAAAGCACGAGAGCTTTAAAATAAATGCAAGATGACAATAAAAGAGAACCAGAACAGGAGTTTGGTAACATAGAATACAAATCAAAGCTAATAGACAAGACAGCTGACAGAATCCAAGAAATCGCTACGCAAATGAGATTTCGTGTAGATCAAGGATATGGGGAAGCTATTTATGTTATTGGAGTTTCTGATGAGGGCGACCCAGTCGGAGTTTCGGATGATGATTTTACTGAAAGCTTCAACAATCTGTCTTTGGCTGCGAGAGAAAATAAATATAGTGTAACTATGCTTGCGACTAAAACACTGAAGAACAAAAAGAAGGTTTGTGAAATACTTGTCAGGGAGAAGAATGACCAGAAATACATAGACATCAAAGTTGCAGTTGCAGGGAATGTGGACGCAGGTAAGAGTAGTTTGCTCGGTGTTTTGACTTCAGGTAAGAATGATGATGGTCGTGGATCTGCGCGCCTGTCGATCTTTAACTTCAAACACGAGGTTTCTTCTGGGAGAACATCTTCTATTGCTCACCACATTCTAGGTTTCGACGACAAGGGCCAGGTAGTGAACTATGACGGTCTCCATAAGAAAAGTTGGCCTGATATTGTGAGAGATAGTTCAAAGGTTATTTCTTTCTACGATCTGTGTGGTCATGAGAAATATTTCAGAACCACTATCATCGGGCTAACATCATCGTTTCCAGATCTGTGTCTTGTCCTTGTAGGAAGTAACATGGGTCTCACTAAAATGACATATGAGCATATATTCCTCTGTGTAACTCTAAAGATTCCATTCGCGATTGTGATAACAAAAATCGATATATGCAAAAACAGGAAGAAAGTATTCAAGGAAACAATCCGTTCTGTCAACAAACTACTCAAGATGCCAGGACTTCGCAGAATACCATACAAAGTGACTAGCAAAGACGATGTTATTCTATGCTCAAAGAATATCCACAGTGAGAGCGTTGTTCCGATATTTTATGTATCTAACGTTACAGGTCATGGGATCGGTTTTGTAAAGCAATTTCTTAACTTGATAGGCAAAGCACCAACAAATGTGAAGCCTCTCTCGGATGAAGTAGAAATGCACATTGATACAACTTTCAGTGTCCCTGGTGTTGGAACTGTTGTTGGTGGACAACTGATTTCTGGTAAGATTAGCGTAGGGGATAAGCTACTCCTTGGTCCAACAGAAGGCCAATATAATCCCATTCAAGTGAGAAGCATTCATTGCAAGCGAGTGCCCATGCAAGAGGTAAAATTCGGTTCTTACGTATGCCTTGGACTAAAAAAGGTTGATCGTAAAAGTGTTCGTAGAGGGCATGTTATTATTTCTCCCCAGAGTGAGAAAATTGCCGTAAAGGAATTCAAAGCCGATATTACTGTTCTTAAAGCTCATAGTACGACTATTAAGACAGGGTATGAACCAGTTGTACATTTTGGTAGCATGAGACAATCAGCAAAACTCATTGGGATACATGATAAGATTAATGCCCGTGATAGTGAATCTACAAGTGATCACATCCTGCGTACTGGAGACAAAGCGGTGGGGACATTTAGATTTATTCGTCATCCAGAATATATTAAACCAGGTACGCGAATATTGTTTGCCGAGGGTAAGGTTAAGATAATTGGAGTGGTCCAATAAATGATAAAGAAGTAAGCGGATAGTAAGGACTTTTGATGAATTTTTTAACTAACTGTCGTTTTTGGAACATTTTGCGTTATCTTCGTAGTTTGTACAATCAAGACTCATTTTATCTTATACAAAGATTAGAAATATATCAGAAATTTGTAACGTTCGAACCCCTAAAAAGAATTTTCACGTGACGTAAAAAACCCATATATCCGTTTGGATATATGGGGTTATATTCTGTTTTATTGATTCATTTATTATTGAGGGGTGTCAGGTATTGGATTGCTCGCATTGGGCAATGCGAGCATGTGATAATACCATCTGTTCTGATATATTCGTGTTTGCAACCAGTTCGCACCTTTTGTTCCTTATCATTCTTCCTTTCTTTCTTCCTTTCTTTCTCAGGCATTTATATTATACGATCAACTTTATAAATCCGATTAGAAAGTTGAATTCATGTCAGAGACATCGAATTCCTTTGTTTCGCCGTTGGGGTAAGTTCTTCTGATAATTATAGGGATCTTATTTTCTTTGAGTTCTTTCTCGGCGATTGAAATCGCGTCTTGCATCCCTGTTATGTCAACGAGGGGTGGTGCACCTAGGGACAGCTGCATTGCACGCTGTCCAATTACTCTGACCTTTTCGAATTTGGTCAGAGTAAGTTCATGCTCTGATAGAGTTTTATTGTCCATTTTTAATAGATTTTTTATTTTGTTTAACAAGTTCAATTTGAATTTATCTTCAACTTCTTTATTACCATTTAGATTTTTGTATATATCATCCAAGTTAAGATTATATTTCTCCATTAATCCCAGAAAGTTTAAATTTATTACGGTCATCACTAAATCATTGCAATCTTCTTTATACTTATTTTTCAGATCCTCGGATATTTTTGATCGGAGTAAATCTTCTTCGTAGTTCATATAACAGTTTTTGTTATATGAATGTGTCTTACGTCATTTCCTTCCCAATATTTGTTCAGACATTTGGAAACCTATTATCTGTCTATAACAATCCCATAAAGCATGATGCTTTTTATATTGAGGTAAATCTGATGCGTATAAACCTGCCATGTCCATAACAGTTCGCAAATCCCTTTCAACCCAAAATTTCCAAGGTTTTTCCATCCCACATCGAGCATATGCCTCCCCGAGGATCGAGCAATCAAACCCGCTACCATTTCCCCATATTTTTGTTCTGCTATCAGAACCAAACCACTCTTTAAACTCTCTGAGAGCAGTCTTAAGAGTAACTCTATCGGGGTGTTTCAAGGCTTCGTATTGCACTTTTGGTTCCTGTTCCTTCCACCATTTTTCTGTCGATTCATCAACATGTAGACCAGAATGGACACATGAATTAATCTTTATTCTGCGATAAAAAACATCGAGTTTTTCTAGTTCTTTTTCGTCGATATTTTTATTCCATTGTTCACCACGGTTAAATTTTATAGCCCCGATTATAATCACTGCAGCGTGTGGTCTTACGCTTAGCGTTTCTAGATCCAACATAACGTCAGTCATTTGTCTTTATTTGGATAATTAACTGTTTAAGTTTAATTATTGCTTTTTCAGTCCAGATTTCTTCTTATTTTCTGATACTCGGAAAGAGAACTCTTCTTCTGTCTCTTCCATCACCGAGGAAATCCCGTCTAATACCGTCCCATACTGACAATAGGACCATTATGTACATCTTTATAAAAAATGGACGTGTACAATTTGGCTTTGCGAATACTGCCCTGTTGTAAAGTTTACCCTACCGCTACGTTTGTCGACAAACGTAGCCACAATTTTAATATCGTTCGGTGTATATCCACCAATATTATCCAACATTAGACCGGTGTCTATTTTATTTTCCGTATAATAATGGAATCCTTGGCACGGAGAGCTAGGACAATTGCCTACCCCAACAATACATATGCTAATTCTAGTATAAATCTCTAAACAGATTAAGTGCTAGATTCTAGTATAAATTTATTAACTTCTTCCCATGGTATTATTCTGTTATTATGAGAGCCCTGAATGTTTAATATTTTTGTTGAATATGTTCTGACTATTTCTGTAACATCGTACGGTATTATCTCATCATTTAGACTATGCATAAATAAAACATTACCCCCATATCCACGGAGAAATTTCTCTGTGTCAAATTCAGAAAACAAAAAAGACATAAAACCAAGAAAAGGTATTTTACCCTTAATATATTTCTTAATATTCGGAAGACCCGAATCAATCACTATTGTATTAAATCCGTATTTACGAGCTATATGTACAGCAACTGGTGCACCAATGGATTCTCCATAAACTATAATATTATTTCTATCGAATTGACGCATAGCAATATTGGCAAATACTGAAGCATCTTGGTAAAATTGTGGTTCAGATGGAACTCCTCTGCTGCGTCCGTAGCCAGAGTAATCAAAAATGATGACAGAATACCCCAATTGATTTAGGGGATCAATAAGTTGTTGTCTATGTGATATATTACCAGCATTCCCGTGACAGATTATAACAACTTTGTTGTTATTCCCTTGAATAAACCATCCATGTACATTACCTTCTGAAATGTCTTGGTAATGTTCCTTGTAAGGAATAAAGACTAAACTTGGTCTAAAATATACAAATCGTTTTATGAGCAGTACTGTTATGATAATGACAGAAAGAGCTATGAGTAATATTTTTATGAAAGTTTCGTACTTAACCATTTTTATTATAATATTTTATGATGTTTTAAGATCATAAAATATAATTTGTTTGTTTAGCAAGCGGGCATAAAATTAGTATTTTTTCCACCGAGGACCTCCATTAGCTTTTTGATGAGCTGCAAGATCTTGGTATTCATTATTACCTTCTTCATATGACATTAACAATTGCTGTCTGTTTGCGCATAGCTTACGTCCGTCGGGACTGCACAAGCACATATCCCTAACTGTGTTATCATCATTATCAAAATATGCCCTGAGTTGTTTTCCAGTCATACCAGGAGTGTACGGACTGCATGTTTTTCTCTCACATCGAATTAAAAATCCTATTAAAACTCCTATAGCAATAATCGATACACCTACATAAATATATATAGCGGTGTTACTATCATTAGTTTGTGTCATTTATCTATAAGGAACATTATTTTTTAGTTTTTCTAATTGCTTTCCCAATGCTTGGAATTGTTCCAGCTGTTCAGATGTAATACCCAATTGGTCGCAGTATTTATTCACCTCTTGGTTCTTTTGATGTTTATTCATACGACCAAGTTTTTTCTGATTCATTCTGTTACGAAGTTTTGCTTTCAATCGCGCCTTTTGTTCCTCCTTAGTTTCCGTATTAGACATTTATCATTGTTCCTGTCATTTTAAATTAAATTTGAATTATAATTTCAGTCTTTATTATAATTCTTACAAATGGAAGAAAAAACTCTTCTTAAGAATATGGGAGACTTCTATATCAACTGTCCCCACTGTGATGAGATAGTATATATCACTAAGGTCAAGTGTGCTATGTTTTTACATGCTGCTAGTAAAAATACGTCAAAAACATTGAATGCACATACCAAATGGTATGAAGTTGATAAATTAAAAAGACGTGGTCTTTTACTTGGATGTGGTGAACGTTTTTGGGTTAAGATGGACGAATCAGGTACTATCGTATCTGTGACGAAACATGTGAGGAGTCGCGGTTAATATTTCCATCCAGGGACATTTTTAATCACTGGCCATTGTTTTTTTGTCATTACGGCGATATCACCAGAAGTTCGATCTTGATTTTTTCTACAGAGGCAATTAACACCGTTTGCAAACCCAGGATAATTTTTGTCCTGGTGGGGGCAATTATATACCCATGTATGACCTAGAACGGTATAACAGGCGCGATTTTTTGTTAGGCCGTTGTATTCGCGTTTATGGCTAGACATCTTTATTATGATTAACATAATAAAGATAAATGATAAAAAATTTACTCCTCTTCCGAATATTCAGGATCGCAATGAAATTTTGTAGATAGTTGGGTAACTTTTTCTGACAATTGACCGTTTTAAATCTATTAGTCAAGAGTAATAGTTTGATTTTTTATTTTTAGTTCGCGTATGTATATTTGAGGATTTTTGTCTCTTTGAAAACGATAATACTCACAATAAATAATACTGATATATTTACTAACAATAGTGGTAATATTATACTGTTCCGTTTCATTTCTTTCTACAAATATTTTACTTACCTTTCTTTTCTTTTTTAGCTATAGTTTCTCTAATCTTCGTTTCAATTGCCTCATCTATTTCTTTCTTAGTTTGAAGAGAAAGACCTGGTTCTGGCACTTGATTGCGAGTAAAACCATATCTTTCGTACCATTTATCCCCATAAGTTTTGTGAAGTAGGATAACTTCGTTTTCTTCTAGGTCTTCAGGTAACAATCCTGATTTTAATCCTTCTTCTACATATGCAACTGCTTCTTCTACAGGTGTAATAAGCTGATTGACTACGGTACTATCTTGAAAATTAATGTTACCGTAAAGTTTTTCACCGATTTTCTTATATTTTTCCAAATCTTCTTTACTCATTGCTTTGAGAGCATTGTTAACCATTGGATTGTTAAACAGATCTGACATTTATTTACATCCAATCTATCCTTAAATTAGTTAACATCTGGCATATTTTTTGTATATTCTTGTAACTTATCCGATCCTCCTATAAACTTGCCAAATCTATTCACAATAACTGGTACATATCTATACCCCGGAGCTACTTTTCTCACTGTTTCTTCATTATCCTTGCGTAAATGATATGAAAATTTTATACCCTTTTTCTTGCATATATTTTTAGCGTTATCACAACCAGGACAGCCATTCATACCAAAAATAACGAGAGGCGCTGCTAATTTATCTCTCCTGGTTGGGGAAGATGTTGTAGGTAAAGAAGAGGAAGAAAAATTAAATCGTAGACGGGTTTCGTTTGTCAACAATACAGAGGCGTTTTGTTTTTCAGTTTGTCTCCTAGAACGACGATTTGACCGTCTCCTTCTAGAAAGGTGATTTGAGGGACGTCTTACACGAACGCTTGATCGTCTCCTTCTAGATTTTTTCCTTGATTTACGCCGTCTAGATCGTTTTCGTGATTTTGTTTTGCTAACACTCATGCGAGATCTCCTTTTTCTAGAAGTTTGTCTCTTTGAGCGTCTTTTATGCGTTTTCCTAGTTATAGACATAGAACGTTTTTTAGACTTTCTACGTTGTGATCTGTATACCATTTATATATGGTAAAGATTTATTATAATTTTAAAAAGGTCTAAAAGAACTGGTCCTCTCATGGAGCTAGACATGGGTTAAAGGTAACTTACATGATCAGCTTTGTAGATCGACTAACGTAGCGGTTAAATAGCATTGTAAACAGTGATGTGGATAAAAAGAATCTGATGGAAGAGAATAGTAGGCAATAATGCATCGAGCATTTACTGGAGAAGAACAAAATGGTCAGAAAACATTAACAAACTGGAAATCCAAGTACAGGATCTTAACACAGTCATTCATAGTAAATCGCTATCAGTTAGCAAATTAGAAGCTCATGTTACACGTCTAGAAACACGTCTAGAAACACGTCTAGAAACACGTCTAGAAACAGAGTTACAATCTAACAAAAAGAAAAGAGATTGGAAAGTACTCTTGAATCTTTACAAAAACTATTAGATATGAGATCTAAACAATACCAATAAGAATTACAAAATATAACAAACAGATACAATAACATGTCAAAATCACAAAAAAAAGAGTTACAGATCTTACGTGATAAACTAAGAGAAAAGACACAAGAATTTGATGAAAAAATAGCTGAATTATCCGAGCGTGATTCTAAGTATTTAGAGGATGCAGAAAAAGTAAAATTTCGTTTTATGCAAACAACTCGCGACTTGGAGCAAAAAAATAGAAATCAAACAGAGGCATTTGAAAAAGAAAAGATAAAGATGGCCACCGAGTGTGCAAAATTAGTTAAAGATATTTCTGAACTGAAAAAAGGACAGGAAAAATATCGAAAAATTAGTGAACTCAAATCTAGCGAACTGTTAAAAATTCAAAATAAGTACGCAACAGATACTTCTGGGTTGGAAGCAAGTGTTAAACAATTAACTGAATTGTTAGAAAAAGAGAAAAAGGTTTCCGAAAAGTTAACAACTTCTTTAAAAACTCAATATGACGAGTTTTCTTTGTTGCAAAAAACTAATGAAAAGTTGGAAGACAAAATAAAAAAGATACGCGCATCTATGGAAGAGCTAAGAAAAACAAAAGAACAGCTATCAACCGATGCAGAACAACGAGGTGACAGCGATCGACAAGACGTAGCAGAAAAGTTACAAAAAGTTGTTGACGATAATATTTCTTTACGACAAGATATGCATACAGATCAGTTACAACATGTCTCGAATCTTACCGTTGAAAACAAACAGATGGCGGACGAAATCAAAGAATTGGAGAAAACAAATGAAAAGCATCTAAATGAGATAAGATTACTCAACATACAGCTAAATACTCATACGTCTAATAGCAAGTTGTTGATTCAAACGCTGAAGGATTATGAGAAAAATCGTGAAGAGTTGCTTGAAAGGGTTAAACGAACAACAGATGAAAATTTAAAATTGGCTGAAGGACTTGGTAAGTATAAAAAAGAAACAGAAAGACTCTCTAAAGCAAATGAAACTACTAGCGGAATTATGAACGAAAAGAAAGATACAGAAAATGGTCAACAAGAAGAAATACAAAAATTATATGCCCATAATAAAATCTTGAAGAAAGCAGTAAGAGACAATGAATCTATCATTGTAAAAGGTGAAAAAGACTTGGAGGATGCTCGATGTATCAATGAATCTCTTAGCAAAACACTTAAAAAGCATTCCAATCTTCAAGGAAAAATAGAAATGTTAGAAGAAGAGAACGCAAGACTTAAAGAACAGTTAAATAAAGATACCACCCAATTAAAAGAACTATGAGAAGGTTTTGGGTCCTGTTAGATTTTTTGGGTGTGGTACATGTAACAGTACTGGTATTGTATTTAGAATATATAAAAAATGAAAAATAATTATAAAAATATATCCAATTCGTGAAAATGGAGCGCGCTATCCAAACAGTGACAGAAATGATCACCCAAAGAGAATATAAGGTAACCGTTCAAGACGACGAGAAATTGATTGGTGAAAACAGCGATGGTAAAAAGATTGTTGTTTTTCTCAACCCTGTTGCCAAGTTCAATGTTGACCGCTTTAAGGAATATTGTGCCAAGCTACAGGAAATGGGTCCCAAAGAATATACCCATTGTATCATAGTCTGCACAGACTGTATTACACCTATGGGTAAGAGAATGATCAGCGAGTGCGTAGATATGGAGTTCGAATTGTTTTCGATCGACGAACTTCAGTTTAACATCACAAAGCATCGTTTGGTTCCTCTGCATGTCAAATTGGAAGAAAAGGCATCCAAAAAATTCAAACAGAAGTATGGTTTAAAACATCAGGCCATACTTCTTTCCGACCCTATTTCCAGGTTTTACAATTACAAGAGGGGTGACGTGATTAAGATTGTTAGACCGCGTAGCCTAATCGCCTACCGTATTGTAAAAGGGTAAACATGAGTATATTAATTGATTATAATCTTCCTATAGGAAGATTATAATTCACAAACTATAAAACAGTTTGAAAAATAAAAATGAACTTAAAGAAATATTCTCTTTAAGTTAGTAAAATGGCTTCCTCTGAAATTCTTGTAGAATCTACGCTTGGATCTGATTCCGAATCAGATCCAAAAAATCTGATATTTCCAGATTTTGACAGTATTAAAGTTTCGACCAAAACCTTTATTGTAATGACCAATATGATTTTAAACATCGATAAGTTATTCAATTTCTTACCAATTACAGACTATATATTGGTCCCAAAGAGGCGAGGAAGAAAGAAAAAGAATGAACCTGATGATCCCAACAAATATATACCATCTGGTTCTATTATCACACTAGAATATCAAAACAAAATACGTGGGGTCGATTTGAAGAAAAAGAAAAGAAAGAATAAAGATAAAAAGAAGCGTGGTAATTATTTTAGGAATTCAGTAACCATTGTCATGATCATGAGCGGAAAGAAGATTAATTATAAGGTAAGTAGAAATGGTAAGTTCCAAATGACCGGTTGCAAAGAAGATGAACAGGCCGATCAATGTGTCAAATGGTTTTGGAACTATATCAAAAACACTGACGATATTTATAGTATTGTTGGACAAGACGGAAAAAAGAAAGAGGAAAAACAACCCGTTACAGTCTCGGACTCGGAATCCGAGTCCGAGACTGAGAACAAAACGGGTAAGAAAGATATCCCAGAATTAAAAGCTATCTTTATTCCGGCAATGAGGAACATCGATTTTGGCTTGAATTTTTTCGTTGATCGTGAAAAGCTAGATGAATACTTCAATATGTTCACAGACTATACATCTCTTTTAGAGACTAGTTTTGGGTATACAGGGGTCAATATCAAGATTCCTATTGATAAACCAATCAGTGACCTTCAACTCAAACAACTGAGATGTGTAGATGGTAAATGGTGCGGTGAAGAATATGTTCCATATGACGATTATTTGTCGATGTTACATCCCAAGGATGCTGCTAAGAAGCTGAAGAAAAACCGGTACAATACTTTCTTGGTATTTCATTCGGGTAAGGTAATTATGAGTGGGATGGAAGCTTCTTTTATGCGTGATGTTTACTATGAATTTTTGGATATTATTCGTGAATGTTATGATGTTATTGAAGAAAGACTTGAATCACATGAAAAGTAAAATTGAGATGATTTGTATGAATATTTAATAAATGGATATCGGGGACATAATTATTTTGAGTAAAAATAATTATATGGTCATAATATAAATGACTTTTAATCCAAAGCTAGCAACTTTCTCGGTTACCTTGTGTTTCGTAGGTGTTGTATTAACGGTCTTAACAGTCGATGCACAGCAAAAACTATCCACATCTTGTGTAAACAGTAACGTACAAAATGGTTTAAACTTTTTACTTATGCTAAGTGTCGGCATGTTGACAATCCCAATTATGCAACTATTTTGCCATTGGGGTTGTGAATGCCCTCAAAACGACTTACCATATAAGGGGGTTGTTATATTTATATCTATCTTGATGATAGCGGGATCTAGTATGGTTATCAGCGGATTGAACAAAGACAAAAACACTTGTACTAGTTCCGGAAGCAATACAAAGAGATACGCGATTGGTGTTCTGTCATTCAATGTTATTCTTATCTTTATTTTTAT